>Ga0210394_10007420_pt1 | contig 11555 bp, 10 predicted proteins | sample IncBWC12MmetaG_FD_160121 | JGI IMG/M metagenome (GOLD analysis project Ga0210394, IMG submission 160121) | Forest soil microbial communities from Barre Woods Harvard Forest LTER site, Petersham, Massachusetts, United States - Inc-BW-C-12-M | ecosystem: Environmental > Terrestrial > Soil >... | reverse complement strand
CTTGGCGGAGCAGTTGTCCGCATTGGCGACACCATCTACGACGGTTCCTTGAAAAACCGTCTGAACCAGATGCGCCAGCATTTAGCGGCCGAATAGATTCCCGGTATTGGAGCAGGCATGGCAAATATCAAGGCAGACGAAATCAGCAAAATACTTCGCGAACAAATCGCGAACTACGAACAAACGGTCTCCGTCGACGAAGTCGGCTCGATCATCAGCGTCGGTGACGGCATCGCGCGCATTCACGGCCTGGAAAAAGCCATGGCTGGCGAGATGCTCGCGTTCCCGCACAACGTTTTTGGAATCGCGCTGAACCTCGAAGAAGAGCAGGTCGGCGCTGTGCTCCTCGGCGAATCTTCCGAACTGAAAGAAGGCGACACTGTTCGTCGCACCAACACCATTATGTCCGTCCCGGTCGGCCAGGAACTCGTCGGCCGCGTCGTCAATCCGCTAGGCGAACCCGTCGACGACAAGGGCCCCATCGCCACCAAGCTGCGCAATCCCCTGGAGCGCATCGCTCCCGGCGTTCTCGATCGCCAGCCCGTTCGCGAACCTCTGCAAACCGGTATCAAAGCCATTGACGCCATGATCCCCATCGGCCGTGGCCAGCGCGAATTAATCATCGGCGATCGCCAGACCGGCAAAACCGCCGTCATTCTCGACACCATCATCAATCAGAAAAACAGCGGCGTTATTTGCATCTACTGCGCCATCGGGCAAAAGCGTTCCACCATCGCACAAGTGGTAAAAATTCTCACCGACGCAGGAGCGATGGAATACACCATCGTCGTCGCTTCTTCCGCAGCGGAGCCGGCCTCGCTGCAATACATCGCCCCCTACGCGGCCTGCGCCATGGGCGAATATTTCCGCGACAACAAAATGCACGCGGTCGCTTTCTACGACGATCTTTCCAAACACGCCCAGGCCTATCGCGAAATCTCGCTGCTCCTTCGCCGGCCTCCCGGACGCGAAGCTTTTCCGGGCGACGTTTTCTACCTGCACTCGCGCTTGTTGGAACGCGCGGCAAAACTAAATGACAAGCTCGGCGGTGGCTCGCTCACCGCTCTGCCGGTAATCGAAACGCAAGCAGGTGACGTCTCTGCGTACATTCCGACCAATGTCATCTCCATCACCGACGGCCAGATTTATCTCGAAGCCGACCTCTTTAACGCCGGCATTCGTCCAGCCATCAACGTCGGCATTTCGGTCAGCCGCGTCGGCGGCAACGCGCAAATCAAGGCCATGCGTCAGGTCGCGGGCACTCTGCGCCTGGACATGGCGCAATTCCGCGAGCTTGCCGCCTTCGCGCAGTTCGGCGCCGATCAACTCGACAAGGTTACCCAGGGTCAGTTGGGCCGTGGTCAGCGGCTCACCGAAGTTCTCAAGCAGGATCAGTTCGTTCCGCTCACCGTGGAAAAGCAGGTAGTCTCGCTGTACGTGGCCACCAGCGGTTCTCTCGACGCCATTCCTGTGAACGAAGTTCGCCGCTTCGAAACCGAATTCCTGCAATTCATCGAAACCAACAATGCAGGCATCCTGCAGGAAATTGCCAACAAGAAAGCTCTCGACGATGGTATCCGCGGCAACATCAAAACCGCGCTGGATGCCTTCAAGGAACGCTTCACTGCCCAGCTTTCCGCTACCGCGGCAAGCTGACGGAGCCACTGACCAGCGAACATGCCCACACTTCTCGATTTTCGGCGCCGTATCCGCTCGGTGAAGAACACCCAGCAGATCACCCGCGCGATGAAGTTTGTCGCTGCGGCCCGCTTGCGCCGCGCACAGGAAGCCGCGCTGGCCGCGCGCCCCTACGCGATGGAATTGGCGCGGGTGCTTCGATCAACAATGGCGCGCATTGAATCTCCCGAACATCCGTTGCTCGCCAAGCGCCCCGAAGAACGCATCCTCGTCATCGTTCTCGCTGGTGAACGTGGACTCGCAGGCGCCTTCAATTCCAACATCCTGAAAAAGGCTTACGAGTTCATTCGCTCCAAACCCGGCAAAAAGATTGTTACCGTTCCTCTAGGCAAAAAAGGCCGCGACTCCCTGCGCAAAGCGGGCTTCGAATTCGCCGCGGAATACGTCAACGTTCTAGCCCGCGTGGATTATGCAACGGCCCGTGAAGTTTCCAAGCTGGTCACCGAGCTGTACGCCAAGGAAGCCATCGACGCCGTGTACATCGTCTTCAGCGAATTCAAGACCGTCATGACCTCGAATCTCACCGTCGAAAAACTTCTTCCCGTCGAAAAGATCGAAGGCGGCGAAGAAAAGCCAGCTTCTACCGAATCCGACAGGAAATCTGCTGAAACCGCGTCCAAGGTTGGCGGCGAAATCGACTATATCTACGAACAACCCGAAACCCAGATCCTCGGCCGTCTTCTTCCGCGCTACGTGGAAACGCAAATCCTTCGCGCCATGCTGGAATCTTCCGCCGCCGAACACGGTGCGCGCATGACCGCCATGGAAGCCGCCACCAGAAACGCCGGAGAAGTCATCGAAGCCCTTACGCTGCACATGAACAAAGTTCGGCAAGCAGCCATCACCAAAGAAATTATTGAAATTGTCAGCGGAGCATCGTACACCGCGTAGGAGAACGCATGGCAGAACAATTAGGCGCAATGGGTCACGTCGTCCAGATTATCGGTCCCGTGCTCGATATTCAATATGACGCCGGTCATCTTCCGGCCATCTACAACGCCGTTCGCATCACCAGTGAAGGCTTCAACGTTCCTTCGCCCATCGATGTCACTGCCGAAGTGCAGCAGCACCTTGGTGAGGGACGCGTCCGTGCCGTCGCCATGGAGCCTACCGAAGGGCTCGTGCGCGGCATGAAGGCGCAAGACCTCGGCAGGCCCATCGAAGTGCCCGTTGGCCGTGCCACCCTTGGCCGCGTGATGAATGTGCTCGGCAAGCCCGTCGATCAACTCGGCCCGCTCACCAGCCCCACAAATTATTCGATTCACCGGCCCGCGCCGAAACTTGAGGATCAATCCACCACTCTCGAAATGTTCGAAACCGGTATCAAGGTCATCGACCTCATCCAGCCATTTCTAAAAGGCGGAAAGATCGGCCTCTTCGGTGGCGCCGGCGTCGGCAAAACCGTGCTCATTCAGGAGCTCATCAACAACGTGGCCATGCAGCACGGCGGCGTTTCGGTCTTCACCGGTGTGGGCGAACGCACCCGCGAAGGTAACGACCTGTGGCTCGAATTTCAGGAAGCCGGCGTCATCGTGCCGGGCAACTCCGAAAAATCCCGTGCGGCCCTCATTTACGGCCAGATGACCGAACCGCCCGGCGCGCGTCTCCGCGTCGGGCTCACTGGTCTCACCGTTGCCGAATACTTCCGCGATGTGGAGCATCTCGACGTGCTGCTCTTCATCGACAATATCTTCCGTTTCGTGCAAGCCGGTTCCGAAGTCTCTGCGCTTCTCGGCCGCATGCCTTCCGCTGTGGGGTATCAGCCCAACCTAAACACGGAAATCGGCGAACTCCAGGAGCGCATCACATCCACAAAATCCGGCTCCATCACTTCCGTGCAAGCCATCTACGTGCCCGCCGACGATTACACCGACCCCGCGCCGGCCGCCACCTTCACCCACTTGGACGCCACCACTAACCTCAGCCGCCAAATCGTCGAACGCGGTATTTACCCCGCGGTCGATCCGTTGGCCAGCTTCTCGCGCATTCTCGATCCGCGCGTCGTCGGACAGGAACATTACGCAGTAGCCCGCTCGGTGAAGTCCGTGCTGCAGCGCTACAAAGACCTGCAGGACATCATCGCCATTCTCGGTATCGAAGAACTTTCCGATGAAGACAAGCGCACTGTTGCCCGCGCACGCCGCATCGAAAGATTCTTCTCGCAACCCATGTTCGTCGCCGCGCAGTTCACCGGTCTCGAGGGCAAATACGTCAAGATCGAAGACACCGTGCGCAGCTTCAAGGAAATCGTCGAAGGCAAGTACGACGAAATTCCGGAGCAGGCGTTCTATATGGTGGGCACCATCGACGACGTTTTGAAGAAAGCCGAAACCATGAAGTCCAGCGCGTCCAAATAAGAAAATAGAAAATGCTTCCCGATTCCATCGAATTGATCGTGGTAACTCCCGAACGGCAGGTTGTTCGGGAGAAGGTCGTTGAGGTCGTAATCCCCGGCCTCGACGGAGAACTGGGTATTTTGCCCGGCCACGCCCCGCTCATCACCGAGCTTGGCATCGGAGAGTTGCGCTATCGCACCAGCGCATCCGCAAATCCAATTCCGCTCGCTATCATCAGCGGGTTCGCGGAAGTTTTGCCGGACCGCGTTACGGTGCTCGCGGAAACCGCCGAGCGTCCCGAGGAAATCGACCTCAGCCGCGCTGAAGCTGCGCTGGCACGAGCGCAAAAACGCGTCGCCGCCACCAGCGACCCCAACATCGATTGGGACCGCGCCTCCATTGCGCTGCAGCGATCGCTCATCCGCATCCAGGTCGCCCGCAAATATCGCGGCGTTCCAGTCGACTCCCGCTGACATGGAGCCAATCGTCATCTACAGTACCGGCTGGTGCCCCGATTGCCGCCGCGTAAAAAATTTCCTCCTGCAGCGAGCCATCGCCTTCAACGAAATAAACATCGAGGAGGACGACGCAGCCGAACAAATCGTCATCCTCGCCAACAACGGCAAACGCAAAGTCCCCACTCTAAAGATCGGCGACCGCTATTTCTCCTGCAGCCCTTTCAACGCCCAAGCCCTCGCCCAGGAACTCAACATCCCTCTCAACAAATAGTCGAGTGTGATTGTCTCCACATTCCAATGTGGAATCTGACATCCAATCTGGAACCACCATTCTTAATTTCGTAACGTCCGTACATCGCCGCAATCTTCTTGCGAATCCATGTTGACGCGTTAACTCCAATCTCTGCTTGGACATTTCTAAGATTCTCGTCCGCTCCGGATATCTTTCCCGCACCGGCGATCTCTGGCAGCCCACCTGCACTCTCCCGCTGCATTGCACCGGCTGATTTCAATGCATCGCGCATGGTTCAAAAACAACGCATCCGCTAGGACACTCAATGCGAACAAGAATCTTGGTCGTCACAATCTTGCTGTTTGGCGCGAGCCACCGGGGCGCATTCGCTCAGGCGACTCCGAGCAGCGAAGCAGCACCTGCCTCGGCCGCGCCGACCCACTTTGTAGTTGTCCCCGTATCACCCCCGCGAGCTGACTCCACTCCCGCTGCACCCACACCCGAGCAACTCGGCAAGCTTCTCTTCCCCCGCGAAAAAGAGATTCAGAGCGAAATTGTACGCAGGAAGCCTATCGTCGAAACCTACATCCAGCGCACCAAAAGAGATGAAGCGTTGGGTCTGAGCACCACCCACGACTTTTATTTCCTCGGGCAGGCCGATTTCACCAAGCACGTTCGTCTGCTTCCCATCGTGCACCACCCCAAAACCGGAAATTTTCTCTGGTCCTTCGAGCCGCTCGGTTTCCTCTCCATGGCCTTTCCCGATTTCGGCGGCTTCACCGCGGATAATTACCAACTCGATTACCGCGGCCGCGAATTCCTCGGCGAAGTCCGCTGCTATGTGATCGACGTCACACCAAAAAGACACAAGCACGGCAGGTTTTTCGTCGGCCGCATCTGGGTCGAAGACCAGGAATTCACCATCATCCGTTTCAACGGGGTTTTCACTCTGGAGCACAGCCTCTCGCCAACCTTGATGGAAAGCCACTGGTTCCACTTCGATTCCTGGCGCACCAACGTGCGCCCCGGCTTGTGGATGCCCAGCTACATTTTCTGCCAGGAAATTAGCAAGGAAAAAGACCTCATCGTCCCCGAGTTCAAATCGCAAACGCGCTTCTGGGGCTATGGCCAGGCCGCCAATTCTCAACAGGAAGAGTTCAGCCGTATGCTGCTCGAAACCGATTCCGTGGCCGACGAATCCGCCAACAAGGACAATTCGCCCCTCGAAGCCCAACGCGCCTTCAATCACGAAGCCGAACGTTACGTCTTGGAACTCCTGCAGCGCGAAAGCCTGGTCGCTCCGACCGGCTCCGTCGAAAAAATCCTGGACACGATCGTCAACAACATCGCGGTCACCAACAACCTGGAATTTCCCACGGGCTTGCATTGCCGCGTAATGCTCACCGCCAATCTCGATCTCTTTTCCATCGAAAATACCATCGTCATCACCCGTGGCCTCCTGGACGTTGTTCCCGATGAAGCTACCTTGGCTGCGCTGCTAAGCCAGGAAGTTGCCGACGCCCTGCTCTCCAAGCCTTACCAAAGCCGTTACGCCTTCAGCGACCTCACCCGAATGGACGTCACTTAAATTATCAAAAGACTTTCCTTCCGCGACACCAAACAGGAAGCCGAAACAATCCAAGCCAAATCCTTCGAGCTACTGCAAAAATCTCCCTATGCCGGAAAACTCGCTCCCGCCGGACTTTTTCTCGCGGAACTCAGCCGCCAGTCCAAGGATCTTTCCCAGCTCATCAGCCCGCGCATAGGCAACCGCATATGGCTCGCGGATCAAATTCGCAGTTCCGCGCCCAAGCTGGAGCCTGCCAATAAAACACAGCTGGCCGCGCTGCCCATCGGCGCGCGTATCCGCATGGACGCCTGGACCAATCAAATTGTCTTCATGAAAACCGCCAACGTCCCGCTCATCTCCGCCGGCGAAAAACTCCCCCTGGAGATCGCCCCATTCCGCCCGTACCTCACGCGTTTCCAGCAAACCGCAGCTTCAATCTTAAGAATAGACCCCAACGACAGCCCGCCGTTCCCCTTGCCCACTACATCGTCCGATAAAAGTACCCAAACATCTTCATCGCGAAGCGATCCATAGAAGCCTGCACTCCTATTATTCCCGCTCCCCATTGACCCTTCCTGTCGCTGCCTCTACCATTTCCTTGATGCTGCCAAGGGGAATCTCCTGGCGCAGATAGGCCCTCATCATGCGCAAATTATTCATCTTCGCCATCATTCTGCTTCTTCCCTGCGCCCTTCTGGCACAGACTGCCGATGAAATCGTTACAAAATATCTTGCTGCGCGTGGCGGCCACGACAAAATCAAGGCGGTTCGCTCCGAACGCGTAATCGGCACCATCTCTTTTGGCGGCGGCGTGGATGGCCTCTTCCTCGTCGAACGCGAACGCCCTCTGAAAATGCACATGGAGGTCAACCTCAACGGAGCCACCATGGTCCGGGTCTACGACGGCAAATCTGCCGGCTGGATTTACAATCCCTTCACTCCCAATCCTGCCGTCCAGCCAATGACCGAGGACGACTTACGAAATATATTTGACGAAGCCGATTTCGAAGGCCCCTTCGTGGACTACAAGGAAAAAGGCAGCCAGCTTGAATTCGCGGGAAAAACGGATGTGGAAGGCAAGCCTGCCTACAAAATAAAACTCACCAACAAGAATGGAGACGTCAGCAACTTTTCCTTCGACGCCACAACCTATTTGATCCTGCGGTGGCAAGGCAACCGCAAGGTTGGTGACAAGGATCAGCCCGCGGAATCATTTTTTCGCGACTATCGTGAAGTGGAAGGTATCAAGTACCCTTTCCTGATCGAATCGCACTCTCCCGGCACCGATCAGTCGCAAAAGCTTCTCGCCAACAAAATTGAAGTAAACGTTCCCATCGACGCTGCTCACTTCGCCAAACCAAACCCGCCTCCCTCGCCGGCAGCCCCGCCGCCGTCCGCGCCGGCGGATCCCGCGAAACCCTGAGCATGTCCGCCCCACCCGCCGCCAAACCAGACACCAATTCGAAGTCCTTGGGCCTTTGCGCCACTTGCTTGCACGCCCGCTTGATTTCTTCCGCCAAAGGTTCGCAATTCCTCCTCTGCCAACTCTCCCAATCCGATTCCGCATTCCCCAAGTACCCGCGCCTGCCTGTTCTCGCCTGCCCCGGCTATTCCGCAAAATCTCCCACGTAATATCCTCCGCTTCGCGTAGTGGCCGGTCTTCAGATCGGCTCCTGGGTTTCTCGCTCTCCTCTTGCTTTTGTAGGGGCGGCTTTAGGCCGCCCTCCTTGGGTTCTAGACCCAAAAGCGCAAACTGTGTAGCGGCCGCTTTTTCGCCCTGAGCGCAAGTTGCGGAGGGCCGAAGCGGGCGCTTTGGGGTTTCTTTCCCCGCTTTTTCTTTAGGAGGCCGGGATTTCAGTCCCGGCGTAACGGTCTCAATGAGGATGGGCTTTAGCCCCTGCGCCAGGTCTTAACGCGACGGCCTTATTCTCTTTTAATAAATAGTATTTATAAGTATACTGCCGAGGCTGGGGTCCTCTTATGCCTCTACATTTACCTCTTCGTCCCTTCTTCTTCGTTTCGTTCTTCCTCTGCACATCCGTTCCTCTCCCCGCGCAATCCCTCACAATCACCAGCAACCCTCCCGGCGCCACCGTCGAACTCGACGGCGTTCCCTCCGGCACCACGCCCTTCGAAAAGAAATTCCCCGGCGGCTATTTCCATCGCACTCTCACTGCCCTCGGCGCCAGGCTTGAGCACCCTCTGGTAGTCCGCGTCTCTCTCCCCGGCCACGTCACCCGCGAGATCGCGCTTACCGAAGGTCCCATGGATTGGGTCGATCTTCACGGCCGCCATCACGGCCAGTATTGGCTTATCAAATCCGACCATTTCCAGGTGGATCTTCCGCTGGCATCCGACACTTTCACCGGAAAAATCAACGCCAGCCTGGTCGCGCAACCAACCGGCAGCGTCCCCGTCTTGTCGCTCGAAGAACTCGTCGAGCGCGCCAAGCCCGCGGTCGTCTATCTCAAGGCCCTTGATCGCGCGGGCTCCGGCTTCTTCGTCACCGGCACCGGCGTCATCGCCACCAACGCGCATCTAGCCCGCGGTGAATCTTCTTTTCTCGCGGTACTTTCCACCGGCGTTCAACTCGAAGCAAAAGTTGTTTACGTGGACGCGGATCTGGACATCGCCCTCGTCAAAATCAATCCGCCTTCTCCGGGCTTCCTGTTTCCTTCGATCTCCCTCGCGGATGCCGCCAACGTACATCAGGGCGAAACCGTCCTCGCTATCGGCAATCCCGGCGACGCCATGCTTTTCAGCGTCACACAAGGTATCGTCAGCGCCGTCGGTAAATTTCCCTCCGCAGGACCGGGCACGTGGATCCAAACTGACGCACCCATCAATCCCGGCAACTCCGGCGGACCGCTGATGAATTTGCGCGGCGAAGTGATCGGCCTCAACACCCAAAAACTCATCAAGAAAAACGTCACCGGCATCGGCTTCGCTCTAAGCGCCACCGACCTGCTCGACGTTCTCCACCGCTTCTACCCCGATAAAGTGGAAGAAGCGCAAAAGCTATCCGCTCCAATTGGCGACGTTACTTCGGAAGACAACTCCACAGGCACAAAGGGCTTCGGACAAGTTGATTTCTCGAAGCCCGTCGATGCAGGAATTTATGTGGACGGCAAATTCGTAGGCCAGGTGCCCGCTTCGCTCCGCCTGATCGCGGGCCGCCATGAAATCATCTTCCGGCAACCCCGTCAGGCTGATTGCATAAAATTCCTGCACGTTGTGGCAGGGAGCCAGACCAGCGTCACTGCGGACTGTTTCCCCTCCGCGCCAGCGCATTAGTTAGACAAGGCTGCGCAAAAAAGTCTTTCCTTTAGGAGGCTGGGGCTTCGGCCCCGGCGTAACTCAGCTATTCTCAATTGGGCTTTAGCCCCTGAAGAAAGGTTGACGCTTTTTTCCGCAACGTGTGCAGCCGAACTTTCGCGCAAAAAAGAAGGGCGGCCTAAAGCCGCCCCTACAAGGTTAAGGAAAGGATGTAATGTTGCGGCGCGTCCGTTTCGGGCGCACGCGTACATTACGATTGTTTTACGCCTTGGCTGCTGCGGCCCCGGCTTGTTCGCTCATCTGCTTCATCATCTGCCTCATGGCCGCGAGGGTTCCCGGCGAGCGGCTCTCCATCCACGTTTCGTAGCGCTGCGCGGCTTTTTCCACGTTCGCCAGGAACATCTTGTTCGAGAATCGCTGCCGGCCTTCCGGCATGATGTGCTTGAGGCTTTCCCACACACCGAAGAACTCCCCATTATTTTCAAAGAACAGATCTTCGTGCAACAAGCCGTGGTTCAAGTACGAACACGCCTGCTCCCAGTAGCTCATCACCATCATCGCCAGCGCTCCGTTTTCCGTTCCCGGAGCCGCGAGCTTCATGGCTTCATCGAAGGTCTTCACGTGATAATTCTTGAAGAACCAGTCGCGCGCCTGTCGCAGCTTCGCTTCACGCCGCAATTCAAAGATCTCCAACTGCAATTTCCCTTGTTCGTACGTCGGTTGTGCCATGATGTCCTTCTCCTGTCTCCTGATGTTGTGGCCGGTGGAATAAGTCTGCCTATCTCACTTGTTAAATGCAAGTTAAAGTCTCGCGTAAGAGTTCAGTCCAGCTCGCGAAACATTACCAGCGCATCCACGAACCCTAATCTAGGGTGCTGGAACGCGCCAGGCAAGCGGCCCACGGTCCGAAATCCACAGCTCTCCCACAACCGCACCGCTCGTTCGTTCGTGTTGACTACAAAATTGAACTGCATCGACCGAAACCCGCGAGCCTTGGCATGTTCCAGCGAATGGGCGCACATTTTCCGAGCCACGCCGCGACCTTCCGCGCTCTTCGCCGTCACGTATCCGCAGTTGGCTACGTGTGCTCCTCCACCCGTCTGATTTGCCCGGAGAAAGTACGTCCCCAAAATTCGGCCATGCTGATCCTCCGCAACAAACGCTTCGTGATTGTGCGCCATCCAGAATTTCAGTGCATCCGCTTCGCTCATTTCTCGCGGCAGTGGATACGTCTCTCCCGCTCGAATCATCGCCTCAAGAATTTGCCAAATGCCCGCGACGTCCGATGTCTCCGCTCGGCGAATGCGAATTTCCTCTTGCTGACGTTCCCTATCTGGTGACTCCATTGCCCCCTCCATTCCCCTGTGCTAGCATCCGCTCGTTAAGAAGAGCGGACCAGGGATTTTTCGATTCTCCTTCGCCCCGCTTCGCGGGACCCAGGGTAGGGGCCGCGCTCTCCTTCAAAAAAACCAACAGTTTCGCCAGGCGCAGGCCCGCGCCTGTTTTTCCTTCGGCGGACCATTCGCCCGGTGAGCTTGCTGGTCTCACCTTCGCGGAGGTCTGTGATGAAAATTTATACCACCAAGGACATCAGAAACGTTGGCATTGTAGGCCACGGCGGCACCGGAAAGACGCAACTGGTGTCGTCGTTATTGTTCACCGCCGGAGCCACTCCACGGTTCGGCAAAGTTGCGGAAGGCACCACCACCACCGACTGGGACGAAGAAGAAATCGCCCGCAAAATTTCCCTGCAAACCGGACTAGCGCACGCCGAATGGCCCTGCACCCTGTGCGGCGGCAACACCGTTAAAATTAATTTCCTCGATCTCCCCGGCTATTCCACCTTCATCACCGAATCCAAAGCCACGCTCATCGCCGCCGATGCCGCGCTCATTACCGTCGACGCCCACGTCGGCCCGCAAGTCACCACCGAAAAAGTTTGGGATTATTGCGCCGAATACGATATTCCCCGCGCCTTCGTGCTC
>Ga0210394_10007419_pt1 | contig 11556 bp, 25 predicted proteins | sample IncBWC12MmetaG_FD_160121 | JGI IMG/M metagenome (GOLD analysis project Ga0210394, IMG submission 160121) | Forest soil microbial communities from Barre Woods Harvard Forest LTER site, Petersham, Massachusetts, United States - Inc-BW-C-12-M | ecosystem: Environmental > Terrestrial > Soil >... | reverse complement strand
AGTCAGTCGAGATGTTTGATAATTGGATATGTATTACAGTCATCGATAAGTTCGGGAATGTACATAGTACAAAGAACATGAGTTACTTCGAAACTTATGAACAGAATAAGAAATACCCGGATACAGACCCGGATAAAGACAAACTTTATGGTATGAAGTTCTATCCTGCCCACTTATCAGAAATCTAAAAATATATAAACCCCGTATAATCAGATACATAGAAGTAGGACCCATAAATATTTTATCCGTGTATATTCCCTAATAGTCGGAGTCCCAAGCATTGTTTTGTTCGCCTTCTCTTTGACCGGGCCGGGCGCTACGGCAAAAGTAACCTCCGGGTGGGGTCGGGCGGGGCACCCCTTCGCCAAGGGAGGTAACCTCCTCCGAATCAATAAGTTACGGACTTCGTTACATTACGTTACGAAATTCAGATTTCTCCGAGAACGGCCCTGCGAGTGCTCATCGCGGCGTGAGCACGTTTGTTGCCAGACCCGAGCAAGGGCAAAACCCATCATCGTGTTTACTATCTCGCCACGTTACCCGAGCATGTTGAAAATGGAAACGAGTCAAATCCTTTGTTATCAATAACTTAATACAAATGGGTTATTTGACAAGGGCGGAACTGCGCGAGAGCATACGCTTTATTGTATATGTATTGTAAAGATATGTTAAATCATATATCAGATTGAGATGGAATGAACGAGCGCAAGCTGCGCGTGGTCAAGAGTGGGAATAAGTGGGCGATCCATTATTGAATAACCTTTGGTCTGCCATGAATTGAGCTATCGTGTTCACGTCATCCGGCGATAGCGTAAACCATTCAGAATATCCGCCATTCGCCCGCAGTCTACGGTCTTCGACTAGCGAGTGCAAAGCTATCTCAACACGTCTACAATCGTTATTCTTGACTCGCCAGACGTATGACACATCATTCACAAACGGCATGCTCGTATAATGTCTAATCCGTCTGTTCACTTCGGATGATTGCCCGATTTTGTACCAACCGTGCTCGGTTGAACCGATGAGATACACTCCGGCGTCTTCGTCGCGCCTTTTATTGTAATCAGCTTCGTCTTTGACGCGCAATTTGCGTGCATTGGTACGCGGTACAATGTGAGTGTGCGGAGTGCAAATTGGGCGCGGTTTTGCCATTGCTGCATCAATAGCCAATCGAATAGAGTTTTTCATAGTTTTTATTCTCCCATCTCAGTATCTCATATCTTTAGTAATCTGTCAAGTTTATTTGCCCGATTTTGTTGTTTTGGCCGTTCAATTGCTCACACTGTTCACGTAACATGAACATTGGTTACTATTGTACATGTACTATCGTGCTATTGACACGTTCTTTGTATTCTGTATAATCGTGACATGAGCAAACACACAGCAATCAAAGCTTATCACAAGCGCAAGGGTGACAAGATCATTCGTGAACAAGCTGCCGCTCTTGTTGCCCGATTCGCCTCAGTCCAAGAGGCATTTGAATACGCTCAATCACAACAGGCGCTTTATGTTCAGGGCCAGTCTCATCTCTATGAGTATTGGCGCGAAGTTGCGAGGGCCGTCTAATGGACACATTAACAGCCGAACGATTGCTCAGTGAGATTTATTTACGATTGTTGGCCCGCGAATCATCGGGCGCAACTGAAGATGAGTTGACTCATTTCTTAAAGGTCGTGTCTGGCGTAACGCCAACGATTAAGCAGCTACGTGCCGCGATTGATCTATTGCTTGCGACTGATCAGCTCGAAACAACGACTGCAAAGCGCCATGCGGCTGTGTATTATCTCAAGGGGAAGAAATGGTAAAGCCTACGACATTGCGCGAGATGTACGAGCTACTGCAAGAGCATTACGCACGCATTGAATGTTATGATGCGGTGAGTCATTGTGCCGGATTATGCCTTTGCCAGCGCACCAAAGCAGCGATTGACGCAATCAAACCGCATATCGATTCAGGCAAGGTGCTAGTATGGAAACGCTAGACTACTCAAAGCCTGTTCTTGTCTATCGTAATCTCAAGCATGGGCGCAAGTCTCGGCCTTTGTACAGTGTAATGCAGAATGGCCGTGTTGTACGCCATACACACGCTATTATGTTACGCGATGTCCGGTTCATAGTGCGCGAAGCGGGCCGACAAAAGGTATTGCAAGAAGGTCGTAAGAATGTACATGCATTCGCCAAAGGCTTTGTCACTGGTTCGGCCTTCGGGACTGACAGGTTCGGGCGATTAGCTTGTACAGTCTGCTATAATCCATACAACGATGGTCATTTCTTCATTGCGGGCGGAAATACGCTTGCTAGTCGCGTAGATGGCGCACAAGCTGTGATATTAAATCGACACGGTATGACAGCCGCGTATACGCACAATGATGAGCAAGACATGCGCCCGAGTTATGTATAATCGGCCAGTACAAGAACTAAAGTAATAGCACTTCTGTGCCTTGACAGTTCTGGCCCGGTTTGATAGATTATACACAGTATAAAACATTCACAGGAGCAGCGATCATGGCGCAAGTTGCTAGTCTCTACTCAGTGTATACAGGGCCAACATTAGTACAACAAGTTGCTAATCGTCTTCGCTCTCTTGGTTGGCAGGTAACGTGCGAAGGCACTGAACATGTACACGTACATTCACTCAAGCCCAAACACGAATTAGTTCGCGCTTGCGGGCGCACATGGCGTGATAATGATGTGCAAGTGCTCAAGCAAACCGTTCTCTAAAATGGAATACCTGACAAAACCCGAACTTCGTGCGCTTATGCAAACGGCGCACGATCATAACAAGACACATCATTTGTTTCTATGTATGTCTTTGTGGCACGCGACTCGGGTCAGCGAAGCTTTGGCAATTTGCGGGCGCGACATTCAATCTGGGCTAATCGCAATCGGTGCGCTCAAGGGCGGAAATGACGATCTTCCGCCGATACATATAGACAATGATCCATTGTTCGATTGTTCGCCCATCTTGGCGATTGCGCAGTCGAATCCGGGTCGCATATTCAATTTCTCGCGCCAAAGGGCCGACGAATTTATCAAGCGATACGCGGCGATTGCAGGTATTCACCCAAAGAAAGCACATATGCATGCGCTAAGACATTCAATGGCAATGCTACTCTGGGACAAGACTCATAATCTTGGCATGATTCAATCGTATTTGCGCCATAAAGACCCAAGTTCGACAATGAGATATTTAGTCGAATCGGATAAACAGAAAGCACAAATCGCAGTCGCGGGCATTACGATTTAGCTAAGATTTTACTTGACATTAAAACACTTTTCGTGATAACATTGGATAGTGGTATTTTATACTTATCTATGGTTGCGCGAAGACGGCACGCCTTACTATGTCGGTAAAGGCAAAGATGATCGTGCGTTTAAACGCGCATCTCACATTCAAACTCCGCCGTCTGATATACAACGTATAATAATCCAAGAATTTGAGTCTGAAATTGACGCATTTGCGGCTGAAATATTTTTGATTAGCTATTACGGACGTAAAGATTTAGGAACAGGCGTATTAAGAAATAGGACAGACGGCGGAGAGGGGCAATCTGGGCGCATAACATCTGAAGCGACTAGGCAAAAACTTCGTGTGAATGGAATTAGAATGAACAACGAAGGGTATCTTGATAGAATGCGATCACGAGAAGCGTCAATAAAAGGCGGGCGTAAAACTGCCGCTCTCGGGCATCTGAAGAAAGTATGCGTCAAGGGCGGCGCTAGTGTGCCTTTAGCAGTTCGTCGTAAGAATGGCGCTATTGCTGGAAAGATAGCAAAAGAAACAGGGCGCATTCATACAATTGCCACTCCAGAATCTCTCGTTAAAGGCGGACGTGCCGCGATGAAAATTATTAATCACAATCGTTGGCATAGGGATAGGCGCATAGTCAATCCAAAATGTGAATTGTGTTCTTTGGTAATAACACCTTTGAGTACTTGACACGTTTCTTATATCATGTATACTCGACACATGAGCACATACAAACGCGACGACAAAGACTTCAAAGAACGACTTTCAAAGCGGGCCGATGAACTGATTCAACGGCGCGTAATCCGAAACTATTCGCCAACGATTGCGCAACAATTCGTGCATCTTGCTGAAGATAAAGAACTTGCGGAGATTCGGCTCGAACAGATCAAATTAAACCCGATTATCGCGCCTAAACCTAAGAAAACAAGCTGGTTCTGGCCGATATTCACAGTTTTATTTGTTCTGTTTTCTTCGGCGATCTTCGGGCTATGGGGATTTTCGATATCGGTAATCCTCGTCCTCGCAATCAATAGCGGGATCGGCGACTCGGGCAAGACAGTTTACATAATTTTATCTTGAATTCACTTGACAAGAATCGGCCCGAATGATACTATTTTAACAGTAAATCTGTTTAGGAGAAACAGCAATGGCAAAGTTGAAAGCTACACCAAAGAACTTCGCTGAAGCATTAATAGTCTTAAACGGCAAAAGCGCCGTCAGACTTGGCAATAACACTTATCTTGAGCAGATCATTTCATCGCAGGGGCAACTCGCAATCACAGTCCGGTTACACAATACAAACATTGTTATATTTCATCACGATGGCCGCGTAACGCTGCACACAGGCGGATATCGCACAGTCACAACGAAAGGGCGCATTAACCAGTTTATCGCGGGTAAAGTCGGGCAGAAAAAATTTGACTGGTTTTATTATCCACCCAAGTTCGGTAATGATGCACAAGGCTGGTCAACTGTCGATTGGGATAATCCGGTTGAATTTGAGGAAGGAATCGAGGCATCGCGCTAATGAGACACATCGAAATCACAGACGCAATTACCGATGCGCAGAATCGCGGCGAACTTTGCCCGCATTGCGGAAGCAATTCCGGCCACTTCATTCACTGCGCTTTGATCAATCGAAACGTAGCAGAAGCGAAATCGGCCCGGTTGTCTGACGCGGATAATATTCGCTTGACAAGTCTCGGAGTCCGGTGGTAGATTGTACAGAGTAAAATCTTTTGAGGAGCAATGACAATGCGCCGAATCACTATCGATATTTACGAAAACGAAGCAGGTTTTTACCATCTGATTATCGAGGGCGGGTCAATCGAAAACGTAGACGAGGAGCATTTGACTGTTCATGGTATTCAGTCTATTGTCAAAGCAGTAATCAGCGAAGCAATTGAGACTTTCTAATGACTGACGATACAAAATTCGTGACTCGGGCGCTACAAATTTGGAATTCAATGCAAAGTCCTTGGACTCCGGTCAAAACGTTCGGGCAATTAACTGCCGCAGAACAAAGTCGAGTTATGGGAATCGCGCAAGATTTGAAAATTCAAGAGAAAGATTTTATCGGAGTATAAAATGTCGTATTCACGAATCGCAATTAAGAAATCAGAACGCGGGCCGAAAACGCCAAAGTCGAGCACAAACGCATGTGGTGTTTGCGGAAGTCCGGTAGAATCCGGGCAATTGATTTGCCAAGACTGCAAAAAGAGTTTAGTATTTTTGTACGAGGTAAAACGATGAGCGAACGAATTTGGTCCGATTGCACGCCAGAGCAAGAACAGGCGCTAAACAAACTTCGATTCGCGCAAAACCAAGTTCCGGGCGAAGTAATTAATGAATGGGCCGGAATTGACAAAGATATCGCAGAACTTGAAAGGATTTTCGCGCTATGAATAATAACTTTCTAACTCGTTTTGCAAAAGATCACAAAAAACTGTCGGATATGCACGAACCAGACGAGCAAGGCATATCAGTAGAAGTTTTCGGCAATCATTTGGATAACGCGATGGGTGATGGTGTCGAACATTCGTGCGGTGAATACAATATTCGCATCAAGAATGAATACACGAATGAAACAGAAGAGTTTAATCTATCAAATTTGATAGCTGCGGCGCGGAGGTCAAAGTGAATTTTCTTAAGCAATTTATCGCCGCACGCGCCGTCTCAACGCCGATTATTAGCGTCAGAACATCCGATGCCGCTTCGACTATTACAAACGTTCGCAAAGCTTTGATTACCGGACTTACGAAAACTGCGGGCGAAGAATTAATTAACAAAACGCCGCTTGTATCTTGGGACGCGATTCACGGTTTAATCGGCAAGAACGACAAAGGTTCTGCCGAAGTCGCAAGCATGATTGCGAAGATTCAAGTAGACGCGGGCGCGACTGCGCAATTGCCGATTGCTTTGTCGGCACTCGAATACGCGTCTGAAGATGTCATTTGTTTTGTACACAATATACATCTTTTTTGGGCCGACCCGCTCGTATTACAGGGCATTTGGAACGTCCGAGACTCGTACAAAGCGAACGGAAATATGCTCGTTCTTTTGTCTGTTCTCGGAACTGTTCTTCCGCCTGAATTGAATAACGATGTTCTCGCACTCGAAGAACCATTGCCGACTAGGGCCGAGCTAAAGCAGATCGTAAAAGATTGTTTCGGATTCGCGGGCGCAAAAACTCCGACCGAAGAAATTCTTGAGAAGTCTGCTGATGCACTCGTAGGAATCGCGGCGTTCCCTTCGGACCAAGCAACGGCAATGCATATCAATCTAAAAACGAGTAAGCTTGATATCGCTGGAATGTGGCAGAGAAAGCGCGATATCGTCAGCGCGTGTCCCGGTCTTAGCTTTTACACAGGCCCGGAAACACTGAAAGATGCGGGCGGATTAACGAATATCAAAACGTATCTGACGCAGATCATGAAAGGAAAACGTGGTGCGAAAGTAATTCTCCGCGTTGATGAAATCGAGAAAGCCTTTGCGGGGGCGGGAACTGATACAAGTGGAGTCAAGGGCGATTTACTCGGGAACTTTCTTTCGTGGGTCGAAGATAAAAAAGTCGTCTGCACTTTGTTTCTTGGCGTTCCGGGAGCATCGAAATCGCACATCATTTATTGTCTTGGCGGCGAATTCGAGGTTCCGGTAATCAATTTTGATATCGCGGGAATGCAGGATTCACTCGTCGGCAATTCGGGCAAGAATCTGCGCAATGCTGAGGCTGTAGTCGAAGCGATATCTGATGGTCAAATTCTGTTGTGCGCGACTGCGAATAGCTTGCGCGGTTTGCCAGCGGAGTTAATCTCACGATTCGAGAAAGGCGGAATTTTCTTTTTCGCCCCTCCGAATGCTGATGAGCGGGCCGAGATTCTGAGACTAAAGATTGCGAAGTACAAATTGACATCCGAGCAAACGACAGAGATTCCAGAAATGGATATGTTTACCGGGCGCGAAATTGATTCGATGTGTGACAAAGCCGATATGATGAATTCGACACTCATTGAAGCTTCGCGCTATGTCGTGCCACTAATGAAAAGTCACAGTGAACAGATGGCGGAATTGCAGCAATCGGCCCACAATCGTTTTCTTAGCGCGTCACATCCGGGCCTTTATACTTATACCGCGCCTAAGACTGAGATTACACACGTCCCGACTGTTACGACTACGGGAAGGAAAATGCGATGATATATTTTGTGTTTATGTTTGGAATTGCAGTTGGCTGGATTGCATGTGAGATAAACGCCATTTTGAAAATCCGAGCGGAGTAACTTTAGTAATAGCACGAAAGTGCTTGACACAAGATTTTGTACGTGTATAATTAATATAGACTATGGAACAATGGATTACAATTCCCGATTTTCCTGATTACGCTGTCAGTGATCAAGGGCGCGTAAAGCGGGCAATCGCTATTCTGCCCACTCCGGGCAAGGTTGGCGCGAGAGGCTGGCCGACAGGTATATTAGCCTACAAGTGGGCAGGGCGTAATCGAGAGTACGCGCAAGTAGTCTTGCGTAAAGATTGTAAGTCTCACTATCGGTATGTGCATATTTTGGTTGCTCAAGCTTTTATACCGAATCCCGAGAATAGCCCGACTGTGAATCATAAAAAGGGCGATGAGAAGTGGAATAACACGGTTGACAATCTTGAATGGGCAACATATCATGAACAGACTGCGCACGGTATTCAACATGGGCTGATCGTGCGGAATCCATTAACCGGGCAATTTGCCTAGAAAGTAGGGTATTTATATTTCTGCATACGCAACGCTGGAGACACTTTATAAAGACAGAGAATGCTTAGTTCAGGCACTCGGAGATATGGGTTATAAAGATGTGGAAGTCCATGATGAGGCGCAATCGTTGACAGGCTATTACGGCGATACTCGGGCCGAGAAAGCGAATGTCATAGTCCGGCGCAAGTTTGTCGGAAGTGCCGCGAATGACATTGGCTTTGTCAAAACGCCCGCAGGAACTTATTCGGCCATCATAAGCCAATACGATTCGGGCAAACACAATACGAAATGGCTTGACGGATTGAAAAAGAATTACACAGAGCGCGTAGTCGTGAAAGAGGCCCGAAAACAGGGTTTAAAGTTCTACTCTCGCGCTGTAGTTAATGGCAAGACCGTGATTAAGTATTTGAAAGCGTAAAATGACCCCTGAAGAAACTAAAGCGTATAGATCGGCGCAGTATCAAAAGAACAGAGATAAAGTATTAAAAACTGCTAACGAATACTATGCGGCGAATCGAGAAACGATTTTAGCCTATAAAAAGGCATACGCAGCCGAAAATCGTGAAGAAATTGCTATAAAGAAGGCGGCGCGATATCAGAAAAATAAAGATGTCGTTCTTGCAAAATCGAAAACACGCTATAGTGACAAAAGTCCAGAAATATTAGAACAGCAAGCAGAGTGGCGTTTACAGGCTAAAAAAGAAGGACTTGCGCATTACGGAAAAAATGGACAGCTACAGTGCTGCTGGCCGGAATGTGATATTACAGACCTTGACATGCTTACGCTAGACCACATTGTCAACGACGGGGCAGAACATCGGAGAAAGAAATTTCCGGGCGGTGCGTCTGCCTGTACTCGATTAAAGAATGCAGGCTACCCGGAAGGGTTTCAAACGCTTTGTGCTAACCATCAGCTAAAGAAAGAGACAGAACGAAAAAGATTGGAACGAAAACAACGTCATGCAAAAGATGCTATACTGATAAGAGCACAGCGTAGACCGTCTTTAAATTCTAAGCATGTGCATGAAACAAAGTATCACACTTATCAGGTCCGCATTCAAGGTGACTATTATGGCACGTTTAAAACGTTAGAGAAAGCGATGGCAGTAAGAAATGCTGTACTTACGCAGAAAGGAATGATACAATGAAAATCATAACGATTGAAATTGATGAAAAGGGCGATTCGACAGTAGACTTGGAAGGATTCATGGGTCAAGGCTGTGCCGCGATCCAAGAAGGTTTTGCGCGTGCGGTCGGAAAGTCGGACCATGTGACGCACAAACCTGAATTCAACAGGCCGTGTTTGACACAGACAAAGTTGCAGCAGAAAAACTAATGTCCCAAGAACTTACATTCGTGATTGACTCTGCGGGCGATATGAAATTTCTCGTCCCTGAATTCATGTCTGAAAGTCCATTACTCGAAGGCGCAAACATTTCGCGGGCGAGTCACGTAGAGCCGGACAACTTTGTACTTCGTATAATCTTTCACGGTCTGCGACAAGTGTTAGGCGATAAGGGCCGAATGTCAGAGTTTACGAGAAATTGGCCGATTCGCTGGAGAGTCAATACGAAACCTGTAGGCGGGCCGATTCTCGCGGGCCGATGGCGCAATCGAAAAGACGCAATCGACGCAGAAATAAAATTTTTGAATTCTTGGTTTATAGGAGAATGAAATGATTAAAGACGGATTTGTAACAGAAGAATTAAAGAACGGCAAATTTGTTGCATGGATAAGCGGACAAGTTGAAACGCCAGTCGCATTAGGCGCGACTGCGGAAGAAGCGACCGCCCGCATTACGGAATATCTCTATAATGAATTGAGGTCAAAACAATGACAATCGAAACGACTAATCTAGATTCACTGATTGACAAAACGGTTTTTCTACGTCTCAACTTTGGCCGATTCGGAGTGACGCGCAAAGTCGATATTGGAATTCAATCTGAGGCTGTAGAATCGCGGTTTACGCACCAGAAGAAACTTCTTGTTTCGCCCGAGCTAAAGGCGATTGCAAAAGCGGATAACGAGATTAAAGCGCAGATTGACGCGATTTGTCTGCCTTACGATGTCGGAATTCGCTTTGCGCCGATTGCGGCGATTGAACAGATCGATTCGATTCTCTCGAACTATGCCAAGACTCGGCCTGCTTTGATTGATGCTTTTGTCCTAGTATACGAAATTCAAACTGCCGATGCTGAAATTGAGCTAAAAGAACATTTCAATCCGGCAGATTATCCGAGTCCCGAACAAGTCGCAGCGCAGTTTACGTTTACTTATCAATTCATTAGCTTTTCCGTTCCCGGTCATCTCAAGTCCGTTGCTCCGGGCGTATTCGCGGCAGAGAAAGAAAAAGCGCATGAGATGCTGATGGAAGCGGCTGCTGGAATCGGGCAAGCTTTGGCGACAACGGCGCACGAACTTGTTGCGAATCTCCTTGACCGATTGACTCCTGACGCAGACGGAAAGTCGAAGAAATTGTACGCTGTACACGTCACGAAGTTACAGGAATTTCTGAATACGTTTGATTTGCGAAATGTCACAGACTCGAAAGAATTGCAGACCGAGATGGACAAACTGAAAGCGATTATGTCTGGGATTGATGTCGAAAAGATCAAAAATTCTGAGACTCTGCGACTCGATTTGCAATCGCAATTTAAGAACGTGACACAGAGTATCGGAAGTTTGATCGAAGTCAAAGGCCGAAAATTTAGAGACGTACCGGAGGCGCAATAATGTTTACTCTGCCAGCGGGAAAATACTATCTCGGTGATCCATGTTACACGTTAGGCGGCGATAAATGGCTTGATGTTTTGAAACAGTCTGATTATTTTGATAAGCCATACGTAAAGGGCAAGAAGATGGCCGTTGCTTTCGGTACGGCATACGGCGACGGGCAGTACATGGATCAATACGGTAATGAATATCCGGTTGACGCGGGCATGATTGGCCTTGTGCCTGTTAGCATGGCGACAATTAAAAAACCGACAGGCGTTCACATGTTTACGTTTACTGAGCCGATTGAATGTGAAGATCGGGGCGACGGCGTTCTTTACTTCGGCGGATATGCGATTGATACTGATCCGGATGACGAAGAAGAAGAAGAAGAAGATGGCTATTGCTCACATTGCGGGCGAGGATGATCATTTTTGTACTTAGTATAATCGCCCGTCTAATCGTGTTGGCGATTGTGTGTTATGTGTGTATTAAATTGTGAGGTGTTTATGGCCGAATTGAGAAAAGATTATTTTGGCTATCGTGTCACTTGCGTGGTGTGCAGTGTTGAAAAGAAACCTTGGGGAAGGTCTGCGCCCTTGGATTCGTATTACTGTGACTCGGATTGTCCCGGCTATATGCAAGAACCTTTGCCGTCTAATCTATGGCCGAACGAGTCAGAGGCAGATTTTGGGTTTAAGGTCGTGCGTTAACAAATCATGAATTCAATCGCCCGAGGTTTCGATGTCGCATTGGCGACCGCTTTGTTAAGTAACGCGCCGCGTCCGGGATTACGGATGGGCGCTGCGTTATTTTCGGGCAATCGACTTTTGTCAGTCGGCGCAAATCGCTGG
>Ga0210394_10007417_pt1 | contig 11558 bp, 12 predicted proteins | sample IncBWC12MmetaG_FD_160121 | JGI IMG/M metagenome (GOLD analysis project Ga0210394, IMG submission 160121) | Forest soil microbial communities from Barre Woods Harvard Forest LTER site, Petersham, Massachusetts, United States - Inc-BW-C-12-M | ecosystem: Environmental > Terrestrial > Soil >... | reverse complement strand
CCCAAGCCGCGAGTCGCGCTGGCGATTGCCACAGCATTCGGGCTGGGCTACTTGCCTAAAGCACCGGGGACGTTCGGCTCGCTCGCGGGCGTGCTACTCGCTTGGATTCTCCTCACGCTCTGGCCTCATACTTCTTTATGGGAAACGCCGCCCGGTGTCGCGAACCTTTCGATCCCGTACATTGTCGTGGCGCTCGCTGTGACTGTATCGATTGCACTCGTGGGGTTATGGTCCGCCGGCCGCGCATCAGATTACTTAGGCGCCAAAGACCCGCAGATCGTGGTAGTGGACGAAGTTTCGGGACAAATGCTGGCGCTTCTATTCACATTCGGCTCGACGGAGCGGTACGTTGATGGCATGACGAATTTTCGTCACGGCTTTTGGTGGCACGGAGACGCCAACTGGAAATATTTGGTTGCCGGATTTATACTTTTTCGCGTCTTCGATATTTGGAAGCCGTTTCCGGCGCGCCGCGCCGAATTTTTGCCCGGCGGCCTAGGCATCATGGCCGATGACTGGGTCGCAGGCGCTTATGCCGCACTCGGACTTTGGCTCCTCCGAGCTTTGAGATTCTAATCCGCTGTCTTATCCTAGAAATTGCAGCAGGTTGCACGGAATTGATGAGCGATTCCACACCTCGCGTCGAGAGCATTACACCCTCCGCCGCAATTCCGGGCGGCGAAATCGCCATCCGCGGCACAGGCTTCGCCGCAAACCATAACGCGCGCCCGCGCGTGATGTTCGGGGATACGGAAGCCGGCGTGGTCATCGCGGCGGACGGCTATGTGGTGGCGCGCGTTCCGGAAGGCGCTGCCGGGGCCAGCGTGCGTGTGGCCACAGTGCGCGGAACGAGTCCACCGGTCGAGATGCAGCTCGGCGTGCAAATCGCAGAGAATTTGCACCCAGTGGCGAACCCCGCCGTAGATGGCGACGGTAATATCTATGTGACTTACAGCGGGCAGCGCGGCCAGAAAGTTCCGGTTTCGCTCTACAAAATAACGGCCAATTACGAGGTGAAGCCGTTCGCGACAGACCTTGTAAATCCTACCGGCCTCGCTTTGGACCATGAGGGAGCACTCTACGTCTCCTGCCGCAACGACGGCACGATTCATCGCGTCACGCCCGACGGCCGTTCGCAGCTCTGGATAGAGGGCATGGGCATTGCAACGGGAATCGCCTTCGATGCCGAGAAAAATCTGTTTGTGGGCGACCGCAGCGGGACGATTTTCAAAATTAGCCCAGACCGCCAGATCTTCGTTTTCGCGACGCTCGAGCCATCCATCGCGGCCTATCACCTGGCTTTCAGCCCCGCGGGTGAACTCTTCGTCGCCGGCCCTACGACATCCAGCTATGACCGCATTGCCCGCATCAATCGTCAGGGCGAGGTGAGCCTTTTCTACCGGGGTCTGGGGCGGCCTCAGGGCCTGGCGTTTGACCGGCAGGGAAATCTCTATGTTGCCGCCTCGCTCAACGGGCGACGCGGAATCGTCCGAATAACCGCCGAGGGCGCGGCAGATTTCGTTCTTAGCGGCATGGGGCTGGTTGGGCTGGCGCTCTTGCCCACGCGGCGCGCGGTGCTGGCGACAAGCAGCGCGCTTTTCAGTGTCGACTGGAATATCGAAGGCTTGCCCATCCCGCTATAATCCGCTCCAATATGATTCTCAACGATGCAAGCTGAAATCATTGCGGTCGGTTCGGAACTGCTCACGCCAGACCGGATCGACACCAACTCACTATTTCTCACCCAGCGGCTCAATCATCTGGGTATTGCCGTGGCCCGCAAGACCGTTGTGGGGGACCAGCACGAGCATGTTCGGGACGCCTTCCGCTGCGCCCTCGATCGCGTCGAGCTGGTGGTGGCCTCGGGCGGACTAGGACCCACTCTGGATGACCTGACGCGCGAGGCGGTCGCGGAACTGCTGAGCCGCAAACTCGTGCTCAATACTTCTGTGCTGCAGAATATCGAAGCGCGTTTTCGCCGCCTTGGCCGCACCATGCCCGAAGTGAATAAACGGCAGGCGATGGTGCCGGAAGGCGCCGATCTGCTCGAAAATTCGCGCGGCACTGCTCCCGGACTTTGGCTCGAGTCGGCAGGACGCTTTATCGTGCTTTTGCCCGGCCCGCCGCACGAGCTGAAGGCCATGTTCACGGAAAAAGTGGAGCCTCGCCTGGAGCGGCTGGCCGGGGCCACTCGACTTTTCTATCGTGAAATGCGTACGGCTGGTCTTACTGAATCCGAAGTCGAGCAGCGCACCGCGCCGATCTACACACAATACGAGAATGTTCAGACCACCATTCTCACAGCTCCCGGCGAGATTCAGCTTCACTTGCGCTTATGGTCTTCCGATTATGCTGCGGCGGAACACACGCTCGATGAAATGGTCGAGCGCATCACCTTCGCGCTCGGCGAAAACGTGTTTACCTCGACCGGCCAAAAACTCGAAGAGATCGTGGCCCATGAATTGACCCTCAACCTGGCCACGGTAGGGACCGCCGAAAGTTGCACTGGAGGATTGCTGGCGGAAAGGCTCACGCGCGTGCCAGGAAGTTCCTCGTATTTTCTCGGCGGTGTTGTTTGCTATAGCAATGATTTGAAGACTGCGTGGGCCGACGTGCCCGCCGAACTCATTGAATCCAAAGGCGCCGTCAGTCCGGAAGTCGCACAGGCCCTTGCGCAGGGAATCCGCCGCCGCATCGGCGCGACGCTCGGTATCGGCATTACCGGAATCGCGGGTCCCTCCGGCGGTTCGCCCGAAAAGCCGGTCGGACTCGTTTACATCGCTCTTGCCGACGCCAACGGCAGCCGGGACCGTACGCTGCGCTTTCCCGGCGACCGCGAACGCATCCGCTGGCACGCCTCTCAGGCTGCGCTGGACATGCTGCGCCGCTATTTCATGTATGCCCGCCACAACAAGCCCTCCTGGCCAACCGTTGTTCAGAGTTAAGGTGCAGAGATAGCGTGCGCGTCTTCGTGGCGCTGGACGTTCCCGAGCCAGTTCGTGCGAGGCTTGCCGAGCTCAGCGCACGGATGAAGAAAGTTTGCCCAAACGCGCGCTGGGTACGTCTCGAAGGCGTACATATCACCCTGAAATTTATCGGCGAGGTTCCGCCAGAGAAGCTTGAACAGACTCGCCGCGCGCTCGTCGAGCTTCCGAGTCTCGGCCCGATCACGGTGCGATTCGCAGGACTGGGCTTCTTCCCCGGCGCGCGCCGCCCTCGTGTCTTTTGGGCCGGCGTCCAAGCTGACCCGACGCTTGCTGAACTCGCCGCAGCCATCGAGATGAAACTTGCGCCGCTCGGCATTCCTCCGGAAAAGCGCGCCTTTCATCCTCATCTCACATTGGCGCGCTTTGAATCTCCGCAAGGCACACAGGCCTTAAGCGCCGCAGTTGAAGCTCTGGGAGCGCCTGAATTCGGAGAGGAAACTTTCAGGGAATTCTACCTCTACCAAAGCGTGCTGAAACGTTCCGGGGCGGAGTACACTCGCCTCGTCACCTACCCTTTTTCCGGGGAGCGGGCGTCTTGAATCCATTGTTCACTTTGCCGCTGAGTGCGTCTTCGAGCATTGCCGCCCAGACCGGCCCAATCCAAGGCACGGGAGGACTTTGGTGGCTTCCTGTTGTCGCTTATCTGCTCGGCTCGATCCCGTTTGGATTTCTGATCGTGAAGCTCGCCGGGGGCGGGGATATCCGGTTCCGCGGCAGTGGCAATATTGGCGCTACGAACGTGGCGCGCGAAGCGGGTGCGCTCCCCGGTTTGGCCACGCTCCTGCTCGATGGGGGCAAGGGCTATTTCTCCGTTTGGCTTACCGCTCGACTAACCGATAGCAATGCGCGCTGGATGATTCTGGCAGCCGTGTTGACCCTTGTGGGCCATACATTTCCCGTTTGGTTGAAATTTCAGGGTGGACGCGGTGTGGCCACCGGCGCCGGTGTTTTCTTGCCCATCTGCTGGCAAGCCGTTGTGGGCGCGCTAGTCGTGTGGGTTGTGGTTCTGGTGTTCTGGCGCTACGTCTCCTTGGCTTCCATTTCGGCGGCGGCCGCTCTTCCTTTCCTCATCTATGTGCTTTACGCCCCAGGTCATGCGCCGCCACAATCCATTTCCGCCGGAGCCTCCTTCGCCATGATCCTGATCATTGCTCGCCATCGCGCCAATATCACCCGCCTGCTCCGTGGCACCGAGCCTCAATTTACCTTCCGAAGCAGCTCGCGTTCTCCGAAACTGTGAGCAAAATCGCCATTATCGGTGCCGGTAGTTGCGGAACCGCGCTGGCGATCGCGCTGGGGCGCAGCCGCGAGCACCATCGGTTATCGCTTTGGGTGCATGGCTCCGATGTGCTCACCGAACTGCGAAACCGCCGCGAAAATTCCATTTATCTGCCGGGCATGCGAATTCCGGATGAAACCGAGCTGACCGGCAATCTTGGCGAAGCCTTGGCCGGCGCGCATATTGTGCTCGGCGTGATGCCTTCGGCGCACGCCCGGGCTGTCTATACGGCTATGCTGCCTTATCTTGATGGGCCCGGGGCGGCACAGATCATATTCGTCAGCGCAACAAAGGGCCTGGAGCACGACTCTCTCGCGCGGATGAGCGAAGTCATAGGCGAAGTTATCGGACAAAAGTTCGTGCCTCGCGTGGCCGCTTTCTCCGGCCCCAGCTTTGCCCTTGAAGTGGCGCGCGGTGATCCCACCGCAGTGGTCATTGCTTCGGGCGATCTGCAGGTCGCTTTGGAAATTCAGCACGAATTCTCCAGTGCTACCCTGCGGCTCTATACCAATAACGATATTGTTGGCGTGGAACTGGGGGGCGCGGTAAAGAATGTCATCGCTTTGGCCGCCGGCGTCTGCGCGGGGCTCGGCTTGGGCACTAATACGATCGCCGCGCTGATCACGCGAGGGCTTTCCGAAATGACTCGGCTTGCCGTGGCCATGGGCGGCCGGCGCGATACGCTCGCAGGGCTCGCCGGACTCGGCGATCTCGTGCTCACGGCGACCGGAACGCTAAGCCGGAATCGCTCCGTGGGCGTGGAGCTTGGGAAGGGGCGCAAGCTCACAGAAATTCTGTCGCACATGCGCATGGTAGCCGAAGGCGTGGGCACGACATCCGCAACCCTGGCTCTCGCTCGCAAGCACAATGTAGATGTGCCCATTACCGAGCAAATGCATGCGGTCCTGCATGAAGGTCGCGCGCCAAGCGCGGCCATTCGCGAGCTTATGGAGCGGCCACTCACAAAGGAGTAGATTGGCGCAAAGGAGATTCTGAATGGAACCGCAGGAATTGGCCGAGAATACGGAAAAGGCGAGGGAAACAGGTCAGCGCGCCATCGGACTCACCATGGCGATTCTCGCGGTGCTGCTCTCCGTTTCCACCTTGTTGGGCCACCGCGCTCATACCGAGGAGGTTCTGCTCGAAACGCGCGCCACCGATCAATGGAATTATTTTCAAGCCAAGAATATTCGCTCGCACGTTTACGACGCAGACGCCGAGATTGCCAACCTTTTTGCGGACAAGGGCGCCCAGGCCGCGGCCGATTTTCGCGTCAAATCCGCACAGCAGAAAAAAGATTCCGAAGAAATCCAGGCTGAAGCGGAGAAACTCGGCAGGGAAGTAGCCGTGACGACGCGCAGGGCCGGACTTTACGACGGCAGCGAGCTATTCCTGGAAGTTGCCATCGTACTCAGCTCGATTTCGCTGCTGGCCAAAAGCAGGGTTTATTGGCAAGCTTCGTTTCTGTTCGGCGTGGCGGGAATCGCAATCGGTCTTTGGGGACTTTTCCGCTGAGAGACCCGCGTGTGGTAGTCGCACAAATTCAAGTGACGGAGCCCAACAATGAAAGGATTCAAGCAGTTTTTGCTCCGGGGCAATGTAGTGGATCTCGCCGTGGGCGTGGTGATCGGAGCGGCCTTCGGCAGCGTTGTGAATTCGTTGGTGAAGGGCCTGCTCACGCCTTTCATCGCCGCTGTGGCCAAGCAACCGGACTTTTCGTCGATCAGCTTCACGATCCACGGCAGTAAGTTCCTTTTTGGAGACTTCGTCAATTCCGTAGTCTCTTTTGTCATCATTGCCTGCGCGGTGTATTTTGCCGTCGTGCTGCCCATGAACGCGCTGACGGCAAGGATTCGGCGTGAGGACAAGCCGACGCAGCCCAGCACCAAGAAGTGTCCCGAATGCCTGAGCGAGATTCCCATCGACGCGCGACGTTGCGCCCACTGCACTCAGCCTGTGTCGGAATCCGTGCCGCAGGCCGGATAGTTGGCCTTCAGGCGCCGATTTTGGCTGTTCTGAACCGGTCTTGGCTAATCGGCAACCGCCCCTTGCTCTTTTCTCCCGCGCCCTCATGTGCAAAGTAAAATAGATACTGCCTGGCTATGCCCTTTCAGCAGAGCAAATCCGCTCGTAAGCATCGTCCCCGTCTATTGTTACTGGTTTTGGGCGCGATGCTCCTCGTCAGCGCCCTGCCGCTGGGGCTGTATCACTTTCAGGTTCTGCGGCTCAGCCAGGAAAAGCTCACCGATACGGAAAGCGTCCAGCAAACCGAGCTGACGCGGTCTGTGGGGCAGGAGATACAACTTTTCGACATCAATCTTTATCAAGGGCTCATCAGTGAGCGCCAAATCCTGGCCCTTACCGGACTTCTCGATCGTGTGAACGATCCTGTGCGTGGGCCTCAGGTGACCCGCCTGCTCGAGAACTTCGTTGCCAGCAATCCCAATATTCTGTATCTCACGGCCGTCGGCACGGATGCTAAAGGCGCAGGTGCGGGGAACTTCCGTGCGGACCAGGACCCCTTTGTGGGCAAGGCCCTGCAGCGGGCATTTGCCGCCTGCCTGCAATCCGTTGTATTCCGCAGCGAGCCACTGGCGCTGGGACCCGAGAATCGGCCCGCCTTTGTGATGGCCATCCCTTTGGCAGTCGGCGAGCAGTTCAGCGGCATGCTGGCAGCCGTGGTTTCACTGGATAGCGTCCTGCGGCGCCTGGAAGAAACGAGTGTGCGCGGCCGAACCGTCTTCGTCGTGGACCATAGCGGGCGCGTCATTGCGCACCCGGATGCCCGGCGATTTGTTCCAGGCACCGATCTGCGGAGTTCTTACATTGTCGCGCAAGCTTCCGGACTGCCAAAGGATTTGCGCACGACGGCAACTGTGCAGCGGTTCAGCGATATCGAACAAGGGCACAACACGGAGTTGATCGGCACGTACAGCACGATTCCTGACTTGGCTTGGACGGTGATCGCGCAGCGCAGCCTGGAAGAGGCCCGCGATGATGCCGGCGTGAAGGAACTCAATGCCCAGGCGCTGACTTTCGTGTTGGTCGTCACGGCCGCCGCGATTATTCTGGGATACCTTTTCGCGGTCGGCATCAGCACGCCCATTCGCGCGCTAGCCGCTTCCACCCGCGCCATCAGCCGCGGAGAGTTCCACGAGAGGGCCCCCGTGCGCGGCGCCGCGGAAATCAGCGAATTGGCGGAAACTTTTAACAACATGGCCGGCGATATCGAAAGCTATATCGCGCGTCTAAAGCAGGCGGCCGAGGAAAACCGCGAGCTTTTCTTGGGCTCCATTCGTATGCTAGCCGCGGCCATCGACGAAAAGGACCCCTACACGCGCGGCCATTCCGATCGCGTGGCCAAATACTCCGTCATGGTCGGCCAGCAACTTGGCCTCTCACCAGAAGAATTGGACAAGCTGCGCATCTCTGCATTGCTACACGACGTCGGAAAAATTGGCGTGGACGATCGCGTTTTGAAGAAGCCCGGGGCGTTGACTGCCGAGGAATTCCAGATCATGAAACAGCATCCGAGCAAAGGCGCGAACATCATGCGTCCGGTTGCACAGCTAAAGGAGATGCTGCCCGGGATTGAGTTGCACCACGAACACGTCGATGGCAAAGGGTACCCCTATGGACTCAAAGCGGAGGAGATACCTCTGATGGCGCGTATCATCGCGGTGTCCGACACGCTGGATGCCATGACCACCAATCGTCCTTATCAATCCGCCAAGGAAATCGACGACGCGCTGCAGGTGATTCGCAAATTAGCCGGAAGCAAATTCGACCTGAAGGTAGTGGCGGCGCTGGAAGCTGTGGTCCAAGCGGGGAAACTGCGCCTCGCTCCCGCCCTGGTCGAAGTATAAGCCCTTTGGCCGAAGTTCCGCGTAATCAGGACATCGCCCAACAACCCCGCAGCGGCATACCATCTCGCAATCCCAACGGGACGTGTCGGCCGATCTTGCGGAAGCTTAGCCGGGCGGAGCGCCGACTCGTAAACTTGAGAGGCCTCGCAGCATCTCTCGCTCGTCGGGAGAGAGCCCGTTCATAAAGGATTCGTCGTTGAATTTAGCGGCCCGTTCAGAGTCGCTCAGGCTGTGCAGATCGCGAAGCTTTCCTAACACCACCTGGCGGCGCTCCGGTGGGAGACTTTGCCATTGCGGCAGCAGCGTCTGACGCACATAGCGGCGCTGCTCGGGCGTCATTTGGGCCAGAACGCGCTCGCGCTGTTGGAGAGTTTGCCGTTGCTCGGGCGAGAGATTATTCCAGGTCTGCAGCCGCTGTCGGATCCGCGCCTGTTGTTCCGGCGGCAGGCTGCGGAAGCGGGCGTTGTTATTCAGGAATTTTTCCTGCTCCTCTGGGGTCATCCCCTGCATGCGTTCAACCCATCGGGGCGGCAAACCGGCCCTGGCCTCGGGCGCGGGCCTCTCCGCGGGCGCCCTCCCTTCGGGCATGCGAGGACGCGGTCTTTGGGCAAAGAGATTCGTTGCCGCCAGGCAAGACGCCAATGCCAGCAGCGTGATTCCGAATTGACCGAATCTCCGCACGAGCTGGGTTCCTCTCTTTTCCTTGCCGTTTCCTTACATTTGATTCGACGGCTGCGACTGCGGGGTCTGTTGCACCGGCAATTCCGAGAGCGCGTCGAAACTCGTTACCACATCGTAATCTTCCAGTACAGGTAAATCTTTGATCATCCCGAATTCGGCCTCGGTATTCTGAACCGCCGCTCCACCGGCCGGGTGTGTCACAACCAGCCGGGCCGGCTGAAAGGAAGATAACCAGATCGAAGCAATGAGGAGCGCCGTCGCGGCGATAGCGATGCGCGGCGAAGGGACAATCCAGCTCCAGAAGCCCGCTCGGACCGGCTCTTGCCGCACGCGCGAGCGAACGCGGTTATCGAATGCCGGAGAAGGCGCCAGCGCCGGGAGTTCATCGAGCACATCCCACACCGAGCGGAATCCCGCGGCACGTTCCTGGCACGCTGTGCAATTGGCCAGGTGAGCTTCCAGCTGATGTCGCTCTGCGATAGCAAGTTTGCCATCCAAGTAGCCGACCAGCTTTTTTTCCGTCTGTCTGCAGTTCATGTTGATGACCTCATTTCACGGCCCGGCTGGCCGGAGATTGCACCTGCGCCGCTTGCACCAACGGCGCCAACTCCACTCGGAGTGTCTCGTAAGCGCGAAAGAGCAAGGATTTCAGGGCACTCTCCGAGCAGCCCAAAACCCGGGCTATTTGATCGTAATCCATCTCCTGATACTTATGCAGCAGGACCGCCGCCCTCTGCTTCTCGGGGAGCGACTCGACGGCGCGGCGTATCAGATCGGTACGATCGCGCTGAATCAAATCCACCTCGATGGTAGGCTGCCGATCGGCTATTTCCATCGCTGGTTGCTCGTTTTCGCCATCGCCCGAATAACCGAATGCCGACTGGTCAATAGAGATTTCCATTTGTCGATGACGACGATCGCGCAAGGCATTCAACGCCAGGTTCGTGGCGATGCGAAACATCCAGGTGGTGAACTTGGCCGTTGGCAGATACTGGCCACGAGCACGATATACGCGTAGAAAGACCTCTTGCGCGAGATCCTCGGCTGTTCCCGTATCTCGCACCATGCGGTGGAGGAAGTTGACCACAGGCGTCCGATATTTACGCAACAGAAGCTCGAAAGACGAATCGTCTCCGGACTTCACGTCCAGCATCAATTCGACGTCGGACCTGGCCATAGCCTCCACATTGTATCCAACCCCTTCGCCATCAAAAAGTTGCGATTTAACGTAGCCCTGTCCAATGAGCTATCGACTGTTCGACCTCCGCTATCCCTTTGAATTTATTGCCTCAAGGGGGGTTCGAGGGCGTCGGGCAGCGAATCTAATTTGAGGGAAAATGACAAAGAATAAAGGATCAAAAATGCCTGAAAAATCGACCATAGAAAAGGCTAAAAAAGACCTCCGCGAAGGCAAATCGCCATCAACTGTCGCGTGTCGCGGGAGAGTTTTAACCGGAGTGGCGGAACAAAATGACGTCGCCTTCCTGCACAACATACTCTTTCCCTTCGAGTCGTACTTGCCCTTTTTCGCGAGCCGCCGGCCAACTACCTGCGGCCAGCAAATCTTCGCAGCGCACCACCTCTGCGCGGATGAAATTGCGCTCGATATCTGTGTGTATAGCGCCCGCAGCTCTTACGGCAGGAGTGCCGCGGCGAATCGTCCAGGCGCGCACTTCGGGCTCTCCTGCCGTAAAAAACGAGATCAACCCCATCAGATCGTAGGTGGCACGGATCAGGCGGTGCAGCCCTGGCTGCTTCAAGCCATAGGCCGTCAGCAGTTCGGCGGCTGCAGCGTCGTCGAGTTCCGCTAGTTCGGCTTCAATACGGCCGCAGACCTCAACCACAGCGCTTTGCGGCCGCCCTCGCAACTTCTCCAAGCCGTGCCGCTCGATGGCCGTATCCAACTTGTCTACCTCGCCCTCGCCGAGGTTCAGCACGTAGAGCATCGGCCGGAGCGACAGAAACATGAAGCCGGTCAAGATTTTGCGCTCCTCGGCGCTAAACTCGAGCTCACGCAAAGGATGTTCGCCCTCAATCGCAGTGCGGCAGCGCATAAGCAGGGCGTGCTCGTGCTCAGTTGCGGCGTCTTTTTTCTTCTTGAGGTCTTTTTCCACGCGCTCGAGTCGCCGTTCGATTTGTTCGAGATCGGAGAGCATCAGCTCGAGATCCAGAGACTGGGCGTCTCGCAGAGGATCGATGCTGCCCGCGGGGTGCGGTACGGCGGGATCTTCGAAAACACGCAGGACATGCGCGAGCGCGTCGACCTCACGCAATGGCGCCAAAACCGCAGAATCACGCGCACGGTCGCGAACGATCCCGCCAACGTCTACATATTCCACGGTGGCATAGGTGACTTTGCGGGGCTTGTAGAGTGCGGCGAGTTGATCGATGCGTGGCTCGGGCACTCGAGCCACGCCAATATGCGTGGCGCTGCGAGCGGATTTTTCGTCCATGTGCGCTCGCGTCAGGATGCGAAAAAGAGTGGTTTTGCCGACCTGTGGTAAGCCTACGATACCGGTTTGCATGAATCGCGCATCGTAGCATAGCTATAAGCTATCTTATGCGCCGAGATCGACGCCGCTGATTGCAGGTTCATCTGAAATCGCTTCTGGCGATCCCCGAGTTGCGGAGGCAACGTAAGCATGGCCAGCGGAAAAATGCCCGTCGCGGGTGAGGTCGCACCGGACTTCGATCTCACGGATTCTACGCAAACGCCGCGCCGGTTATCGGATTTAGTTTCGCGAG
>Ga0210394_10007416_pt1 | contig 11559 bp, 9 predicted proteins | sample IncBWC12MmetaG_FD_160121 | JGI IMG/M metagenome (GOLD analysis project Ga0210394, IMG submission 160121) | Forest soil microbial communities from Barre Woods Harvard Forest LTER site, Petersham, Massachusetts, United States - Inc-BW-C-12-M | ecosystem: Environmental > Terrestrial > Soil >... | reverse complement strand
GGTTCGGCCGAACACGCCGGCCAGTGATGGGCCAATCTTGTTCTGGCCGGCCTCTATCGAGTGGCAACCGGCGCAGCGCGAGAAATCTGCCGGAGAGCCCGCAGGCGTCGCTGCCGAAGCGAGCCATGCCATCGACATGCCGGTGAGAAAGGCGGTTGCTCCGATCGCGGTGTGGCCGAGCTTTCGTGCTTTCATGAGACACTCTCTCGGAATAGATCAGGTCACTCGATTCCGACCCGAACTGACCGTTAGAGGGTTATCTAAGGCATCGAGGGTCGCACCCCGGTTTCCCGAAGATGAATTCCCGTTTAAAAAAACAGAGGGTGGCCCGATCGGCGATCGCGAGGCGTGCGAGATGGCGTTGCGCGGCCGCGCGCGCCTGCAGTCGTCAGTTGCCACAGAGGTTCTGTGGGATGGCGAACGGGCCTAAGGGGTGGGTCATCGCACCGTCAACTTGAGCTGAATGCTCGCTCTGCCAATTCACCCGGTGCGGATCCATCGCGCCGCAGCGTCACGCGGCAGCCGGGGCTGGCGTCCTCAATCGCGAGGTGGAGCCCATGCAACCTTGCGACAGCAGCGACGAGACTAAGCCCGAGGCCGCTCCCTGGCGTATGGCGGCACTTCTCAAGGCGGTGGAAGCGGCGCAGCGCCATACCGCGCTCCAGCTTGGGGATGCCGGGCCCGGTGTCGCTCACCTCGATGCCGAGCCGGTCGTTCCCGCCGAAAATGCGCAGCGTGACCCGCCCGCCCGGGGGGGTGTACTTGATCGCGTTATCGACGAGATTGCCGATGGCCTCGAACAACAGGCTCGGGTCGCCCGGCATCTCGGCTGCAACGCCATCGGTTTCGAGCGACAAACTGATGCCCTTGTGCTCGGCAAGCGGGTCGTAGAAATCCGTCACATCGGCCGCCACCGTGTTCAGGTCGACCGTCGTGAAGCCGGCGCGCCGCGCACCGGCCTCGACCTCGGAAATACGCAGCAATGCACCGAAGGTGGCGAGAATGCCTTTGGACTCGGCAATCGCCTCGTCAACCGCGTCGGCATATTCGTCAACCGACGAGGCACGCCGGCGCGCCCGCTCCAGGCCCGCCATCAGGCGGGTCAGCGGCGTCCGCAAATCGTGGGCAATGTCGTCGGTGACGCCCTTGACCTCGTGCATCAGTCGCTCAATCTCGTCCAGCATCCGGTTGACGACGCGGATCAGCTGATCGAGATCTCCATCGGTCCCGCCGCTCGGCAGGCGCTCGCTCAAATCGCCGTCGACGATGCGCTCGATGGCGCGCGTGACGCCGTCGATCCGACCGAGTGCGCCAGCCCCAATAATGGCGGCGCCGGTAAGCCCCAAGAGGAGGACAACCAACCCGCCCGAGGCCATGGCCCCGAGCAGAAGGTCCCGGAATTGGCCGGATTCGCGCATATCCTGGGCGACCATGAAGATGTCGCCGGACGGCAGCCGGTGTAGGATCCCACGGGACGGAACGGGCTCGCCGCCGCGTGGCAGCGTGAAGTCAAAAATACGGTCCATCCCCGGCAACGGTGACGGCAACGTCACAGGATTACCCGCGATCCGGTGTCCGTCGGCATCGAACAGTGCGAAGGGGCGGCGCCCGGCGGGATCGGCGACCATGTGCGCCGTGATCTCCCGGTCGAGCTCGGATGGGTCCGAGACCCGCGCAGTCATCTCGCGGGTGAGCCAGTCGTCAACCCCGCCGGCGACGTAACCCGCAGTCTGCCAATATAGAAAGCCAAAAAGGATCAGCGAGGCCGCCCCGAACAGGCCGAGAAACAAGAGTGCGAGCCGAAAGCTCGTGGTCCGCCGAATGTCACTCAGACCGACGGAGGACATAGCCGGACCCTCGGACGGTGTGGATCATCTGCGGCAGCCCGCCTTCTTCGAGCTTGTGGCGCAGCCTGCCGATATGGACGTCGATCACATTGGTCTGCGGGTCGTAATGATAGCCCCAAACCTCCTCGAAAAGCATGGTCCGCGTGACGACCCGCCCGGCGTGCCGCATCAGGTATTCGAGCAGGCGGTATTCGCGGGGCAGAAATTCGATCGCCCGGCCGGCGCGGCGCACCTGGCGGGTCAAGAGATCGATCTCCAGATCGCCGACCCGCAAATTCGTTTCCCGCGCCGGGGTTGTGCGGCGCCGTGCCAGGACTTCGAGCCGGGCGGTCAGCTCGACGAACTCGAACGGCTTGGTGAGATAGTCGTCGCCGCCAGCCCGCAGGCCTCGCACGCGCTCGTCCACGGCAGACAATGCGCTGAGGATGAGGACGGGCGTCTCGCTTCCGATCGAGCGCAATGTCGCGAGGACGCCCAAGCCGTCGAGGTCGCCCGGCAGCATCCGGTCGAGCACGATCGCATCGTATTTTTCGCCGGCTGCCTTCAGCAATCCGTCGCGCCCGTTATGCGCGCATTCCACGTCGAACCCGTAGTCGCCGAGCGCCGCCGCAATTTCTGTCGCGGTCCGCAGGTCGTCCTCGATGACCAGCACTTTGGCCATGTCGTTTCCTTTACCCGCAATGGCGCGTCGGCGCTACGGTGGATTGGGTGATCGCGCCTCCCGGCTAACGCGGTCCGGTATAGCCGTTGGTCGCCGGCGTCGACACGAACTGGTTAGGGTCGACGGCGTGCGACGACGCGGAAGGCGGCCTATAATCGAGCTGCGGTGTCGACACGAACTGGTAGGGGTCGACGGCGTGCGACGACGCGGAAGGCGGGTGATAACCGAGCTGCGGTGTCGACACGAACTGGTTGGGGTCGACGGCGTGCGACGATGCGGAAGGTGGCCTGTAACCAAGCGGCTGGGCAGCGAGCGGGGTGCTCGCAAGCGATGCCACGATCAGCGCCAGGGTCGGAAGTGATAAGCTTTTCATCGTTTACTCCATCGAAAACTCGACAAGTGAACCAGCCCGTCGCGGGCGTGTTCACGGTGGGTCTAACGATGCTAATCTGAGGTGGCATAGGCAAAATGCCGGTCTCCCGAGCATGAAATCGCTGTTAGGAACAGGGGTCCTCCATTGCGCGTGCTGGTGGCCGAAGATGACGAGCGGACCGCGGAGTATCTCGCCAAAGGTCTGACCGAAAGCGGCCACATCGTCGACCGGGTGGCGGATGGCGAGGCCGCGCTCGCGATGGCGCTCGAAGGCATCCACGAGGCGCTCGTTCTTGACCGAAAGCTGCCCGGGCTCGACGGGCTGACCGTGGTCCGCCGCCTGCGTCAGCGCGATCGGGGGATTCCGGTGCTGATGCTGAGCGGCGTCGCCACGACGGCCGACCGGGTGGAAGGCTTGCGCGCCGGCTGCGATGATTATCTCGCGAAGCCCTATTCGTTTTCCGAGCTCCTGGCGCGATTGGAGGCACTGCTGCGCCGCACGGACCGCGCGCGGGGCAACGCGGTCCTTCGCGTCGGCGACCTCGAACTTGATACGGTCAGCCGTACCGTCTCGCGCGACGGTCAAGCGATCGATCTGCAACGCCGCGAGTTCCTCCTGCTCGAGCAGCTCGTTCGCCACACCGGGCAAGTAGTGACGCGCTCGATGTTGCTCGAAGCGGCGTGGACCTATGATTTCGAACCCCACGGCAACATCGTCGACATGCATATCCACCGGTTGCGCCATAAGGTCGATGAGGGCTTCCCCCATCGGCTGATCCACACGGTCCCGGGCGCCGGCTACATGCTTCGCGAATCTGACGATGCGCTCCAGCCTGAACCGTCGACCTGATTAAATCCGATTTCACCATCGGGCGAACGCCGCCCCATGCGCCTGCTCCACATTGCCCCTCGTGAGCCGTCCTTCCGGCGGCCGACACAGAGGAGCAGGTCCACATGAAACGGATCAATATCGGCGGCATCGCCGTCTCCGCTCCGCAGCTTGACGCTCGGCCCAATCGCGCAAGGGCCTTGGGGCTGGTCACCGCCGCCATTTTGGGCATCGCGATAATCTCCCAGCCGACCCTCGCCTATGCTGCACACGGCGGCGGCGGTTTCCACGGCGGAGGCTTCCCCGGCGGGGGAGTACACGCCAGCGGTTTCCACGGTGGCGGGTTTCAGCGTGGTGGGGTTCGCGGCTGGCGTGCCGGAGGCCGCGGCTGGTCGGGTGGGGGACTGGGCTGGGGCTATGCTCCGTATATCTACGGCACGGGCTACTGCGCCAATCCAGTAGGCTACTACTCGTCTGTGTGGCAGTGTGGTGTCCCGTGGTAGCCGGTTCCGCCCGGAGACGCACGAGGCTAGGATGGCGCCGCGGCGTCACAACCGGCCTGATCCAAACCCGGCAATGGGCTAGGGCGAGTTCGGGTCGCGGGATACCTCGGGGATACCTAGACCGCTCGGGCCTTGCCGATGCTCCCCTCTAACCGTTTGATCTGGTTGGTGGGTGCAGCAGGACTCGAACCTGCGACCCGCTGATTAAGAGTCAGCTGCTCTACCAACTGAGCTATGCACCCCGCCGCGGGAGGCGCGGTCTATAACAAAGCCCTCACGGGTTGTCGATAGCGGTGCCGGCGGCAAGCACGGGCGGTGGCCCGGCGCGATGTTCAGCGCGGCACCAGGGCCTCGGCGTCCGGCAGGGGGACCGCCTGCGGCACGCCCTCAAAGGCGGGTGCCGGCGGCAGAGTCCGCCGCGGCGACCAGGTGAAGATCGACGACATCGCGTAGTTCCACACCACCGACACGGCGGCGCCCGCGAGCCCGGCGAGCCACCACGACGTGTGGCCGTAGACCAGGTGGGCGGCGACCCCGACATTGGCCACGGTGCCGACGCCGCACACGGCATAAAACGATATGAGGCCGGTCCATAGGCGCCTTCCGCGCAGCCGGCGATCGCGATAGGTGAACAGATTGTTCAAGAAGAAATTGCCGGTCATCGCGACCAGCGTCGCGGCGGTCTGGGCGAGCGCAAACCCGACGAAGAGCACGTGAGTCCCAAACCACAGCGTCAACAGATGGGTCCCGACGCCGAGCCCGCCGATCAGCGAGAACAACAGGAAACGGACCGGGATTGCCGGCCCGACCAGCTTCTCCAACAGCAGCATCAGATATTCCCAGGCGACCATCGCGTCGAGCTTGCTCTCGCCATGGAGGCGCGGGCGAAAATTGAGCGGCACCTCGGCGAAAGCCAAGGGCCGCGGCGCGGAGGCGAACAAATCGAGGAGGATCTTGAACCCCTGACCCGAAAGCGCGCGCATGGCGCCACTAAAGGCGTCGCGCCTGATCATGAAGAACCCGCTCATCGGGTCCGTGAGATCGGCCTTGACGACGAGCCGCCCGAGCCGGCTCGCGACATCGCTGATCATGATGCGCGAGCGGTCCCATTCGCCGACGCCGCCCTCTTTGACGTGGCGGCTGGCGATGACGATATCGAGGCGCTCGGCCTTCAACTTGGCGAGCATCACCGGCAGCAGGTTCTCGTCGTGCTGCAGGTCGCCGTCCATGACCGCGGCATAGGGCGCCGCGCTCGCTAGGATGCCGTCGATGCAGGCCGACGACAGACCGCGCCGGCCGAGCCGCTGCAGCACGCGGATGTTGGGTTGGGTTCGCGCCAGCGCGCGCACCACATCGGCGGTCCCGTCCGGCGAATCGTCGTCGACGAAGATCGCCTCCCAGGCAATCCCGGCGAGCACCCGGTCGAGGCGCTGAACCACGATCGGAACGTTGTCGCGCTCATTGAGGGTCGGGATGACGATTGCGAGCTCGGGCGCGGCGTACCGCGCCGCGGGCACCGGGACGGGTGCGCCGCCCTCGAGGGGTGACGGGGCCGGGAGCGCGGTCGGCGCTGGATCGGCGATACTCATCTCACCCCGTCCACATCGGAGGGAATGCGGGGATAGTCCCACATCGATCTTAGTTAATCTATGTGGCAAAGGTTTCCAACTGATTGCCGGGGCGAGGTTGGGCCAAGCCGGGCGCCTCTGTTGGGGATGACGAATTGGGGTGATTGCCCGTGGTCGCGTGCGCTGCGGGGCGCCACCGGGAGCCGCGAAAACCCGCGGAAAGCCTCGCGGGGCGCGGCTCTTCCGCTGCATCTGCAGGAAAATTTGCAGCAAATTGCGGCATTTCCCGGTGGAAACCCTCGGGTTTCCATGTCGCGAGCAGCAAAATCTGCAGCGCATTTGCAGCGAAAATCCGTTGCAAACCCGCTGCAGAGGAGCAACCTGCCTGCTGAATTTATCGTCCGGCATCGCTTTCCGACGGCTTTAAATGCAATCAGACCACGTAGCATATTTGGGATATATTGTTAATATCGTAATGAATTTTGCGCTCGCTTGTTGCTTTGGGCGGACGGGACCCTTTAGCCTGATCGAACCTCGTAGCCCGGTCATTCCGGGGGCGATTTAAGCCCAGCCTCCGTTACCGCCCCACGGACGGCGCCTTCGCGCCGACAGCGGACATTCGCGGAACCGCGGCCTGACTGCCGCTCAGGACACTTCGGCGACCTATGCGCCTTTATGCAATTCTGGTTCGATCGACAGACGCTTTTATCTGGCGTCCCGTTTAGCCGTAAGTGAAGTCCGGCTTGCTTTGCCCAACTTCTATAACATAACCATCAGGATCACGAATGTAGCAGCGCGTCTCGCCGTACTTGTCCTTTGGCTCTGTGATAAAGTCGGCTCCTCTAGCTCGCCATAGTTTGTAGCACGCTTGAATATCTGCAACGCGGATATTCATAAAGCTGCTGACTGAATCGGGGTCCGCGGGGACGCTGAGCGTCACCGATGGCTTGTCGGGTGTCGGGCCGCCGCCGGGGTTGACAATGAGCCACGTGTTCGCGATCTGGATGTACCCCGGCGCGCCGCTACTGTCGCCTCTGCTCAGAATGCGACCTCCGAACACCGTTTCGTAAAATCGAGCCGATCGTTCGATGTCGGCGACGGTGAGAAAGTGTGCGACGGTAAACCCATCCTGGGGCGGCATCTGATAGGTTTTCTGTTCGACTTGCACCTGGCTCACAGACGCCTGAACGGTGGCAGCCGGTGTGGCCTTTTGCTTTACCGCAGCCATCAGCGTCTTCGCGGCAGGACCGGAGGAAGCCGGATTCTGTCCCGTGATCAGTAGGCCGTCGCTGACCACGTGAACTGCCCAGTCCGCTTTCTTCGAGAAGATGGCGCCCAATTTCAACATCTCATCTTCGACAAGGAAGGGTACAACTTTAGTGAGACCCATCTCTTCTTCCTCGCCGTTGGTGAATCCGGTAACTCCCTTCCCGTGGACTAGAAACATGCCGTCCGTCGTCTTGACGTGGCGCAGCGCCCCTGTGGAGTGGCATACGACGCCGATTGGTTTGCCGGCAGCAACGAAAGACTCGATCAGTTTGATGGAATGCTCGTCTTCGGCGAGATCCCACATCGGGCCGTGGCCCCCCGGGTAGAAGACGGTGTCGAAGTCTTCTTGCTTGACGCTGTCGAGGCGAACGGTCTTATCGAGCTGAGCTTCCGCAGCTGCGTCCTGCTCGAAGCGGATCGTGAGATCAGTGCGCGATTTGGGTTCGTCGCTCTTGGGATCCAGCGGAGGACGGCCGCCTTTCGGGGATGCGAGCGTGATCTCGACGCCGGCGTCCTTGAAAACATAGTAGGGGGCTGCTAGCTCTTCGAGCCAGAATCCTGTCTTTCGTCCAGTGTTGCCCAGTTGATCGTGGGATGTTATCACCATCAAAACTTTCATCACCTTCTCCTTTTGTTATGGACCTTCTATAAGCGGAAGATACGGCGACGCCGACGATCACTTCGACCTTCGAGAACATGTCGGACATTGGCGTATGCCTAGGATAGCAAAGGGCGAGTGCAGTGCGTCGCCGTTTTTGGCAGCTCAAGCGAAGCGCTTGAGATGCGAGAGGACCATGCAAGAGGTGCGCCTCAATGCCGGCAACGCAGCAAGGTTCCGCGCCGCGCGCGGTCCATTGGCCGGTTCGATCGCTTGCGACCTTCACGAGGTGCGAATTGTCGTTGTCGAAGCCGGCGGTCTTGATTGATTTCCGCGAGGGGTGTCCGGCTGATTGGGTTTTGGCCCCACCGGATCAGGCAGCAGCCCGCGCCGCGCGCCCGGCTGACGCCGCCTATTGCGCCGGTACGAGCGCTGCGGCGGCTTCCTCCTCGCGCTTTGCCGCTTCGAGCGCGGCGGCCTTCTTTTCGACCAGCTCGACGAGGTGGTCGACGATATCGGCGTCTTTCAGGCGGTGGTCGGTGATCCCGCTGATGTAGACCTGATGGGTGTTGTTGCCGCCGCCGGTGAAGCCGATATCGGTTTCGCGCGCCTCGCCCGGGCCGTTGACGACGCAGCCAATGACCGAGAGGGTCAAGGGCGTCGTGATGTGGGCGAGGCGTTCCTCCAATAATTCGACCGTCTTGATGACCTGGAATTGCTGGCGCGCGCAGCTGGGGCACGAAATGACGGTGACGCCGCGCCGGCGCAGGCTCAATGATTTCAGCATGTCGAAGCCGACCTTGACCTCCTCGACCGGGTCGGCCGAGAGCGACACGCGGATCGTGTCGCCAATCCCGGCCCACAGAAGCATGCCGAGCCCGACCGAGGATTTGACCGTGCCGCTGCGCAACCCGCCGGCTTCCGTGATGCCGAGATGCAGCGGGTAGTCGCAGGCCTCGGCCAGCTGCTGATAGGCCGCGACGGCGAGGAACACGTCGGAGGCCTTGCACGAGATCTTGAACTCGAAGAAATCATTGTCCTCGAGGATCTTGGCGTGATCGAGGGCGCTTTCGACCATCGCCTCCGGGCAGGGCTCGCCGTATTTTTCGAGGAGGTCCTTTTCGAGGGAGCCGGCGTTGACGCCGATCCGCATCGAGCAGCCATGATCTTTGGCCGCCTTGATCACGTCGCGCACCCGCTCAGCGGAGCCGATATTGCCCGGGTTGATGCGCAGGCACGCGGCACCGCTTTCCGCGGCCTCGATCGCGCGCTTATAGTGGAAATGGATGTCGGCGACGATCGGCACCTCGACCTGACGCACGATCTGCTTCAGCGCCAGCGCCGATTCCTGGTCGGGGCAGGATACCCGGACGATGTCGGCGCCGGCCCGCTCCAGGGCCTGGACCTGCTCGACGGTGGCCTTGACGTCGCTGGTCACGGTGTTGGTCATCGACTGCACCGTGATCGGCGAATCGCCGCCGACCGGCACCTTGCCGACATGGATCGTGCGGCAGGTCCGCCGGTGGATGTCGCGGTAGGGCCGAACGCTCATCGTCATGCCTCGCGGAATTGAACCTTCAGCTTATAGAACGCTTCGGTGACGGAAAAAAGACCGCTACCCCTTAACCGCCGTCCCGGCAAGCAGCGCCTGGGGGTCGAGCGTGACGTCGCGACGCAGCGTGCCGATAGCACCGATGGCGGGTGCGGGCTTACCATCGACGACCAGCGCCAGGGCGCCGGCGTTGCCGGTGCGCAGCACCAGGCCGGCGCGCGGCACGTGGTAGGTCTCCCCCGATTTGAGCACCCGCGAGAAGACCACCGACTGATCCTCGCCCGAGCGCACCTGGATCCAGCAATCGGCGAGGGCGCGGATGTCGATCTGTCCGCCTGGTTGCCCGCCCGGTTGCCCGCTTGGCTTTACGCCGGGGTCGCCCGCCGGCGCGGTAATCGTCGGCGGTATTTCGCGGGCCGCCTCGCTGGTTACCGGAGGCGCGGCTGCTGCGAGCCGGGGCAATGGCGCAGCGGCCGGGCTCGCGGCGAGGCCAGGGTTTGGCGAGCCGGCAGCGAGTCCCGCCGGCGCCGGTGAGGAACCCGGCGGCGATAGGAGCCCCGAGCCGAACTGCGGGGTGGCGGAGAGCGCCGCGGCGCCGGGCGCCGGGGCGGGGTTTACCGGCGCGGGCGGGTCGCTGGCCAGCGCGGGCGCCGCGGTGTCCTCAGTTGCCCGCTGCAGCTCCGCCGGCACCGCGGCGACGCGCTCGGGGCGGCTGCGCTCGCCGGTCGAGAGGTAGTACCAGGTGCCATAGCCGCACGCTGCCAGGATCATCCCGACCAAGACGATGGGGCCGCGCGGCAGGCTGCGCGCATCGAGGGCCAACGGAAAGGACAGATCCGGTCGGGCATGCACGTCGGCGCATTCGATCTTGTAAGTGTCGAGAATGTGATCGCTGTCCAGGTCAAGGAGCTGGGCATAGGCGCGAATGAAGCCGAGTGCATAGGTCGGCCCCGGCAGGTCCTCGGCGCGCCCTTGTTCGATCGCGGCGAGATAGACCGGCTTGATGCGTAAGGCTTCGCCGATGGCGTCGAGGTCGAAGCCGAGCTCTTCGCGGCGCTCGCGCAATACCGTGCCGACCGCCTCCGTAATATTCCGCGGTTCGGCGGAGCTGTCGTCCGCCATATCGCCGAAAGGTGTCTTTATCCGCTGGAACAGGCTCACGGCGCGATCTCACTTTGACGACATTCTAAAATAACGCGCCTGTCCTGTCGAATCGCGCACGGCTCATCGCAGCGAGGCTGCGTCGTCGCGTCGCTCCGCGCAACGACAATTTCTGCGGTCGGAGCGAGCCCGCGGGTCGGCGCTTCGCGCCGCCCGGATCTCGCAGTGGCGGGCGGGTTTACTCACAGCACGACCGCATGGTCGCGCGCATAGGCGTCGAGCCAGCGCCGCAGCGAGTGGTCGGGGCGGTCGCCGATCTCGTCGAGATAGCCCGCGAGGGCTCCCCCATCGAGGCTGCGGATCATCGTCTTGACCGGCCCGACCGCGGTCGCCGCCAAAGATAGGGTGCGAAAGCCGAGCCCGATCAGCATCATCGCCTCGATCGGATTACCCGCCATCTCGCCGCACATGCTGAGCGGAGTGTCGGCGGCGCGGCATTGTCGGATGACCTCGCGGAACAACGCGACCATTGGCGCCGACAACAAATCGTAGCGCTCGGCGAGGCGCGGATTGCCGCGGTCGCAGGCAAACAGGAACTGGGCCAGATCGTTGGTGCCGATCGACAGGAAATCGACGCGGCTCAGAAGCGCCGGCAGCTGCCATAAGAGCGAGGGCACTTCCAGCATGACCCCGAGCTTCAATGAGCGCGGCGGCTCGACGCCTTCCGCCGCCGCGCGAGCCAATTCCTTGTCGAAGAGGCGCCGAGCACCCTCAAGCTCGGCGATCTCGGCAATCATCGGGAATTTGACCATGAGGTCGCGGCCGCCGGCGGCGCGCAAGAGCGCGCGCAATTGCTGGCGCAGCATCGCCGGGCGATCGAGGCCGATGCGGATGGCGCGCCAGCCCATCGCCGGATTTTCCTCGGCCGTGTGCGCCAGGTAGGGCAGCACCTTGTCGCCGCCGATATCGAGCGTGCGGAAGACGATCGGCCTTCCCTCGGCCTGCTCGTAGGCGCGCCGGTAAAATTCGGTCTGATCGGCGACATCGGGAAAGGCATTGCGCGTCAACAGCGGGATCTCGGTGCGGAAGAGCCCCACTCCCTCTGCACCGGTCGGGCCGAGCTGGGCGAGGTCGAGCAACAGCCCACAATTGAGCAAGAGCTTGATTTCGATCCCGTCGCGGGTGACGGCCGGGGTGTCGCGCAGGGTCACGTAGTACGCGCGGCGCCGCGTGCGGGCGGCGACCGCCACGAGATCGGA
>Ga0210394_10007414_pt1 | contig 11563 bp, 6 predicted proteins | sample IncBWC12MmetaG_FD_160121 | JGI IMG/M metagenome (GOLD analysis project Ga0210394, IMG submission 160121) | Forest soil microbial communities from Barre Woods Harvard Forest LTER site, Petersham, Massachusetts, United States - Inc-BW-C-12-M | ecosystem: Environmental > Terrestrial > Soil >... | reverse complement strand
CGCGCCGGAATTGTTTGGGTAAATCACATGCAGCCCACCTACGTCGAAGCTCCCTGGGGCGGTTACAAGCAATCCGGTTTCGGCCGCGAGCTAGGCCCTTGGGGAATCGAAGAATATCTCGAGACCAAGCAAGTGCACATCAACCTGAGCGAACAGCCCATCGGATGGTACTAACATGCCCACAATCCAATTGCGCACCGCGATACCGGGCCCGAAATCTCAAGCACTCATGCGCCGCCGTCAGGCTGCTGTTCCGCGCGGCGTCAGCCATGCTACGCCGATTTTCGCGGCACGCGCTGAAGGCGCAATCCTGGAAGATGTGGACGGCAACCGCTTCCTCGATTTCGCAGGTGGCATCGGCGTGCAGAATGCCGGTCACCGCGCGCCTCGCGTGGTGGCCGCGATTCGCGAGCAGCTCGACGCGTTCATCCACACTTGCTTCAGCGTCGCGCCGTACGAAAAATATATCGCCCTGGCGGAGAAGCTGAATGCACTGGTGCCCGGCAATTTCGCGAAGAAAACAATTCTGCTGAATAGTGGCGCGGAAGCCATCGAAAACGCAGTGAAGATTGCGCGGGCTTATACGCATCGTCCGGCGGTCATTTGTTTCGAGGACGCTTTCCACGGCCGCACCATGCTGACCATGTCCCTCACCAGCAAGACGCATCCTTACAAGGCGGGCTTCGAGCCGTTTGCCACGGACATTTATCGCATTCCCTACGCCTATTGCTACCGCTGCTCGTATTCGCTGCAGTATCCGGACTGCAAGCTTTTCTGCGCGCATCATCTGGAGGACACTTTTAAACGCGTGGTGGCTTCCGAAGCGGTTGCGGCGGTGGTGGCCGAGCCGGTTCTCGGCGAAGGTGGCTTCGTCACGCCGCCGCCTGAGTTTTTCACCGTGCTGCAGGAGATCTGCAAGCGTCACGAGATTCTCTTCATCGCCGACGAAGTGCAGACCGGATTTGGACGCACCGGCGCGATGTTCGCGTCCGAGCGCTACGGCATCACTCCCGATATTCTGGTGAGCGCAAAATCGATCGCCGCCGGCATGCCGCTCGCCGCGGTCACCGGCCGTGCGGAAATTATGGATGCGCCGGGAGTAGGCGGCCTGGGCGGCACATACGGCGGGAATCCGCTGGCGTGCGCGGCGGCGCTGGCGGCTATCGAAACCCTGGAGCGTGAAAATCTCTCGGCGCGGGCGGAGCAACTGGGCGCGCAATTCGAATCGCGCGCCAGAGAATGGAAGAAGCGCTGGCCGCTGATCGGCGACGTGCGCGGACTGGGCGCGATGCGCGCGCTGGAACTGGTGCGTTCCGCAGATCAGCGCGAGCCTGCCAAGGAAGAAACCGAGCAGGTGCTGCGCCAATGCCGTGAACGAGGCTTGATCTTATTGTCCGCGGGAAGTTACGGCAATGTGCTGCGCCTGCTCGTGCCGTTGGTGGTTAGCACGGAGCAGTTTAACGAGGGGCTCGACGTTCTGGAATCGGCACTGGCAATTGTGGCCGAATCGCAAGTGGAAACCGCTCCGCGCCACGCGTAGGTTCGCGGAGCGCGCGAAATCGAGAATGTTCGTACGTCGTGGGTTTAGCCACGACACAATCGTTGCAAGGTTTGCGCAGCTTAGCCGCTGAAGTACCGGTTTTGCAGCTGTAACCCCGGCTCCTAGGTCCGCAGCGCGATAAGTCAGAGGACCATTCATGGGCACCGCAACAAAAACACCAGTGAAGACCTGGGGATTCTATCTCGATGGAAATTGGACCGCCGAAGGCGAGCGGTTTGAAGTTTTGGCTCCGTACGATCGCGCCGTAGTCGGCGCATCCTATCGCGCCACCGCCGCCCACGCGGAACAGGCCATCCGCGCGGCCCAGCGCGCATTTCAAATCACGCGCAAGATGGCCGGATACGAAAGGCAAGCCATTCTCCGCGCCATTTCCGAAGGCATCGGCAAGCGCCGCGAAGAATTTGCGCGCCTGATCGCGCTGGAAGCGGGAAAACCCATCCGCACGGCGCGCGCCGAGGTGGATCGCGCGGTCTTCACCTTCGCGGTTGCGGCCGAGGAAGCCACGCGCATCGGCGGCGAATGGCTGCCGCTTGATTGGCAGGCTTCTACGGCCGGTCGCGCCGGAATCGTGCGCCGTTTCGCGCTCGGCCCGATTCTCGCCATCACACCATTCAATTTCCCGCTCAATTTGGTGGTGCACAAAGTCGCGCCGGCGGTCGCGGCCGGCTGCACCACGGTGCTGAAGCCGGCGCCGCAAACTCCGCTCACATCGCTGCTGCTTGCCGAAGTTGTCGAGCAAGCCGGGCTGCCCGCTGGCGCTTTAAATGTCCTGCCGCTCGTGAATCAAGACGCGGAAAAATTGGTCGGGGACGACCGCCTGAAAATGCTCACCTTCACCGGGAGCGTGCCGGTGGGCTGGGCGTTGAAAGGGAAGTCCGGAAAGAAAAAGGTCACCCTGGAACTGGGCGGCAATGCCGGGGTGATTGTCCACTCCGATGCCGAAGTGGACGTGGCGGCGGACCGTTGCGTGGTTGGCGGCTTTTCCTATGCCGGGCAGAGCTGCATTTCCGTGCAGCGGATTTACGTGCAGCGCAGCGTGGAGGAGCAATTCGTTGCGCGACTGCTCGCTGGCGTCAAGAAATTGCACGTTGGCGATCCGTTGGAAGAAGCCACGGACGTCGGGCCTATGATCAGCGAAGAGGCGGCGCGCCGCGCGGCGTCCTGGATCGAAGAAGCTGTCGTCGGCGGAGCGAAGCTGCACGCAGGCGGCGGACGGCAGGGTGCAGTCTTGCAGCCCACAGTGCTGACAAACGTTCGCGCGGACATGAAGGTGAGCTGCCAGGAAGTGTTTGCGCCCGTGGTCATCGTCGAGCCGTATGATGATTTTCCCGACGCTATCCGCCGCGTAAACGATTCTCCGTTCGGGCTGCAGGCAGGCGTTTTCACGCGCGATTCGAAGCTGCTATTCTCCGCGTTTGAGAATCTGGAAGTCGGCGGAGTCATCGCGGGCGATATTTCTGCGTTTCGGATTGACCACATGCCTTACGGCGGTGTGAAGGACTCCGGAATCGGCCGGGAGGGATTGCGCTACGCCATTGAAGAAATGACCGAGCCGCGGATACTCGTCCTCAACTTGGGATAGAGCCTGGCGGTCGCCTCCGTTTCTTCCGACAGAGTCACAGAGACACATAGATAAAGGCGCCAAGAGGCAGAGAAGCAAGCAGAAGGGAAACACAGCAACAGAAAGCACGCCACCCACCGACGGTCGCGCGGAGACCAGCTTATTTCGTTTTTTCGCCCGCTGCCGGGAACAGCAACGAAGCGGCCACGGTTACAGCCAGAATTCCGACGATCACCAACAGAGAAATCGGCGCGGAAACCGGCAGCCATTCGCTGAGAGTCATCTTCGCTCCGACGAAAACCAGAATCCCCGCCAGCCCCTGATGCAAGAATCGGACACGCGGCAGCAGATCCGCCAGCGCGAAATAGAGCGCGCGCAAACCCAGAATCGCGAACACGTTCGAGGAGTAAACGATAAACGCGTTGCGTGTGATCGCCAGCACCGCCGGAACTGAATCCACTGCGAAAATAATGTCCATGGCTTCCACCGCCACCAGCGCCAAAAGGAGCGGCGTGGCAATCCATTTCCCAGCTTGCTTCACGAAGAAGCGCTCGCCGTCGAACTGATCGCTCACCGGAATGGTGCGGCGCGCCATCCGCACGAGCGGGTTACGATCCGGCTGCAGCACGCGCTGGCGGGGAAGAAACATCTTCAAGCCCGTCAGCAGCAGCAGGGCCCCAAAAAAATACAGCACCGCGTGAAACGACTGCAGCAACTCCACGCCCGCCAGCACGAAAGCGGCGCGCATCACCAATGCGCCCAGCACTCCCAGGAACAAAACCTTGTGCTGCGATTGCGCCGGCACGTGGAACGACTGAAAGATGAGCAGAAAAACGAAAATATTGTCCACACTGAGAGACTTCTCAACCAAATAACCGGTAAGAAATTCCACGCCCGCCTGCGGCCCTTGCGAATAATAGAGCCATAAGTTGAAAAGCAGCGACACGGAAATCCATGCCGCGGTCTCCAGCAACGCTTCCCGCAGGCCGATCGTGTGGTTTTTGCGATGGAACACGCCCAGGTCAATCAGCAGGGCCGCAGCCGTTGTGACCGCGAAGACTACCCAGACGTGTATTGGCGTTCCCAGCATGGGGATATTCGCGCTCGCAAGCGGTGCACCAGTCTAACCGGGCAGCGGCCGCGAACGAAGACTGATATTGCACAATTTCGCGACATAGTAGTTGCAGGGTTTACGAGGATGCACGATAATTCGCCATTGTAGTCCCCGGTTTGGAGCCATCCTGGCGGCTTTTTCGTGATTAATTGTCCTCACTGCAGCACGGTGAATCCGGACTTCGCAGAGTCTTGCTCACGTTGCGGGACTCCCATGCCATTGGGGGAGTCTGAAACGATTCAGATGGTGGATGCCACCGTCATCGCTCCGGGCAGCGATTTCGGTCCGCGCTACCGTATCGAAGCGCTGCTGGGGCAGGGCGGCATGGGCCGCGTTTATAAGGCCTATGACAAGGACCTCGACCGCACCGTAGCCATTAAAGTCGTGCGTGAAGGCGCGATCGGCGAATCGGACGCTCTGAAACGCTTCAAGCAGGAGCTAGTCCTCGCCAGCAAGATTTCCCACAAAAATATTCTGCGCATTCACGACATGGGCGACGTCGGCGGCCTGCGTTTTATTTCCATGGCCTTCGTCGAGGGCAAGGATCTGCAGCACATCATCCGCGAAAACCCCAAGATGCCGCTGGAACGCATTCTGAACTTCGCGCGCCAAATTGCGGAGGCGCTGGCTGCGGCGCACGCCGAAGGTGTCGTGCATCGCGACCTGAAACCGCAAAACCTGCTGGTGGATAAGAACGACCAGATTTTCGTGTGCGATTTCGGCCTCGCGAAATCCTTCGAAGAAGGCGCGATCGGCATGACGCGCACTGGCGCCTTTCTCGGCACGCCGCGTTATATGTCGCCCGAGCAAGTGGAAGGCAAGCCGGCGGATGGCCGTGCCGACCTGTACGCCTTTGGCCTGATCTTGTACGAAATGGTGGTCGGCGACGTTCCCTTCACAGGCGAATCCACGCTGAAGGTGATGTACCAGCGTATTCAGGAAAAGCCCAAGAGCCCCAAAGTTTTGCGGCCGGACCTCCCCAACTGGCTCGTGAGAATCATCATGCGCTGTCTGGAGCGCGACCCCAACGATCGTTATCAGAATGCTTACGAAATTCTCGCCGATCTGCAGGGTGGGACGTCCGGCAGCGGAGTATCGCGCGTGGGAGTGTCGCGCATCGGCTCCGGCTCGCAGAGCGTAATTATCCAAATCCCGGAGTTCGCCAGCCGGCGTTGGGTCTGGGTCGTCGCCGGCATCGTGGCGCTGATTCTGCTCGCGCTCGCGATACCGCCAGTGCGCCACCTGATCCCGGGCTTTCGCGTCGAGCAGACTGAGACTGGCGGCTCTGCGTCTTCGGGAATTCCGCCGCTTTCCAGCGGCCGCTACGTCGCGATTCTGCCGCTGCAAGTCCTGGGCGACCAATCCCAACTCGGCTATCTGGCGCAAGGCATCCAGGAAGCGCTTTCCGCGAAGCTTTTTCAGCTGAAGGGCGTGCACGTGACTTCGTCCGATGCCGCCGCCAAGGCCGACGTCAAGCAACCTCTGCAGAAAATCGCGCGAAGCTTGGGCGCGAATATGCTTGTGCAGGGTATGGTGCAGGGCAATGGCGACAAGATTCGCGTCATCCTGAACCTAGAGGACGTGGCCAACGGCAAGCGCGTCTGGAGCCAGCAATTTGACGGCGTTCCCGCAGACCTGTTCACGCTGGAAGATCAGATCTACGCTCAAGTAGTTTCCGCCCTGGATGTGAATCCCACGAATGAGGAAAACGCCAACGCCGAAGCGCGCCCCACAGATAACGTCGCGTCATACGATTTTTATCTGCGTGGCCGCAACGCCCTGCGCGTGAACGACGCCAAGAGCATTCAGACCGCGCTCGATTTCTTCAATCAGGCCGTGAAGCAGGATCCCAAGTTTGCGCTGGCCTATACCGGAGTGGCCCAGGCCAGCTTGCGGATGTACGGCATTACGAACGATGGCTTCTGGACGCAGAAGGCCTTAGCCGCCGCCCAGCAAGCTCTGCAGTTGAACGACAAGCTTCCAGAGGTGCACTCGACGCTCGGCAGCGTCTATCGCGCCACCGGCAAGTACTCGGAAGCGATTGCGGAGCTGAATCGCGCGCAGGCTCTGGCGCCCAATTCAGACGAAGTCTATTGGCGCTTGGGCAATGTATATCTATCGAAGGGCGACATGCCGCACGCCATCGAAGCCTATCAAAAGGCCGTGCAACTGAATCCCTACTACTGGGTCAACGAGAACTCCCTGGGCGATGCCTACTTCCAAACCGGGGAATACGACAAAGCCTTGGCCGCGTTCAAACAGGTGACGACGCTTGAGCCGGATGTCAACGCCGGCTACGTAAATTCAGGCACCGTGCTGGTAGAGCAGGGGAAGTACGCTGAGGCCGTGCCCCTGCTGCAGAGAGCCCTGCAGATCGAACCGGATGCCGCCGCCTATACCAATATTGGCACGGCCTATTTCTTCCTGAGGCGCTTCTCGGAGGCCGCTCCGGCATTTGAGAAGGCCGTAGCGATCAACTCGAACGACACCCAATTGGGCGTGAATCTGGGCGATGCCTATCGCGCCTTGGGGCAGAAGGATAAAGCTCAGGCAGCCTATCAGCGGGCCATCTCCGTCGGCTACAAACAATTGCAGACAAACCCGCAGGATGCTGCGGTCATGGCTGAGATCGCACTATCCTATGCCAACGTTGGAAATGTTCAGGAATCCCAGACCCTGATCGGGCGGGCTCGCGCGCTGGACAAGAAAGACATAAACATCGCCTACACGGAAGTCCAGATCGCTGCGCTGACCGGAAAATCCAGTCAGGCCGTGGCGTTACTGGCGGACGCGCTCGAGAATCACTTTCCCGCCGACTATGCGGCGAACGACCCGGATTTGGACAGCCTGCACGACAATCCTGAGTTCATCAAGTTGATGAAGAAATACTCGAAGAAGCCGTAATTCACCTGAACCGGATCCGGAAGGTTAGCGTCGGGAGATGGAAGAGGGCAGACCCGCGGGCGCATCGAAAGAGTTGCCTCACGGGCAATACCCAAAAGAAACAGGCCTCTCAGCTGAACTGAGAGGCCTGAAATAAAGGGGTGAGAGCGACCCCCCGGATTCAAAAAGCGCGGCTAATTCAGCAGGCTGCGGGATCCGTCTGATTCTGGCGGCCCAGATCCAGAGCCTTACGGCGCTTCCAGCTATATAGCCCTATCAGCGGCAATCCTGTTGCCAGCAGCAGCAACGTGCCGGGCTCAGGTGTTACTGACGCTTGACCTTCGAACCCCGGGAGCATGCCAGTGCATTTGCTCGAGTCGGTGCACGAAAGTTCCGCTTCGACTTCACTAACATCATCGATCGATACCATCCCAGTGACCGCACAGGAATTAAACGCAGGGTTCGCGATGCTCTGATCGGCGTCGCAACCGTAAATCGCGCCGCTGATCGAGTTGCTAAAATAGAAGAACAGCGTCTGGAGCGTGTCCTTTGGCGCACAAGAATCATTCGCGCCGCAATCGGGCTCGTAAAAGAAGTTTGTGATTATGTCGAAGTCGGGGTTGGCGGCTATCTGCGCCGCCGTCGGCCCGTTGACCTCGAACGGATTCTCGGAATCATTCGTTGTAAAGCACTCCGCACCGGTTGCCATGACCGTCTGGCAGCTCTGGTACCCTGGGTCGGTAGGCACCGTGATCTTCGCGTGGGGATCGAGGCCGCCGCCGTCCGCACGAGCTACGCTAGTCCCTAACATCGCCACAGCGAGCCCCGCCACGACAGCCAACATCTTGTGAATCCGCATCTACCCACCTCCGTGCAATTCCCTGGCACCGGGACAATAGCACGTCAGCCGCCAAGTGGCAATCCAAAGCATAAAAATAAACCTTTTGTATTGAGCCAGTTCCCGGACCAGTTTTTGCTGCCTTCTTTCTCAATATGCAACACTTTGCACAACTCCGGCCTTGTCCTATCTCTATGTCGCATCGAGCGTTGTACTCGCTTTGCTAGGCCAAATCGGAGACTTGGCGCGTATCCCTATGCCATTCACCGCTTCTCGGGTAATAATCCCAGCTGGCTTAAAAGGCGAAAGGCTTGCCCACACTGTCCGCGGATTTTCGACTGGCAATCAAAACGACGCTTGCCGGCTGCCTGGCGATGTATTTTGCGGAACTGCTGCGCTTGCCGCAAGCCTATTGGGCGTCGATCACGGCAATGATCGTGATGCAGACGAATTTGGGAGCGGCTGTAAAGCAGTCCTGGATTCGGTTTGCCGCAACGGCCGTTGGCGCAGCCGTCTCGATTCCCTTTGCTGCATTCTTCGGACAGAACCTGTTCGTGTTCGGCGCGACCGTGTTTGTCACCGTCGTGATCTGCACCATCCTGCACCTCCAGGACGGATTGCGTCTCGCCGCAGTCACCGTCGCAATCATCATGCTGGTTCCGCACACGGGCCGGCCGTGGGTGCCTGCTTTGAATCGTTTCCTGGAAGTATCTTTTGGCATTCTTGTGGCGCTGCTCGTGGCCGAGTTCGTATGGCCTTCCTCGGCCTTGGAGCATCTCCGAAAGGGACTCGCCGCCGCATTTCTGCAGCTTGATTCCTACCTCGCCGCGCTTCTGCGGCGGTATCGCGGCCAGGATGCGGGTGACGTCGAGGAATTGCGTGCCCAGCTCGCGGCGCAAACGCGCCAAAACGCGGATTTCCATACGCATGGAAAATACGAACCCACGCGCTGGTCCGCCAGCCGCAAAACGCTCGCAAACTTAATGCAGCATGAAGACCGCCTCTGCAGCGCAGTCGAGGCTCTTGATATTGCCTGTGACGGATACTCGCGCAACGGAATCGATCCGCAACTGGAACCGGAGTTCAGTGCGCTATGCGAGGGGATCTCCGTGGCCTTGAAGCGGATCGCCGAAGGAATATTGACGCGAAAGTTTCCCACGCCGGAATTCGATTTTGCGCGCGCTATTGAGGCGCTCGACGCGAAAGCTGACGCAGTCCGCAAGTCCGGCAAACCGGCGCAGAGTTCCCTGGATGATTTTCTGCGCGCGCACACATTCCAGTTCGGAGTGGAGACTCTGGCGCGCGAACTCGCCGCTGCGCAAATCACCGCCCGAGAGGTTGTCGCCACACGCAAAATACAATCGGCGGCCGAGTAGGCAACTGCGTTGGGAAGACCAGAGCTACGGATTTCACCGAATGTTACCGACTATCGCTAGCAGGATGCGCAGGCGACGCGCAGCCGCAATCACCCGCATCACGAAATAAATCAGACGGCCACGCTGCTCTTTCGGAGCATCGCCCCACGGTCTATCAGGGTGACTTCATCGTGGCCGAGCGGATAGTCGCCAACCGATTCTCCACCTCCGCTGCTTCTTTGGCGCGCCCCAGAGACCGCAGCGCATGAGCTTCACTGGTCAAGACCGGCGCAAGCTGCGGGCTGTTCGGGCCGAACTGTTTTTCCCCCACGGCCAGCAGCTGGCGGTCGTACGCTTCCGCCTTCTCGGGCTTGCCCCACTTATCGTAAAGATTGCAGGCACTGGCCAGCGGCATCAGCATGTTAATACCGTCGCGGCCGTACAACGATTCGTCAATGTGCACCGCCCGCAAAATATATGGTTCGGCTTTGGCATAATCCTGCTGCACGATGTAAACGCTGGATGCGTCGAGCAGGCTGGCCGCCACGCGGTCGCTGCCTTCCCCATAAACTTTCTCGTTTACCGCAACCTCGCGAAAATAAAATTTCTCGGCGGCAGCATAATCCCGCTGCATCAGCGCATTGCGGCCCAGCGACTGCAGCGGTCCGGCCGTGTTGGCCGATCCCATACCAGATATTTCCTCGGTTACTTTCAGCTCACGCGCGTAAGCAGCTTCCGCCGCGGCCGGGTCTTGTCCGAGATATTCATTCCCCACGTGATCCAGCGCAGTTGCCAGGCGCTGGTCGTGAGGCTGCATCTTGTCGGCCAACTCCACCGCTTCCTGGTAATGCCTCAACGCTTCGTCAAAATGTCTCAGCTGATTGGCCTGCGCGCCGGCTTGCATGGCGGCATCGATCTTCTGCGACAAATTCGGAGCGGCTTCCGCGTTATGGACGCTCGCCTCCAGTGCGGCGGCTTGCGAAGATTTTCCTGAGGATTTCAGCGCGGCGATATGCAGTTTCCATCGTTCCTGGGCTTTCTGGTATTCGACTTGAGGGTTCGGAGCATCCATGCGCGTGATTCTCGCCCTATAATCCGCGCTAGCGTCCAGCAGCGCGGCCTTGTGGTATTCCTCGACCGACTCGGCCCAGTCTCCTTTTTTCTCCAGCGCGTCCGCCAATTCGATCATCACCGGAATTTGCCGCGGCGCTAGCGCGATGGCCTGCTGAAATTCGCTCACGGCGGCGGCGCTGTTCCCCGAGGCCAGCAAAATCTGCCCATACACCTCGTGAACGTTCGCGTTGCTGGGTTGCAATTCCTCGGCCTGTCTTAATTCGTCGAGCGCGAGGGCATAATCTTTCTTGGTGAATAGCACGCGCCCCGCTCCTAAATACGCAACGACGGCGGTAGGGTCCAGTTTCTCCGCTTGGTGGTATTCCTTAATCGATTCATCGTACTGTTTCTGGGTCTCTTGCAGCGCGCCCAGACCGATGTGCGGTAGCGGGTCCGAGGGGTCGAGCTTGATCGCCAGAAGGAATTCCTGCTCCGCTCCTGGCAGATCCCAGGTGCGGTGCAAAGCGAGCCCTAAACAGTAGTGGCAAACCGCAACGTCGGGAAAATCCTTCTCGAGTTCCCGAAATTCCAGAACTGCCTCGGCGTTGAAGTTGCGATTCAGCAGAGCCGAGGCCAGGTTGTGTCGCCCGTCGTAGCGCTTCGGGTCCAGCCGCTTGACCTCACGATACTCGCGAATGCTGGAATCGAAGTCGCCCTTCTGGTCGAATGCGATACCCAGGTTGAAATGCGCATCCGTGTCGCCTGGGTTAAGCGCAACCGCTTTTTTGTACTGAACGATGGCGCCGTTCACGTCGCCCTCGAGCGAATACATGATTCCCAGATCCAGCCGCACGGGCTCATAGTCAGGCTTCGATCGCAATGCCGCTTCGTATTCCGCATCCGCGGCATCGAATTTGCGCATGGATGCGAGCGCCAGTCCCGCATTCTTGTGCGCTTCCGCGTTTTCAGGGGTGGCCTTCAGCGCTGCCTTCGCTTCGCGCAGTGCCGCCTCTTGATCGTCCAGCCGGTGCAGGATGTAACTCAATTTGGTATGCGCTTCCGGAAAATTCTCGTCTTCACTCAGGACTGCGCCGTACGCGTAGGCTGCCTGTGGCAAGAGTTCCTGCTGCCGCAGCATCTGGCCCATCACAAATCCGCTTTCCGGGCTTCCCAGCGCGGCCTTGACTACTGCTTCCAA
>Ga0210394_10007412_pt1 | contig 11567 bp, 10 predicted proteins | sample IncBWC12MmetaG_FD_160121 | JGI IMG/M metagenome (GOLD analysis project Ga0210394, IMG submission 160121) | Forest soil microbial communities from Barre Woods Harvard Forest LTER site, Petersham, Massachusetts, United States - Inc-BW-C-12-M | ecosystem: Environmental > Terrestrial > Soil >... | reverse complement strand
GACCCGAGGCTTATCGCGCAGAGAAGCCTCAGGTCTCGGCTGCGACTTTCATATATAGCCTATATATAGCCGCGTGGCGCTTCGCGCCCGGGCGCAGCCGCGACCTGAGCTACAAACTTCAGTCGCCGTTGCCGGCCAGGAGAGATTCTTCGGGCACAAATCGGCCCTCAGAATGACAAGCTGGTGACGGCGCCTGGGTTGTCGGCGCCGAACTAGGCTACAATCCCGCTGCCCTTTGGGTGCGTATCGAGAATCCAAAGGCGAGAACCGATGAAATTCATCCGTGAGATGCCGGACCTGTTTCGGCTGGTCGGCCGCCTGCCCATCAATTCGTACTTCGTGCGCGAGGACGATGGCCTGACGCTGGTGGACGCGAATCTGCCGGGCCGGGCGACGCAAATCGTGGAAATCGCCTTGCGTCTCGAGCTGCCCATCCGCCGAATCGTGCTGACGCACGCGCATATGGACCATACCGGCTCGCTCGATGCCATCTGCGAACTTTTGCCGAGCGCGGACGTCTTCATCGGCGCGCGCGAATCGCGCCTTTTGGAGCAGAATTTCACGCTGGACCGCACCGAGCCGCAGAGGAAGATCCGCGGGCGTTTTGCGCCGGTGAAGACACAGCCGGGGCTGCTGGATCCCGGCGATCACGTTGGGTCCCTGCGGGCTCTTTCCACGCCGGGGCATACGCCCGGCCATTTTTCCTTTTTCGACGAACGCAATGGCGCGCTGCTCACCGGGGATGCCTTTCAGACCGCCGGCGGGCTGGCCGTGGCCGGCGATCTGCGGCTGCTCTTCCCTTTTCCGGCGATCTTCACCTGGGACAAGAAGCTGGCACTCGAGAGCGCGTACGTCCTGCGGGATCTCAATCCCACGTGTCTCGCTCCGGGCCACGGCAAAGTTGTGCAGCTTCCCCTGATGAAGATCGAACGCGCCATCCGCCGCGCCGCCCGCAACTTCAGCTAACTTAGAGAAGCGATAACGCCGGAGCGAAAAAGCTCATGCGTAGTGTCATTCAGACAAAATCTTCATGAAGCGCGAAATGTCCTCAGGCGTGTTGTAGATGTGAGGCGAGACGCGCAGAGCGTTTTCCCGCAGGCTCACTGAAACTTGCGCCGCGCGCAGCTTTTCATAAAGCGCCTGAGTCTCCTGGGGATTGCGGGCAGAAACGCATACATACGGTCCTCGGCGTCCGCGTTCCGCCGGAGATGCAAGAGAACAATTCGTACGCGGCAGGCCCTCGATGATCTCCGCGAGGAGCGCATCGTTATAGCGCTCAACCGCATCCACCCCGACGCGCAACACTAAATCAAGGGCGGAGTCAAAAGCGGCGAGATTTGTGAAGCTCGCGGGCTCCGCGGAATCCCAACGGCGCGCTCCCGGCGCCGGACGCAGAGTGCCGCTGGGCATGGCATGAAATTCCCGCGCGCCTTCCAGGGCCATGAAGTAAACCGCGCCCAGAGGTAATCGCTCCATCCACTCGCTTGCCACCCAGAAAAATCCGGTGCCGTAAGGGCCGAAAAGCCATTTATACCCGCTGCAAACCGCCATCGAAGCGCCGAGGTCGCGAAGATCGATCTTCATGGCCCCCGCGCATTGGGCGAGATCGAGCACCAGCGCCGTGCCGAATTTTTCACAGGCGCGCGCCACGCGTGCGGCGTCGAGCCGTGCTCCGTTATCGAAACGCACGAGGCTGGCCGAGATGACACGCGTTTGCGGTCCGATCGCGTCTATATAGTCATCGGCGGAAATGAACCGCCCTTTCGGCTCGACCACGCGCACGCGCAGTTTTCCTGCCTCCTGATAGCGAAGCCAGGTGGAAAAATGCGCGGGGAACTCTCCGCGCCCGACCAGAACCTCGTCGCCGGGCTTCCAGTCTATGCCCGCGGCGACTGCCGCGAGTCCCGTACTCGTGCCCGTGGTCACGGCAATTTCCTCGGGTCGTCCGCCGACGAGGCGCGCGATCTTATCCCGAATGCGATCGGGCAGATCGAAATACGCGCTGTCGGGCACGCGATAAGGATGCTTTTTCCATTCGAGCGCGGCCACGGCTTCACGAACTGCAACCAGCGGCATGGGTCCTTGCAGGGAGGCGTTCAGATAAGCGACGCCTTCGAATTCAGCAAACGCGCTGCGGTAGTCGGTCGCCAAAGATGCGGTCTGAGTGGTCATGCTCAAATTCTATCGACTGCGCATAGCGGTGAACAAGTATTCGCGGATTGGGCATTCAGCACAATTTGGACTGTCTTGTGAAAATCCGGGCTCGCGCGTGTCGAAATAGCATCGAACGAGCCATTCGCCGCGCCACCCGCAACTTCGGCTGAAAGCATACTTGAGGAACGCTTTCTAAACCTTTGTATATCGAGAAGAGGCGACACGGGGCAGCGTGCAGGCATCATAACTGTTAGCTTGGCCCCTCGGGTAACAGCGGGCTGGGTGCTCCGAAAGCGGCGCGACGAGCTAGGGTGGGGCAAGGCGGTACGATTCCGAGTTGTTCGCCCGGCGCCAGAAACGGAGCACCCAGCTTGTTTCTAGAGACCATCTAAGACTTCTATTATGCTACCACATTGTGGTACTATCACGCTGTGGTATTCATTGAATCGCTGGCGTTTACCCGACGGCTTCATGAACTCGCCAAAACCGATGCTGTCGAGGTTCTCACCGCGATTCAGTCTGATCTGCTCACTTTCCGGATTCCCCCTAATCCAGGAACCAGGCGTCCGCGTTCCGGATTGCTGTGTACTTCGAGAGCGATCAGCAGATTGCGCTGGTGTATCTGTTAGACAAAGATGAGAGCGACGACCTAGACGCTGACGAGCGCAAGCTCCTTCGGGCACTCGCAGCGGAATCTCAATCTGAGGAGTGACGGATGGCTATGAAGCGCGTGAAGATCTTCAACGAATTGAAGCAGGCGTTAGAAGAGATTCGGGATTTCCGCCGGGGGAAGCGCAATGACCTGCGCGTCACCGAGATTCCGGCGCCGCCGAAGAAAATCTCGCCGGCGGAAATCCGGCGAATTCGCCGATCGCTCAAGGCAAGTCAGAGCATGTTTGCCATCTATCTCAACGTCAGCACGAATGCCGTGCGCAGCTGGGAGCAAGGCACGCGCAAGCCCCAGCAGGCGGCTCTGAAGCTGCTGATGATCGCCAAGCGCAACCCCCGCGCGCTGCTGACTTCGTAATATCGCCCGGCGCCAGAAACGGAGCACCAGCCCTTGCGTCCGAAGCAATTCCTCTAAGTATTCTTGTTTCTCGCCTTCCGCGACTATGCCCGTGCCCTCTTGCCTGGTAGCGCAGTTGGGAGTTGGCTCGTACGAGTGCGTGTTGCTGACACACTCCCATTCATCCTCCTTCTAAGTCTCTAAAGCGAATGGGCTTGCTACCACCAGAATCCGCTGATGAATAGAGTGAGGCGGAAAATTGGCCAGTAATCATTCCCCCGTCTCTGAACTGTCCCCTAGATCAGTAGATTTGTTCTGGAAGAGTAACTAGATTCACCGTCTCGGCGATTTCCGTCGTCTTGCCGTAAAAAGGCGCTGTATAGAGTCAAGATGGGGGTTGGGGGATGATGCGCAATACAAAAAAGGGCTTCTCACTAATTGAGCTGTTGATCGTTGTGGCAGTGATTTTGATTATCGCCGCCTTCGCCATTCCTAACTTCGTTCGGTCGAAAATGGCCGCCAATCAGGCCTCGGCGGTCGGGTCCCTACGCACGATGAATACGGCATGCCTCGCCTATTCCACGACCTACGGTCAATTTCCGACAAGTCTGACGGATCTGGGGCCCGTGGTGTCTGGCGGGAACGGGAACGGCAATGGTAACGGGAACGGGAATGGGAACGGCAACGGCAATGGGAACGGCAACGGCAATGGGAACGGCAACGGGAACGGTAGCGGGAACGGGCTGGCTGGCCCCAGTTCCACGTCGGCGGACTTGATTGACTCTGTGCTGGCGAGTGGGATCAAGAGCGGCTACATATTTTCCTTCACGGGCGGCGCAGCCAATCAGTCTTACTCAATTACGGCAACACCCATCTCCTTGGGTGCGACCGGACAGAATATGTACTTCACCGATCAGTCGGGCGTGATCCGCGCAGACACCTCCGGTTCGGGTGCAAGCAGCGCCAGCACCCCGATTGGATAAAACTCCTTCGGGTAACAAGCAGCGGGCTGGGTGCCCCGGAAGCAGCGCGACGAGCTAGGGCGGGGCAAGGCGCTACGATTCCGAGTTGTTCGCCCGGGCGCGAGTTGTGGTAGACTCCGGCGCATGCGGCGCCGTCATTTCCTGGTTCTTTCCGTGGCCAGCGTAGGCGGAGTTCTGGTTTATTCGCTGGACCGCAAGGTATCCCGCCTTTCTGCACAAGATAAATCCGCAGTAGCCAAGCCGGACAAATCCGGCAAAGCCGCAGCGTCTACTACAGTACGCATCCCGCTGCGCTTTTTCACCGAATCGGAAGCCGCCATCGTGGCCGCCGCGGCTTCGCGCATTTTTCCGGCGGACGATGCCGGCCCGGGCGCGCACGAAGCAGGCGTGGTGATCTTCATCGATCGCCAGCTTGCCGGCCCGTGGGGACGCGACGCGCGCCGCTATACGCACGAGCCCTTCGAAGATGGGCTCGTGGCGGAATTTGGCTACCAGGGGAAAGCCGCCCCGCGCGATGTTTATCGCCAGGGATTAAAGGACCTCGCCGGCTTCGACGCGCTCACTCCCGCACAGCAGGACGAAAAGCTCAAGCAGATCGAAAATTCCGTTTTCTTCACGCTGCTGCGCCGCAACACCATCGAGGGCATGTTCTGCGATCCGATTCACGGCGGCAACGTGGATATGGTGGGCTGGCAGCTGATCGGCTTCCCGGGGCCGCGCATGAGCAACGTCAACGACATTGACAAGCACAATGGCGAGGCGTTCCGGCCCAAGCCGGTGAGCCTGAGCCAGGTGGCGACGCCGGTGCGGCCGAGCGAAGAGCAAACCGAAAGCGAGCCGAAACGGAAGAAGACGAACGCGTAGAAACGATTTTGCTGTCATCCCGAGCGAAGCGAGGGATCTGCTTTTTTGCAGGCGGAATCCAAAAGCAGATTCCTCGGGCAAAAGCGGCCCTCGGAATGACAGCGCTTGCTACTGAGCATAAACGAATGAAAAACCTGCCAAAGGTCGATGCGGTAATCATTGGCGGCGGATGGTCTGGTCTGCTGATGGCGTCGCAGCTCGGCTCGCGCACTTCCCTTTCCGTGGCCGTGATCGAGCGCGGCGGCGCGCGCAAGCTGGCCGACTACATGGGCGGCATGGACGAGCTCGAGTTCAACGTGCGCTTCCGCATGATGCAGGATTATTCGCAGGAGACGGTCACGCTGCGCTACAACACGCGCGATCGCGCCGTGCCCATCCGGCAACTCGGCAATTTCCTGCCCGGCACAGGCACGGGCGGCGCCGGAGAACATTGGGGCGCGGTCTGCCCGCGGTACGTCGAAGACCTTTTTGATCTGTATACGAAGACGGTCGAGCGCTACGGCGCCAAAAAGCTTCCCGAGGACCACGCCGTCGTTGATTGGGGGCTCACCTGGAAGGATATCGAACCCTATTACACGCGCGGCGATAAGCTGATGGGCGTTTCCGGCAAAGCCGGAAACATCAAAGGCAAGGTGATCGAGGGCGGCAATCCTTTTGAGGGCCCGCGCAGCGAAGAATATCCCACGCCGCCGATGAAGTTGCCGTATGCTTCGGCGCTGTTCGAACAGGCGGCGAAGTCGCTGGGCTATCATCCTTATCCCAATCCCTCCGCGACGATTAGCCAAGCTTATACGAATCCCGACGGCATCTCGCGCCCGGGCTGCGCCTATTGCGGATTCTGCGACCGCTTCGGCTGCATGATTGGCGCGAAATCCCAGCCGACCAATACCCTGCTGCCTATCGTAGAAAAGCAGAAGAGCGTCTCGCTGCGGAATAACTGCGCGGTGAAACGCATCCTTTTTGATAAAGCCGCGAAGCTGGCGCGCGGCGTGCAGTATATCGACGCCAACGGCGAAGAGTGCTTCCAGCCGGCCGATCTCGTCATTATGGGATCATGGACCCTGAACAACACGCGCTTGCTGCTGCTCTCCGGCATCGGAGAGCAGTACGATCCCACGACGGGCAAAGGCGCCGTCGGCCGCAACCTGACGCATCAGGTGAATGTTCCCACGCAAGTGTTCCTCGATAAGCCGCTCAACCGGTTCATGGGCGCCGCTGCGACCGGCATTTGCGTGAGCGATTTCGATGGCGATGCCTTCGATCATGGCAATCTGCCGTTCCTTCGCGGCGGAACGTTCCGCGTGGCGGGCACGGGCTTTCAGCCCATCGTGAGTTTTGGGGTTGTGCCGCCCACGGTGAAAGCGCGCTGGGGCTCGGAGTGGAAGAAAGCTTCAATCGAGTGGTATGACAAGGTCGCTACCATCGGTTTTGCGGGCGAGCACTTCGGTTACAAAACCCACTACTTCGATCTCGATCCGCGCTACAAAGATCATTTCGGCGACCCGCTGCTGCGCATGACCATCGACTGGCGGCAAAACGAGCTCGAGATGGTTAAATTCGCCAACGCGAAAGCCGCAGAACTCGCCCGAGCCATGGGCGCGAAAGCCGTGATTCCCGCGCCGAGTTTTGAACGCTACGATGCGCGGCGCTATCAATCCACACACGTGCAGGGCGGCACGATCATGGGCAAGTCTCCGGATGCGTCCGTGGTCAATCCCTGGGGCCAGAGCTGGGATCTGCCGAATCTCTTTATTATGGGCGCCTCGACCTTCCCGCAAAACGGCGCCGCCAATCCCACCACCAGCGTGATCGCGTTCACCTACCGCACCGCCGACGCCCTCATCGGCCGCTACCTGAAGTCCCCCGCCCCGCTGGCTTGATGTGGGTGGGACCAAACCGTCGACAAACTCGGGCTGCACGAAGGAGCAAAATATGAGAGGGTTGCGTTGTTGCCTGCCGATACTCGCTGTTCTCCTGTCGTTCCCGCTGAAGGGCGAAGTGATTGAACTCAAAAACGGAAACAAGATCACCGGAAAGCTGACAGCGATCAACGGCGACACTTTTCAAGTGAAAACGGAATACGGCGAAATGCAGGTTCCCCGCTCCGACGTGGTTTCGATAACGTTCCCGGAGAATCAACCGAAAAAAGATGAGGCAACCGCTCAGTCTCCCTCAATCGACGAATCACTGGATGGGACAACGTACGTAAATCGAAGCTACCACTTCCAGGCGAATGTGCCGCAAGGCTGGAAAGTCAGCCCCGAAATTCGGCGTCAGGCGCCCGCAGCAGTTGCGGCTTTGGCCTCCGGAGATCAGGCTCTCTTCTTCATGGTCACAGAAGAGCCGTTTACCGGAAATCTGAACACGTATAAGGTGATGGCCGAATCGCAATTTATGACAAATTTTTCGGAATACGAGAAGCTCAGTGAGTCGGAAGTGACCTTGGACGGAAAAACGGGCGCTCAGATAATTTTTCACGGTAAACCCAAGAATAATCCGGTAATGCTGAAGTTTCTGGTCGATATTCTGCCCTATGAAGGCCGTATGGCTCGGCTGACGTTTACCACAATCGAGCCGCTCTTCAACGATGGATTGCCTGCCTTTAATAAGATTGCTGCCTCTTACCGCAGCACGTCTCAGTAATATTAGAATGCCATTCGCGCTACCATAACACTTCCATCCATGCCAGGCTTAGCTCAACGTCTCATTGCGTACGGTTTTGTCGGGGCGTTTTGCCTGGTGGGCCCGCTGTTCCTGCTCATCGCTCTCGACTCGGCCGTGCATCGCGCCGTTTTCATTCACACTGCGCTACGCGCGGAGGGCACGGTGATCGAGATGCGGCCGACGAATTCCACTCGCACTGGGGCAGGCACGTACATACCTGTGTTTCGCTACACGGCAGACGATGGCCGCGTCTACATCATCGTCTCGGATGTGTCTGTGCGACGCTTTTCCCTCTCACCGGGCGAGCAAGTCCGCGTCCTCTACCAGCAGGGCCATCCTGAAAACGCGCGCATTGATGCCTTCACGCCACTCTGGCTCTACTCGCTGATCTTCGGCATCGTCGGAGCAGCGTTCTCCAGCGTACCCGCGCTCATCCTGGTGAACCGCATACGGCAGCGCTCCGGGTGCCCAGCTTAGCGAGTCCGCTGAACCCTGACCAGCGAGCAGCGCTCGAACAACGGGTGCGCAGCGGGTCGCTTGCGGCACGCGGCCGCACTGAATGACTGAATAATGGTCAATCTGCATGACGCACTACACTAGCTGATCACCGATGATGTCATTCCGGGAGCGCGGTGTGCGACGAGGAATCTGCTGTTCCGATTGTGACACAAAAAGCGGATCCCTCGGTCGCCCGCGGCGACCTCGGGATGATAACTCTGGGACGGTTACGTCGAAGCTTCAGGCTAAACCGTTACTGCAGACAGACAGTCTGTTAGCGGCTATGGGGTACCGGCTATCTGGCCGCGGCTATTTGGACTTGAGGCCCTGCACGATCGCCAACGATTTCTTTACGTGCTCGTCGGGTGAGAGGCCGTCGTCTTTCGACGATAATGTCGTGACGATCTTGCCGTCTTTGCCGATGACGAACGTGGTGCGTTCGATAAAGTCATGGTCGATCGCAACACCGCGCACATCCGCCTGGCCAGGCTTTACGGCAGTCTTGTTCAGATTGTACGAGGAAGAGATGTCGCCCTTTGCGTCGGAGGCGACCGGAAACTTCCCGGCGCAATACTCCGGATCCGCGGAAAACTGATTGAGTCGCGCGATGCTGTCGGCCGATACACCAATGATCGTGGCGCCAGCGGCGTCGAATTGGTCTTTCATCTCCGCAAATGTGTGCGCTTCGAGATCACACCCTTTGGTAAAGGCAGACGGATAGAAATAAACGACCACCGGGCCCTTTTTCAGCGCATCTGCCAGGGAAAAACTAAACTCTTTCCCAGCCAATGAAGCCGGAGCCGAGAAAACGGGCGCCTTATCGCCTGACTTAAGCGCAGCCAAAACGGGCAAACTGATCAACACGGCAAGCCCAAGAACGAGGAACACTTTGGTCATATTGTTCATAAACGCCTCCCTCAAGTGCGAAAGAGCATATCACATCCTGGCGTTCTTGGTTCTTCCCTTAACCGCCGGCTGAGCGACGAACGTGTGGGATACATTCAAATGCGTTCAAGTGCAACTGCAGATCCCTCGGCCCGCCAGTGCAGCGTGGGCGTCTTCTAGCGCGATTCACTCGCGCTCAAAAAGCATGCACCGCGGAACGCGTCAATCGGGCCTCGTGATGACAACATCGCGCGTTGTGCCCTCGCGAACGCGCTACGCTCGCGTCGTGCGGAAAAAAGCCCCGGGGGCTCCCGGCTGGGAATACGCCGGAAGCGCCCCGGGCTGTACCTTCAGTTGCCGTCGTGGCCCTCGCCGGAAGCGAACAGATCCGACATGACATTGGTTCCCGCATCGCAGGCATGGTTCAGGCACGGCAATCCGAAGCCGGCCTCGAGCGATTTGAGCAGCGAGAAGTGCGTGTAGAAGTTGTTGCTCTGCACGCCCTTCGCGCCGTAGTTGGTATCCACCACCAGCAGCACCTGGTTGGGAGTTGCTGTGTAGTCGTTCTCATCCCACAGGAGGACGATAGCATTCTGGCCTTCGCGCCATGCCGGGGAGTCCTTGATTGCGGATACGATCCTTTGGACGGTAATGTCGCCCATCAGGATATTGGTCTCGTTCAAGCCCGAGGGTGTTCCGTTGTCGGTCGCATCGAAATTGCAGAAAGGGCCGTCGTTGCCACGGCCATGCTGGTCATTGCACTGATTCGGAGCGATAAACGAAAAATTCGGCACTTTCCCGGAACCGAGATCCGCATACAAGCTACCCGGGCCCACGAACCCGGCGATATTTTGCGGGCTATTGTCGGAGTCTGGGCGGCCTTCCTGCACGCTCTTGAAATAGACAAACGGGTTGTGCTTTACCGCGTAGAGGCTGACGATGTCACCCTGCGCTTGACTTTGCGATATCACGGCAGGAATGCTCACGCCCTGCGTGCTCCAGGTGGAAAAGGAGCCGTCGTTGATGAAGGGAGTGAAATCGGTGAGGTTGCTGAAAAAGCCGTCGCTCGAGTTCACTAGATCGGGACTGCCAGGTGGCAGACTTTCCTGATAGGTCTTCCAGCTCTTTCCGCGCTCGAACAATTGATCGGCGATGGACTTGCCCACCGTGGGTGCCGCGGGGATGTCGGCTGAATTGGGTCCAACGAGGTCCCACAGGCAGGGCGGAGCACTGGTTTCGTTCGTGCAGTCGAGCGCGGGCGTCGCCGCGTCCATGCCCTGGCCAGAGATCGGGCAAATGTTGGCGGCGCCCTCGAGCGAGGGCGTACCGCTGACGATATTCGGCGTGCATCCCGAATTGTGCCAGTCGGGCGAATTGTCATCGCGGATGCCGAAGTTTGACCCGCCTGTAACTTCGAGATAGTTGGTCAGGCTCGGATGCCCAACGGCGAAGTAGTTCAACCCTGCATTGGCCGAATTGGCCAGCTTATTGATGAAGGGCGCATTAGGATTGTTGTGAATCTGACTGAAGCCGTGGTTCTCCATCATGATCACCCAGACGTGATTAAGATGCGGAACACCTGTGGGAACTGGACCTTCTTGCGCGGAGGCCGTGCTTGCCATCCCTGCGGCAAGCAGGCACAAAATCGCTATTATCTTATTCATTTAGCGGATCTTCCTCGTTTAGCAGAATTACCGGACCGCCGGGGGACACCGGGCGTGCTCGGTGGCACGCACTCTGTGAGAGTAAGGTTACGCCGCAGTTACAGTCCCGCAAAAGTTCCGTGAACGGGCCTGAAAAATGGCCGTAGGCCGCATTTCGGGCGCCACGCCCAGGTGGTCGCTGTAACGGTACGAGAGGCTGCGCCCCTCAAGTACTACGCCCTTGGAACCATTCGCTCATTGCCCGGTTTAAGCTCCAGAGGCTATCTTCTGAATCGTAAGTAGTGATGAATGGGATCAACGAAGCAGCTGAGTGGAAGTTCCGGGAAGGTCACATGAGCGCCATAAGGGTTTTCATTGCTCTGTCTTGGGCGGCTTTCGCGCTACGCCAAATTTTTATGAAGCCGGCTAGGGTTCTCGCCCGGCAAGATTTTCGATCGCGCTGATTTCCATCGTTCCTCCTCCGAAACGGCCCATCGGTTAGCGCTCACGCATAGTGCTAACCGATGGGCCGCTGCCTTTTTGGGGCTCCAGCGCTCTCCAGCCCCCTTAATCTTGAATATCTCCTGGCTGAATTCCCATACTCTTGACGACGTTTCTCGCGACAATCAGTTTAGTGGCTATGGCTGGGGCGCTTGCTGCGTTTGTAACGCACCAACGCGTAAAACGTGGTGACCACAGCGGCTGCGATGCCTACGAAAAGTATCGGCTGCCGGTACTCTACCATCGACCGGAGTATCTGGCGTCCGTATCGCTCCGCCAAAAACGCCAGCAGCGTGTAACGAATCCCCCGCCCGAGGGCCAGCGCGGCCAGGAATTTGCTTTTCGAATACTGCAGCGCGCCAGCTGCCA
>Ga0210394_10007411_pt1 | contig 11570 bp, 7 predicted proteins | sample IncBWC12MmetaG_FD_160121 | JGI IMG/M metagenome (GOLD analysis project Ga0210394, IMG submission 160121) | Forest soil microbial communities from Barre Woods Harvard Forest LTER site, Petersham, Massachusetts, United States - Inc-BW-C-12-M | ecosystem: Environmental > Terrestrial > Soil >... | reverse complement strand
TCCTGGCGCATTCGAGGCAGTCCTCGCGGGCCGCGTAGACCAAGGCAGTCAGACCGCCTCCGTCCTTATCCCGGCCTCGTCCAAAGGACGCTTGCGCGGCGGCTTCATCGGCGGCGGCAACATCGTCCGCAGCCGGCGCCGCAGGTCTCGGAGCTGCCACCGCTTGCCGGCGACCGCTCCCCCGTCCTCCGGCGGGCGTAGCATCGGCGACGGCGGCATCGTCCCCCGCAGGCGCCGCTTGCCGGCGACCGCCTCCCCGTCCTCCCGAGAACGTACCGTCGAGAGCGATTCCGTCGTTGATAGCTCTCTGTCTGGCGGTCGGCGCGATATAGGCTTTATTTCCCTTTGTGTCGGCGGCTGACATCACGCTGACGTCCGCCCCGGCGGCGATCAGCGTTTTCACCGCGGCGGGATGCCCCTGTTCGGCCGCCCACATCAGCGCCGTGGTGCCGCGGACGGTTTCCTTCGCATTCACGTCCCCCTTATGGTCAAGTAGAACTTTGATCGCTTCCACGCTCCCGCTCCGCGCCGCGAACATGATGGGAGTCTCGCCGAAGGGCTGGTGTTCATTGGAGTCCGCCCCAGCTTTCAGCAATCTCTCGATCACCGCCGCGTTTCCATCGACGGAGGCGAGGAACAGCGCGGTTGCGCCATCGTGGTTCGCCGCCTTCACGTTCGCCCCGGCGGCGATCAGGATGTCGGCCATTTCCGGATCGTTGCGATATGCCGCCCACTGAATTGCCGTCGCGCCGTCCGCCTGCGTTGCATTCACGTCAGCCTGCCGCTGGATCAGGCTGCGCACCCCCGCTTTATCACCTTTTTGAGCCGCGTCGGCCACGGGGCTATTCGACGCTCCGAACGCGGTCAGATGCAGTGTCAACACCGCCGCGCCGCCCAAGATGAAATATCGAAGCTGCATCTTTTCTTCCTCCTTCGAGGGTTCCTCCCTCGAAAAAATATTACACCAAACCCGCGAGCGGACCCGTGCTGTCGCCGATATCCTGATGGACCCCGTACATCCCCAGAATGCTCACCAGCAGATTTCCCGTCGTGATGGTCTTCATCTTAAACGGCAGGTGGCGTCCGCCCTTGAGCTGTCCGGATGCACCGCCGGCCAGGATATGAGGCACGTCGTAGTGCAAGTGCTGGTTGGAATCACCCATATTCGAGCCGTACAGAACCAGCGTGTGGTCGAGAAGCGTGCCGTCGCCGTCGGGAGTCTTTTTCAATTTATCCAGATAGTACGCAAGGCAACTGACGTGATACCGATTAATCTGGGAATAAGTTTTGATCTTGTCTACGTTTTCGGCGTGGTGCGACGCTCCATGGAAACCCGTGGTAGTGCCGCTCAAGGGATAGCTGCGGCCGGTAAGATCCCGGGCATAGAGCACCGACGACACACGCGTGATGTCGGCCTTGAACGCCAGCACTTGCAGATCGAAGTGCAGCTTCACGTGCTCGTCAAAGGATTCCGGAATGCCGGCTGGAACAGTGACGCCTTCGCTGGACATGGCGCCGGACGCCTTCTTGGCGATATCCAGCCGCCGCTCGATCTCGCGGATGTCATCGGTGTATTCGTCGAGCTTGGCGCGGTCGCCGGGGTCGAGCGTCTTCTTCAGGCGCGCCAGACCCTGTGTCACCGAATCGAGCAGGCTGCGGTCCCGTTCCCTTCGGACGGCGCGCTCCTCGGAAGTGCTTCCGTCGCCGAAGAGACGTTCGAACACCACCTGGGGATTCAGCTCCATAGGAAGCGGTTGCGTTGGCGATGCCCAGGAGATGGAATTTGTGTACGCGCAGCTATATCCCTCGCCGCAGTTGCTGGAATTCGCGCCGGGATCTTCGATCGCCAACTGGATCGAAGGCAGGAGCGTCTCCTGCCCGATCTTTTGCGCGATGATTTGGTCGATGGTGGTGCCGTCCTGAATATCCGCGCCGGTAGTCTTTTTGGGCTGGCAGGCGCACATGTACGCCGCCGCAACCCAGTGATCGGCTCCGGTGACTCCCGGCGGCGGCTCTGCCGATTTGGACCATAGACCGCTGAGGACCACGGTCTGATCCAGCAACGACTCGCGCACCAATTTGCCGTTGGCGTCCACCACCTTGTCGAGAGGCGCCAGGATGGACGGCATCTTGCCGGACTCGAGGCTGGGGCCTTCCGGGATCCAATATCCCGGTGCCATGCCGTGCGGAACGAAGATGCCGGTGAAGCGGGTTTTGGGCACCGCCGCGGTCCTACGCAGAGGTGTCTGCGCCGGGACCATGGAATCCAGCAGCGGCAGCGCCAGAGTCATGCCCGCTCCCCGGAGGAAGGCGCGTCTCGGAACATGCTTCTTGGTAATGAACATTAACTTACTCCTGCGATCGTGCAGTGGTGCTCATCTGTGTTTTGCTGTTCATCTGGAAAGGCTCGCTCTTGACCACCCCCAGCACAAACGAGGAGAACTTGTAATTGTTGCGCCCGGCTTCATGGACGATAGAGCGCATCAAAGGCATGTCGTAATATTCGGTCCCGCGGCCGAGCGCGTAGATCATCAGCTTTTCGGTCAGAACCCGGATGAACTGGGGCGAGTAACGAAGCAGAGCATCGCGCATTCCCTTTACGCCGTCGAGCTTCGAGCCATCCACCAGAACGCCCGAGGCGTCGACGGGGCTGTCTCCATCCAGGGTACGCCACTGGCCGATCGCATCGAAATTCTCCATCGAGAAACCAATGGGATCCATGATCTTGTGGCAGGTCGCGCAAGGCTCGTTCTTGCGGTGCATTTCCATTTGCTGGCGCATGGAAGGAACGCCGCCGCCGCGGATGTTGTCCGATTTGAGGTCGACCTTCACGTCCGGCGGGGGATCCGGCGGACTCACGCCCAGGAAGATCTGCATCACCGCCTTTCCACGGCCAACCGGAGAGGTCCGGTCGGGCGCCGAGGAGATGGTTTCAATGCTTCCCTTGCCCAGCAGTCCCCGGCGCATGTCGAATTCCGGCGGCAGTTCCACGCGCCGGAAGTTGCTCCCGTAAATGCCCTGGATCCCATAATGCTTGGCCAGCCTCTCATTGAGGAAGGTATAGTTCGCGTCCAACAGATCCAGAACGCTGCGATCTTCGTGTACGACGCTGTCGACAAACATCTCGGTCTCCCTAAGCATGGCTTGCCGCAGATTATCGTCGAAATCGGGATAAAGCGCGGTGGTAGGGATCTGCGTCTGCAAGGCGCGCAAGCTCAACCACTGCCCCGCGAAGTTGATCACCAGTTGGTTGGATCGCGGATCGGCCAGCATGCGCCGCACCTGCCGGTCGAGTACCAACGGATCGTGCAGCTTATTCTGGCTGGCCAGATCGATCAGCTCATCGTCGGGAATGCTGCTCCACAGGAAAAAGGAAAGACGGGAGGCCAGTTCCACGTCGCTAATCCGGTACTTCTGGCCCGCCTTCACGCTCGCCGGCGGAGCTTCCACGCGGAAAACGAACTCGGGGTCGATCAAAACGCGCTGCAAAGCCATCTCGACGCCGTGATCGAAGGTGCCGCCTTCGTTGCGGCCCCGCTGATAGAAGCTCATCAGAATCTCGGTGTCCTGAGCGGTCACCGGCCGGCGATAGGCGTGCCGCGCCAGCGCGTTGACAATTTGCTTGGCGCAGGCGGTTTCCTGGCTCGCGCCGGCGGGGCGGCACACGAAAATTTTGAGACGGCTCTCAGTGTCCCCGGCGCCCTTGGCATCGGTCGGTCCGTCGATTCTGATCTTCCCGACGTGAGGAAAGAACTTGAATCCAGGAAGCCCGCCGGTTTCGATGGTGCTACGGCGGAAATGTTCATTGAGGTCGCTGCCGGGGGCGTAGTTGCTCGCAAGGAAAGTGACCACCACGGTATGCAAGCCGGCCTTGGCCGTAAACTTCACGTCCAGCGTGCCATCGTCGCGAGCCCGCTCCCCGTCCCAATCGAACAACTTGATCCGCTGGCCGTCGAGGAGGAATTCGAGCTTCTCGTTCGAAATCTCGCCGAAGGGATTGGTGTTGCCCATATTGCCCTTGCTGATGGGCGTAATCTTGATGGCGTATTCACCGTCGGCCGGAAACTCGTGCTTCACGAGCATTCCACCGCGCGTTCCGAAGGGCATGCCTTCGATGTAGTAATCCTGCGAAGTATCCTCGGGCACTCGGTAGACGGCCTGCGTCGAACTGGTTATATCGCCCACGGCCAGACGGCTGATCTTTCCCGCGGCCGAAGTGTATCCTTCGAGCAGCGCGGGAGACAAGGACAGCGCAGCGGCAACATTATCGAAGCCGCGGGTCGAATCGTCGGAAGGAAGATATTTGGACGGATCAATCTCAAGCGCCAGCAGATCCCGAATCGCGTTGGCGTATTCGGTCCGGTTCAAACGGTGCACTCCAGGCGGCGGTACGATCCCCGGAGCGTGACGGTCGAGCTCATTCTCCATCCACGAGATCATCGCTTCGGAGGTGCGAGCGTCCGGCCGGGGCTTTCCCGCCGGAGGCATCATGCCGGCGCGGGTTTTCCAGATCACCTTTTCCCATTTCTCCGCGTCTTTCTCGACGTTCGCAGTATCCAGCTTGTCTAACTGCAGGCCCGCTGGAGCGTTCGGGCCCTGGTGACAGGTCGGGCAATAGGCCTGGAAATAGGAACGCTCCATCCCCGCCGAGGTCACCGCCGAAACAGAAGGAGGCAAGGATATGGGCACTGGCGCAGCAGAGGGCATTGCACCCGCCCCAATTTCGGCCTTCGCGCCCTGATCGATCCAATTTGCAATGATCGCGATCTGATCCTTCGAAAGGGGGCCGCTCGGCGGCATCTGATTGCCGGTGGTGTCGGAAATCCGCTGCGCCAGTACACTCTGCTTGGCATTGCCTGGAAGGACTACCTTCTCCGAGGAACTGCCTTCGAAAACACCGGCGGGCGAGTCCAGTTGCAAACCCGCCGGAGCGCTCGCGCCCTTGTGGCAGCCCACGCAGTTTGCGGTGAAGATAGGTTGAACGTCCTTGGCGTACTCGACGTTCGCCGCCGGCTGCTGCGAAGACACATGCGTGACCGCCCCCAGAATCCCGAACGTGAGAATGCCGATTGTGTGAAGAATGACTCTGGGTCGCATGCGGCTCCAAACCTGATGAAATCGCCGGCGGGAAAATGCCGCGCCTTACTGCTTGGGGGCGGCGGGGTCTTCCGCCGATCCGGCAAACACTTTCTTGCCGTCAGCCAAGGTCACGCCCCGGGCGCTGCAAGTATTTGTGCCGTCCTTGGCAAGGGCCCCTTGAACATCCACCTGATCGCCCTCTTTCAAGGAGTGTCGGGTCCAACCTTGCCGGCCCAGGGCGTTCGGCGCTCCGCCTTCGCACTGCCAACGGACCAACTGTCCGTTGCCGTCCTTCACATCGAGGTAGAACCAGATGTGAGGATTCATCCAATCGACTTTCACGATCGTGCCTTTCAAGTTAATCGTCTTGGCCGAGTCGTACTCCGCGGAGAACGAATGATGCGCGAACAGCGGAGCGGCGATAGCCAGCGAAATGCCGGCGGCCAGGATTTTCCAATTTGTGTTCATCGGGGACTCCTCATGATCTTGACGAATAAACTTCCAAGATCTGGTTTAGGGGTGGAATGGACGGCCCGAACTCTGGTCATAATTTAAGACTGGGCGCGGGAGAGAGGATCGGTGCATACAACGCTGTACGCCATGGTGTTTTCATGGTAAGCTCAACCCAAGCGCTTGTCAAGATGGTAAGCACAACGGGAGCGCCAGTCGAGAATGGACGCGGGGCGTCGGAGCGTATACAGTCCGGGCCTCGATATTTCAGATTCTTGCTGAAGTCGCGGGAGCTGAAGTCGCGGGAATGGATACAATAGGAGTCGTGCATCTCTGCATCCACGGCGACGTCAGCCCTGAGGGTGCGGCTATGAGAGCCGTCCAGGACAGCGAATCTCGCCGTTGCGAGCCGCTGGAGCCATGCGCCCTTGGTTAAGAAGGGATCATCGATCTCATATACCTAGAGGGACAGGATAAGGGCCCACCACACCAAAGGAGATCAAAATGGCTAAAGGGCGCAAGGATAATCCGCGGTTATCTTCGAATCCGTTACCGATAGCTCCCCCCGCGGATGACGGATTTCAAGCGGATTCGTCCGACGAGTCCGAGTCGCAAACCGCGCGAACCCTGGCCAGCTTGCGCCAGATGCTGCTGCGCGGCGACTTCAAGCCAGGGGAGCGCATTTCCGAGCTCTCCCTCGTATCGCGTCTGGGCGCATCGCGAACACCCGTGCGGCTGGCGATGGATCGGCTGGCCCACGAGGGGCTGCTGGAACCGAGTTCGAGCGGCGGCTTTTCCGCCAGAGCCTTTACGATCGCCGAGATCTACGACGCCATCGACTTGCGAGGCACGCTGGAAGGAACAGCGGCCCGCTGGGCGGCCGAGCGGCTAACCAGCCCGAGGGATCTCGACCGGCTGCGCCGGTTGTGCCGGCAGATGGAGGCTCTCCCCTGCCATCCCAACGACCCCGGCCAGCCGGGAGTGGAATCCTTTATCGGCTTCACCGAGTTGAATACCCAGTTTCATTCCTCTCTGATGGATTTGTCGAAGAGCACAATGCTGCGCTGGTCCTTGAAGCGGTATCAATCCATCCCTTTCGCCGCCAGCGCTCTGATCATTCCCGAAGCGCTCGAACTCGTATTTCCGGTGGCGCTGGCCCAGCATCAGGCCATCGTCGAGGCCATCGAAAAGCGGGAAGGGACCCGCGCCGAGATGATCACCCGGGAGCACGCGCGTTTGGCGCGAAAGAACGTGGAGATCGCGCTACATCAACAACACGGACTAAACCTGCCGGGGGCCTCTTTGCTCCGCATCGACCATGGTTCTTTGTCCGACGGAAGCAGGCACCGGGGCTGACCGACGGGCATTTGCAACTCCTAGGGTTTGACAGGGGCGGCAACTCCCCACCAGCGAGCCGAGTACACCACCACCGCCGCCGCAAGCCAGCCCGCGGCATAGGTCGGCTGCGCACCCCAGCGAATCAGGGCAGAATGCATGAGCCCGAACCAGGAAAACACCGCGGCGGCGAGACACCAGATCGCGGCGCGCCCAAACTTGCGGTCGATCACTTCGGTAAGCAGCGCCGCCACCACCAGCACCAGGAAGAGAAAGCCGTTTCCGAGACCCTGAATCGAAGACCAGTAGATCGAACGGTTCAAAGCGGCCTGAACGGTGGGATTCGCGGCGGAGATCTGTAGCGCCGGCAACGCCGAATTCATCGCGGCGGCCACCACGGCGCCTCCAGGAAGGACGAAGCCGAGCAGAACCACGCTCCAGTACTTGGGATCGACGCGCCGTAGCGTCGCCATACCAACGCCGACCGATACATAGGCGATCATCGCCGCCAGAATCGGCCAGGGAAACAATTGGGCGATAAAAATCGAAAGACCGCCCATCACAGCGGCGCAAAAGAGGATCGGCGTCCAAAAAGCGTATGCGATCCGCGCGCCCATCGCCTTATACGGCGGAAGCATGGCGTAAATCACCGGCGCCACGATGCTCCCAGCCAAACCGCATATCAGTGTCCCGAGACCGTCCCAAGCCAGAAGACGGCGCACGTCGTAATCGTCGCCGGCGGCGCTGCCGCCCGCGGCCGAGGCAATATCTTGAAGGACATGATAAAAGGCCATGGGTGCGATCACGGACATATAGGGCAGCGCGGAAATCATCGCCCGCAGCGGCTCGCGCACGATAGCGAACGGCATGGTGACCGAGACGCCCTGCCAAACCGGATGTACATATCCGATACCGATGCCTACCGACAGAGGGATCATCCAGGCCACGATGAACGGCGGAAGACGCCAGCGCGTGATCGGCAGGTTTCCCAGAACGCTGGTGACGACAATGGCCAGAGCAATGAGGCCCACGAACGGCTGATCGAAAACCCGCTGCAGCAAAACCAGGGCCAGGTAGCTGTACATAGCCGCTCCGAATACGGCCATGGAAGCCGGCCCGGGAATCATGCGCCGAATTGCTCCCGCGAACGGCGCCGCCGCGAGCTTGATGATTCCAGTCCACGCCACCGCCGCCGCACCGATCTCCCATGCCTGGGCGGCGTCGTGGCTCTGTAAATAGACCGGCAACATGATCGACAGCGTGTATGCAATGATCGCCGGGACGTTGTTTCCATACACGTGCGCGGTGACGTTCTGACGTCCTTCCCGGCGCGCCAGATTCACAGCCAGCCGCACTAGGCCGAGCGAGCCTACCAGGAATCCCAATGCGTAACCGGGCAAAAGGTGGGACACGCTGAATGCAATGGGAATACCCGCCGGAACCAAAAGGAACACGGGGATGACCATCTGTGCGAGGTTGAAACCCACCTGGGCGATGGTGGCGTCGATATCACCGCGCCCAGGAGACCACCACCTGTGCGAAAGATGCGAACTTGCGGTTTCGACCGGTGTCATGGACCGCGCCTAAATTTTGAACGACTCCAGAGACTCGGGAGCGAAGAGTTCTTTGGGCGTCAACAGGCGCTTCGAGAGACCCTGCTCGTGGTGATAGCGGAGAAACGTAGCCAGCGCAGGAATATTAGGCTCATAGCCGTAAGGCCAGAAGTCGCGCCCCATAAGCGCCTCTGTTTCTTCGACATGGTGGGGCAGCCAGGGGAGCATGGATTTCAGGGCCGCAGTCTCGCGCAAGTCCGCGTAGGCTTCCTTCTGCGCCGCCGTGAACGCCTTTAACAGCGACTGCGCCACCCACGGATTCTTCTCATATACATCGCGCCGGATTGCGACGATGTGCATCGGCGGAAAGATTTTCGTCTTTTTATAATATTCCCGCTCCACATTCTGATAATTTTCAAAAAGCCGCCGCACTTTCCCCGAACCGTTTCCAAACGTAGAAGGAGCGCGAGCCGTGTAGAGCGCGTCGATCTCGCCGGTCTCGATCATCCGGGAGAGCGTCCGATCCGAAGGAATAGCCTGGAGGCGGAACGCGGGCGGGAGCGAGAGCGCGATCTTCTCCGGGCGGCCCGGCTCCTCCTCGCCCCCGCTGAGGAATGTTGGGCTCGTGACGGGCACTCCGTATTCGTCGCTCATGATGCCGCGAATCCACACCGGAGCGGTCATTTGATACTCGGGATTTCCGATGCGCTTGCCGGCGAGGTCCTTCGGCTCACGGATCCCGCTGTCCGCGTGGACGTAGATACAAGAGTGCCGGAAAAAGCGCGAAAGAAATACAGGGATCGCAATAAAAGGCGGATTTTCCCGAAACAACGACACTGTATAGGAGGAGAGCGATAGCTCCGCGATTTCAAATTCACGGTGCCGCAGCATGCGGAAGAAAGTCTCTTCCACCGGCAAATCCATGGGGGTCAATTCGACGCCATCAATGGAGATCCGCTCTTCCAGCAGCGCTCTCGTGCGGTCATATCCCCAACACGCCATTGACAGCCTGAGCTTTCCCATTCGCCCTCCTGGGGGTCAACGCTTGCGCGCGCCGTTCGGCTCGAGGCGCTCGCGCTTAAGAAAGCCTACGCCCGAGTTTCATGACTGTCAAGAACAAAAGCCGTCAAGAACAAAAGCAGTCGGCTCGGAGCCGCTGGGTAACTGAATTTCAAGATTTAAACTATCCCTTGACAGCCTTACCCGGTGCGTGTAGAATCCTCACTGTACACACTACTGTATGCCATGCTGCATTACGGGTGATCGCAGCTCGAACACGAATCAACCGGCTGAGGCGAGCCGCTTGTTGTTTGACCGTTGCGCTTGTGCATGCCAATCCCTTCCCTTAAGAAGAACAGCAACCCCTAGACAGGAGATTTCAACGTGAGGCATCATCTCATCACCGTTTTTGTAACCGCGGGCTCCATGCTGGCTGCGAGTTGGCTGTTCGCCCCGATGCCGGCCGCCGGTCAGGCACCCGCCGCGAAGGCCTCCTCCACGGCGATTCCGCGCCTCTCAAATGGGAAACCGGACCTGAACGGAGTGTGGCAACGGCCGTACGTTCCGGATATGTCGAAGGGATCCCCCATCCCTTACACGCCCGAGTATGCCCAGATCTTCAAGGATTATGACCCGGCGAAGTTTGACTACACCGGTCGTTGCCTGCCTCAGGGGCTGACCCGATCCATGAACTCTCCCTTTCCGATCCGTATCGTTCAAACCAACGATATTTTCGCGATCCTGTACGAGGCTTGGAACGTCTTCGAGATCGTGCATACCGATGGACGCGTGCATCCCAAGGATCCGGACCCGCTGTGGTTTGGAGACCGCGTGGGCAAGTGGGATGGAGACGCCCTGGTGGTTGACACGATCGGCTTCAACGATAAGACGAACCTGGACACGGCAGGTCATCCACACAGTGACGCTCTTCATACCGTGGAGCGCTTTACCCGCACCGACGACAAGCATATCGCTTACGAAATCACACTCGACGACGCGAAGGCGTTCACCAAGCCTTGGAAAAATACCAGAGTCTTCACGCTTAGGCCAGACTGGGAGGTCATGGAATACTCCTGTGAAGAAAACAATAAGGACTTCAACGAAGGCCACATAAAGTAGCCGAGCGAAAACGGGGATCGCGCGCCTCGAGTCATGCGGCAGTTTGGGGAACCCGTGCAGCCAGCGCACGGGCAGGCAGTGCATAGATTGAGGTGGAGCAGGAAAGGGGCAAGTCCATGCGAGCAGGGTTAGTCGTAGTGTGCCTATTTTGCGTCAGCTTGGCCGTATTCGGTCAAGCTGCCACGGGAACGATTACCGGCACGGTCACCGATGCGTCGGGAGCGGTCGTCGTCGGCGCGCCCGTGGAAGCCAGGAACACAGAAACCGGATTGGTTTATAACTCGGCTACGACCAACGCAGGGGATTACACGATCTCCCAGTTGCCGGTCGGGACGTATGCGATCAGCGTTAAGGCACAGGGTTTCAAAGTCTACACCCATACTAATCTCGCGGTCCAAGCGGCGGCGGTGATCAAGGAAGACGTCGCCTTGCAAGTCGGCACCGCCTCGGAGGCGGTGACGGTGACCGCGGCCGCTTCGCTTCTGAGCCTGGAAAGCGGCGACCTGGCTCATAATGTCACGCTGAACCAACTCGACAACCTCCCCCTTCTCGGCATCGGAGCGAACAACGCGGGAACTGCCGGTATTCGCAATCCCTTTGTTCTTACCCTGCTCCTCCCGGGAAGTACTTTCGGATCGCCTACCGGCGCCGGCGCCTCAAACACCTTGATCATCAATGGCTTGCCAAATAACTCGGAGGCCGTCCGAATCGAAGGCCAGGATTCGCGGAACAACACGCCCGGAGTGTCTTCCACCCAGGTCCGGCAGCCCAGTGCCGACGCTGTCCAGGAGGTCGCGGTGCAAACCAGCAACTACGCTCCTGAGTTCGGGACAGCCGGCGGCGGCGTGTACAACATCACCATGAAGTCGGGGACCAACCTGTTCCACGGCAGCGGCTATGAGTACTTCGTGAACGAAGACCTCAACGCCGCGGGCGCGTTCAGCCAAAGCTCTTCCGGCGGCAAGTACCTTCCCAGAAACCGCCGCAACGATTACGGCGGCACTCTGGGCGGCCCGGTTTGGATTCCCAAAGTCT
>Ga0210394_10007410_pt1 | contig 11570 bp, 9 predicted proteins | sample IncBWC12MmetaG_FD_160121 | JGI IMG/M metagenome (GOLD analysis project Ga0210394, IMG submission 160121) | Forest soil microbial communities from Barre Woods Harvard Forest LTER site, Petersham, Massachusetts, United States - Inc-BW-C-12-M | ecosystem: Environmental > Terrestrial > Soil >... | reverse complement strand
GCAGTTGTCCGTGCGTGTCCGGTATTGCACTAAACCGCATACCTGACATCGAAGTACTTCTCGATCCAAATCCATGCTCGCTTCTATGGCTTCTTTGTCCGCCACCGGTTCTCCTCACAGACTATTCCGGCGATGCGAAGGGGAGGAACGTCACAACAAGGGAAGGCAGAAACAGGCGCGGGAGCGATTCTCCACACGGTGCCATTTCTTGTCAAGCCCTTTTTCGTCCTCTAGCCGGAATCATTTTAACTTGGCCGCGGCGGATACCACCATCAGGAGCCGTTTCGCTTCCCCCACGGCCCAAAAAGTGGTGCGACTTTTGTTCGCCCTCGCCGTTTCGCGTCCGCTAACGAAATGAACACAATGCCATTCAGCGTCATCCGCTGACGAATTGTGCTTGCAATTTTGGTGCCCACACTTCGCGAGAAATTTTCGGCTTCTTGCGGCGGTTTCGCCGCTCGTTGCTGCGAATTGGCGCCCGCAAAGTGCTTGTGTTCAATGAATGACGAGAACAAACACCGAATCAGGTGCGGTGACTACGCATTTACCGATGAAACTGTCTCAAAACAATACGTCTCATTCCTTCCAAGCCGGCCCGATTGAGACAATTCTGCCGTAAGTCCAGCGCCTGACCCACAGCCTTTGCCGACTTAAGCGGCCCTGCACTCGTCCTGCATCTGCGCAGGCTAAAATGGAACGTTTTGGTGCCCTCACCGTGCTGTTGCCCTCGTTTTTCAGCGATTGCTGCCACAAATTCTCCCCTAATCGGTGCGCCGGATACCCCTGACGGCCTCTGGCGGCAGAGTTCGGCAATGCGGTAAACTTCCAAGTGGGGAAAAATGCCAAATCGGGAAGAATCCTGGAACCTGCTGTGCGAGTACACGCAGGGTGAAAGTCTGCGTAAACACGCGCTCGCGGTAGAGGCTTGCGTGCGAGCGTATGCCCGCAAAATGGGCGCGGACGAGGAGCTGTGGGGCACCAGCGCGCTGCTGCACGATTTCGATTATGAGCGCTGGCCGAATACGGCACATCACCCGACGGAGGAGCATCCCTACGCAGGATCGAAGATTCTGCGCGAGCGCGGATACCCGGAAGAAATGATCCACGCCATTCTGGGGCATGCGGATTACTGCGATGTGGCACGCACTTCGCCGCTGGACAAGACCTTATTCGCCTGCGATGAACTGGCCGGATTCCTTACCGCTTGCGCCCTGATCAAGCCGAGCAAGAGCATTCACGAGGTCGAAGCCGCGTCGGTGAAGAAAAAACTGAAAGACAAGGCATTCGCTCGTGGCGTGAATCGCGACGACGTTTACAAGGGCGCTGAAGAGCTCGGCGTTCCGCTCGAGGAGCACATCGCGTTCTGCATTGCGGCGCTGCGCGGTGTGGCAACTGAACTCGGCTTGAACGGTGTGGGTAGCGCTGCATCCAGCTGAGCGGCGGCAGGCGCGGCCTGGGGCTCGGGTTGTGCCCGATTCAATACGTTCGCTGGGTGTTGGTGATGGGGGGCTGGGCGTCGGCTGCGGTAATTCCCTACTGCGGCGATGAGCGATCCGCGCGTTCGATGCGCAATGTGTAGCAGCCCGCCGTGGTGCTGCGCACGTGGATGTAATCCACATCGGGACGCGCCAAGAGCTTTTCAATCCCGGCATCCACGCTGGCATTCTCGACGTACTCCGCGGCTACCAGTTGCCTGCCTTTTCCGTAGGCGTTCAGGGTTCGCGGGCTTTTTCGCAGCTGCGCCGGAAAGCCGCCGTTCTCTGGATAGCGTTCGCAGGCTTCCGCGTGAATGTACACCGGCCCGGGCAGAGGCAATGATTCAATGCCTTCAAATGCGTCGTAGGTGAACAGGGTGGCCTGTTCCGCGCCAGCGGCGATGATCTGCAGGCAGTGGCGGCACGGCGCGCCTTCGCCGGCAATTTCAGTGTGCGCGGGATGGCCATAGTGAGGGTCTTTGTGTGTGCTGCGAACTGCGTCGGCGATTTCCGTGGGTATTGCGATTACGCGGATCGGAATCATTTTTTGCTCCGAGTGCAAAGTGTGTGTGCTTCTCTATCGTTACCACACTCATTTTGCCGTCCTTCGGCTTTCTCGGCTATCCGCTTTTCGCGACCAAATTTTCGCGGTGCACAAGCTTGCATCCTGGTCGGCTCGACGCACCTCTTGGGCCCATACCATACTGCGGTTGTGCCCCAGGTGGCTCCTGAAGCTGAGATGAACGCGCAAAATCCGCGCCAAACACGCAGAGTGTTGTCCGGATGGCGCAAATGGCTGCTCGTACTTTTGTTTCCCGTTCCATTTTCGCCGTGGTGGCTACTGCGTGCCTGCCTAACGGTGTTCGTCATTGTAGGAATCGTGTTGTCCGGGCGAAAGTAGCTCACTAGCAAAATTTCGGAAAATATTTGCGCGGCGATATGTGTGCTAGAATCCCGCTTCGATGGAACGCGCGGGAAATTTTCTGGGCGGGATGCTGCGCCAGTTGAAGCGTCCGGAAGCGGCGGTCGCATGGCTCTCCGGCGTGTGGCCCAGCGTGGTAGGAAAAACTCTCGCTCGGCACACGCGTCCGGTGCGCTGCCACAAGGGATGCCTGGAAATCTCGGCGGACGGCAAAGCCTGGCGGAAACAGCTGGAAGAAATGAAGAGCGAGTTCTGCGCGCAGGTCAACAAAGCATGGGGCAGCACGCTGGTACGTGAAGTGAAATTCGTCGCCGCCAAGCCTGGGCCGCGCCACATCTCGCACGAGCTGGACAACGAACACACTCCTTTCATCCGCCGCCGCAAAGCCTGACGAGTTTCGCCTCGATTTTGCGTTGCGCCTGGCGGCACTTGCGCTGCACCTCTTCTGTACTAAGATGGATGCCATGAAATTCCTGCTACTGACAATTGATCGCGCTAGCAGCCTGCGAGTTTCCCGGTGTCTTGATGAAGATTAGCCGCGAAGACGTGTTGCGCGTCGCACGACTGGCGCACCTGGAGCTTGCGCCCGAGGAAGTCGAGACCTACCGCGGGCAGCTGGATGAAATCCTCGCATATATTGGCAAGCTCGAGGAGCTGGACGTCTCGTACGTTGCGCCGATGACGCAGATGCGCCCCCGGGGCGCTCGCGGGGCACGCCAGGCTCCGGGCGGAGCCACCGGGCCCGAAGGTGATGCTGCCGCGGCAGGAACCGAGCCTGAGCTGCGCGACGACGTGGTGGTCCCCTGCGACGTCGCTGAAGCGGTATTGGCGGAGGCGCCTGACGCCGCCAAGCCGTTCTTCCGTGTACCGAAGGTGATCGACAGATGAGCGCCGCGCCGACCTGGACCATCGGGAGCGTGCGTGACGCACTTGTCACCAAGCGGACTTCCGCGCGTCAACTGGCAGGGGATTTCTACACCCGGATCGAGCGGCGCAATCCAGAGTTAAACGCCTTCCTCGCGCTCTGCCCCGAGCGTGCCTACGCGCAAGCCGACCGCGTGGATGCCATGATCGCCCAAGGCCAACCCCTACCACCGTTGGCCGGGGTGCCGGTGGCAATTAAGGACGTTATCAGCACCCAGGGCATACGCACTACGTGCGGTTCGAAGATCCTAGAGAACTATACGCCACCGTATGACGCCACTGCTATCGAGCGTCTTGAAAAAGCTGGCGCGGTGATCCTGGGCAAAACCAATTGCGACGAGTTTGCCATGGGAAGCTCGAACGAGAACTCAGCATACGGACCGGTACGGAACCCAGTGGCGCTGGATCGAGTACCCGGTGGCTCGAGCGGAGGTTCCGCCGCGGCTGTAGCAGCGGGATTAGCCGTCGCCTCACTCGGTACGGACACCGGCGGGTCCATTCGGCAGCCCGGCGCTTACTGTGGCGTTCCCGCGATGATGCCAACATACGGATGCGTATCTAGGTACGGCCTGATTGCATTCGCCTCTTCGCTCGATCGGATTGGCCCGTTCGCGACCAATATCGCTGATGTTGCGACTGTGATGGCGGTTATCGCCGGGCATGACGAAAATGACTCAACTTCGGCTTCGGTGGCTGTTCCCGACTACCTCGCCGAAATGGACAAGCCCGTCGCGGGCCTGCGAATTGGCATACCAGAAGACTACTTCGGCGCGGGGCTCGACTCGGAAGTAGAGACCAAGGTACAGGCTGGCATTGCACTGCTGGAAAAACTCGGCTGCCAGCGAGTACCACTCAAGATGCCGCATACGGACTATGCGATCGCTACCTACTATATTGTTGCGACGGCAGAAGCCAGCTCAAATCTGGCGCGCTATGACGGGGTGCGCTACGGCTTGCGTGTCCAAGGCAACACATTGATGGACATGTACCGCAAGACGCGCGAGCGTGGCTTCGGTCCGGAGGTGAAACGACGGATCATGCTCGGGACTTATGCTCTTTCGTCGGGATATTATGATGCGTATTACCTGCGCGCGCAGAAGGTTCGTTCGTTGATCGCCCGCGATTTCGCCGAGGCGTTCGAGAAAGTCGACGCGATCCTTACGCCCACCGCGCCAACCCCGGCCTTTAGGTTGGGTGAAAAGACAGCCGACCCGCTGGAGATGTATCTCGCTGATATATATACAGTTACAGGATCGCTTGCGGGCGTTCCGGGGATTTCGGTTCCCTGCGGAAAGACGGCGGGGGGGCTGCCCATTGGCATGCAGATTTTCGCTCGTCACTTCGGCGAAGACCGCATCCTGCAACTGGCCCGTGCGTTTGAAAGCGCCGGTGGCTTCTCGATTTGAGGACAATTTCTTCTGAAAGATTTGGCCGCCATCGTCCGGCATCTGCAAACCTCGCGCGCGAAACTCGTGTCCGCTGCCGACGGGGTAACTGAGCTCCGCTGGCATGAATCGCCGGCACCAGGCCGCTGGTCCGCCGCGGAAGTGGTCGCGCACGTGGCCGCAATTGAAGAAACCACAATTTTCGGCATGAAACGGCTGCTGCGTTCAGCGCCCAAGCCGGTGCCGCTGCGCAGGCGCTTCCATTTGCCCCTGGCGATAGCCGCCTGGCGCGGGCGCAAACTGCGCACGCCCATTCCGCTCGATGAAAAGCGCATTCGCGACAAGCAGGAATCCCTCGCAGGTTTGGCTGCGGCGCGAGAAGCCACGCTGGTATTTATTGAATCAACGCGCGGCACCGATGTGAGCGCTTATCGTTACGACCATCCCTTCCTCGGCAGCCTGAACATGTACGAATGGTTCCGTATGATCGGTTACCACGAATTGCGCCACGCGAAACAAATCCGTGAACTTGTAGAAACATTCCACCTGTAGACTTTCATTTCCTGTTTGCGGCAAGAATGTGCAATCGAGGACTGCGGAGCGGATTCGGACGTTACGGTGTCAAACCATAGAGGCAGCGAGGGTTCGGCTCAGCGGTACTAGCGAGGGTTCTAGGCGCGTAGAACGGAAGGACTATTGCATGGAGCATTAGCAGCATTTAATTTGTTTTCAGCATCGAAGGAAGCAGGAGGCCGGGCGATGGTGCGAATCAAGGTAAGCCAGAAAATCTTCACCGAGGACGAAGTCGTGTCCCTCACGGGCATCTGCACGGACCATCTGCGCAAGCTGGCGCAGAATAAGCACCTCGGAACGATCGCGCGCGCCGCCGAAGCAGCCGGCGCCGAAGCCGAAAAGTGGCTTTTCTCGCATTCCGATCTGATGATCCTCACGGTGCTGCAACCGCGGTGCGACCACTAGTCGACGCTATCCATTAGCGCCGCTAAATTCGGCGCTTTATGGCGCTTTTTTCAGGCCTTCCCGTGCGCTGGAAGGCCATTTTTTTGCGCTTCTCGCCCGATGTTGTGCCCTGCCGCTGCTCAGGCTATCCTTCCTACGCTCAACCCCGCGTCCCATATTTGCATCCTAGATTTGTGCGGGGGCGGCGCGCCAGAACACCTCTTGGCGAATCGCTCGAGCAGGACCTGCTGATGGGAGCAAAACCAAAATTCGGACCTAGCGCGCAGGAGCTGCCCATTCCGTGCGCGCTTCTGGCTTTCGCTTTGTTTGCGCTGTGCCCGGCATCCCGCGCGCAGACTCCCGCGAGCCCGCCGCCTGCCACTGCGGGGTCTTCGGCGGCTTCCGCGCAGGCACCGGAAGCCGCGGAACCGGGGCTGCCAACGGGCAAGAAGCTGATGCTCAAGGATGGCAGCTTCCAACTGGTCCGCGAGTATGAGGTGGACGGCGACCGCGTGCGCTACTTCAGCATCGATCAACGGGATTGGGAAGAAATTCCGGCATCCCTGGTGGATTGGGACGCCACCAAGAAAACCGCGGCGGACGAAACGCAGCGCAAGGCGGCGCTGATCGCGAAGGTCCACGCGGCGGAAGTGGCGCGACGGGCTGAGGCGATGGACGTGGATGCCAGCATCGAAATCGCGCCTAAGGTATTTCTGCCGCCGGGTGACGGACTTTTTGAGTTCGACGGACGGGCCATCTATCCGCTGACGCAGGCGGAAGCGGACATGAAGTTCAGCAAAACGCAAATGCTCAAGCAGGTGCTAATCCCGGTGCCGATCGTGCCCACGCGGCACGTCATTTCCCTGCGGGGCACGCGCGCGAAATTCCGGCTCAAAAGCGCGCAGACCGAGTTCTACATGCGCACGGCGGATGGGCGCGAGCCCCAACTGGACCTGATCCGCGCGAAGGTGCGCGGCGACAAGCGCGACCTGGAAAATCTGGATGAACTTTTCAAGGAGCAGGCAGCCACCGGAAAAATATCGATACCCATCCAGCGCTGGGAGATCGCGCACGGCGTGTACCGCTTTACGCTGGGCGCGAGCCTGGAGCCGGGTGAATACGCGATGGCGGAAGTCGTGCAGGGCGGAGCAACGAGCCTGTACTTCTGGGATTTTGGAGTGGACGGCGGTTCCGCGCCGGCTACAGGCAGCAAGCCCAAGTAGCCGAGAACGCGGTAGAGAGCTGGAGGTAGCGACTAATTGCTTGCGGCGGTTTGCGGCTGCAGCAGTTCGGTTAGCAAAGTGGCTAGCGCGGCGATGTGAAACGGTTTTTGCAGCACGGAAGCGCCCTTCTCCGCAAAATGAGCCAGGGTGGCGGCATCCAGCAGCGCGCCGCTCATGAAAACGAATTTGGGAGCTGGTGTACCCGCTTGCGGCTGAATCCGCTTGAAGAACTCTTCGCCATTCAATCCCGGCAGATTGAAATCGCAAATTACAAAATCGTATCTGTGCGCGGCAAGATGAGGTAGCGCCTCCTCCGAGCTGGACGCGCCCTCGACGGTCATGCCGCGCGCTGAAAGACCTTCCTGCACGATCTCGCGGATGCTTTCTTCGTCGTCCACCACGTAGACCGAATGCCCGCGCAATGCTCCCGAACCTGCCGGAGCGGCGACTGCGGGCCTTATGGCGAGCGCGGGCGCGCTGATTTCTTCGACGAACTCCGGCAGCCGAACGCGGAATTCCGCGCCCTTGCCCGGCGTGGATTGCACCTCGATAGATCCGCCATGCTCTTTGACGATGGCCGTGCAAATCGCGAGGCCCAGGCCGGTGCCGCCACCGGGACGCTTGGTGGTAAAAAAGGGGTCGAAGATTTTTCCGATGTTTTCCGCAGAGATGCCCGGGCCGTCGTCCGCGAATACGAAGGCGATCTTTCCGTCCGCGCGTTCAATAGAAACGCGCAGCGCGCCACGTTCTCCGTGGCTGGTGATGGCCTGCTCTGCATTGACGATCAAATTCACAAAAACCTGATGCAGGAGCTTGGGATCGGCTTCGAGGGCCAGCCCCGCGGGCGGCGGCGCGAGCTCAATCGAAATATTTTTCTGCGAGAGCGCAGCACGCTGCTGATCCACCGCCGCTTGCAGAGCTTCCTCCGGCCGCATTTTCTTGCGCGCCAGGGCCGAAGGCCGCGCATAGGCCAACAGATTTTGCACGATGACGGCGGCGCGCCGCGCCTGCTTCAAAATAATTTCCGTCTGGCGGCGTGTGGCGTCGTCCGCAGCACGCTCGCGCATTAAATCGCTGACACCTAGAATTGCGGTAAGCGGGTTGTTCAGCTCGTGCGCCACGCCGGACATCATCTCGCCCATGGCGGCGAATTTCTCCTTCTGCAGATTCTGCTTTTCCGCCATCTTGGCGTCGCTGACGTCGCGCGCCGAAGCCACCACCCCGTTGATATTCCCCGCCGCGTCATGGAGTGGGCTGGCGCTGGCACGCAGGGTTCGCCAGGATCCGTCAGCGTGCTGGGTGCGGTATTCGAATTGCGCGTGGACGGTCCGGCCGTTGGTTAGCTTGTCGAAGGCTTCGCGCAGTTGTGGGACGTCATCACGATGAATATGGTCGCGCAGGAACTTGCCAACCAGCTCCTGCGCCGGATGCCCCAGAATATCCTCCACGCGCGGACTGACGAAGGTGAAGCGGCCCTCGAAATCCATCACCGCAATCATGTCTGGAAAGCTGGCCACCAGACGCCGCACGAATTCCTGCTCCTGGTGCAGGCGCGCCTCGATTTCGATGCGCTCGGTGATGTCCACCAGAGTGCCCTGCATGCGGATGGTCCGACCAAAAGTGTCGCGAATGGCGAACCCGGACGCGAGGCAGTGAATGTGAGTGCCGTCTTTGCGGCGGTAGATGACGTCCACGTCCTGCACCGCGCCCTGATACACCACCTGGTCCACCAGCGCGTCGCGTTGCGCGGGGTTTGCGTAGATTTCACGGAAGTTCAGCTTCTTCAGTTCCTCTTTGCTTTCATAGCCCAACATGCGAACCAGCGCTGGATTCGCATCGAGCAGAGTTCCTTCGGGGGTGGTGAAGAAAATTCCCTCGCGCAACGATTCGAACAACTCGGTGAAGCGAATTTCGGATTCGTGCTGCGAGGTTACGTCGCGTACCCAGCCGCACACGGATGTCACCTGCTCGTCGTCGGCTAACGCCTGCAGCCAGCAATCGTAGTAGCGGCGGCGCGGATCGCGTTTCAGTTGGATGGAGGTTCGTCCAGCCCAGTGGCCCTTCTGCAGGAAGCGATCGCGGCCGGCGATCGCCTCCGCCATCGCGGGCGCGGCGATAAATTCGTCCAGCCGGTGGCCGATGAGATCCTGAAACGAGACGCCGAGGATCTCTACGAAGCGGCGGTTGGCGACGCGGATTTCACCATCGAGCGAAATTGTAAAGACCGCGTGATCCAGGCTGTCAATGAGCTCGCGGTAGTTCAGCTGCGAGCGGGAAATTACTTCGATGAGCTTCTTGAACTGCGCTTCGGTGGAAGCAGCCGCGGCGCCTTCGACTGGCGGCTGGGGCAGCGCACGCTCTAGCGCTGGTTGCGGCGCGCGCTTGGACGCCCGTGGCGGCGATTGAGCTGTGGTTCGTTTGGACATGCGGATATCCGGGCGCCTTCTCCCAGGAGAAAGCCATGGCGCTCCGTTCTTCCCATCAATTTTACTGAGTGCGCGTGCTGCGGGGGAAAAGAAAGCGGCGGCATATGCCAAGTTGCATAACAGGCCGCAAGTACAGGGTGAACCGGCCCCTGCCGCGACAGCAAAATCGGTACTTCAGCGGCTCAACAGTTTGCGGAAAAAGGGGGGGTACGTAGGGGTCGGAGCTTTAGTTGATCCGCAGAGCCTGCCTGCGGCAGGGTCGAAGGGCTCAGGCAATCAGTGCCTGGCTCGCCATGGGATCTGGCCCCCGAGGAAATGATTTAGAGCGTTTTTCCGCAAACGGTGAAGCCGTGCACTGGCGATCAGCAGCAGTTCTCCCACTCACAGGGAAGCCACGACCTGGAAAGATTTCCGAGTTTCCACCTGGACGGCAACGCAGAAAAAAAGGGCGCTGCGAAAAACCGCAACGCCCCTTGGCCTGGAAAACCCGCCGCGCGCGGGCTCCCAGGGTTGAAATTGCAAACGCGCCTAGCTTTCGGCAACAGCGTCGGTATCCTTGCGCAGGAAATCGAGCGCTGCGGCTTCTTCCGGCGTAAGTTCCGGCTCCATGGACTCCGGCTCTTCCTTGGGGATTTCGGTGAGGAGCTGGATATTGCGGTAGCGCTCCAAACCGGTACCCGCGGGAATCAGACGGCCCATGATCACGTTTTCCTTCAGGCCGCGAAGGTAATCCACCTTCCCGGAGATAGCCGCTTCGGTAAGGACGCGGGTGGTCTCCTGGAAGCTGGCCGCGGAAATAAACGAATCCGTGGACAGCGAGGCCTTGGTGATGCCGAGCAGCAAAGGACGTCCGGTAGCCGGCCGCCCGCCATCGCGGATCACACGATCGTTCTCTTCGCGGAAGCGGAACTTGTCCACCTGCTCCTCGAGTAGGAACGTCGTATCACCCACGTCCTCGACCTTCACCCAACGCATCATCTGGCGGACGATGCACTCGATGTGCTTGTCGTTGATGTTCACGCCCTGCAACCGGTAGACCTCTTGAATCGAGTTCACCAGGTATGCCTGGGTGTACTTTTCACCGAGGACGGCGAGAATGTCGTGCGGGTTCAGCGGACCGTCAATCAACGGTTCGCCGGCCGCAACGTGTTCGCCTTCCTGCACGTTGATGTGCACGCCGCGCGAGATCGAATATTCCTTGATGGTCTGCGCGACGCCCTTGCCGTCTTCGCTCTCGACGTAAATCTTGCGCTGGCCCTTGACGATTTCGCCATACTTCACGACGCCGTCAATTTCGCTGATGACCGCGGGATCCTTCGGCTTGCGCGTTTCGAACAGTTCCACGACGCGCGGCAAACCGCCGGTGATGTCCTTGGTCTTAGTCGTCTCGCGCGGGATCTTCGCGAGAACGTCGCCGGGTTGCACCTCGTCGCCATCCACAACCATCAAGTGAGCGCGTGACGGCATCAGGTATTTCTTGGTGCGGCCCTGCGCTCCGCGGATCAAAATCGTGGGCTGGTGTTTTTCATCACCCGGCGGCAGCGTCACCACCAGCTGCGACAACCCGGTGACTTCGTCCACCTGCTCTTCGATGGTGATGCCCGCTTGTAGATCCTTGAACTGCACCGTGCCCGCAGTTTCCGTGAGAATCGAGAACGTGTAGGGATCCCACTCGACCATGGTCTGGCCCAGCGTGACCGGCTGCCCGTCTTCGACCTTCAAGCGCGCGCCATAGACGACATGGTGACGCTCTTTTTCACGGCCTTTTTCGTCCACGACGGCGATCAAGCCGGAACGATTCATGGAAACGATCTGCTTGCCGCGGCCTTCGACGACTTTCAGGTCAATGAACTTCACGAAACCGTTGTTGCGGGCTTCGACTTTGGACTGTTCGGTGACGCGGGTAGCCGTGCCGCCGATGTGGAAGGTGCGCATGGTCAACTGCGTGCCGGGCTCGCCGATGGACTGCGCCGCGATGACGCCGATGGCTTCGCCCATTTCGACGAAGCGGCCGGTGGCCAGGTTGCGGCCGTAGCAACGGCCGCACACTCCGCGGCGTGATTCGCAGGTCAACACCGAGCGAATTTTCACGCGCTCGATGCCGGCTGCCTGAATCGAGTTCGCCAGTTCTTCCGTGATTTCCTGGTTGATCTCGACGATCACGTTGCCTTCGTAGTCCTTGATCTTCTCGAGCGAGACGCGGCCAACCACACGGTCGCGCAACGGCTCGACCTCGACGCCGGCTTCCAAAATCGGCT
>Ga0210394_10007409_pt1 | contig 11571 bp, 8 predicted proteins | sample IncBWC12MmetaG_FD_160121 | JGI IMG/M metagenome (GOLD analysis project Ga0210394, IMG submission 160121) | Forest soil microbial communities from Barre Woods Harvard Forest LTER site, Petersham, Massachusetts, United States - Inc-BW-C-12-M | ecosystem: Environmental > Terrestrial > Soil >... | reverse complement strand
GGCCGCCGTGGATTCCGGCACCCGGCCCCATGTCGATGAGCCAGTCGGCGGTGCGGATCGCCTCCTCGTCGTGCTCGACGACGATGACCGTGTTGCCGAGGTCGCGCAGCCGCTTCAGCGTCTCCAACAGCCGCGCATTGTCCCTCTGGTGCAGCCCGATCGACGGCTCGTCGAGGACATAGAGGACGCCGGTCAGGCCCGAGCCGATTTGCGAAGCAAGCCGGATGCGCTGGCTCTCGCCGCCCGACAGCGTCGCCGACGCGCGCGACAGGGTGAGATAATCGAGCCCGACATTCTTCAAAAAGCCGAGCCGTTCGTTGATCTCCTTCAGGATGCGCTCGGCGATCTCGCGCTGGCTGGGCGTCAGCTCATGGTCGATCCCGGCGAACCAGCTTGCGGCCTCGGAAATCGACAGCGCCGTCGCCTCGCTGATGCTGCGACGGGCGATCTTGACGGCGAGCGCCTCGGGCTTCAAACGGGCGCCTCCGCATACTTCGCAGGTCTTCGAATTCTGGTAGCGCCCCAATTCCTCGCGCACCCAGGCGCTGTCGGTCTCCCGGTAGCGCCGCTCCATGTTCGGCAGCACGCCCTCGAAGGGCCGGTCGGTCGAGTATTTGCGCAAGCCGTCGTCATAGGTCATCGGCACCGGGTCGCCGTCCGAGCCATAGAGGATCGTCCGACGCATCTTATCCGGGAGGTCGCGCCACGCGGTATGCATGCTCTGCTTGAAATGGCGGGCGATGCTGTCGAGCGTCTGCGTGTAATAGGGCGAACTGGAATGCGACCACGGGCTGACCGCGCCGTCGTAGAGGCTGCGGCTGTCATCATGGACGACGAGATCGGCGTCGAAATAGAGCTTGGTGCCAAGCCCGTCACAGGAGGGACACGCGCCGAACGGGTTGTTGAACGAGAAGAGCCGCGGCTCGATCTCGGGGATCGTGAAGCCCGAGACCGGGCAGGCAAAGCGCGCCGAAAACATCGTCTCCTCGCCCGAATCCGCGTCTTCGGTGATGGCGAGCCCGTCGGCGAGGCCGAGCGCGGTCTCGAACGAATCGGCGAGCCGGTTGCCGAGGTCGGGAGCGACGACGAGCCGGTCGACGACGACCGAAATGTCGTGCGTGAAATTCTTCTTGAGCGCCGGGGCCGCTTCGATCTCGTGCATCTTGCCGTCGATCTTGACCCGCTGGAACCCGCGCTTCTGCAATTCGGCGAGTTCCTTGCGGTACTCGCCTTTGCGCCGGCGCGCGATCGGCGCCATCAGGTAAAGCCTTGTGCCCTCGGGCATCGCCAGCACCCGGTCGACCATCTGCGAGATCGTCTGGCTGACGATCGGGAGCCCCGTTGCCGGCGAATAGGGCACCCCGACCCGCGCCCACAGGAGCCGCATATAGTCATAGATCTCGGTCACCGTGCCGACCGTCGAGCGCGGGTTTTTCGAGGTCGTCTTCTGCTCGATCGAGATCGCTGGGCTCAGCCCTTCGATCGAATCGACGTCGGGCTTCTGCATCAGTTCGAGGAACTGCCGCGCATAGGCCGACAGAGATTCGACATAGCGGCGCTGGCCCTCGGCATAGACCGTATCGAAGGCGAGCGAGGATTTCCCCGAGCCCGACAGCCCGGTGATCACCACCAGGCTGTCGCGCGGCAGGTCGACATCGATGTTCTTGAGGTTGTGCTCCCGGGCGCCCCGGATGCGAATCTGCTGCATAAGCCGAACTTACCAAGCCGCTCCCGACGATGCTATGGGCACCGCCGCATGGCACAGATACGAAACAAAAATAACCACTTACCACGAAGGACACGAAGGTCGCACGAGGGATGCGATGGTTCGGAGCCTTCGTGTCCTTCGCGCGTCCTTGGTGCCCTTTGTGGTAAAGCGTTGGTTTAATTGGGCGTCGCCCGATGCGAATCGTCAGGAGCCGGACGGTGGCGCATAGCCCTTCGGGGCCTCCTGCATCAGGGCGAGAGTGTGCCCGTCGGGGTCGCTGAAAAATGCCATCCACAGATCGTGGTCGTCCATTTTGGCGATCAGATGCGGCTCGCCGTCGAAATTGGCGCCGCGGCCGCGCAACTCCCGCACCGCCAATGCGATATCGGCGCAGCGGAAATAGATCACCGACGAATAGGCCAACCGCTCCGGATGATGCGTCTTTTCCAAGAGCAGCCGCACGCCGGCGCAGTCGAAAAAGCTCAGATCGCCGAACCGGTACAGGTGGCGCAGCCCGAGCACGGTTCGGTAGAACTGCTCGGCGCGGTCGACATCGGCGACGCCGAGGGCGATCTGACCGATCTGGTTGAGCGTGAGCGGCATCGGGGTGCACTCCTCGTCGCAGGGCTGTGGATAGCAGGGGTGTGGATAACCGTGTCTGTGGATAGCGGGGATAAGAATAAAGTAGGAACATCCGCCATTCTTGCTATAAGTGAGACTCCCAACGGCTTCGAAGGTGGATGGCCCCCATGGCTGGCAGCGTCAACAAGGTCATTCTCATCGGCAATCTCGGCCGCGACCCCGAAATCCGCTCGACCCAGGACGGCATGCGCATCGCCAATCTGAACCTGGCGACGAGCGAAAGCTGGCGCGACAAGATGTCGGGCGAGCGCAAGGAAAAAACCGAGTGGCACCGAATCGTGATCTTCAACGAGCGCTTGACCGAACTCGCGGAAAAATACCTGCGCAAGGGCTCCAAGGTCTATGTCGAGGGCGCCCTGCAAACCCGCAAGTGGACCGACAACGCCGGCGTCGAGAAATACTCGACTGAGGTGGTGCTGACCCGCTTCCGCGGCGAATTGACGATGCTCGACGGCGCCCGTGATGGTGGTCGCGCCGGGATGGGCGGGGCGGGCGAGCCCGGCTACGACGACGGCGATTCCGGCGACTTCGCCAGCACCCCCCGCGCCGCCTCCCCAACCCGCGGCCGCGCCGCCAACGCCGATCTGGACGACGAAATCCCGTTCTGATAAAGTATTAGCGTTATTATATCCTACAGCAACAGCGTCTTGATATTTGGAGAGTCTTTTAAATGATCCTATCAGAACTTGACATACCAACACCGGTCGCAACACAGTTCTGTGACGTCATAATGCGTTGCATTCGGATTCAGTTTCTCTATGGCGAGAAGGTTGTTTTTCTGAGCCCTCATGTCCTCTATGTTAGAGATGGGAGGACCTACGTCGGTGGGATGATGCTTCTTTCGCCCGGGGAAGCGTGGCATAATTTTGAAGTAACTCAAATTAGTCAGCTGAAAATCGAGCAGAGAATGTTCAAACCTTCGGAGCTCCAAGAGCTTGCATCGGTAGATACGGTGCTGTGTTCGGTTTAGGATACGGGATCGGGGCCGTCGAAATGAGCGGCGGGCGCGGGGCGAGCATCAGCGCGTAGGATGGGTTAAGCGGAGCGAAACCCATTACCCTTAGGTCGCGCGCCTCCGATGGGGCTTCCCCGTTGCTCAACCCCTCCTGCACGTCCATAGAGGAGGCGAGCAGCGGCGGGGGCAGGCCAATGATCAGCGGTCGTACTGAGATCATCGCGCATCTCGGCTATCCGACCGAGAGCTTCACGGCGCCGATGATTTATAATCCCTGGTTCGCGCATCACGGCATCGATGCCGTCGTCGTCCCGATGGGCGTCCGGGCCGAGGATTACGCGGCGTTGCTGCGGCCGCTCTTTTCATTGAAGAACATCCGCGGCGCCTTGGTGACGATGCCGCACAAGGTGACGACGGTCGCCCTCCTCGACACCGTCAGCGTCGCGGTAGAGGTGGCCGGCTCGTGCAACGCGATCCTGCGCCGCCAGGATGGCTCCCTCCATGGCGACCTCTTCGATGGCGTCGGCTTTACGCGCGCGGCGCGGCGGAAGGGCTTCGAGTTTGCCGGCGCGGATTGCCTGGTGGTGGGCGCCGGCGGTGTCGGCTCGGCGATCGCGGCGGCGATTGCCGTCGAAAACCCGGGGTCGATCGCGCTCTTCGACATCCGCGAGAGGGCGGCAGCGGAACTGGCGGCTCGATTGCGCCGGCACTACCCCGGTTTATCGGTCGTGCTCGCCGACAATGATGCCGCTGGATATCACCTCGTGGTCAACGCGACGCCGCTCGGCATGGCATCGGGGGATCCCCTCCCGTTTGAGCCGGAGCGGATCGAGGCGGGCGCCTTTGTCGCCGATGTGGTGCTGGGGGCCGAGATGTCGCCGCTCCTCCAGAACGCCGCCCGGCGCGGCTGCCGATATCTGGTCGGGACCGATATGCTGTTCGAACAGATCCCCGCCTATCTCGAATTCTTCGGCTACGGCAGCGCGACCGCCGAGGAGCTTCGCGCCCTGGCGCAGATATCCTACTGAGTGGGCTTGGCCTCTTGATCATCGGACCGCATATCACGCTTGGCCGGCCGGGAAATTCACAGCATGGCGTCGTTGTCCCCTCTCGGCCTGGCGTTCTACGTCGTGGTGCTGGTCGGCGCCTTCGCGGTGCGCAGCGCGGCGGGATTTGGCGCCGGACTGATCGCCGTGCCGATGCTCGCCTTCGTGCTGCCGGTGCCGACCGCGGTATCGGTGGCAACCGTTCTGACCATGGTCACCTCGGCCCAGCAGGTCGGCCGCGACTGGGGCCAAATCGCCTGGGGCCAGTTCGTTATTCTTACGTTCTATACGGCGATCGGCATTGGATTGGGCTTCTATTTCATCAGCATGCTCAACGAAATCGCGATGCGCCGCGGTTTGGGCGGCTTCTTGATCCTTTACTCGATCTATGCCTTGTGGACGCGCGGCGATTCCCCGGTGTTGCCGACGAGGTGGCATGGCGCCTTGGCCGCTATTGCCGGAATTTCCGGGGGCTTTTTCGGAGCCCTGTTCGGCGGCGGGGTTGGACCGATATATATGATATATTTCAACGTCGTGCGAATGAATAAGGGGGTCTTTCGGGTAACCATGAGCACGATCATGCTGGTGTCGGTCGCGGCCCGCATCATCGGATATGCCAGCTTCGGGTTTTACGGCCGCTCGGCGATGACCCTCCTGGCGCTCGGATTGCCGCTGGTGTTTGTCGGCTCATGGCTCGGCGACCGGCTGGCGCTGCGGCTCGACCCTCGGAAGTTTGGTTCGCTCGTCGGCGCTCTTGTCTTGCTCAGCGGCCTCGCCCTCATTCTAAGATAGTCCGGCCTAAGATAGTCCGGCCCGAGGCTCGTCTACGCGTCGAGGAGGCTCTAATGAACTCCAGTCCGACCCCGCCCTTCCGCGCCGACCATGTCGGCAGCCTGTTGCGCCCGCCCGAACTGCTGCGCGCGCGGGCCGAGCGTGAGGCCGGGCATATGTCGCCGGAGGGATTGCGCGCGGTCGAGGATTCGGCGATCGGCGATGCGGTGCGGATGCAACGCGAGGCCGGCCTCACGGGCGTCACCGACGGCGAATTTCGCCGGGGGTCGTGGCACATGGATTTCCTCTACCAGATCGGCGGGGTCGCGAAGACCGACCAGGCCCTGCGCATCCAGTTCAGGAACGAAGCGGGTCCGGTCGAGGCGGCGCTCGGCGCCTTCCGTATCGGCGGCAAGCTCTCGCTCGACAAGGCCATCTTCGGCGAGGATTTTTCCTACCTGAAATCGGTCGCGCCCCCCGGCACCACGCCAAAGCTGACGATCCCCTCGCCCTCGATGCTGCATTACCGCGGTGGCCGCGCGGTGATCGACCAGGCCGCGTATCCCGAGATGGAGGCGTTCTGGCACGACCTCGCCGAAGTCTACAGGAAGGAGATCGCCGGCCTCGCTGCCCAGGGGTGCACCTATCTGCAGCTCGACGACACCAGCCTCGCCTATCTCAACGATCCCACTCAGCGCGCCTATGTCGACGGTATCGGCGGCGACGGCGCGACGCAGCACCTCACCAACATCCGCCTCATCAACCAGGCGCTCACGAATAAGCCCGCGGGGATGACCGTGTGCACCCACATGTGCCGCGGTAATTTCCGCTCGTCATGGGTCGCCGAAGGCGGCTACGACCATGTCGCCGAGGCCTTGTTCGGCGAGCTCGCGGTCGACGGCTTCTTTCTCGAATACGACGACCGGCGCTCGGGCGGCTTCGCGCCCTTGCGCTTCGTGCCGCGGGGCAACAAGAAGATCGTGCTCGGGCTCGTCACGACAAAGCGCCCGGCGCTTGAAGCCAAGGACGAGCTGAAGCGCCGCATCGACGAGGCGGCCAAATACGTGCCGCTCGAACAATTGTGCCTCAGCCCGCAATGCGGCTTCTCCTCGACCGTCGACGGCAATACGCTCTCGATCGAGGAAGAGAAGGCCAAGCTGCGCCTCGTCGTCGAGACCGCGCGCGAGGTCTGGGGGTGATTGCGCGGGGCTGCACGCCGACCGGGGCCTTGCACAAAAACCACAAAAAGGTCCGTCATTCCGGGGCGCCGCGCCGCGGCGAGCCCGGAACCCATACGCACAGGCTCTGGAATATAGGTTCCGGGTTCGCAGCCTTCGGCCGCGCCCCGGAATGACGGACCTTTTTGTGCGTTTGCCCGTCCGGTTGCGAGGGGTCGCACGATGAACACCCAGGCGAGGTTGTTGGGCGCGCGGCGCTTCATGCCGCTCTTTGCCACGCAAACCCTCGGCGCGTTCAACGACAATCTGTTCAAGAGCGCCTTCGTCATGCTGGTGACTTACGGCACGGCGATGCGTACCGGCTTCGACCCGGGCGTCATCGCGGCGATGGCCGGAGGCGCCCTGATCGCGCCCTACTTTCTGTTTTCGGCATTGGCCGGCGAGCTGGCTGACCGCTTCGAGCGCGCCCGGCTCCTCCAGATCCTCAAGGCGGCCGAGCTGGTCGCGGTGCTCGGCGCGGCGGCGGCGCTCTTTGCCGACAGCCTCCTCCTGTCGTTCCTGTCCTTGTTCATGCTGGGTACCCAGGCGACGCTGTCGAGCCCGGTGCGGTATTCCTTGTTGCCGCAGCATCTCGCCCCGATGGAGCTCGTCGACGGCAACGCCTTGTTGGAGGGCGGCACCTTCCTCTCGATCCTCCTCGGGACGATCGCCGGCAGTCTCGCGGTGGCGCTCGAGGCCGGGACCGAAATCGCCGGCCTCTTGCTCGTCCTGTGCGCGATCGGCGGGTTTGCCGCGAGCCTCTTCGTGCCGCGCGCGCCGGCGCCCTCGCCCGGGCTGCGCCTCAGCCGCAATCCGATTGCCGCGACCGCCGCGATCCTGCACTACGCCGGCGAACGGCGCGACGTGCGCCTCTCGATCCTCGGCGCTTCGTGGTTCTGGCTCGTCGGCGCGGTGTTTCTGTCGCAACTCCCCTCCTTCGCCAAGGGGACGCTCGGCGCCGGCAGCGGCGTCGTCACCCTGTTCCTCGCGGCATTTTCGATCGGGGTCGGGGTCGGCTCGGTTTTGTGCGGGCGGCTGATGCGGGGCGAGATCAGCGCCCGTTATGTGCCCCTCGCCGCGCTCGGCATGGCGGTGTTCTCGCTCGATCTCGCGCTGGCGAGCGAAGGCGCAATCCCGGCCGCCTCCGGCGAATTACTGGGCATTGCCGCCTTCCTCTCGCACCTCGTGGGCATGCGTATCTTCGCCGATTTGCTGGCGATCGCGATTTCGGGCGGCATCTTTGTCGTGCCGCTCTACGCGATCATCCAGCGGCGCAGCGAGGAGGCCGTCCGGGCCCGCGTCATCGCCGCCGGCAACATCATGAACGCGCTGTTCATGACCGGCGCCGCGATCGTCACCGCGCTCCTCCTCGCCGCCGGGCTGCATACCCCCGATCTCTACCTCGTGCTCGGCGTCATGAATGCCGGCGCCGCGCTGTGGATCTGCAAGCTGTTGCCGCAGGACACCTTGCGCATGCTGGCGCGCATCGTGCTCCGGCTCGCCTATCGGGTCGAGTTGCGCGGGCTCGAAAACCTCGCACTGGCCGGGGAGCGCGTGGTCATCGTGCCGAACCATGTCTCGTTTCTCGACGGCCCGCTGATCGCCGCCTTTCTCCCGGGCTACCCGATGTTCGCGATCGACACGGCGCAGGCCGCGCGCTGGTGGGCCCGTCCGCTGCTCGCCGGGGCCGACATTTACCCGATGGACCCAACCCGGCCGATGGCAACCAAGTCCCTGGTCAAGGCGCTGCGTACGGGGCGGCAATGCGTGATCTTCCCGGAAGGCCGGCTCAATGTCACCGGCGGCGCGCTGATGAAAATCTATGACGGGCCGGCGCTGATCGCCGACAAGGCTGATGCGGCGGTGTTGCCGGTCCGCATCGACGGGGTCGAGTTCACGCCGTTTTCGCGCCTCGGCGGCCGGCTGCGCCGCCGCTGGTTTCCCAAGGTGACGATTACCCTTTACGAGGCGCGCCGGCTGAGGGTCTCCGACGAGCTGCGCGGGCGAGCGCGCCGGCAACGGGCCGGCCTCATGCTTTACGACATCATGTCGGAGATGATGGCGCGGCGCGGCGATCCCTCCGATCTGTTCGGCGCCGTGCTCGCCGCGCGTCGCGCGCATGGCGGCTTGCATCCGATCCTCGCCGATCCGACCGCGGGGCCGCTCAACTACGACCGCCTCATCGCGGCGAGCCTGGTATTTGGCCGCATTCTCGCCCCCACGGCGAAAAAGGGCGAGGCGGTCGGGTTGATGATCCCGAACTCGATCGGCGCCGCGGTTGCTTTCCTCGCGCTCCAGGCGATCGGCCGGGTTCCGGCGATGCTCAACCACACCGCCGGGTCCGATGCCGTGCTGTCAGCCTGCCGCACGGCGCGCCTCGGCACCGTGGTAACCTCGCGCCGGTTTATCGAAGTGGCCAAGCTCGAAGGTCTTGTCGAGCAACTCGCGACCGCCGTCGAGATCGTCTGGCTTGAGGATTTGCGTGGCCGGCTCGGCCTCTTCGACAAGCTGTATGGCCTCTGGGCGTCGCGCTTCGCCGCCCGGCAGCATCGCCGCCTCGGCATCTTTGCCGGCGATCCGGCCGTGATACTTTTCACCTCGGGTTCGGAAGGCGCGCCGAAAGGCGTCGTCCTGAGCCACGCCAATCTCTTGGCGAACCGGCAGCAGCTTGCCGCGCGGGTCGATTTCAGCCCGGCGGACCAGGTGCTGAACGCGTTGCCAATGTTCCACAGCTTTGGACTTACCGCCGGGTTCCTGTTGCCGCTCTTGTCGGGCGTGCGGATATTCCTCTACCCGTCGCCGCTGCATTACCGGATCGTGCCCGAGTTGGCCTATCGCACCGGCGCGACCTTGCTGTTCGGCACCGACACCTTTCTCGCCGGCTATGCGCGCGCCGCCAATCCCTATGATTTCCATGCCGTGCGTTATGTTTTCGCCGGGGCCGAGGCGGTGAAGGACGAGACCCGCCGGGTCTGGGCCGAGCAGTTCGGCAAGCGCATCCTCGAAGGCTATGGCGTGACCGAATGTTCGCCGGTCGTCGCCGTCAACACGCCGATGCATTTCAAACCCGGCACGGTCGGCCGTCTCCTGCCGCTGATCGAGCATCGTCTGGACCCCGTTCCCGGCATCGCCGAAGGCGGCCGGTTGATGCTGCGCGGCCCCAATGTGATGGCCGGCTATTTGTGGCCCGAGCGGCCGGGCGAGCTGGCCCCGCCCGCAGAAGGCTGGCACGACACCGGCGATATCGTCCGGATCGACGACGAAGGGTTTGTGACCATCGCCGGGCGCGCCAAGCGGTTTGCCAAGCTCGCCGGCGAGATGGTCTCGCTCGCCGTCGCCGAGCGGATCGTTGTTGCGGCCTACCCGGACTATCGCCACGCCGTCGTTGCGCTGCCCGATGCGCGACGCGGCGAGCGGCTGATGCTGGTGAGCGACGCCCCCCTGGTGACGCGCGACGCGCTCGTCGAGGCGGCGCATCGCGAGGGTCTGCCCGAGATCGCGATCCCGCGCGAGGTGTGCCAGGTCGCGGCATTGCCGCTCCTCGGCTCCGGCAAGACCGATTATCCGGCGGTGCAGCGGATTGCCGCGACGGTCAGTGGCGGCGCCGGCGAGGCGGTGGACTCCGAAGCCCCGGGCTTGGTGGCTGAGTGAGTCCCAGCAGAGAAACCCGTCGTCCCGGCGAAGGCCGGGACCCACTTATCCGCCAATGAACTCGTGGAAAGGTGGGTCCCGGCCTTCGCCGGGACGACAAGCTCGAGTAATGCGGCCCCGCTTGGCCGAGCATGGCCGGGCGTTCATCGATTTGGCCGAGCTCGGCCGCAACACGGGCCGCAGCTACGCGGCCGCGCTGGTGCGGATCATCCTCTATCCGTTGGCGATGGCGGTTTTGCTCGGGCTGGCAGTCAGCTTCAACACCCTCGCCCTCCATCTCCCGCCGGGATCGATCGACCCGATCGTCGGCATGTCAGCGCAATATGGCCTGATCGTGGCCGCCGGATTCGCCGTCCTGCGCAACGTCAAGCGAAGTCACCATCGCCCCTGGCGGTCATTGGTCGCGTCCGATCTGAGGCTCGATTGGCGGCGCCTCGCGATCGGCGGCGGCGTCCAATTCGCCATCCTCACTGGGGAACTCGCCCTCGTGCATGCGCTTACCGGGTGGCCCTGGCGATTCTCGCTAGCGGCGGGTCTGCCGCTTTTCGTTTTGGCCGTGCTCTTGATCCCGCTGCAAGCCGCGAGCGAGGAAGTTCTATTTCGCGGCTACCTGACGCAGGCGCTGGGGCGTATCGTGCGCAGCCGAATCCTCATTGCCGCGACGGTGGGGATGGTTTTCGGGGTGCTGCACCTCAACGTCCATGGCCCGCTGACGATGCCTTATTTCTTTCTACTGTCGCTGATCTTCTCCTTGGTCTCATTGCGTGACGATCGGCTGGAGCTCACGATCGGCGGCCACGCGGCGATGAACCTGTTCGCGTTCGGGGCCGCCACTGCGGGCCTCGTCGAACCGGCGGTCGCGGGCACCGGGGATACAGCGATGTCATTCAACTGGGCGGCGATAGGGGCTCTAATGCTGAACGGCGCCGTGTTCTACGGCCTGACGCGTCTTTTGGTCCGGCTTTTCTGCGAGGGCAGATCCGCGCCGTGAACCCTTCCGATAGCCCCCTGCAGCGTTGTTCGCATCTGCGAAATCGGGTATTTTCGCTCGACATGACCATCTACCCAATCGCGGCTGCGCGCCCGGTCGCTCCGGTGGCGCCTGGCCGCGATTTTAGTTCCAGCTCAACACAGAAATAGCCCTTGGCCGTCACCTCTTCACCTGCCGCACCGCCGCCCGCCGGCCCCGATATCTCGACGATCACGATCGAAGAGGAGATGCGGCGCTCGTATCTCGATTACGCGATGAGCGTGATCGTGGCTCGCGCCTTGCCCGATGTCCGCGACGGGCTGAAGCCGGTGCATCGCCGCATCCTCTATTCGATGCAGGTGAACGGCAACGCGTGGAACCGCGGCTACCGGAAATCGGCCCGCATCGTCGGCGACGTCATCGGCAAATATCACCCGCACGGCGAGCTGGCGATCTACGACGCGATGGTCCGGATGGCGCAGGATTTTTCGATGCGCCTGCCGCTCATTGACGGGCAGGGCAATTTCGGCTCGATGGACGGCGATTCGCCGGCGGCCTACCGCTACACCGAGGCGCGGCTCGCCCGCGTCGCCGATTCGCTGCTCGACGAT
>Ga0210394_10007408_pt1 | contig 11572 bp, 10 predicted proteins | sample IncBWC12MmetaG_FD_160121 | JGI IMG/M metagenome (GOLD analysis project Ga0210394, IMG submission 160121) | Forest soil microbial communities from Barre Woods Harvard Forest LTER site, Petersham, Massachusetts, United States - Inc-BW-C-12-M | ecosystem: Environmental > Terrestrial > Soil >... | reverse complement strand
TTCAAGAATCTCAGTTAGTTTGGATCTCAGTTCTGCGAAGAGTTGTCAGGACAGCCAAGAGTGGCTGTCCCACGGCCAGTCTAGTTGGAGCCGAGCAGAGTGTCCGTCAGCGGCTGGATGTAGCGGCCCATCGTTATCACCACGAACCACAGGATCAGGCCGCTCGCGGCGACAAGCTTGGCGTTAAACGGCGCGTCTTCCCCGGCCTTCAGGTTCTGCACCTGGCCGAAAATGTCCGTCAGATAGAACAGCACCGCATTCACTCCCAACAGCATCAAGGCCAGAATCTTCACCCACAGCCCGAGGCTGAAAATGTAGTTGTCCGGGCGCCCGGAGAAAGCCATGAGTCCTGTAGCAACATTGATCCCCAGCCCTGCCAGGCCCCAGGGCAGCAAGCGGTGTAATGGGCCCACGGGCAACTGTTTGAAAAATCCCATGATGCGCACGTCCAAGAGCCCCACCGTGCCGACGATCAGGATGAGCCCTATGAAGTGCGCGGCCATCATGAACGTCCACCACCACTTGCTGAAGGTCATGGCGTCGCTGAACTTGTCCGGGTCCGGTTCGAAATGGTGAATGAAGGCCCCGATCGCGCCGTCCTGGATGGTCCCGTCCGCCACCGGCGCGGCTTTGCCGGTCACGTCTTCGGGATGGCGGATGTCGCCGCCGGTATTGCTTGTTCGGCCGAGAAGGACCACCGAGAGCAGGGAGAAGATCAGTACGGCGGCAACGTTTCCGCGCGGGGGCTCCCCGGTCCTTTGGGCCTGCCACAGCCCAACCAGGGCGAGCGCGCCCGTGATCACCATGAACCACATCGACAGCAGCGCGGAGCTCTCATGCCGGCGAATCAGCGCATCGGAGACGCCGGGGCCCCCGTTGATCATCTGCTGCGCGCCAAACCCGCTGATAAACGCGGGGATGGTGATGAGGGCTATCCCCACAAAAGTGATATAGCTGGCCCGCCGCAGGTCTTTGTTCTTCCCGAAGAATGACACCAGGAACAGACCCAACCCGATGACCGACCCGATAATCGGGAAATGATTGATCAAGAGATGCAAATGAGCGTAGTTCACAAAAGACTCCCTAAACCACTTCCCTGTCTATAGTTTGATGCACTTGCGAAGCGCAGCGCAACCCCAGTGCCAGCGCAGCGAGCTGCGGCTCATCCCCCGGCCGGGTGGCCATAGAAAAAGTACCGGGACGTTTCCGAAAGCAGGCGCCCCGCGCACACCGCCCCCACCCAGAAGGCCAGCGAGAACTTGGCCATCATCTTTCCTTTCAGAACCATGGCCGCCTCGTCCAGGCTCGGGTCGCCAAAAACAATGCTCTGCATCTTCCGCATGGTGAAGACCGCGAGGCCGATAAACGACAGCTTGACGTAGAAATCAGGATTGGTCAGGGCCTTGGTGGGGTACGCGGTCAGCAGGAACAAGCCTGAGGTGACGTTGATTCCCAGTCCGGTCCACATGAGGACGAAAAGCCTCTTCAGCGGCTGCAAGGGAATTTCCTTCGCCACGCCTAAAATTCGCAGATCCACCACGGCGTTGGCGCCGACCACTAACGACATGCCGATTGTGTGGAATAAGAGAACGAAGTAGAACCCGAAAATCGATTGTGTCTCACGAAGCCATCTGCTCAGTCCGGACTGTTCGATAGTGTTGAAAATGTACGGTACGGCCAAAGTTCGCTCCTTGGTGGTTCGGCCCTTACTTCCTACTACTAATCTCTCGCCCGGGACAGACCTACAGAATGCGAGAGGCAACAGGCACGGATGAAACAGCTGCATGAGACCGAAGTATGACCAAATAACACGGCCCAACTCAGGCGTCAAGCGGGGCCGCAGTTAAATCGGCGTTAAATCAGTACTCAAAATTAAGACGTTTCGGGCCGCTAATCGGGTACAAAATTCAGGCTGGCGGACTTTAAGTTGCTGTGGCTACAACGCTTTTGTGATAATAAAGTCCTTAGCCATGAGCACCGCGAGTGCGCGACCGCAACTGCATATCCGCCAAGCGCTGGAAGACGACGCTTCCGCCCTGTGCGAAATCTTCAATGAGGCGGTGCACGACCACTTGGAAACGTTCGATTCCGAGCCGCGCGCCACGGAGGACATGCGTCTCCGGATCGATGCCGCCGTGCAGGATCCCAAGCACCCCATCCTGGTCGCCGAGCTGCGCAATTGGGTGGCCGGCTGGGCTGAGCTGGCCCCTTACGACAATCGCATCTCGCTCGACGACATCGGCGAAGTCTACATCTATGTGCGGCGTGCCTTCCGCAGCTACGGCGTGGGTCGCCAGTTGATGCGTGCCGTGCAGGAGGCCGCTGGCAAGCTCGGATACCGCAAGCTGGTCGGGCGGGTCCTGGTGCAAAACCAGGACGGCTTGAACCTGTGCCGCGCCACCGGCTGGCGCGAAGTGGGCCGGCACACGGCCCATACCAGGCTCAGCGGCGCGCTGCAGGACGTGATGGTGGTCGAACACCTGCTGCCGCCGACACCGACATCTCCTCCCATCTCGCCGCCCAGCCCGCCGCAGCCGTGATCGATCTGGAATACATGCATCTGGCCATCGCTCAGGCGCAGGCGGCGGCTTTGCGTGGCGAAGTACCTGTGGGGGCGCTGGTGGTGCGCGAGGACCGCATTTTGGCGGCGGCGGGCAATCGCACCCTGACCGACTGCGATCCTACCGCTCATGCGGAGATGGTGGCCCTGCGCGAAGCCGCGCAGCGGTCCGGCAACCACCGCCTCACCGGGGCCTCCGTCTATGTGACGGTCGAGCCGTGCGCCATGTGCGCGGGAGCGCTGGTGCAGGCGCGCGTGGCGCGCCTCATTTACGGCGCTGACGAACCCAAAGGCGGCGCCATTCGCACCTGCATGCGCGTTCTGGAAGCGCCAGCTTTGAACCATCGCGTCGAGGTTGTGTCGGGCGTCCTGGCTGCGGAGGCTGTGCAGCTGCTGCAGGCGTTTTTTTCCGCGCGAAGGTAGGCAGCTTGCGGGTGTCAGGGTGTCCGGCGTCAAGGTGTGAGTTTCGGGTTTCGAATTTCAAATTTGAAATTTGAAATTGCTCTTCCCTGCTTCATTTTTCTAAGCATTCTGGAGCATCTGGCGGAACACGCCCGGCCGAATCATTTCTCCTGTCTCATTTTCCACAGCATTTGGCGCAGCATGCCGAGCCAAATCACCGCGTCGCGCTGCGGCAGGCGCAGGCGGCGCACCAGGCGGCGAATGCGTCCGTCGGCGTCGGATACGCGGCGGCGGTCCAGAAAACCGCTGGTTTGCAGCGCTTCGAGCAGCAGCGTGGTGATTCGTTCCAGCTCTCCAGCGGTGGCCAGCGGCAACTGGCTAGCCGCGCGTTCCTGCCGCGCATCGCGAATCAGTTCGTACAGGCAAACCGCCACGGCTTGGCCGAGGTTCATGGAGATGTTCTTTTCGCTGGTGGGGATGCGGATGAGCCAGTGGCAATAGCTCAAGTCGTCGTTCGAAAGCCCGAATTTTTCCGAGCCGAAGAGCAGGGCTACGTTTCCGGCGCTGAGGCGCCGCCGGATCTGGCGCGCGCCGTATTCGGGGCGCCGCACAGGGTGCTGCAAATCGCGATTGCGCACGGCCGTGGTTCCCACCACCAGCGCGCAATCCTCCACGGCCTCGGCCACGGTCTTGTAACGCACCGCATTAGCCAGGATTTCCGAGGCGCCCACCGCGGAGCGCGCTTCGCGAAACGAGGGCGCGTACGGATTCACCAAGCGCAGGGTCTGAAATCCGAAATTGCTCATGGCCCGTGCAGCCGCTCCGATGTTGAGCGGGTTGCGAGGGGCGACCAGGACGACGCGCAGGCGGCTGAGATCCACGGAAGGCGGCACGGGATTGCCATTGTAAGCCATGCAGGCAATACCCGATTGCGGCCAATACTGCCGACGAGCAAAATAGTGCTGGGAATTGGGCCTGAACCTGATTCCTACCATCGAACAGTTGAATTGGACATCAGGAAAGAACAGGATTAGGATGGAATTGGATCCAGAAGCGCGGGAGAGGTATCTGTATGAATCACGAATACGACCTGTTTGAGAAGTTTCCCGATGGTTCTTCCTTGTGGCGAGCCTGCGTGATGGGCCTGAAGGGCACGCGCATGCACATGGTCGATCTGGCGCGGCGATCGACGAACCAGTTCTATGCCATGAATGTCGTGAACGGGAAGATAGTCGCCCTGGAACTGGGAAAGCCACCCCTGCCCGACGCTTCCAAGCTGGGCGGGCGCGGCAGAGCCACGGTGAACGCGGCGTAAATCCGGGACGCCCAGGGGCGCGAGCAAGCTCGACCGGGGCGGGCGTGTGCATTTTTATTCGCTTTTTCTTCGACTACTTTTACCCCAAGAAAAATTGGAACGAATTTCCGCACTAGCGGCAATACATGACACCGATGAGCCTTCCTCCGACAGGCTCATTCAGGAGGGGTGGCTGCCTAGTGCGCTGCCCCTTCTTTTTTCGCTGCCCTCCTCGCCTCCCATGGACCCGCGACGTAACACGCCAGCTAGGGGCATTCCGGTATTGGCGGAGAAAGCACAGCCTTGACAAGCCTGTGGACTCGCACTAACCGTTCGACTATTTTGTAGACAAGGTTGGATTAGAGTTTCTTTAGACTTCCAGCCAAGTCTATTGGAACAGGAGTGATCGCGAATGCTGACTGCCGCAAAGGAGTGTCGCTTAACCCCCCGCGAGACATTGTCCGAGCCGGTGCTGGTTCGCCCCTGCGATCCGCAGTATCCCGAGGAAATCTGCACGACGGCGAACGTGTCGCGCAGCGGCCTGTACTTCGTGACCCCGACCAAACACTACCTCTTGGGAATGAACGTGATCGTGACCCTGAACTTCGGCGCGGAGGATCCGCGGCATCGCGAGCAAATCGGGGACGTGGTGCGCGTCGACAGACTGGGCGAGAGCAAGTGGGGAGTCGCGGTCCGGATTTTGATGCACGGCAATCCTGGAATTTACTCCGGCACCTGATCCACGCGTTTCGAGAAAACCAGCCTGCTGCGTCTTGGTGTCGTTGGACTCGATTTTGAATCTGTTTTGCAGGTGTCTTGCAGGCCCTTCCGGAAGCACCCGCGGGAACACCGGCTGGAGAAATCCTCAGTGTATTGCTGCCACCGGATCAACTGTACCATTTCTGGACTAAGGGGTAGGTTCCGCGACGGGCGCGCCTGGTCCAAGATGGTTCCGAGGGGGAATCACCTTTCTAAACGGATCTCGCGTGGATGCAGCAGCGCCGCACGGTTTTCATTATGCCTATTGCCACAGAACAGGAAAAAGCGCCGGTCATCAAAGCCGGAAGCATCGAACGGCTGACGCGCAAAGATCTGCGCGAAGCGATCGAGAATCACGCCGCGTGGCTTGATTCCAACGGCGAGACCGGCACACAAGCCGATTTTTCCGGAAAAAATCTTGAGTACGCCGATCTGGTCGATACCCGGCTGCCGGAAGCCGTTTTTCACAAGACTGCTCTCAAGGGCGCTGATATGACCCTGGCGGATTTGCGCGGCGCGACCCTGGTCCAGACCAACCTGGCGGAAGCGAATTTGCTCGGCACGCAATTCCAGCAGGCCAATCTGCAAGCCGCGGACATGCACGGCGCCACGGGGCTCCTGAGCCCGCAACTGGCCGGCGCGAATCTCTTCAGCACCATTCTTCCTGACTCTGTGTCTCCCGTGGACGCACTGAAGCAGGTGCTGCAAACCGCCACCAAGGCCGAATGGCTCACCGGGCTGACTTTATTTCTGAACGGCGTGGTTTGCCTGAGAATCTTCACTACTCCCGACGCGCAGCTGGTGAAAAATTCCTCGGCGCTGCCGCTTCCCGGCCTGCAATCAGCGTTGCCGTTTGTTCCCTTCTATCTTTTCGGGCCGGTTCTGATTTTCAGCTTGTACCTTTGTTTCCATCTTTACATGCAGCGCCTGTGGGACGGCATCGCGCAATTGCCGGCGATCTTCCCCGACGGCAGAAAACTGGACGCGTGCCTTCCCTGGTTTGCCAGCTGGACTGCGCGCGGCCATTTCAAATGGCTGAGGCAATCGCGATCCCCGCTATCGTTTCTCGAAACGGCCATGGCAATCCTGGTGCTGTACTGGGTCGCGCCCGTCACGGTTCTGCTGTTCTGGGGCCGGTATTTGACGCTCGAGGATTTGCGCGGCACCGGGCTGCACATCCTGCTGGTCGCCGGCGCGGTCACTGCCGCTGTGCACTTTCCGAGAATGGCGGGGCGGGCCTTCGGCACCGACCGGTCTCGTCTCCAAGCGGAAGAGAAGCCCTCGCGCAAAAGGTTTCTTCTGGCGCTTCGCCTGGCGCCCGCGGTTTTTGGACTTCTTCTGTTCCTGCTGTCGATCGGCACCTTTCTAGGCGTGCCGCACGACTATCGCGCCATCGCGCCGTCACCGGCCCCCGGCATCCGCGGCTGGGCACCTGACATCCTGTGGACCTTCGGCTACAACCCATTTGCGCAGCTGACCGAAGCGGAAGTCTCCACCAAGCCCGCGGGCTGGACGGGACAAGAAGAGGAAATCGCGGGCGTCCGCGGGGCCAATCTGAACGGACTGCGGCTGCGCTACATCCAGGCGTATGGCGTGTTTCTGGTGAAGGCGCATTTGTGGCGGAGCGACCTGCGCAACGCCTATCTATCCGAAGCGGATCTGCGCGAGGCCAACCTTCGCCAGGTGGATTTGCGCTACGCGGTGATGGATCGCGCCAAGCTGGGGCGGGCGTCGCTGCCGGAGGCAGACCTGCGCAACGTCAACCTGGACCGCGCCGATCTGCGCGAGGCCAATCTCTCTTTCGCGGCGTTGACCGAATCGACGCTGCTCGACGCTACGCTCGACGGCGCCAATCTCTATAAGTCGGACCTGCAAGCGGCCTTGCTGCAGCGGGCCAGCCTGAAGAAGACGGACTTACGTGAGGCCAATCTGGAAAACGCCAACCTCACCATGGCCAATCTGGGGGAGTCCTACCTGATCTCCACCGATTTGAACAACGCGCGGCTGAAGAACGCCGACCTCTCCCGATCCATTCTCACCGACGCCAGCCTGCGCAAAGCGGATTTGAGCGGCGCGCTGCTGGCGAGCGCCGTGCTTCGCGGCACGGACCTGACCGGCGCAAACCTGCAAGGTGCGGATCTTCGCGGAGCCGAGGGTCTGACGGCCGCACAAGTTTGTTCCTCGGCGTATCCGCGCGGACCGCAAATGGACGATACCCTGCAACAGGAAGTCGCGAGTCTTTGCGGCTCTCTGCACTGATCTCACCTGTTTTCCTGATTCTTTCCGCTCAACGTAGGCTCTTCAGGGCGCTTTGCGCCGCGAAGTAACCGCACATGCCGTGGACGCCGATGCCCGGAGGTGTCGAAGAAGAACAAAGATAGAGCCCTGGGACTGGCGTCGTATGCGGATCCAAACGCGCGACGGGGCGGGTGAACCACTGGGTGATGTCGGCGGCGCCGCCCGCGATATCTCCGCCGATGAGATTGCGATTGTGCCGCTCGAGATCGGCGGGAAACATCGTGTGCCGCGCGGCAATGCAGTCGCGAAAGCCGGGAGCGAAGCGCTCGATCTGCCGTTCGATGGCCTCGCTCCTATCGGCCGTGCAGGCGTGGGGAACGTGGGAATACGCCCAAAGGGTGTGCTTTCCGGCGGGCGCGCGCGTGGGATCGAAGAGGCTCGGCTGAACCAGCAGGACGTAAGGCTTTTCGTGGACGCGCCCTTCGTTCGCGGCCAGCTCGGAATCGGCGATCTCGGCCAGCGTGCCGCCCAGGTGCACGGTGCCCGCGCGGCGGCATTCTGCGGCGCGCCACGGAACGGGCGCGTGCAGCGAGAAATCCATTTTGAAGACGCCGGGGCCGTAGCGATATTTGCCGAGTCTCCTCCGGTAGCCCGCCGGCAGTTTGTCCCCGGCGAGCTGAACGAGTTGGCGGGGCGTCACATCGCACAGGATCGCGCGCGACGGCGGCAAGTCTGAGAGCGAACGGATGGGCGTGCCGGTGACGATCTCCCCGCCCAGCTTGCGCAGGTGCGCCGCCAGCGCGTCGGCAAGCCTCTGCGAGCCGCCAGCGGCCACCGGCCATCCGACGGAATGCGCCGTGATGATGAGTCCCATCCCGAAACCAGCGGTGGCAAGGCTTGTCAACGGCAACATGCTGTGCGCTGCGGCGCCGGCAAAGAGCGCGCGGGCACGCTCGGTGGTGAACGCGCTGCGCGCCAGGCCCGCAGCGCTGCGAATGGCGATCACGCCGAAGCGCGCGAGCAGCAGCGGATCGCCGAAGCCGATAGGGCGAAGGATCGCCTTCATGAGCCGATCGCTCTCAGTAACGAACGGCGCGAAGAGCCTGCTGTAGGCGCGCGCATCGGCACCCAGCGATTTGGAGGTGTCGGCAACGCTGCGCTCGGCCACCGCAGCCGTACCGTCATCGAACGGGTGCGCAAAGGGCGCTTCGGGGTGCGCAAACCGGAGGCCGTAATCGGCCAGCGGCAAGGTTTTTAGAAAAGGGGAAGCCAGCGCCAGCGCGTGCACCGTGCTGCAAACATCGTGAATAAATCCGGACTCGGTAAGCTCCGCCGAGCGCATGCCGCCGCCGAGGGTGGGCTCAGCTTCATAAACGCGAACCGAGCGGCCGGCCTGCGCCAGCGCGATGGCGGCGGCGAGGCCGTTGGGGCCCGAACCGATGACGATGGCATCGAGCGAAGCGCGTTCAGACATAGCGGGCAGTGTGCATGGAACACCGCGGAAAAGAAAGAGCCCGCCCGGAACCAGGCATAGAAAGGACAAACCCCAATCCAAACGTAACGAAAGCAAGAGGTGCGGCCGCCACAGCGGGCGCGTATTTCGCTCCCTCCGTTCGTGTGGGTCGAGCGTCGAGATTAGTCGCCGTTCGCCATCCCGGCGAAGACCAGCACCGACCAGGCGCTCAACGCCAGTTGTACTTCGCCGGTGGAGACCAGAGTGTCCGGCACCTGATTTCCCTGGCCGCCCCACTTGCGATCTGCGGAATCCAACAATTTTCTCCAGCGCCCTTGCGGGACGGCGATCGCCAATTCCGCCGTTGATGAACCAGCGTGGAATAAGGAAAAAACGCGGCCTGGCTCCGTTCCCCTCTTCATCAAAAGTGCGTTTTCGTCGGGGCGGCATTCGATTTGCGCCGTGCTTCGATCGAGCCGTGCCAGCGCGGGCACGGTTCGCCGCAGGCGCAGCAATTCCCGGTGGAATTGCCACAATATGCGATGGCTCCCGCGAAGTTGAAGGTCCCAATTGAGCTTGGAATTGAGGAACGTTTGTTCGCTTTGAGGATCGGGAATCTCGCCTTGCCAGTCAAATCGCGCAAACTCCTCTTTTCGGCCGCGGCGTACGGCTTCAATGAGATCCGCGTCGCCGTGACTGACGAAATATTGGAACGGCGCGGATTCGCCATACTCCTCGCCCATGAACAGCAGCGGGAGGTACGGCGAAAGGAGCAGCACTCCAGATGCAAACTTCAGCTGATCGAGCGACAAGCTCTGCGCCAGCCGATCCCCGGCGCGCCGGTTTCCGATCTGATCGTGATTCTGCGTAAAAACAATGAAGCGCTTGCCGGAAATATCCTTTGCTGAATTCCCGTGACGGCGGCGACGGAATTTTGAATATTGCCCGCTGTAGACGAACCCTTCGCGGAACGACTTTGCCAGGTCCTCGATGCCCTGAAAGTCCTGGTAATACCCGTCTCGCTCGCCGGTCAGCAACACATGCAGGGCGTGATGAAAGTCGTCGTTCCAGACGGCGTCATGCCCGATGCCGTTTGATTCGGTGGGGATCACGAATCGCACGTCGTTTCGATCGCTCTCTGGAAACACGCACACTTCCCTGCCAAGATCCCTTGCTCGCGCATGAACGGCAATCCCGAGCTCTTGCAAAAACGGCCGCGCAGAAGGATCAACGATTGCATGCACCGCGTCCAGACGAAGCGCGTCGATGTGGAACTCGGTAATCCATTGCAGCGCGTTCTCGATGAAGTAGCGGCGCACCTGGTCGCTGTAAGGGCCGTCAAAGTTGAGGGCTTCGCCCCACGGCGTTTTGTATACATCGGTGGAATAGGGACCAAAATCCGACAGATAATTCCCTTCCGGGCCGAGGTGGTTGTAGACCACATCGAGCGCCACGGCGATTTCCTGCTGGTGGCACGCGTCCACAAAGCGCTTGAACGCGCTTGGCCCGCCGTACGATTCCTGCACCGCAAACGGATACACGCCGTCGTATCCCCAGTTTCGACTCCCCGGAAACTGCGACGCCGGCATAACCTCGATTGCGGTCACGCCAAGCTCTTTTAACGTGGCGATTCGAGGGATGGCGGCGTCAAAAGTCCCTTCCGGAGTGAACGTCCCAACGTGGAGTTCGTAGAGAACATATGTTTCCAAAGGAATTCCGCGCCAACCAGTGTCGTTCCAGGCAAACCGGTGGTCCACAACCAGGGAAGGCCCGTGGACGCCCTGTGGCTGAAACCGGGAAACAGGATCGGGCCTTTCCTTTTGCCCATCGAGCCGGTAGCGGTAAAGCGCCCCTGCCGCGACGTCGTCCACGATCGCTCGGAAATATCCGCAGCCGATGGCCTCCATCGCGACGCTGTGTTCGCGGGGCGAGGTGAGCTGTACTTCAACCTGTGTCGCTCGCGGCGCCCATACGAGAAAGCTGCATCGGTGATCGTCCAAGAGCGTGGCGCCAAGCCGTTCGTCAGGATTCGCAGTCATTGGTACAAGCCTTCGATTCCGCACGAGAAACTACAAACGCCAGATTTTACCTCGGGCAGGCCTCGAGGCGCGCCAAACTGCATTTTTAATCGCCGATTTATACAGAGAATCCTGTACGGTAAATCTGATTCGTGAGCCTGTAGGATTCATCCGTGCATTACATCTGCATTCACGGCCACTTCTATCAACCGCCGCGAGAGAATCCTTCTCTTGAAGCGATCGAAGTGCAGGATTCCGCTTATCCATACCACGATTGGAACGAACGGGTTTGTTCGGAGTGTTACGCGCCCAACGCCTTTTCCCGCGTCCTGGATGACCAGCAGCGAGTCGTTGAGCTGGTGAACAATTACGCGCATATCAGTTTCAATTTTGGCTCGACCCTGCTTTCGTGGCTGGAAGAAAAAGCCCCCAAGGTTTACGCCTCCATTCAAGAGGCGGACAAACTCAGCCAGAAACGATTTTCCGGCCACGGTTCGGCGATCGCGCAGGCTTATAACCACATGATCCTTCCCCTGGCGAACCGCCGCGACAAAATCACACAAGTCAAATGGGGCATCCGGGATTTCGAACACAGGTTTCAGCGGAAGCCGGAAGGAATGTGGCTTCCCGAGACAGCCGTCAACGTGGAAACCCTGGAAATCCTGGCCGAGCACGGCATCCAGTTTACGATTCTGGCTCCTCGGCAGGCCGCGCGGGTCCGCCGCAAGAGCGGACGGAAATGGGTGGATGTGTCCGGAAGCCGCATCGACCCCAGCCGCGCATACACTGTGCAGCTGCCGTCGCGACGGGCGATCAGCGTCTTTTTCTATGACGGCCCGATCTCGCAG
>Ga0210394_10007407_pt1 | contig 11575 bp, 14 predicted proteins | sample IncBWC12MmetaG_FD_160121 | JGI IMG/M metagenome (GOLD analysis project Ga0210394, IMG submission 160121) | Forest soil microbial communities from Barre Woods Harvard Forest LTER site, Petersham, Massachusetts, United States - Inc-BW-C-12-M | ecosystem: Environmental > Terrestrial > Soil >... | reverse complement strand
GCGGCGCGGCGATTTTGATTGACCCGGTCCTGGCCGCGGCAACAGCAGCAGCCACCGCGAAGAGCGGTTATTTCTTCACCTATGTGGGAGCCACGGCAACCCCGGCAGTCGGCGGATGCACTGGTTTCCAGACCTACACGATTGTGGGCCAGCCTGCAACGGTGGGACAGAGCGGCCAGCGCGGGTTCTTCAGCGACCAGAGCGGCGTGATCCGTTACACCACGGACGGCAGCGCACCAACAGTCGCCAGCCCCCCGCTTCAGTAATAGTTATCTACTGTCGCAGGGAGGAGCTCAACTCCTCCCTGCGTTCAGTTTTTCAAGCACAAAGTCATATAGGGAGTGCGTTCATGCGAGTTCAGAGAAAAGACAATCCAGTGCTCGGCCTGATTCAAAAAGACCATAAGCAGGGTTTACAGGGATCTTATCCAGCTGAATCCCTTATGTTCACACCGGGTCAAAAGAGAGAGGACATGAAAAGGGATCAGAAGGGATTCTCGCTGATCGAATTGCTGATCGTCGTCGCGATCATTTTGATTATCGCGGCCATCGCAATTCCGAACTTGCTGCGCGCCCGCATGGCGGCCAATGAGGCGTCTGCGGTCGGTTCGATTCGTACCATCAACACTTCTGCGGTTACCTATTCTTCGAGCTGGGGCGTGCAGTTCCCAGGGTCGTTGGCAGCTATGGCTGGCGCACCGGGCGGCGTTGCAGTTTGCGGCGCGGCGATTTTGATTGACCCGGTCCTGGCCGCGGCAACAGCAGCAGCCACCGCGAAGAGCGGTTATTTCTTCACCTATGTGGGAGCCACGGCAACCCCGGCAGTCGGCGGATGCACCGGTTTCCAGACCTACACGATTGTGGGACAGCCTGCAACCATAGGACAAAGTGGTCAGCGTGGGTTTTATAGCGACCAGAGCGGCGTCATCCGTTACACCACGGACGGCAGCGCACCAACAGTCGCCAGCCCTCCGCTTCAGTAATTTCGCATCGCATCAGGTACGAAACCGGGGAGAGCAATCTCCCCGGTTTCTTTTTTTCGTTTCGGGTTTCGTTTCCGTTGTTTCCTTTTCCGTTTCAGTTCTCGTTTTCTGCCCTCGCCACCCCCGATTCTTTCCGTCTGTACTGTGTTCCGCGCGGCGCCGGCACTCACCATCCGCACGAATCGAAAACTCGTGGGTGCCGCACGCTTCGTTTCTCCGAAGGGGGCGGGTTGCACGAAGCCATCGCGCGTTCACCGTGGCCGCGTCCTGAGCCCTGCTTCTTTCCACAGCTTCTCCCAATTCCAGACGCCCGGAGTTTTGTGAAGCACGCGATACCCAACCTGATGCGCCAACAGCAAAATCTGCCCGCGATGATGTGCCTCGTGCGAAAACATGTACGCGAACATCGTCCCGCCGGCAGGGCACGTTTGCGACCAACTCCCGCGAGAAAATTTTGTGACGCGGCGATTCGGAGCCGCCGAAAGCGCGTCCGTCAACATGCGTAAACACTGCGCTCCGCTTTTCCTGTGCGCCGACGCAGCCTGCTTCATCGTGCAGCGGTCCGGATCGAGTGGCGCCGGACACTTCAGATGCGGCGCCGAATTCTTCAGCCATACAAGACGGCTGTTGTGCAGATGTGCGAAGATGGCCGCAATCGTCCGGCCACCGCCTTTTTCACCCGGCGGCTTCGCCCGCCAGGCGCGAGGGTCCAGTTCTGAAAGGATGAGTTGGTTCATCGCGTCATTGCTCGCGTAAGTTTCCACCAGCGAGTCGCGCATCTCCGCGAGCGCCGCCTGCGATTGCATTGCCATGGAGCTCTCCCCAATTTATTGATAATTATCGACAACGATTTTCGCATAATAACAAAGCGAGCAAGAGGAAGTGACGCCGTAATCAGAGCCTCTGGGCAAGATTTTGTGTTGTAAATGGCCAAAACTTGAAAATCCTAACGTGCATTCTGGCCCCGTTTAGAAATTTGTCCGTCGTTTGTTTTGAGTGGGTTAGGACGAATTCTGTTTGTGGTGCTATGCCAGTTAGAAGTGGTCTAGACCACTTGTATTTGGGTCCTGCTGGGTCACCCGAGGCGGAGGTGTCGATTGATAATTCATCGTGGGGGCCACGAATTCAGCGCGGTCGCTAGAGATTTAGCGTGCGCGCCATGAATTCAGTTAGCTTTTTTCAACAGCATCAAAAAGCGTTTGAAATCCACTTCGAGATTTTCGCTGGTCTGCGCGGCGCGCAAACGCGATTCCAGTTCGCGCCAATATGCGTCAGCATCGTTCAATGAGCGTGCGTAGGCGTTCCCATGCGAAGTTGAACGGCAATACCCCGCGTACTGCGCTCCCGAAAGCGCCCGTAGGTCCGGTACCGTCGTCACTTCGACCACCGACATGCGCGGCTCGCTGCGCAACACTTCCTCCGGAAATTGTTTCTTTGTGCGCGGATCGCGATACGCGTTCCAGCGTTCATCGAATTCCCGTTTAACCACTTCCCCCACCGCGCCTTCCGGCGAACAGAACCCGCCCCCACAAACGGCGAAGATCCCCCCGGGCCTCAGCCAGTCGGTTACGCGCGACAATACGGCCGCAGGATCCATCCAGTGCAGCGCGTGGCCAATCGTCACCAGATCGACGCTCGCAGCCGGAAACACAATTTCTTCAGCCGTTGCAATTCGCACTTGCATGCGAGGCTCAAGTTTCCGCAGCTTCTCGGCCATGGCTGCGTCCGGCTCCACGCCAATGATCCCGTCAAACTCGCCAAGGAACCCTCGCGCCATCTTGCCCGTCCCCACTCCGAGATCCACCAAACGATGGTGCGGCGGGGCAACAGCGCCAAGAATCCGAGAGAAAATTTCACGTGGATAGTCAGGCCGAAAACAGTCGTAGGTGTCCGCAATCTCGCCAAACTGTTTTCCCAGATTCAATTCCGAGGGCTTCCCGGTCGCGTGCATTCTCGTTCCTCACCGCCCAGCTTCAATAATCTTAGAACGACTTATTGCGCAATTTGCGAAAACGTTTCGGCGAGCGACGATTTACTGTCCGCTCCCGTCCATTCCCACAAACGCGTGATCAGACGCTGCCGGCCAGACTGGGTTACGCATACCAAACCGAATTGCAGCCATCCCCCTTCCCCAGCCCCCGTCTGAACACAACCTGTCATCCCGAGCGGAATCCCACGCGCTTTTGCCTTGCCCCTGGTCAGGGGCGCGGGGTGTAGTTCGAGGGACCCGCTTTTTCTTTCGCCTTTGACTTTTCGCCGTGTGCGCATTTCCAATCTCCACCCAAAATGTTATCTTCACCGCATGCAAAAACTCATGCCAGCAATCGTGCTTCTGCTTTACGCTGTAGCCTTCGCCTCCGCACAAAACCCTCAAGAAAACTCTCGGCAACCGCAATCGTCGCAACCCGCGTCCTCCCAACCGTCGCCCTCGCAACAGACTTCCCCAACGATCCCGGACCTCGCCCAACTAAAAGCCATGTCCGCCCGTTTCGCCCCCACTCCCCTTCGCGTCGACACTTCCGCCCTCTCCGCGGGCGATCAAAAAGCTCTCGTCAAACTCATCTCCGCCGCCCGCATCGTAAACATTATTTACATGCAGCAATTTTGGAGTCACGACCTGGCCACGTACCAGCAGCTCCGCCACGACCGCACTCCGCTCGGCGCCGAACAAAGACATTATTTCTCGATCAACAAAGGCCCCTGGTCTGAAATTGACGAATGGACCGCCTTCCTTCCCGGAGTCCCGCCGCGAAAACTTCCCGGCGCAAATTTCTATCCCGAGGACATGACCAAAGACGAATTCGAAGCCTGGGTGAAAACTGTCTCGTCCGAACAAAAAGAACAAGCCGAAGGATTTTTCACCGTAATCCGCCGGGGCCCGGACCATCAGTTGAAAATTGTCCCCTACAACGAGGAATATCGAGGAGACCTCGACCTCGCCGGTAAACTTCTCCGCGACGCAGCCGCGCTGTCCGACAACGACAGCTTGAAAAAGTTTCTCACCACGCGCGCCGACGCCTTCTCTTCCAATAATTACTACGATAGCGACATGGCCTGGATGGACCTCGACGCGCCCGTGGACGTCACCTTCGGCCCCTACGAAACTTATCTCGACGAATTCTTCGGCTACAAAGCCGCCTTCGAAGCCTATATAAATGTGCGCGACGACAAAGAAACCGCCCGCCTCGCCTTTCTCGGGAAGCATTTGCAGGAAATTGAAGACAATCTCCCCGAAGAGCCGCAATATCGCAATTCAAAGCTAGGCACCCTTGCTCCCATACGTGTCGTCAACGAAGTTTTCTCCGCCGGTGACGGCAACCACGGCATCGCTACAGCTGCCTACAACCTGCCCAACGACGACAAAGTCATCCAACAAAAAGGCAGCAAGCGCGTGATGTTGAAAAATATTCAGGAGGCAAAATTCCACGCCACCCTGATTCCGATTTCGCGCGTCGTGCTATCTCCTGCCGACCAGAAATATCTCAGCTTCGATCTTTTCTTCACACACATCGTGGCCCACGAACTCTGCCACGGCCTCGGCCCGCACCAAATTAAAATTCAAGGCCGCGACAGTAACCCGCGCATGGAGTTGAAAGAGCAATACGCCGCGTGGGAAGAAGCCAAAGCCGACGTCACCGGCCTCTTCGCGCTGCAATTCCTGATGGATCAAAGCGACCGAGCCAGGCGCCCGAAATTGGATCGGGTTCCTGCCGGGCACAGTCCCGAAACGAAAGACGAGATCAATAACTATGTTGCTTCAGGACTTCAACCGTACGCGGACTCTTCGCTGCCGTATGGCCCGGAAGCCGAGCGCAAACTTTACACGACGTATCTTGCGTCCTCCTTCCGCACCATGCGGTTCGGGTTGCAGGATGCGCACGCTCGCGGCCAAGCCATGCAATTCAATTATTTCGTGGAAAAAGGCGCTTACGTCGCGAACCCCGACGGCACTTTCAGCCTCGACCTGGCAAAAATGAAAGACGCAGTCGCCTCTCTCGACCACGACCTGCTCACGCTCGAAGCTACCGGCGATCACGACGGCGCAAAATCAATGATGGACCGACTCGGCGCGCTGAGCCCCCAAGTCCGAAACGCTCTCGCCCGCCTCAAATCCGTCCCCACCGACATCGAGCCCATCTTCGAAACCGCCGACAGCATCAACACTCCACACTGAGAAGACTTTATGCCCGCAGACATTTACGAAATGCACCGGAAGGCAAAAACGAGTAGTTGTGTCGCGCAAACTTTTCTCGGACTCAACTATCTCTATGGTGACGACGTCGAAGTTAATTACGAGGGGGCCTTCAAACTTCTTTCCGGCGCCGCTAAACAGGGCGGATCTCGCGCTACCATCGGCCTGGCATCGATGTACGCAAAAGGCCTGGGCATTCCGCGCGATCTCGATGAAGCGATACGTTTATTAGAATCAGTGGCTGCACCGGCGAATGGTCCTGACGCCTTCACTGCCCGAATCGAATTAGATCGACTCTACTCACAGGGTTCCGGCGTTCAAGTTGACACCGAAAAGGCCTTTCAGTGGTGCGAATCCGCGCTCGCAATAGCAACCGGCAAAGAAGACCCCAACGACCTTCAGGAGGCGAAGTCTTATGTTGCTCAAGCCGGTCGTCAACAAATTCAACACCGACACTAATGAGTACTGACGGATCAAACACTTCTCCCGAGCCAAACAGAGCTGGCGACGAAACCCCACTCGACCAGAACGCTCTCGCTTACAGGAGCATTCGAAATGTTTTCCTGGAGAGATTCCCCGAACTATGGGAGCGAATTGAGAAGAAGTACGCCCCGCATTACAACTTGAAAACTCAAATCCCCGGAACTTATCCGCTCTTCGAAGAGATTCTCAAGCCACGAGTGATCGAATTACTGGAATCTGACGCAGACGACGACTCGCTCCAACGTATTTTCTCTTTCTACGAAGAGATGGCGGGTAGCCGAGACCAAGAAGTTACAAACCTACTCTGGAAATCCATCCTGGAACCTCTCGTATACGATAAATCGCTCATGGCCAAAGCCTGGAAATATATGGGAGAACAAACCAGACACACCGCACGAGAGATAGCCAAGAGTCGCGGTCAGGAATACAACTTCCCCGCGGACGGCCGCACATGAAAAGGTTACGAAATCCCGGAATACTGAAAGGGTCGAAAGAGTACTACCACTCGCAGAGTAAGGACCTTGCTAGCGCATGCGTTGTGTCTTCACAGGAGGACGCTGCATTTCCACAAATACAGACATGGGGCCGATCGAACCTTTGTAGAGGTGACCTGATGATAAAAGCACACTGCACGGTCGAGAACCGTCCCATGGTTCTCCGATTGAGTTATGCGGAGATCCGCTGCGGGCGAGCAGGACGGTTGGTCAATCAGTTTGAAGGTGTAAATGAGCGAATACGATTTGATGGCATCTCTGTAGTTTTTGCGCGCGAACCGCGATTGCTGCGCACTCTGCAGTGCTGCCGTGCGCAACAAGGGAGGGCCGTTGGTCGCAGTGGCCGATTCGATCGCACGTCGTTGAGAATTCCAAGCGTCACAGTCACGTCACCGGTAATATGCGCGGTCCGTGCGACTGGAGGATAGACAGGCGGCGACAATTTAGTTATTACAATTGCGGGATGGCTTGCGTCCGCAGCAGCAGAATCTTGAGCCGACGCGGCGCTGGCGAACACCAACGCCAGTATCGCGACCGAAAGAATCGTCAGCAGCCGACGACATTTTATATGTCGGATTCTATACTTGACGAAATGTTTAAGCCAGGCTATCGAGAGAGTGGCACTAGTGACACCTAGCCGTTACTGCGTCACGCGAGAGGAAATAAAACTAATTTGCCCGATGACTTCCGCGGAGGAAAAATGTTGATCAATAAACGCTTCGGATGCTTGTTCGTTGCGGCTGCGTTTTGCGCGGCTCTAATGTGCCCGGCTGCGACGCAGGCGCAACAGGCGCACCTGAGCGCGCCGCAAGCGCAACCTGCCAGTGCCGCGGCAAATGGCACTATCAAACTTGACGTGGTGGTCACCGAGAAATCCGGACCGCCGGTTGGCGGACTTCAGCAGCAAGACTTCCGCGTGCTCGATAACAAGTCGCCGCAAACCATCACTTCTTTCAAGCCCGTCACCGGCCGAGAGGGCCCCATCGAAGTGATCGTTGTGATCGACGCGGTCAACACCGCTTACTCAACTGTAGCCGTGGAGCGCACGGGCATCGACAAATTTCTGCAAGCCGAAGGCGGACACCTGGCCTATCCCGCCGCACTGGTTCTTTTCACGGATAAAGGTACGCAAATGCTGGGAGATTTTTCGAGCGACGGCAGCACGCTTAGCGCTGCGCTCGCTCAGGCCGAGCCCGGTCTGCGCATTAACACGCGCTCAAGCGGCTTCTACGGAGCAGTCGATCGCATGCAGCTTTCTGTGCGGACATTGGGCCAGCTCGTCGCAAAAGAAGCTCCGCGTCCGGGACGCAAAATTATTTTGTGGGTTTCTCCCGGCTGGCCTCTGCTCTCGGGTCCGGGCACACAGCTTTCTGCAAAGGACCAGCAAAGCATTTTTGCGAACATCGTCGCCCTCTCCAATGAAATGCTTCAGGCGCGCGTGACGCTCTACAACATAAATCCTCTGGGCAACGCCGAATCTATCGGTCGCGCCAATTACTATAAGGATTTCGTCAAAGGCGTGAGCAAGCCCAGCCAAGTGGCCATTGGCAATTTGGGACTTCCCGTGCTCGCGATTCAAAGCGGCGGTCTGGCGCTCACCTTTAACAACGACATAGGCGCCATGCTCCAACAGTGCGTCGCGGATGCCGCGCCCTACTACGAAATATCTTTCACTCCAGCGCCGGTAGACCAGCGCGACGAACTCCACATCGTGGATGTTCAGACGGAAAAGCCCGGTTTGACTACGCGCACTCGCCAGCTCTACTACGCCCAACCCGCAAGCGCAAAATAAGGAACACAAATTCGCCAGTGTTTGCAGGAGAAAACGGTGAAGCCCACGGCAGTCGCGCTCTTGATCGCGCTTCTAGCCTACCTTGCATTCTCGGATGCGACCGCACGCGGCTGGCTCTGCATCGAACCGTCGGGTGTCAAACTTTTGACAAACAGATTTATACACTGCGGCTCAGGAAACTTGTCACTTCGAGTTGACGCACAGCGGACGGTTCCTTGGCCCCGCAAAGAAGTCTCAAAAGTGAAGACCTGGATTTGACAGAAAGCCATCTCGCAGTTGCAATATGCGATGGCAAGCCACTTCAATCGCTCCGATTTAAGTTCTCGACGTGGAAAAACGACCGACTATGCCTTTCTTACGCGGATATGAGGGACTGCGTTTAAGTGAAATGAAGCGGAACCCATGGTGCAAATGCAAATGAAGGTTACAGCTCTTACTTCTTAACGCGATTCAACGCGCGGTAGCGCCATTTGCCGAGGTGCTTGTTCAACACGTTATCGCGATCCAGAAAAGACAGCACCGGCGCTCTGCGCTTTTGGATGCGGCCTCGCGCTCGCTTCAAACGCTGGTCATCGTTGAAAAGTTCCAGCGCTGCGTCCAGAGTATCAATCGCTCGCGTGCGCCTGCCGGCCAGTTGGTACACTTCCGCCAAATTCAAATGGAACTGCGCTTCCGAGCGCTTTAGCTGTACGGCAATCTCGCAAAGTTCCGCGGCTTGATCCCACTTTTTTTCCGCCCGCGCAACGCACAGTCCCAGGAACGAAAGGTAATAGGGATTGCGCTGTTCAAAATTGAATGCGCTGCGCAAACGCGGAAGCGCCCGCTGCGGATACCCGTTTTTCAGTAGCGCGACGCCTTCCTTGAAATCAGCGATGGCATCGCACGGCGCGCTCGTTACTTTTTCAGTCATCAGAATGTGCTGGCGTAAAAGAGCGAAATCTCTTGCCAGTCACCACTCTAGAGAAATCCGCGACGAAAAGTCTACTGGCCTCCCGTGCAGCCGTAACCGAAATGGCAACCACTATGCGGCGTGCTCGACGGAACGGACGCCTCGTTTTGAATCGCCCGCCAGCCCGCGATGCCCCAAACGAACGATTAGAAGTCTTGCCCGGCTTCCTGAATCTCGAGGTAAATGCGGGTGTCCTTGATCGTCGCCTCGATATGGCGCGCCCGCCTTCGCGCGCGCCAGCGTCGTCTGCTTTGCTATTTACCTTTCACAGCGCCGGCAGACGCCTGGCTAAGCGCGGTCATCGCCGCCAGCGAGTCCATGTAGTCCCGCCAATGCACGATCTTGCGGTTTTCGATAGTGACCACAGAGATGAACCGGTTGTCGTAGGGGGCGCCCGTCGCGACTATCTTGCCGTGTACCTCGTATTCGATGATCACGACACGGGGGTCCTGCGATCGGTGAATGACGAGCGCGTCCGCGTCATGCAGGACGATGTTCTTGCCGTACCCTGCGTAGAGCGCTATGAGCGCCTCGCGACCATTCACTGTTTGGGGCCAGCCTGGAAAAATATATCGAAACTCGAATACCGCATCGTCGGCGATGGTATCAAAATAGTGGTCGCCGTCGACGAGGCCGGCCAAACCCTGCTGTGATATTTCGAAGAATGGGTCCAGCGCTGTGAAGGCCGCGTACTTAGGATCGCTCACAAATTGACTCCTGTTGTGGTGTGAGAAGTTTTGTTCCGTTAAAGATCAGCTTGCCCGGGCACACAGGACGATCTCTGTTATCGTGCGTATCATGTCCTGCCCTGAATCTTTCGCCCTAAACCAGCAGGCTATCCCGCACGCCACCATACCTAATTGCGCGAAAGTAGAAATTGGCCGTGTCGATGAAATTTCCGCCTGCCTCGCGGTAGCTCTCGTAGACTTTCCGCGCTTCCGCCTTTGATGATCCCCATCCCCACTCGTCGCCGAAGGTCATGGTGCCTAGAGCCGCTTCGGAAACGCGAATTCCGCTGTTGCCAAGCAATCTGCATTTCATAAGAGCTCCTCCTTTATAAGCTGATTACTCACTCATTAAATAGATGCAAAGACTTTTACCTGCGAGCGATACCTGCCCAATAGACCTCAAATCCACTGTTGCGATACTTATCGGCTACAGTTGGTCTTAACACCATCAGATCCATGGTGGCTTCCGCCAAGGCCGCCAAGGTCCTTGAAATCAACTCAATCGGAAGGTCCGCTCGCAGGATATGCTGATCGACCGCGTTGTGAATCGTGTTCTGCATTTCGACGAACGGCGCGCTCGCGGCTTTGATCGATTCTTTCGAAAGCATCCCAGAGACCTGCAATTGGGCCAGGACCTTGCGCTTCTGAGGATTCCTGACTCCCCAATTCACATAGTTGTCCCACACGTGCCGCAACCTGGCTCGGACGCTCTTTTTGCGCGGAAAACCTGCCATCATGGCATCTGCGAGTTCTAACTTAATTTCACGGTAAAGGGCATTGATCAAATCCTGCTTGGTCTTGAAATAGGTAAATAGAGTTCCATCGGCGATGCGAGCCCGTTTCGATATTTCTGACGTGGGGGCAGCGCTAAGCCCGCGTTCCGCAAATACGCGGGCGGCCGCCGCGAGGATTGCATTTCGCTTGTCTTCGCTTTTGGGACGAGCCAAGGAGCACCTATATAACCGGGTATCTGCTCACAAATAAGATGCAGGCCGACGGCACGTCGGCTCGACAGGACCTAAAATCACAAGCAAAGACGCGTTCCGATAAACCTTGTGCAAAACTAAATAAATGAGCATCCAGTCACTCATAAGATCATCTCATGAAGAGGAGGATATTACAATGTATAAAGTCTGGTTGATTACGGGAAGCGGAAACGGCTTGGGGCGGAGCATCGCCGAGGCGGCGCTGGCCGCAGGCGACAGCGTGGTAGCCGGAGCGCGTGGCACCGTTGAACTGACACCTCTGGTGGAGCAGTACGGTGAGCGCGTGAAGCCCGTTACACTGGAAGTTCGCGACGAGCCGGCAGCAAAGGCCGCTGTGCAGTCGGCGGTGGATACCTTTGGGCGGCTGGATGTGCTGGTCAACAACGCTGGTTATGGGCAGTTTGCGCCGTTCGAGCAGCTGAGTGCGGAGGACTTCCGGGCTGTCGTGGACACATGCTTTTACGGCGTGGTGTACACAACGCGCGCCGCGATGCCAGTGATGCGCAAACAAAAGAGCGGTCACATCTTTCAGGTGTCTTCGATCGGTGGCCGCATCGCGGTTCCCGGCAATACTCCGTATCACGCGGCCAAGTGGGCCGTCGGCGGCTTCAGCGACTCGCTGGCGATGGAAGTCGCGCCATTCGGCGTGAAGATCTGCACTCTGGAACCGGGAGGAATCCGCACAAACTGGGCGCGGCGCGCTCGTGAGAATGCGCCGGAACTACTGCAGGACTACGAGACCTCGGTCGGTTCGACACTCCAGATGTTGCGAAGCCTCGACGGACGGGCGGAAGGCGATCCGCGGAAGATTGCGGATGTAATTATTCAATTGGCGAATAGCGATGAAGTGCCGGTGCGGTTGATTCTCGGCGTCGATGCGGAAAAGCGAGTGCAACAGGCGGAAGCTGCGCGTGCGAGCGAAGCCGAGAAATGGCGGCATCTCACTGTTTCTACGGTTTTTGAGGATGG
>Ga0210394_10007404_pt1 | contig 11576 bp, 6 predicted proteins | sample IncBWC12MmetaG_FD_160121 | JGI IMG/M metagenome (GOLD analysis project Ga0210394, IMG submission 160121) | Forest soil microbial communities from Barre Woods Harvard Forest LTER site, Petersham, Massachusetts, United States - Inc-BW-C-12-M | ecosystem: Environmental > Terrestrial > Soil >... | reverse complement strand
TATATTCCGGACCGTTTTCTGCCCGATAAGGCGATCGACCTTCTCGACGAGGCCGGGTCGCGTGTGAAATTGCGCCAGGCGATGCTTCCGGATGAAGTTTCCGAAGTGCAAAAGCGCGTGAAGTTCATCACGCACCGGATGGAAACGGCAATCGCGAACCATGAATTTGAGAAGGCGCGTTTCTATTCCGAAGAGGAACGCAAAGAGAAGGAGCATCTGCGAATGCTGCGCGAGAAGTTGAAGATTGACGATTCTTCCACCGGAATCGTCACGCGCGAAGACATCGAGGATGTGGTTGCACGCTGGACCGGCATTCAGGTCTCCGCCATCAAGGAAGACGAGCAGCAGAAGCTGTTGCGGATCGAAGAAGAGCTGCACCGCCGGGTTATCAGCCAGGATAAATCCATCACAGCGCTGGCACGAGCGATTCGGCGCAGCCGCGCAGGTCTTAAGGCTCCGGGTCGTCCGGTCGGATGCTTTTTGTTCCTGGGTCCCACGGGCGTGGGCAAGACGGAAGTGGCTCGCAGGCTTGCCGAATTTCTCTTCGGCAGCGAAAAGTCTCTCATCCGCTTCGACATGTCGGAATATATGGAGAAGCACTCGGTATCGAAGTTGATCGGCGCGCCTCCGGGATACGTGGGCTACGAAGAGGGTGGCCAGTTGACCGAGCGTGTGCGCCGCACTCCCTATTCGGTGATGCTCCTCGACGAAATCGAAAAGGCGCATCCGGACGTCTACAACATCTTGTTGCAAGTCTTCGAAGACGGGCAATTAACCGACGGGCTTGGAAATACAGTGGACTTCCGCAACACAATCATTATCATGACCTCGAACATCGGAGCGCGGCAGCTGCAAAAGCAAGCGGGATTGGGATTCCAGTCCCCGGATGACTTGGCGGCAGCAAAAAGCCAAGACGACATGGTGATGGGCGAGGTAAAGCGAGTCTTCAATCCTGAGTTCTTGAATCGATTGGACGAAGTAATCCTGTTCAATTCGCTCACGGATGACGACCTGCTGCGCATTATCGATTTGCTCGTCGGCCAAATCAACGAGACGCTGGTGCATCGCCAGGTGCAGATTGCTCTGACACCGGAAGCACGCCAGTGGATTCTCGAGAAAACTTGCAGCGATCGAAATTATGGCGCGCGGCCGCTCCGGCGCGCGCTGCAGAAATACGTCGAAGACCCACTGTCGGAAGCTCTCATTCAGGGCGGACTACAGCGGCCGGCCACGCTCGAGATTTATCTCTCAGCGGACGGTCTCTTGTTCCGACCTGTTGTGGAAGCAACCCCGGTGGCCCACTAGGAATCCTACACGCGCAAGCTGGACGGAGCGGTCCGGCGGGGGAGCCAAATATCTTGGGCGGGGAAGTGCGGCCTTGACCAGAACCATGGCCGCAGGCAGGAAAATTTTTCTGCGCCGATTCCAATTTCCCGTCGTTGTGTATCTCTTTTGGTTTTCGATCGTACATCCCGTTTGGGCTCAGCGATCTCAGCCGCCGCCGTCCCCGCAATACACAATCGATCACATTGAATTTCAGGGCAATCGCCGCATTCAGCGCGACACGCTGCTCGCGCGTATTTTTTCCCGTCCCGGCGATCCTTACACCGAGGAAGCGGTTCACCGCGATTTCCAGGCGCTCTGGAACACCCAGTTTTTCGAGGACATTCGCCTCGAGGTTGAGGACGACCCTCAGAATCCGAACGGGAAAATACTCGTTTACTATGTGACGGAGCGGCCCATCATCCGCCGGATCGAATATAAAGGAAATAAGTCCGTCACCGAGTCCGACATCCTCGACCGATTTAAGGAACAAAAGGTCGGTCTCTCCGTGGAGAGCCAGTTTGACCCCACGAAGATTAAGCGCGCGGAGGTTGTGCTGAAGCAATTGCTCGCCGAGCACGGACGGCAATTTGCAACGGTGAAGCCGACCTACGAACGGATTGCAGCCACAAACGCGGTAAAGCTTGTATTCAACATCGACGAAGGCCCGAAGGTTAAGGTAGGCGAGATTAAGTTCACTGGCAATAAGGCATTCTCGGATCGCAAGCTGATCCGGGCAATGAAACACGATCGTCCCTACTCGATCCCTTTGGGCTTTACCGAAATCCCCGTGCTCAGCAAAACATATGACCGGCAGAAGCTTGACGAAGACCTCGAAATCGGCGTACGAGGGCTCTACCAGAACAATGGTTACTTTAAGGTGCTTGTAAAGGATCCAATTCTAAAAATCGTTGATGAAGATCGCGGAGGAATACCCGGCCCCTGGCCTCTCGTCGGCTCGAAACATGGGAAGTCGACAAATATTACGATTCCGATCGAAGAAGGTGAGCAGTACAGAATGGGAATAGTTAGGTTCCGCACCAGCGATCCGGAACAGGGGCTCGTTTTCAAGCCGGACGCCCTCGCCAAAGTTTTTCCCCTCAAAGAGGGAGATATTTTTTCCACCGACAAAGTTCGCAAGGCGCTCGACGATTACAAGAAACTGTACGGTGGATATGGTTATATCAACTTTGTGGCTACGCCCAACACCGAAGTGAACGATGCCAAAAAACTGGTCAACATCACGATGGAATTCGACCAGGGCAAGCCATTCTACGTTCGCCGAATCGAATTTTCCGGCAACACGACCACCCGCGACAAGGTAATTCGCCGGGAGCTTTTGATTGACGAGGGCCAGGTGTTCAATAACCGGCTTTGGGAATTAAGCCTGCTACGCTTGAATCAGCTGAATTACTTCGATCCGATTAAGCCGGAAAATGCAGAATTAAAGAAAAATGAAAAAAACGGGACGGTGGACATCAAGCTCAAGGTAAAAGAGAAAGGGAAACAATCGATCAGCTTCTCCGGAGGCGTCAGCGGAATTGCCGGTACGTTCGTCAGCCTCTCTTATCAAACGAACAATTTTCTGGGCCTTGGCGAAACGCTTACGATTTCAGGGCAGCTTGGCAATTTGCAGCAGGGCGCCACATTTGGCTTCACCGAGCCATATTTGTTTGACCGTCCGATCTCCACCGGCTTCACAGTTTTCTACAGCAAGTTCAACTACAACCAGGCGAAGCAGGAAGGCCTGCTGCTCGGGCAGCAGGTTGCCATCGATCCGGCGCTGCAGCAGAACTATACGACCGACTCACATGGCTTCACTATTTTTGCCAGCTACCCTTTGCGAAAGTATCGGTTCACCAGGGTGGGCATCACCTACGGTTTCTCCACGACGAACATCACCGCCTTTAGCCAATCCGCGCAATTGCTGTTTGAGTTCACTCAGTTCCGGAGCTTGGCGGGCCCCTCGGCGTTAAGCGGAATTCAGTCCAGCAAGATTACTCCGACGATTTCCTACAGCACCGTCGACAATCCACAGAATCCCACGCACGGGAAAAGCTTCTATTACGGGCTTGGCTGGGAGGGGGGACCCTTAGGCGGAAACACCAACACTCTTACAAATACTTTCACAATGACGTATTTTCGTCCTCACCACCATAAACGCAACGTGATCGGAGTTCGCGTTTTGACCAGCATGATCACGGGCTACAACGGAACCGACGTTCCGCCCTATAGCCGCTTTTATCTGGGTGGAGAAAACGATGTGCGCGGATTCGATTTCTATACAATTTCGCCCTTCGTGGCGATCCCCAGCGCGTCCACCACGACGGTGACTTATTTCGATCCCACGCGACTCGGTCCCGGTGGCAACCCCATTCCGGTGGCCCTGAACGTTCCCATCGTTACGTTCCTCCCAACGCGTCCCGGCGGCGACTTTCAAGGTGTAGGAAATTTCGAGTATCGGATTCCAATTGCCGGGCCTGTCAGTATGAGCTTGTTCAATGACATCGGTTTCGACGGGATCATTCGGAAATCGCAATTGGCTTTGAATCCGGGAGCGCTCAGCACACTGCAGCAGCAATATCCGAATTCAGATTTCCCCGATCTCGTGATTCCCAAAAATCTCGAGGTGCTCCCTGGCACGAACTTCAAACCTCATACATCAGCCGGAGTCGAATTCGTCGTGCAATTGCCAATTGTCAATGCGCCTTTCCGCTTCTACTACGCGTATAACTATCTGCGTCTGAATCAAACCATTACCGGACCGCAAGGCGGATTCTTTCTCTCGGACGCCCAGAAATCCGCGCTGCCTCCCGGAGTTTTTGAAACTCAAATCGCCCCGCAACTGGACACATTTCTGGCCACTCAGGTCCAGCGGATCCCTGCCGGCTTGATTGAACCGAAGCAAACGTTCCGGTTCACGATCAGCCGGACATTCTAAATGGATGTCGATCGAGGAAAGCTTGTGATGCGAATGATTCTGGAAGTCGGAATTTCAACGGACGTCAGACGCTCGGAGGAAGGACGATGAGATTGGGAAGACTGAGCGTCGTTGTATTAATCGCTGCTTGCGTGGCGGGATGCAGTAGTAACTCCGCCATGGTGGGCGTCAGAATATCTCCCACGACAGCAACAGTCGTCGAGCGGGGAACGCAGCAATTCAGCGCAGTAGGATCTGGTTCGACCACAACGACCGTGAACTGGCAGATTTGCCTTCCGCCGGCGACTGCGGGAAACCAGCCCACCAACTGCACACCTCTGCCTGGCCAAACAGGAACTGGTCCTACTGGCGTGGGAACGATTACGCAAGCATCGGCCACGCAAGCCGGAGGCCTTTATTCGGCGCCATCGGCTGTCCCTTCTACGAATCCAATCCTTGTCGTAGCCACTAGCACAGTCGATTCGAGGTCGTTTGCAACGGCCACGGTCACGATCACTTCCGGCATCACCGTGCAAATTACGCCCACTACCGCTACGATTGCGCCACAGGACAGATTTACGTTTACCGCCACGGTCAGCGGCCCAACCAACGATCACGGCGTGACTTGGTCGGTGAATGGCGTGGCTGGCGGCGATTCGGTGCACGGTTTTGTCTGCCCGAATCCTTTGGTTCCTACGCCCCCGGCGTGCCCTGCCGGAACCTACGTCGCGCCGGCACAATCGCCAGGCGCGGTCAGCGTAACGGCTACTTCGTCCGCTGATCCAACGCAATCCGCTTCCGCCAGTGTCACCGTTACGGCCGCTTCTCCGAGTCCTACGATCGTCAGTATCGATCCCACGACCGCTGCTCAAGGTTCGGTGCGACAGGATGTTTACATAAATGGCAGCTCCGTAAGCGGCACGGATTTCTTTTCCACCTCTGTAGTACTCGTGGATGGAGTTCAGATCGTTCCGACGTTTATCACCTCCACGCTCCTGCGTGTAACCATTCCTTCTGTGCTGCTTCAGAGGGCAAAAGTAGTAAACGTTCAGGTGCGGAGAAGTAATGGGGATACCTCGCCCCCTGCATCGTTGACCGTTGCTCCTGTGCGTCCCGCGGTAATCTCTTCGACGCCCGATAGTGTGTCGGCAATGGCTTCGAGTGCAAACGTGACCCTCTCCGGAGGTTTCTTTTTCCCCCCACAAACTGCTTCGGGTGGTACAACAGCGACATTCAACGGCGTAAGTGTTACGCCAACCGTGGTCAATAGCCGTCAGTTGATAGTGCCGACTCCTCCGAATGGTGTGGCGACGGCGGGGCTGTATCCGATCGTTGTTCAAAATCCGGGTATCTCCGCGGATCTTCCGTCCATTTCCGCGGTGAACTTGGCAGTGACGCCCAATCCGGCGTCAATTCCCACTGCCCCCGGTGCCACTGTCGCGGTGGGAGCGAGTCCAGCCGCCATTGCCATCGATCCGGTGTTGAATCTTGCGGCAGTCGCGAACTCAGGTGACGGCAGCGTTTCCCTGATCAATCTAGCGACGAACTCCGTCGTCAAGACGATTCCCAACGTCGGCAATATGCCGACGGGGATAGCGATCGATGATCAATTGCCAGACCACATCGCGCTCGTCGTCAACAGCGGTGACAACACTGTCTCCACCGTAGATCTAAACACTCAATCAGTCGTGGGAACGCCGTTTTCCGTTCAGATTGGCGCGCCGCCGCCGCCGGTTGCCGGACCCGTTTCGATAGCAATCGGGATCAATCCTCTCACTCACCGCGCGGTTGTCGCATACCAATCAACCAATCTGGCCACCGTTCTGGACACTTCCACGGGAGTTCCTGTTTTCGTTGCGCAGATTGGCGGCACTCTCACGCCGTTCAGTACAGGCGTTAGCCCGGCAATAGGAATTGACCCTCTATTGAACTGGGCAGTCATCACCCCGGGCGGCGCGGGCACCATAAATCTCGTTGACCTGGGCCGAGCTCCCATCGCGGGTGATGGCGGGAGGCCTCCACAAGTGATCGGAAGCCTATCCATTTCAACGAGCGTTCAGGGAGTCGGGATCAACACGGAAACTCACAAGGTACTTTTGACAAATCCAAGCGGTGGCACACTTCAAACTTTCAGCCTGCTCGACAACACGGTGAGCTCGATTTCCTTTACTGTCGGGCAATTGGGTTACGCCGCAGCGGCCGTGAATCCGCTGACCAATGTTGCAATCGCGGTGAACTCTCAGACGTCGACAGCGGCGGTAGTCGATCTTGGAACTGGTGTGATCTTGCAGCCGACAGTTTCGGGACTCGGAACCATGCCTCAATCTGTCGCGATGGATCCTGCGCTAAACGAAGCGCTCGTAGTGAATCAAACAAGCGGTACCGTCTCAGTCGTCTCTCTCGGCAATTCCTTCAGGAATTTACAAATTACGGGGTTGAATCCTCCCGTTGCCTTTGCTCCTGCTGCGGCGAATCTCTCTTTGACGATCAACGGTTTCGGTTTTGTGCCCGGAAGCTCGCAAGTGTTTCTCGACACCACTGCCCTGCCGCCCGGAGACGTCACGGTATCAAATGGCGGCAGGCAAATCGTCGCCACGGTCCCTGCGAACCTGCTACAAGCGGCGCGGCGTTACAGCGTGACCGTTCAAAACCCGGGTCCGAATGTCTCAAACACCACTGAGCTGGCGGTTGTGCAACCCGTGGTCGTCGGAAACCTTCCATCAAGCGTCGCGGTTGATCCGGATCGCGACATAGCGATCGTCACCAATAATGGTGACGGAACGGTTTCGCTTGTAGACCTCATAACCGGAACTACTCTTCCGCAAAGCCCGCTGACGGTCGGGCAAGGGCCGATCGGCGTGGCTGTCTTGCCGCGGCTCGCCTTGGCCGCGGTTGCGAACAATGCAAGCAGCGATGTGACGGTGGTCGATGAAAATGGGATCAACCCACCGCAAAGAGTGCCGCTGTGCGTCGGATGTACCGGTCCGACGGGAGTTGGAGTAGAGCAGGACTTAGCCACCGCGATCGTTGCTGCGTCAGGGCCGGATCCGTCCTGCTCGACCGTCACCAGCGGTTGCGAGGTCAGTTTCGTCAATCTCGCGCCACCATCTGCGGGAACGGACATAGGGGTGAATCAAAGTCCGGTGTCGGTGGCGACGGACCCGAATGGCGACCGATATGCGGCTGTCGGCGCTGCCTCGCAAGCCGGTAGCATTGACATCATCGATCTCCTAACGTCAAGCGTTACTTGTCGCGTGAGCAATGTTCAGCTTCCGAGTGGTATTGTGTTCGATCCCGTCAATCAGGTTTTTGTAGCCGCCAACAGTCTGCAGAATAATATTGTGATTGTCGATCCAGTTACATGCATTCCGACGACGGTGCGGGTGGGCATCAATCCAACGTCCCTCGATTACGACTTTCAGACGAGCACTCTCGTCACCGTAAACTCTGCGAGCAACACGATGTCGTTCCTGGACTATATGTGCCCTCCAGCGGCCGGCGCCCCAATAACCTGCACGGCTCCCCAAACGCGCGGAATCTTCGGTTTGCCAAGCTCGGCGAAGTTTTCGCAAAACCAGCAGTTTTCGGTTGCGATTGATGCAAAGTTGAATCTGGCTGTGGTTGTGGACACAAACAACAGCCGTGTTTTGCTGATTCCTCTACCGCATTGAGGGGGTTTCGGCTGATTGGAAGCAGGCCAACCATCGAGTCTCGCCGCGCATCCGAAAAGGCCGGGCGGGTTGAATCCGATTGACCGTTTTCTGCGTGCCCGGCTATAATCGCGAGTTTGCGTTTCATGGAATTTACGAATAAGGAGTGAGAATGAGGATTCGATTGGCAGTTCTGGCCTTGGCGGCGTCATTAGCTGGACCCGCAGTGTGGGCTCAATCCGGTGGCGCAGGCGCTGCGTCGGCGGCTGGAATGAAGGTGGGAGTAATCAACGTGCAGGTGGCTATCACCAGCACGGGGGAAGGCAAGCAGGCAGCGGGAGAATTGCAATCGCAGTTCGCTCCGCGGCAATCGGAGCTCGACAATCTTCGCCGGCAGGTCGAAGACATTCAGACGCGGCTCCGCACGGGCGCGAGCACGCTGAGCGACGATGAAAAGGCCCGCCTCTCACGCGAGGGCGACCAGCTGAGCCGTCAGTTTCAGCGCAAGCAACAGGATTCGCAGGACGACTTCAACGAAGCTCAGCGGGAAATCGTCGATCGGATCGGCCGCAAAATGATCGACGTTCTCGATAAATATTCCAAAGAGCAAGGATACGGGGTGATTTTCGATACCTCGGCGCAGAACACGCCCGTGGTTTACGCTGCGAACCAGATTGACGTGACACAGGAAATCATCCGCCTCTACGATCAGAATTATCCGGTGAAAGCAGGCGCAGCGAAGTCGGCGGCACCTCCGAGATCAGCTGCTCCAAGGCCGGCACCAGCAACCCCGGCACAGCCGAAGCAGTAGTTCGGCTTCGCTCCGTCTAGAAGATTTCCAAAGGCCTCCCTCATCGGGAGGCCTTTTCGTTTTCCCGCTCCCCGCTTCCGTCTTCTCAGGGCTTGGCAACGTACAGATTGGGGAACTGCTCCCGCAGATTATTCATCTTCGGAATATCGCAGATCTGGATGTAGGGATTCTCCGGATGATGTTCGGCATAATCCTGATGGTAGCTCTCGGCCGGATAAAAGGCGTCAAGCGCAACGATTAGGGTCACGATTGGGCGCGAGTAGATTTTCGCTTGCGTCAGTTGTTCGACGTAAGCTTTCGCGATCCGTTCCTGCTCGGGGCTATTGAAGAAGATTGCGGAGCGGTACTGAGTACCGGTGTCCGGTCCCTGGCGATTCAGTTGCGTCGGGTCATGTACCACCGAGAAAAAAACTTTCAGCAGTTGCCCCAGAGTGACCACCGAAGGGTCGTAAACAATTTCCACCGACTCGGCGTGTCCCGTCGAGCCGCTGCTCACAGTTTCGTAGTCCGGATTTTTCAGCGTGCCTCCCGAATAGCCCGCAGTGGATCGAATCACTCCTTTCACGTGTTTGAAAACCGTTTGCACGCCCCAGAAGCAGCCACCCGCGAGGACGAGCGTTTCCTGTCCAGGCTTCGCGGCCAGTTTCTCATCCACGGCGGGATCAGGAATCGCAGCAGCCGTCGCAGCTGCGGCAACCACGGCCGTAGCCGCTTGGCGGCGCGACGTCACGAACAGCACCAGCGCAGCCGCGCACAGAACCACAAAAATCATCACAGATCGCCTCATATCGCTTGCTCCTTCTCGAATCTCACCCTTAGTACGCGGAACCGAATGGTCTTGGATTGGTTCGACCAAATTGGACGGGCGGGCGCGGCGCATCTCTCGCCGAGATTCGTGCCGCGCCCGTCCTGTTCGCGCCGCTTACTTCAGCGACGCCATGTCAATCACGAAGCGGTACTTCACGTCGCCTTTGGCCAAGCGCTGATACGCGTCATTGATCTGCTGAATCTTGATGACCTCGACGTCCGCCGTGATTCCATTGTCCGCGCAAAAATCCAGCATCTCCTGCGTCTCGCGAATCCCGCCGATGCCTGAGCCGGCAAGGCTGTGACGCCCAGGGATTAGTTGAAACGCCGCAATCGGGAATGGTTTCGGCGGAGCGCCCACCAGCGTAAATGTTCCGTCCATTTTGAGGAGTGACAGGTATCCGCCAATATCGTGCTCGGCCGACGCCGTGTCCAGAATGAAATTAAAACTCTTGGCGTGCTTTTCGATCTCGGCGGGATTTGTCGTGAGCACCACTTCGTCCGCGCCCAACCGTTTCCCATCCGCTACCTTGTTCGCCGACGTGGTGAAAAGCACCGTGTGCGCGCCGAAGGCTTTGGCGAATTTCACGCCCATATGCCCAAGCCCGCCGAGCCCGATCACTCCCACTTTTTGCCCTTTGCTTACTTTCCAGTGCCGCATCGGCGAGTACGTGGTGATGCCGGCGCACAAAAGCGGCGCAGTGCCCGCAAGATTTGCGGAGGTCGGGACGCGCAGCACAAACGCTTCGTCCACCACGATGTTGTCTGAGTAACCGCCGTAGGTGACGCCGCCCAGAATTGTATCCGGCGAGTTGTAAGTAAAGGTGGCGCCGGTTACGCAGTACTGTTCTTCGCCCGCGCGGCAGTTCTCGCAGACACGATCTGAATCCACCATGCAGCCCACCGCGGCGAGGTCGCCTTCCTTGAATTTCTTCACTGCGCTGCCGACTTTCACCACTCGCCCGACAATTTCATGTCCGGGAACGCACGGGTAAACCGTCGCCAGAAAATCCACCCATTCGTTCTTTACCTGATGCAGATCGGAATGGCACACGCCGCAGTAGAGAATTTCGATCTGCACATCCTGCGGCCGCGGCTCGCGCCGTTGCAGAGTGTGCGGCGCCATCGAGCCGGAAGTATTTTGGGCAGCAAACGCCTTCACTGTGAACGTCTTCGGTTTCTGGCTTTCCTTGGCGGCTTGTTGTGCAGTCTCAGTCATCGCGAGATGTCCTCTCTATATGCAGGTTCGAATGTAGTTCTGAACTCCCTTAGATGCAATCAGCCACTGTGCCGCTTCACTGCTGGAATTCCAGTCTATCCGGTCTGCGGCGCACTTGCCGGGCGAAATCGACCCGCCTTGCGTTTTCTCACACACCGAGCTTATACTTAATTGCTTCTAGATAGGTCGCTCGCCAAGTGGGCCGCAAGCCCACTTTTTTGTTGGGCGCAGAATTGGCGCGGGGGTCGAGGTATCGGCGGAAGGTGAGGACCGTATAACTGCCGCGCCTAGAACAGAATGGACTTGGAAAAGATACGTGAGGCAGCGGAGCGGGTGGCGCGCTCGCAGGGCCTCGAGGTTTTCGACGTAGAGTGGAAGATAGGCAAGCAGCGGCTGCTGCGCGTCTATCTTGACCGGCTACCCGGCCCGGCCAACCCAGACAACCTGGGAGTGAGCCACGCGGATTGCCAGCGCGTGAGCGAGCAGTTAAGTGTAATTCTGGACGTGGAAGATCTGGTTCCGGGGCCCAGCTACATTCTGGAGTTGAGCTCGCCTGGCATGGATCGAAAGTTGATCAAGCCGGCTGACTACGAGCGATTTGTCGGCAGACTGGCAAAGATTTGGCTGGAGACGCCTATCGAGAACCAGAAATATCTCGAAGGGCGATTGGCCGGATACGCGGACGGCAAGGTGAAGTTGAAGTGGAAGGACCGCGAAATTGAAATTCCGTATGCCGGGATTCGAAAAGCGAACCTGGTAGTAGAACTCTAGGGAGACCTTGGATGGCGAGTCTGCTGTACCAGACAATCGAGCAGATCAGCCGGGAGAAGCACATCGAGCCAGAGG
>Ga0210394_10007403_pt1 | contig 11578 bp, 10 predicted proteins | sample IncBWC12MmetaG_FD_160121 | JGI IMG/M metagenome (GOLD analysis project Ga0210394, IMG submission 160121) | Forest soil microbial communities from Barre Woods Harvard Forest LTER site, Petersham, Massachusetts, United States - Inc-BW-C-12-M | ecosystem: Environmental > Terrestrial > Soil >... | reverse complement strand
GGGGCTGGGCGGAATGGGACTGAAGTACCATTCTATCCCCAGTCGTGCTGAAAGCGATAACCCAATGGATGGGGCTTGCGTACTGGTAAGCCCCGGCCGTCTCAGATTGGGAATTAGCATGATCTCAGCAGCTCCTCGGCAGCCACGGTTAAACCCGGGCTAGGGCGATAGGTTGCAAAGGATGCCTGAGAGTGAAGGTGACAAAACTCGGGAAGACGAAGTGGTGGCATAGCATGAGCTTCGCATGATGCTGTAATCGGCCTGCCCTCGGAATACATGAAACCACCCAGAACCGCGTTGGAAAACCACCAGCGTCACAGGGGGGCGAGAAGCTGGTTCTAGTAAGGCTAATTAGAAAACAATCCCGGGGGCGCGGCTCATGCGTAGCCATGCCCCCGGAAGTGTGATGTAAGACTGCGCTACTGCGTTGGCTCGACCACGATGAAGTTTGTGCGCCCACCGTGGTTGACGAGCAGGAGCACCGGCTTTTTGCCAAAGCTCGAGATCGCCCGGTTATATTCATCCACGTTGTGCACAGGCTTGTGATTCACTTCCTGAATCACATCGCCGCGGCTAAGGCCTGTGGTAGCTGCCGGACTCGAGGGATCGACGTCCGTCACCACCACGCCCTGTGTGCCGGTGGGCAGATTCAACTGTTGCGCGATATCCGGAGTGACATTCTCGACGTTCACTCCTTCGAGCGCAGTGTTGCCCTTGGCTTCCTCGCCTTCTTCTTTTGCGGACTTCTCCGGCAATTCACCCAGCGTGATCTTCACGTCCTGCGACTTGCCATCGCGCCAGATGGTGAGATTCACCGGTGTCCCCGGCGGTGTTTGGGAAACGCGCAACGTGAGCTGGTTGCGTGAATCCACCGGCTCGCCGTTGAGCTTTAGAATCACGTCGCCCTTCTTCAATCCCGCGCGCGCCGCCGGCGTGTCTGCCGAAACGTCGCCCACCAGTGCGCCACCCGCCTGCTCGAGACCGAAGGCTCGTGCCAGTTGCGGCGTTACATCCTCAATGTAGACGCCCAGATAACCACGCACCACTTTGCCGTGGGTCATGATCTGGTCCATCACATTCTTCGCCAGGCTGATTGGAATTGCGAAGCCGACGCCTTGATTGCCGCCGCCTCCGCCCGTAAGAATGGCGGTGTTGATGCCCACCAAATTGCCATGCAGATCGATCATCGCTCCGCCGGAATTTCCCGGGTTGATCGAAGCGTCGGTCTGGATGAAGTCTTCATACTGCTCGATCTGGAGGCCGCCGCGTCCTGTGGCGCTGACAATTCCCATCGTGGCCGTTTCGCCGATTCCGAATGGGTCGCCAATCGCGAACACGAGATCGCCCACGTGCAAGGTGGTCGAATCGCCGAGCGGTAGCGTGGGCAAACCGCTGGCGTTGATCTTCAGAACTGCTACGTCCGTCTTCGGATCAGTGCCAACCAGCTTGGCCTGGAATTCCCGCTTATCGCTCAACTGCACTTTGATGTCCGACGCGCCGTCAATCACGTGATTGTTCGTCAAGATGGTGCCGTCCGGCGTAAGAATCACGCCCGAGCCCAGGCTCTGCTCGCGTTCCGGCCGTGGCTGCGCTTGTCCGAATTGATCGCCAAAAAATTGGCGGAAAAATGGATCGTTGCCGAAGGGATTCATTCCCTGCTTCTGCTTCACGACTTTGGATGTGTGAATGTTCACCACCGCGGGAAGCGCGGGCTTCAGCACGGAAGAAAACCCGTTCGTAAAACTACCAAGACTGATCGGCAACGCTTCCTTGGCCATCGGCACTGTCGCTGGCGCCGCGCCCACCACTGCGTGGCCCGTCCAGTTCTTGAGCGATGACGCCAGGAGCCCTCCGCCTATCAGCGCCGCGAGAAGAATTACCGTTGCGGCCCACCGGCGAATTTGAATTGTGTCGTTCTTCATGGCTATCTCTTCCTTCTCCTTTAATCTCTGCTGTGAGTTCCTCTCGCTCCGGGCTGTCTCCCGATTTCGCGCGCGAGTGGGTATTTTACCTCGCTACTGTGAGAATTAGACGCAGCTCACGGTAATTTGTTATTCACGTCCGCGAGAGGCGCGGAATTTATTAATTAGAATGATTCCAAACACACGAATACGAGGCGAAACTCGGATTGCGAATTGCGCGCGCTTCTCCTTTTGAGATACGCGAACGAATTGGAGTTCCCGCCTCGTACGGATGCCCCGGAGTCGAACCGCTGCAGGTTCGCTGACTTCCAACACCCTCAGATAATATGATGCACGCGTGCCATTTCGAGTTACCCCGCTGCCCTCCCGCGGCCCGGCTCGCGTGATGAAACTGACCCTAACTATTCTCCTTTCAGCGCGTCAAAGAAATTCTTGGGCCCTATCCGAATCCGTCCTATTCTCTCCATCCGGGACATAGCAGTTTGTAAAAGGAGCTGTTTCGAATGACTCGAAAAATGATTGCGCTTGCCGCCTTGAGCGCGTTTCTCTTTTTTGCGGCGCGACCGGCTGTCTCTGCCACAGGTTCGACGGATCTCTCGTCACCCGCCACCGATGGCACGCTCAAAGCGCTCACCGCCGTAGCCGGCGCCGGCACCATGGATACGCACACGTATCAGTATCTCGAGGAATTGAGCGACGACATCGGCGGGCGCGTCACCGGCTCGCCCGAAGCAGCTCGCGCGATCGCATGGAGCGTTGAGAAGATGAAAGCCATTGGCCTCGAAAACGTCCACGCCGAGCCCTGGGAACTCTCGCGCGGCTGGACGCGCATTTCCGCCGACGCGGAAATTGAGTCGCCGATTCATCGCCGCGTGATGATTGACGCGATGGGCTGGGTTGGGTCTACAGCAGCAGGCGGCGCGGAAGCAGACGTGGTGGAAGTGAACAACTATCAGCTCGAGCAGGAGATGAAGGATAACGCCTCGAAATGGCGCGGGAAAGTTCTGCTGATGGTTCAGAAGGGCGACAAGCCGAAGAACGGAATGTCGATGTTCGCAAAATTCGGCGACTTCTTGAGGACCGCTCATCAAGCGGGCGCAATAGCGGTGATTGGCGGGCAAGGCGGCCGAAAAGCAGAAGGAATGCACCTCACCCACACCGGCGCGCTCGGATTTAACACTTACTACGACATTCCCGTGGTGAACATGGCGGCCGAAGATCAGGAGCAGATCGAGCGTTACATCGCGCGCGGCAAAACGGTCCGGCTGAAAATCAACGTACAAAATCGCGTGAGCGACGGGCCTGTTCCGTCCGCCAATGTGGTCGGCGAAATTCGCGGCACGCAGAATCCGGAGCAAATCGTTGTGGTCGGCGGCCATCTCGATTCGTGGGATCTCGCATCGGGCTCTACCGATAACGGCTGCGGCTCTTCCACCACGCTCGGCGCAGCTGAGGCCATCATGAAATCCGGATTCAAACCACGCCGCACGATTCGCTTCGTTCTTTTCACTGGTGAAGAAGAAGGGCTGCTCGGTTCGCTTGCGTACACGAAGACTCATCAAAACGAGATGGCCAATCACATCGCGGCGGTGGTTCTGGATTTCGGCCAGGGCCCTGTGACCGGCTTCCAGATGGGCGGTCACGACGATTTAATTCCCGAGATGCAGAAATTCGCGGGAGCGCTGCAGGCGTTTGGAAATCTTGAAGTGGACGACGAGGTCGAATTTGGAACCGACACGGGCCCGTTCATTATGGAAGGCTTGCCCGGCATCAACCTCAATCAGGATTCGCCGGATTACAAATACACGCATCATTCTGCCGTGGATACTTTCGACAAGGTGAAAGCCGATGTGCTCGATCGCAACGCGACCGTGATGGCGCTCATCGGTTTCTGGATTGCCGACCGGCCCGATCGTCTTGCGAGTCCGTGGCCCAAGGCGAGGACGGCGCGCATGCTCGTCGAAAAACACGATGATTTATTCCTGAAGCTTTTCGGCCTGTGGCCATTCGGCAATTTGGGAAGCGACGCGGAAAACCCGAACTAAAGCGCATCGCTGATTAATTACTTTGGATTTAAAGACCGTTTGAAACGGAAAAAGGGAAAAACCGTTCAAGACTTCGCAGTTCGTTGACGGCGCGGCTGCCATTCCGTACCGCCGGCGTCCCGCCGGCTCTTTTGACTCCGCTACTTCTAAACCTCCAGCTCTCCCTGCAACCGATTCAACGCCTCAAACCAGTACGCTTTCATCTTCGCGCATTCTTTCGAGCCAGAAAGTTTCTCGTGATCCACTGCCACCTGAGTCTTTTCCGCTCCTTTGCTCAAAAAGCCCACGCTTAGCCGAGAATCGCCATTCCATTTCGCGCGTACATATTTACCCGGCGTCGCCGAAGTAATCTCCATCTCAACGCCCGGCAGCCAGCGGTTCCTCAATTTCGGATCGGTCCACGCCGCATAAGCCTTCGCCATCGGCGCCGCCATCGTCCTGCTCCCCGACGCGCTGAATTGCCCATCGCACTTCTGGAATTTTTGCCGGATGCCGCGCTCACGCTCGTAGCCGACAGACACCATCTGCGCCCACCATGGCGTGACCTTCCGCTTCCCGTACAAGTACGCGGCGATTTCTTTGTGTGGCCACTTCTTCGCGCCGGCCTTGTCGAGAATCTTGAACCACTCCGCCCATACTTTTCCGGTCTTGGCTTCTACCGCCTCATCGCTCGAGCGTTTCGTTTCTCTAGGTTTTTTGGGGGGCATCGTCGCGCCACCTCACGCCGCGATTCTACTTCAAGACTCGTAAAATTTTCAGCTACGCGCGACGATTGCACCAGATTGGCGGTGCATGCCTTATCTACGCGGCGATTGTGTTTCTCAGGCCAAGAAAATTCTCACGGCGCCATTCGTCCACGATCTGATCCAGGGCTTCGCGGTAGCTCGGGAATCGCGGCTGCCAGTCGAAATCACGCCGGCATCGGGCATTCGACGTTCGCGTGGAAGCCGTCATCATATTTACCACTACGGGCCCAGCCAGAATTCTTGCGATCCATGCTGGAACGTGCCGCGGAGCAGCCGCGCCTAGCCGCTGCGCAAATCCTGCCAAATACGCGCCTGCACTCACCGGCTGATCGTCCGTCACGTGCCACAGGCCTCCGCGGCCGGATTCCGCGACCGTTACAAAAGCGCTGGCTGCGTCGTCCACGTGAATCCATTGCCACATCGCATCGCCTTTGCCGATAATCGGTAGCTTGCGCGCCAGAAGCTGCGCGCCGAAGTAACGGGTGTGCGCAGCGTCGGGCGCGTGAAACCATCCGCATCGCAAAATCGCCGCCTTGAATCCTTCCTTGTTGGCTGTGTCTCGCGCAATCGTTTCCATCTCCACCGTTGAGCGGGTAATGAAATCCGTGTGCGGCGGTGAATCCTCGTCGAATGCCGACTGATTTTCCGGGCGTGCCACCCACGTGATGCTTTGCACCAGAAACTGCTTTGCGCCCACTCGCCCCGCAGCTTGCGCCAGCGCTCGCGTGCCATTGCGCCGGATGCGATCGTTGGTTTTCCAATCTTCCGGCCGGGGCTTCGTGCTGGTAGGAATCGCGGTTGCTGCGTGCACGATTACGTCGGCGCCTTCGGCGGCCCGCGCCAGCGAATCTGCGTCAAACAGGTCCGCGCGCCGGCTCTCTCCGCCAAACTTGCGAATCGTATCCTCGTTCTTCGCACTGCGCGCCATTCCGATCACGCTGTGGCCCCGCTCTCGAAATTGCCGCATCAGACTCCTGCCCAGAACTCCGGTTGCGCCGGCGATAAAGACTTTCAAGGTAGTTCTCCCAGGGTTTATAAATGGGCGGGTATTTATAGGATGTAGGATTCTTGGTCAGGATTTCAAAAAAATTCGCACGCCGGCCAGGACGCCAAGACATTCAAAAAGCGCCAGGAGCACCGCAGACACGTCGAAAATGTCCCGCATATCGAGTGAAATGGGCAGGTTGATGTGCATCACGTGGTCAGGACCGGGCAGAATGAAGTGATAATAAACCCCAAAAGCAAGCGCGCCGGCCATTGAAAGAGCCAGCAGCGGCCCTCCTGTGCGCAAATTTCCCTTCCAAATCAGATAAGCCGCGCAGAGCGGCCCAACAATGATTGCCACCGCAACAAAGATCTTCTGAAAGGCATTCAGCCCAATCGCCAGATGCGTGTGTGCAATCCCGTGAGCCACATTGATCGCGAAATGAATCAGAACAATGCCAATCGCGAATCCTACGAGCACGCTTCGATTCGGAGCCCTCGTGTTCATTCGAGCATTGCTTGCACTCATCCCTATTTCTGTTCCTGCGCGGTGGTCCAATTCACGGCGGTTCCGTAGCCGTACACCAACTGCGCGCCGCGATCCGTCCCAATCGTCAGAAGCACCGCGAGAACGGCCAGTCCCAGCAGCATCAACTTACGCAGCTGCGCTGTGAAATTCTTCCGCGCGAGGAATGCAAAAATGCACAGCGCCAGAGCCAGACTCGTCGAGACGAGCATCAGCGTTTCGTGGATGCCCACTGTCCGCATCGCATCGCCCGGCGGCACGGACTTCTCCGCCGCAAGCCCCGTGAGCACCGTCACGATCGCCCCAAGCGTCCCGAGATACAACATCCACGCCGCCGTCCGCTGCATCTCGTCGCTCGCTCGCCACAATGCCAGCACCTGGAAAAAGAGCGCGGCAAGCCATAACACAATCGGGAAATGTACGAACATCGGATGGTAGTTCAGCGCAGCTCTAAGGCCAGGAAGCATCTGCGATTCTCCTCGCCGGCCTCTGCCAGCGTGTGTTGTAGCGTGTGTTGTATTGTAGCGTCGGTCTTCAGACCGGCAGGGGTTGACGTTGCGCAGCGTCACTTACGGCAGGATGCTGCCCACAAAAGGACGTTAGATCAAGCCTCGCTTTGCTGTCTGCTACGGCGTTCTCAGTTACGCTCGGCTCGCCCGCCTCGCTCGTAGCGCCCGCGCCGCATTATCTGCCAACCCCTCGCCTCCGTAAACTGCGATAGAATCCGCGCCACCATCGAAGTGTGAACCCTAGGAGCCGTCATGAAATGGATTCTCCGCATCCTCGGAGTTGTTGTTGCAATCGCGCTCCTCGTCGTTGTGGTCGGAGCGCTTCTCCCCAAGCAGCATGTGGTTTCGCGCCAGGCTACCTATCACCAGCCACCTGAAGCAATCTGGCAAACAATAATGGACTACGAAAAGTTCCCCACGTGGATTAAAGGCGTCGCGCGCGTTGAACCATTCCAATCACTCAACGGCTATCCCGGCTGGACAGAAATCGAATCAAACGGCATGAAAATTCCGTTGCAGGTGACTGAAGCGATTCCGCCGCGCCGCCTCGTCACGCGCATCGCCGATCCCAATTTGCCGTGGGGCGGCACGTGGACCACTGAAATCACGCCCGCGCCAGGCGGTTCCGTGATGCGCATCACGGAAGACGGCTACGTCAATAACCCGCTATTTCGCTTCATGGCCCGTTTTGTTTTCGGCTACACCAGCACCCTCGATTCCTATATGAAATCGTTAGGCGAAAAATTCGGCGAGCAAGTCACACTTCAAAATTAAGAACAGCAAACCACCGGCTGCCTCGAATCTTCACAATTCACCGCGTAAAATTTCGCCACCGAACACGCACGCGTCTTATGATGTTGCTATGGTGAGCGTGGTAGCGACGAGGCTCGACATTCGTGGACTCACAGTCGAACTGCCCACCGAAGCAGGATGGATTCGTCCCGTCAACGACGTGTCGTTTTCTCTTGCTGAGGGGGAGACGCTTGGCATTGTGGGCGAATCGGGATCGGGCAAGACGATGCTGTCCTTGGCGCTGATGGGCCTCGATCCTCCGGGTGCGCGTCGCAGCGGCGAGGCTTGGCTCGAGACGCGTGACGGCGAACGCGTGAATCTCGTCACGGCTGCCCGCGAAGAGCTTCGCAAGATGCGTGGGCGCGATATCGCGATGATTTTCCAGGAGCCCATGACAGCTCTTGACCCTGTGATGCGCATCGGCGTGCAAGTGGAAGAAGCGATTCACGTGCACGAGCCGTCGGTGAGTGCGAGCGAAGTTGCGCGCCGCGGCATCGCGGCGTTAAAACGCGCGACTGTGCCGGAGCCGGAGCGGCGCGCGCGCCAGTATCCGCATCAGCTTTCGGGCGGCTTGCGGCAACGCGTGATGATCGCGATGGCCCTCGCGCCTGGTCCTCGGATTTTAATTGCGGATGAGCCTACCACCGCGCTCGACGTTACCGTGCAGAAGCAGATTCTGGAGCTGCTCGCGCAATTGCGACGCGAACTGCAGCCTTCGATGCTGTTCATCACGCATGATCTCGGCGTCGTGGCGCAAATTGCCGATCGCACCATGGTGATGTACGCGGGGCGCATTGTTGAAGAAGGACCGACGGCAGAAGTGCTGCGCCATCCGCGGCATCCCTACACTCAGGGATTGTTGAGCGCGGCGCCTCGCCTCGAACGCGGCAAACTCACTCCGATTCGCGGCACAGTCCCCTCCCTCAACGCGTTGCCGGCGGGCTGCTCGTTCGGTCCCCGCTGTGACATTCATGTACCCGAGTGCGATTCCTCGGTGCCTCCGCTTGTGAAGGTGGGCGCGGGCGAACATCTGGCGCGGTGCATTCTTGCCCAATAATAGGAAATTTTAAATAAGTCAACTGATTCAGTGAAGCGAAAATTAGGCGAAGAAAAACAGACGTTAAAATGGTCAAGTACCTTGACCTAGAGGCCGTTCAGAATCCAGGCTAGAACGGGTTTTCGCAAGAGCGGAGCACGTTGAATGGCAGATTTGAACCAAGAGCAACAGCGAGAGCTGGTACGCGACCGCTTTACGCGCACGGCGGAGGTTTTCGGCAGCGCGGTGATGCAGACGCGCACCGTGGAAGCGGAAATCCTGGCTGAAATGGTCGCAGCGAAGAAAAGCGACGGCGCGGTGGACCTCGCAAGCGGCACGGGAGCTCTCGCGTTGGCGTTCGCGCGGCATGTCCGCTGGATTATCGGTCTCGACCTGACGCCGGCGATGCTCGCCGTGGCGCAGCGATCTGCGCGCGAGGCAAATGCCCGCAATGTTGCGTTTGCGATCGGCAACGCTCAAGGCATTCCGTTTCCGGATGAGTCGCTCGACCTCGCTCTCTCCAGCTACGCCCTTCACCACGTGCCGGAACCAGGACGGGTAATCAGCGAAATGTCGCGCGTGCTGAAACCCGGCGGAAGGGCCGGAATCATTGACATTTTCGTGCAGGAAGATCGTCGAAGCGCCGAAATGCACGACCGTATCGAGCGCGTCCGCGACCCTTCGCACGTGCGAACCCTGGCGCAGAGCGAGTTCGCGTCGTTCTTCGCCGCGCATCACTTGCGCATCACCGGCACGCACGTGGAAGAGCATCCGGCTACTTTCGATCAATGGATGCACAACGCTGGCTGGGAAGCGAGCGATCCCGAGTACGTCGAAACGCGGCGGCTGATGGAAGACACGATTCCTGACGATCTGGCCGCGTTCCATCCGCGCTACAGCGTCACAAGAGCGGCCGGGAGCGACGAAGTACCAGGAATCGAGATGGTCAATGCCGTCGTCTTTTTCTCCGCCGAGAAAATCGGATGATGCCAGCCACCCCTGAAAATCGGATGACGCCTGCTGCGCCTTTGGTCGAAGCAGAAACTCTGCTCGAAGCCCGCAACTTGCGAAAACTGTATCCGCTGGCAAGCGGCGCGTTCCTGCAATCTTCGCATCGCGCCGTGGCGGTGGAGGGTGTGAGCCTTTCGGTGGGGCGCGGCGAAACCGTTGGAATTGTGGGCGAATCCGGCTGCGGCAAGACGACACTGGCGCGCATGTTGTTGCGGCTCATCGAACCAGACGCGGGCGCGATACGCTTCCGCGGTGAAGACTGGCTGGCGGCGAGCGGCGCTACGTTGCGGGGGTTGCGCCGGCGGATGCAGATGGTGTTTCAGGATCCGGTCGCGTCGTTGAATCCGCGGATGCGGGTAGGAGAAATTGTCGGCGAGCCGCTGGCGATTCATGAGCCGGGCCTAAGGAGAGCGAAGCGCCGGGAGAGTGCGATTGAAATTTTGCAGGCGGTGGGGATCGGCTCGGAAGCGTTTGACCGTTACCCTCATGAATTCTCGGGCGGCCAGCGGCAGCGAATCGGAATCGCGCGCGCGCTGATTTTGCGCCCGGAGTTGGTGATAGCGGACGAACCGGTATCGGCGCTGGACGTTTCCGTGGGCGCGCAAATCCTGGAGCTGCTGGCGAGGCTTCAGCGCGAATTTTCGCTCACGCTGATTTTGATTTCGCACAGTTTGCCGGTGGTGGCCCAGCTGGCGACGCGAGTGGCGGTGATGCAGGCGGGAAAGTTCGTCGAGGTGGGCGCGGCTGAGAAAGTTCTTAAGGCACCGGAACATCCTTACACACAAGCGCTGTTGGCAGCGGTGCCGGAAATTCCTGCGTAGGCTCCATGAAGGCGGAAAGGCAGGAGCGCCTGTGCCACTGAAACCGTGCACGATAGTGCCGCTCTGGAGCAGTCATTCCAAAGGCATACGGGCCGTTCGTTAACGCTGTCGTCCTTCGGGCGAGCAAGAAAGCTGTGCCCTAAGCTTTGAAAAGTAGAAGGCCCACCGCCCCAGCGGCAAGAATCAAGAATGGTTCCGGGATTTTCCTGAAACTGAGCAACCCGAAAGTCGTCACGGCAATTGAGACGGTGGCTAGATCTATCAACGACCGCCTGCCAAGGATGAAGGCGGCTCCCGCAATCGCGCCGACCGCCGCCGCCGTCACGCCCTGAACGAAAGCCTTCACTCGCGGATTCTTTGCGAAACGGCGATAGTAGGGTGCGCCCGCGATCACAATCAGATAAGGCGGCACAAAAACCGCAACCGCCGCTACCGCTGCTCCCGCCGCGCCGGCAACCAGGTAACCGATGAAGCCAGCCGTGATCACCACAGGTCCTGGCGTAATCATCGCCACCGCCACCGCATCCACGAACTGCCGATCTGTGAGCCAATGAAACCGGCCTACCACTCCTCCGTAGAGAAACGGCACGATCGCCAGGCCGCTGCCGAAAACAAACGCTCCGGCTTTCAAAAAGAAAAGGAAAAGAGTCCCAATTGCGCCTGACGAAGTAGCGCCATTCGCACTGCCGACGAAATTCCCGACCGCAACTATCGCCGGTAGCGCACGCGCGCCAGGAGCCACTCGCATCCGAGGCCGCGTCTTGAAAACCATCGCAATCAAACCGCACAAAAGAAAAAGCCACACGATTTCTGATTCCAGCCATGCTGTGGTAATCGCCATAGCTGCGAAAAGCACCCACAGCAGCCGATCGCTCTTCAATGTCGAGCGAATCAGCTTGTATGCGCTCCGCGCAATAATCGCGATCACCGCCGCGCCGATTCCGTAGAACACACCCTGAATCCACGCTAGCTGCCCGTAATGAACGTAGATTGCTGCCAGAGCCAGCACCATCAAGAAGGAAGGAAGGATGAACACTGCTCCAGTCAGCGTCGCACCAAGCGTTCCCGCGCGCAGCCAGCCGAGATACATCGCTAGTTGCGCCGCGAGCGGACCCGGAGAAAGCTGCGAGAACGCGAGTCCTTCAGCGTAATCCTGGCTCGAAACCCACTTACGCTCCTCCACCAG
>Ga0210394_10007402_pt1 | contig 11579 bp, 6 predicted proteins | sample IncBWC12MmetaG_FD_160121 | JGI IMG/M metagenome (GOLD analysis project Ga0210394, IMG submission 160121) | Forest soil microbial communities from Barre Woods Harvard Forest LTER site, Petersham, Massachusetts, United States - Inc-BW-C-12-M | ecosystem: Environmental > Terrestrial > Soil >... | reverse complement strand
TGTTGCCTGAGTTCGCTCGGCGAAAAGGCGCCGGTTCAACCGCCGCATGAGCCCCCGCGTGAGCCCGAGTATTGTCACCGTTTCCCCGCGCCCCCCAGCAAGGGAGCGAGATTCGCATGCTCCAGAGCCTGATCAAACGGCGGAACATCGTCTTGCAAGATTTTCTGAAGGTCCGACTCAACGCTCGCCGCTTCGGCTTCGTATGTCTTCAGTAGATCCATCTGAGTCGCGCTGGGCGCGAAATCGGCGCTGCCGGCGACGTCGCCTCCGCCGGTTCCGACCTCGGCATTGAGCCAAATGAGGTCGAGATAAGTGCCATAGGGCTGGACGAAATACTTGTCATCGCTATTGCGCAGCGCCTGCGACACCAACCGCGACTCAACTCCCTGCAGCTTCTTGTCCAAATCTTCGGCCGCCTTGAGCAGCTCTTTTTTTTGTCCTTCCTGCGCTTCGTTCAATACGAGCGGCGGGGCCTGCGCAGGCTCCGAGTCGAGTTCATCGCCTTCTTCGACGATCACCGGCTTCGGCTTGTCCTGCTTCTTCGCCGGTCGAAGCATCGTCTCGACGACTTCGATTTGCTTGCGCAGCCACTCCATCTGGTTGACGGAGTCGGACACTCGGCTGATGTCGTCGCGGATTCTGAGCAGCGTCTTTACCGAGAGGTCGACATCGGCGGCAGAACCCGGTGCGTGCGGATCGCTCAAGATCGTGAGGGGCTGAGTGTAGGTCTGGCCATCGACCTTCAGGCGTATCGAATAAGCGCCCGCCGCCGCGATGGGTCCCACCTCGCCGGGTTTGGATCCCCAGTGCGTGATGGGTCTGGAGTCGGCATCGCGAAATCGAGGCTCGTCCCAGATGCGCGAATTGTCGGGCGCCACGGTGCGCAGGGCAATGAGTCGCGGAGAGTCATACCGCAGATCCCAATTCACTCGGTCTAGGCCGACGACGAGATCCTTCACCTCTTTTGCTTCAAGTTTACGGACAATCGTCCCCTGCGAGTCGAGGATCTCAAACTCGACGGGACTCATGGGTTCGGTTTTGAGCGAAAAATTGAGCATGGCGTGGGCGCCGCGCACGAAGCGATACGCCGCGCGCGGTTCAAACAAGACGACTGCCGCATCGGAACGATGCTTCGCCATCTGCTCCAAGGGCGTGATGTCGTCAAGGATATAAAGCCCGCGGCCGTAGGTCGACACCACGAGGTCGTGAAACACCGGCTGCACCACCGCCCAGGTCACCGGCGCGGCGGGCAACCCGGTCTTGAGCGCCGTCCAGTGCCCGCCATCGTCGAGGGAGTAATAGAGACCATTTCCCGTGCCGGCAAACAAAAGCCCGGCGCAGTTGGGATCCTCAGTAACGGTGCGAACGTAGGACAGCGCATGCTTCGGCAGGTCGCCGTTGATGCGCTTCCAGGTCTTGCCGAAATCGGTGGTCTTGTAGATAAAGGGATCGCGGTTGTCCACGAGGTGGAAATCGACACTGACGTACACGGCGCCGGGATCGAAGCTCGACGGCGCGATACTGGTAATGGTACCTCGCGGCGGAAGTCCCGGCATATGCTTGGTGACGTTGATCCAGTTCGCCGCCGCGTCTTGCGTGTACCAGAGTTGACCGTCATTGGTGCCGGCCCAGATCAGTCCCTTCTGAATTTTGGAGGGTGCAATCGCAAACACGACTTCTCCGTAGAATTGCCCGAGGTTGTCTCCGACAATTCCCCCCGACGGCGCGAGCTCGGCGGGATCCTGAGTGGACAGATCCGGACTCACCACTGACCAGGTCGCGCCCGCATCCGTGGTTCTGAAGATCACCTGGCAACCGTAGTACACCGTGTTATGGTCGAACGGATCGATCGCGAGCGGCGGCGTCCAATGGCAACGATACTTGAGTTCGTTGGGAGGCGAGTCGAGGGTATGCTTCCACGGACTGATGGAGTGCGCTTCCTTGAATCGAGCATCCCAGCGGGTGACCGTGTCTCCGTAGCAGGTCGCCCACACGACGTTGGGATCGGTGGTATCGGGAACCGTGAAGCCCGATTCACAGCCGCCCATGTGGCGGTCCCAACCCGTTTCCTGGGAATCCAGCGGCACACTCGGGCCGCGCATGTTCCCATCGTCCTGCATGTTGCTGTAGAAGTAGTAGGGAATCTGATTGTCCACAGCGACGTGGTACATCTGGCCGATGGGCAGCGTGACGCGGTGGAAGCCGCGGCCGTGGACCGTCGTGATGATCATCCCGCCGTCATCGGTAATCACGAAACGATCGGGATTGGCCGGATCGATCCAGATATCGTGGGTATCGCCGCCCCAGCGAACTTCGTGAAAATTCTCGCCCGAATCCAATGATTGATGGAAGGAACTATTGGCGACGTAGACTTCGCTGTCGCTGCCCGACGATATCGCGAGGCGAATATAGTAACCCGCGCGTCCGATCAACGCGCGCTGGGAATTGACGGTTCGCCAATGCTCTCCTGCGTCATCGGACCTCCACACCGAACCCTGGTCCTTGGTCTGCATCAGGGCGTAGATGCGCCTCGAATTGGTCGGGGCAATGGCGACGTCGATCTTGCCCACGGGCGCATGCGGCAGACCGTGTTCCTCGAGACGCGTCCACTTCGTTCCGCCGTCGTGTGAAATATAAATCCCGCTGCCGGGGCCGCCGCTCAATTCGCCCCAGGTATGCATTTCCACTTGCCACATCCCCGCGATCAGAGTGTGTGGATTGTGCGGATCCAAGGACAAACCGGAGCAGCCCACATTCTCGCCGCCAAACAGCACCCGCTCCCAATGCTGGCCGCCGTCGGTGGTGCGGAACACGCCGCGCTCCTGCTGGGGTCCGGTCACGCGTCCCAGTACGCAGGCGAATACAATGTCGGGATTCGACGGATGAATGACGATGCGCCCGATTCGACCGGACTCCGGTAAGCCCATGTTGGTCCAGGTCTTGCCGGCATCGACCGACTTGTAAATCCCGTTGCCCATGACGTCGCTATCGCGTATGACCCAGGCCTCGCCGGTACCGGCCCAGACCGTGTTCGGCTCGGAAGGTGCGACTGCAAGAGCGCCGATCGCGGCGGCGGGCTGCTTGTCGAAAATCGGCTCCCAGCGATTACCGCCATCCACCGACTTCCAGACCCCGCCCGAGGCGGCCCCGGCGTAGTACACGCTCGGATCGCCGGGTATTCCGGCGACGGCAGCGATGCGATTCCCGACCTTGGGTCCCACGAAGCGGAACTTGAAGTCGCTTTCATGATCCGGTTCGGCCGCCGCTGCACCAGCCGACGCCAATCCGCCGATGGCTGCCGTTGCGACAAGCCAGTACCCCAGTGTTATTTTTCGCATCCCCAACTCCCTGCGTGTGACCAGCGCGAACCTTACCTTATTTCAATAGCGGCGCGAGAGACTCGCCTTGCGGCGCCGTGCTGCCTGCACAAAGCGGCGCGATGGTACCGCATCCTTTGCCCGGCCTGAATCGTCCTAAGGTGTAGGCCCAGCACTTGGGGTCGCCTATCCAAGGAGAGATTGCCATGCAAAGCCTCAAAAATCAGCGCGTCATCGTTACCGGCGGCAGCGGCGGCCTGGGCCTGGGCGTGGTGGAAGCTCTGGCCGGGCGCGGGGCCAAAGTCATGGTGGTGGCGCGCGACGCCCAGCGGCTGGCCGAGGTTGAGAGCCGACTCGGCGTCACCGGCGCGGTGGGTGACATGACCGACCGCGCCCTGGCCGCCTCCCTGCTGCAGGAGTTCCGACCCACGGTGCTGATCCTAAACGCGGGTACCAAGCCGTCGATGGGGCCGTTGCACGAGCAGAGCTGGGAGGGCTTCAGCGCGCCCTGGAACAGCGACGTCAAGGGCGGCTTCCACTGGATTCAGGAGGCGATCCGCCTGCCGCTGGCGCGCGGCAGCCGGGTGCTGATCACCTCCAGCGGCGCCGCCGTCGCCGGCTCGCCCATGTCCGGCGGATACGCGGGCGCCAAGCGTATGCTGTGGTTCATGGCCTCCTATGCGAACGTCGTCTCGGCAGAGCTGGACCTTGGCATCCGCTTCCAGGCCGTGTTGCCGCAGCAGATGACGGCGGCCGGCGGCGTCGGGCGCTCCGGCTCCGAGTACTACTCGCGGCGCAAGGGCGTTACACCGGAGCAGTTTCTCGCCGGCTTCGGCAAGCCGCTGTCCGCGCATGACTTCGGTGAGCACGTGATCAGCATTCTCACCGATGCGCAGTACGATGAGGCGCTCGCCCTCGGCATCAAGGGCGACCACGGCATCGTGGCGCTGGGAGCGTGAGCGTGGCCGATGACCCGCTGCTGGCCGCCCAGCACGAGGGGCGCCGCCGCTTCCTCGAGCTGGTGGCGGACCTCCGGCCGGAACTGCACCGCTACTGCGCGCGCATGACCGGTTCCATCGCCGACGGCGAAGACATCGTGCAGGACACGTTGGGCCGCGCCTACTACCTGCTGCCGGAGATGAATGAGCTGCCGGCGTTCCGTCCCTGGCTGTTCCGTATCGCCCACAACCGGGCGTTGGACCACCTCCGGCGCTACGAGGCGCGCATGGGCGAGCCGCTGTCCGCGGCGCAGGACAGCGCCATCGATCCAGCGCCCGATCCCGGCGACGCCATCGCGCACGAGCAGGCGGTGCGGGCGGCCGTGTCGCGCTTCGTCGAGCTGGCGCCGGCGCAGCGCAGCTGCGTCATCCTCAAGGACGTGTTGGGCCATTCACTGGAGGAGATCGGCGCGCTGCTGGAGCTGAGTCTAGCGGCGGTGAAGGCGGCGCTGCACCGCGGCCGGTTGCGGCTGCGCGAGCTGGCCGAAGCGCCACCGGCTGCCGCGCCGCCGCGGCAGACCTCGACCGCGGTGGCGCGCTATGTCGCTCTATTCAATGCCCGCGACTGGGACGGCGTGCGCGCGATGCTGGCCGAGGACGTACAGCTCGACCTGGTATCGCGCGCGCAGCGCGCCGGGCGCGCGGTCGGCGACTACATGACCAACTACGAGCGCTACCGCGACTGGCGACTGGCGCCGGCCTGGCTGGAGGGGCGCGAGGTGATCGCAGTGTTCCGGGCACCGGGAGATGCGCGGCCCGGGTACTTCATCGAGCTGACGGTGGAAAACGGGAAGGTGCGATTGATCCGCGATTTTCGGTACGTGCACTACGTGATGCAGGACGCAGCGGTGGTGCTGGCCTAGCCGCGTTTGCTGACGTATTCACTGGACCGGTCGCCGCGGCTATATTAGAAAAGGGTTATGTCCCTCTCTTCCAACGGGCCGCACGCGACGCAAGTCAGGCCGCTGCTTGCCCTGGCCACGCAGTTTCTGAGGGCCGGGCGACCGGCCGATGCGATCGCTCCATTGCGTGAAGCCGCATTCTTACAGCCGTCCGATCCCACCATCCAGCACGACCTGGGCTTGGCTTGCTTGGAGATCGGCCGCTTGCCGGAGGCGATCGCCGCATTTCAGCGCGCAATCTCGAGTAACCCGCGCTACGCGAACGCATACTTTCGATTAGGGATAGCCCTGGAGAAGCGGGGCGATCTCGGCTCGTCCATCATCGCCTACCACCGTGCCACCGAGCTCAAGCCGTCGCTGACGGAGGCCTGGTTCCGCGCGGGCGCCTTGGTTCACACCATGGGCCATCGTGACGAGGCAATCGGCTGTTTTCGCCGCGCGGCAGCGTCGGGACCGAAGACAAGATTTGGACGCCTCGGCGCGGCACGGGCGCTGCTCACCGAAGATCGCGACGTCGAAGCCGAACGGGTGTTGCGCGAGACGCTGGTACTCGATCCGGCCAATGCCCTCGCGTACGACCTGCTTGGTAACCTGCTCTCCGAGTTTGGTCGCTTCGAGGAGGCCCACGAATGCTTTGCAAAAGCGGTCACGATCGCGCCGCTGATGGCGGGAAGCTACTACGACCTTGTCCGGTGTCGTCCTGTTACAACGACCGATGAGGGTTTGCTTGCACGCATGGAGGTTGCGCTTGCGACGCCGGGGTTGGACGTGGCGCATCGTCTGCGAGTTCACCTCGCCCTGGGCAAGGCCGCGGATGATCTTGGGCGCTACGGCTTGGCGATGCAGCACTTCGATGCCGCCGACGCCGTTCGCCACGGCTCCGCTGCGTTCGATTCCGCCGCGTTCGACGCTGAGATCAACCGTCTGATCGAGCGGTGTACGCCGGACCTGATCGCGCGTGCGCCGGAACTAGGCGCCGGCGATCCCACGCCGGTACTGATCATCGGCATGCCCAGGTCCGGCACAACTCTGGTCGAGCAGATTGTGTCCAGCCATCCCGAGGTCGGCGCCGGCGGAGAGCTGAATTTCTGGAACGAGCGAGGGGCCTTATGGCATCAAGCAGGCCTGGCGGGGACCGAGGTTCCGTTCCTCGGCAAGGCCGCGGCCGACTACCTCAGCGTGCTGCGCGCAATCGGGCCCAAGTCGGCGCGGGTGACCGACAAGATGCCCTTCAATTTCCTCTGGGCCGGGCTCATCCACCTCGCATTCCCGCGCGCGACAATCATCCATTGCCGCCGCGCCGCGATCGACACGGGCCTCTCGATCCACCAGACTCTTTTCCACCCGGGCCTCGCATTTCCGACCGGTGGCTGCAAACTCGTCGCGTATTTTCGCAGCTATCGGCGGCTGACCGACCATTGGCGGAGAGTGCTGCCGGCGGATCGGTTCATTGAAGTCGAATACGAAGAGCTGACACGCGAACCGGAACCGGTGATCCGGCGCATCATCGCGGGCTGCGGCTTACCGTGGGAAGACGCCTGCCTCCACCCCGAACGCAATAGGCGCGCTGTGAAGACGCCGAGCAAGTGGCAGACCCGCCAACCGATTTATCGCGGTTCCGTGGATCGCTGGCGACGCTACGAACCCTGGCTGGGTCCGCTGCGCGCGCTTCTCGATGGCGCGTAGCACACGCGGAGAATCAACACTTTGTAAATTTTGCAGCCGCGGCGCACGCCTTTCTAACGAAATAATTCACATAACTGTCACACCCGTGTCCCAAGCCTGTGGCGGAATTCGCCTCCGAGGGGCACCCAACTCACGGGTTGAACGTGGGCTTCATACTTTCAACCTTGACACGGTGGAACATCGTCCAGCTACCGGGTTTGCAGCATTAGAGGGGATAAAACATGTCTCGAAAGAAATCTCGAAATCTGTCTCGAACAAGGCGACTGAGTCCATTGGCCGGCCTGGTGGCAATGGGTATTACGGCACCGGCATTCGCCGACAAGTCCGTGCCGTTCCCGACCTACGTGACCGGCCCGCAGGCGAACGGTTCCTATGTCGTGAGCGACGGCCAGATCATCAACCCGGCCGGCATTCAAGTCGACCTCGGCATCCGGGTCCGCGCCAAGGCGATTGCTCTGAACCCGAACTCCGCCAGCCACACGGCCGCCGTCCTTACCTTGGGTGCGGCTCAGGCAGTCGAAGTGTTCGACACCCAGACGGGGAAAGTGCTGCAGAACTACCTGCCGTTTATGGATCCTAGCGGCAGCTATGGTGGCATCACGTACTCGGCGGACGGCAAGTACCTCTTGTTCAGCCAGGATAGCAGCTTCGTCGCGATCGCCAACGTCTCCCCCCAGGGCTTGCTGACGGATAACACCCAGGTCTCGGTGCCGCCGGATAACAGTTTCATCTCCTGTTTCCCCAATAGCCCGATTGGCGACTACGGACGTTCGTGCGGTACCTTCTATTCGACGAACACATCGTATCCCGGCGGCGTTGCCTTCTCCCAGGACGGCAAGAGCGCATACGCGCTGCTAAACCAGAACAACACGCTCACCAAGATCGACTTGACCGCGACGATGCTGACCCAGGGCACACAGATTCGCGTCGGCAACGCTCCGCACAGCATCGTGATCAACGGTCAAACCGCCTATATCAGCAATGAGGGCGGCAGGGCGGCCACGGAGTCCGACTTCCAGGTCTACTCCGCCGGCACGCCGATCGTCGCCGACCCGGTGAACGGCTCCGCCGTGGGAGGCACCGTTTCCGTGGTCGATCTGACGAAGATGCAGGTTGTCGGTACGATTTCGGATGGCATCGGACTTCACCCGACCGGGATGGCCCTGTTCGGGGACGCTCTGCTGGTGGCAAACACCTATAGCGACACCATCTCCGTTATCGACACCGCCACCAACAAGGTCATGCGGACGATCAACCTGAGGCTGCCGATCAAGGTGCCCGGGCAGCACACGCCGGCGTACGGCGCCGGGCCGAACTCGATCGCGGTCGACGCCAAAGCCGGCGTTGCCTACGTGGCGCTCTATAATGCCAACGCGATCGCGGTCGTCGACCTGAGCGGTGGGTCGGATGAGCCTGTGCTCGGCATGATTCCGGTGGCCTACGCGCCGGCTTCGGTCGTCCTTGACTCGGCCGACAATCAGCTGATCGTGGCCAACGACAAGGGCATCGGCACGCGTCACTCGTTCGAAACCGACTATGGCGTGACCGACTACAATTCTCACCAGGACAACGGCACTGTCAGCATCGTGCCGCTGCCGAACAAGTCGACGCTGGAGTCGATGACGAGGCAGGTCTATCAGAACAACCACTGGGACTTGAGGCAGAATATCGAATCCGCAGGCGGCGGCAGCCGGTCTCAAGAGCCGGTCCCCATCCCGGCCAAGATCGGCGATCCATCGTTGATCAAGCATGTCTTTCTTATCATCCGCGAAAACCGCACGTACGATCAGGTGCTCGGCGATGTGGCTGCGGGTAATGGCGACCCCTCATTGGCCGTATTTGGCGGCGCAGATACGCCGAACATGCACAACATCGTCGAGCGTTTCCCGCTGCTCGACAACTTCTACGACCCGAGCCGCCAGTCCGCGGATGGTCATCAGTGGATCGTCGAGGCCATGGCGCCCTACGCAGACGACATTCAGTCGCCGGACTGGGTGCGCAGTTATCCGGGCGGCAACGCGGGTGACGCGCTCGCCTATCAGAAAAAGGGTTTCCTGTTCCAGGAGGCGGTGGCGGCCGGCCTCTCGACGAAGATTTACGGCGAATATGTCGAGAACGAGAATTTTCCGACGGCACAAGGGCATCCGACCTGGTCGCAATTCTACGCCGACTCGCAGAACTTCGAGGCCGGCAAGGAAGCAACGTTGCTGTATCAGAACGCCGTCGCCGTGGAGTCTTCAATCCCGGTGGTATCGGGCCACCTCATCAAGAATTTCCCGCAATTCGATCTGAACATTCCCGACCAGTTTCGCGTCGACCTTTGGGTGCAGGACTTCAATAACGATCTGCAGTCCGGCGCCGTGCCTAGCTTAAGCATCCTGTGGATCATGGACGACCACACCGGCGGCCCGCCGACGGCGGATGCCGAACAGGCCGACAACGATCTCGCCGTCGGCCGCATCATCGACTACATCAGCCACAGCAAGGTCTGGAACTCGTCCGCGATCTTTATCGAAGAAGACGATGCGCAGAACGGCGTTGACCACGTCGACGGCCACCGCAGTCCGGGCTACGTCGTCAGCCCGTACGCCGTGCAGTACGGATCAACCGACCACACGTACTACACTCAGGTCAACATGACCCGCACCATCGAACAAATTCTCGGCCTGCCGCCGATGAACCAGTTCGACCTCGTTGCCTCACCGATGAGGACCGCCTTCGTGGAAGAAAAGCCGGAGGAGAAGTACTTCGAACCGTTTAACCACTTACCGAACCAGGTTCCGCTGGACAAGGGCGTGGCGCCGGCCACCGCTGCGGTCAGCGCGACCGCGACCGGTGCGGTCAGCCAGACCAGTGCGGTCAGCGCCCTGGCGAAGGCCTGGGCCAAGGCCAAGGTGCAGATTTTCGCCGGCAAGTCGACCAAGCCTGATTCCGAAGACCAGGACACGGTCAACCATTTGAACTGGTACGAGGCCACAAACTTCACGCGGCCCTATCCCGGCGAGACCACGGTACGCCCGCCGACCCAGTTCAAGAATCGCCTGGGAACTCCGAAGCCCGATCTCGACGACTGACGCGCGTCGCGCTTCGATCGCAAGAGCCCTTTCCCCGACCCGGGGGAGAGGGCTTTTTTTTGCGCTCGGCGAGAAGGGCAGTATTCGTGATCGCCGCCGGTAGACACCAGCACGACAGCACCCGCAGAATTGGCCTAGTATACCTTCGCTGGCTCAGCGTTAGGATTCAAAACTAAGGGGAAATGTCATGGCGGAAAACGTTTACAAGGTAGTCGAACTCGTCGGAACCAGCGCAGACTCTTGGGAGAAGGCAACTGCCGCTGCGATCAACCGTGCAAGCAAGACACTGCGGGACCTGAGAGTTGCGGAAGTTATAAAGCTCGACGTGCAGATCAAGAATGGAAAGGTCGAAGCCTATCGATCGCGGATCAGCGTCTCATTCAAGTACGAGAGCAAAAGCTGACTGTAGATGAGCCGCGAGATTGGTATCACGCGCACTCGAACCGGAGGGTAGATCACCGGGGAACTATTTGTTTCAGCCCGCCCCCTCGGCGTTGCTCTTAACACGAATTTCTTTGCGGCATGGGCGAGCGCCAATCGGCGCCCGCCCACACTGAAGTGCTCGCGCTGACGAACTGCGTTTGCCTTCCTATTGACGCTTTAAATTGAGAGCGTGCTATGGTTTCGAAGGTGGCCAAGCTCGTTAAAGATCGCAGTCAGGATAAACGCCGGCGCATTGAAGCGGCGGCTCTCGCGCTGTTCACCACGCAGGGCTTTCACGGCACCAACAACCGCGAAATCGCCAAAAGGGCCGGCGTCTCCACGGCGGCGATTTACACCCATTACCCCAGCAAAGAAGCGCTTTTCACCGGCCTGGTGGAGCAGCACCGAGCGCTGGTCGCCAAATGGCTTAGAAAGACCATCGCCGGGCTCCGAGATCCTCTGGCCAAACCCGATCTGACGGCGTTCGCCTCGGCGATTCGCGCCAAGATGCGCAAGGATCCGGAGTACTTCCTGCTGATCTTCATCGACGTGGTCGAATTCAAGAATCAGCACTTCCGCGCATCCTTCCATGACGTGCCCGAGTGGTTCCGCCGCGCACTCGGCCCGGTTCTCGCCAATGTGAACAACCAGCCCGGCTGGTGCGGGCAGGACCCGGCGTTCGTACTGGCCGCGGTCTACATGTATTTTGTACACTACGGGCTGATCGAACAGCACATGGGCGGACGCCGCCATCTCGGCGTATCCAACGAGCAGGCGATCAAACAGGTAGTCGAGCTGCTGTGCGGGGGGCTGTGGCGCATGCCGCCCCGGGCCGCGCGAGGCAACGGCAGGCGCACGCCGTCGAATGGTTCCGACCGGCAGAAGCTGCTCGAGGAGGCCATGCAGAGTCGGATCGACTTCATCCGCCTCTCATCCGGCCGCATGTGGAGCGTGCCGCCGGAGATTCCGGTTGGAAAGTCACGTGCCGGCGAGGCGGCGCCAGTACCCATGCTGTTTCTGCCGGAGATCTCCCCCGATCGGCCCGACGACACACAGCTACGGATTGAGGCGGCGGCTCTCGCGCTCTTTAGCACGCAGGGATTTCACGGTACCAACATCCGCGATATTGCGGAGAAAGCCGGCGTCTCTCAGGGCGCAATCTATACCTACTATTCAAGC
>Ga0210394_10007400_pt1 | contig 11581 bp, 11 predicted proteins | sample IncBWC12MmetaG_FD_160121 | JGI IMG/M metagenome (GOLD analysis project Ga0210394, IMG submission 160121) | Forest soil microbial communities from Barre Woods Harvard Forest LTER site, Petersham, Massachusetts, United States - Inc-BW-C-12-M | ecosystem: Environmental > Terrestrial > Soil >... | reverse complement strand
TGACAGCAGAACCGTGCCGTCATCGGCGACCACGCGCACCGTTCCGCCCGTGGCGACCTCAAACGTCTTGTCGTGCGAGCCATACTCCTCGGCTTGCTGCGCCATCAACCCAACGTTCGGCACAGAGCCCATCGTCTTCGGGTCGAAGGCGCCATGCGCCTTGCAGTCCTCGATGACGGCCTCGAACAGCGGCCCGTAGCAACGATCGGGGATCACGGCGATCACGTCGTGCAGCTTGCCGTCAGGGCCCCACGTGCGCCCCGATTCGCGAATCATTGCCGGCATCGATGCATCGATGATCACGTCGCTCGGCACGTGCAGACCGGTGATTCCCCGGTCGGAATTGACCATGGCCAGGCCAGGCTGCTTCGCGTAGGTGGCCTCGATATCGGCCTTGATCGCCGCCTTTTCAGCCTCCGGCAATTTCTCGATCCGGGTCAGCATGTCGGCCACGCCATTGTCGGGATCAACGCCAAGGCGCGTCAGTGTGGCGCCATGCTTCTCGAAGACATCGGCGAAGAACACGGAAACGCAATGACCGAAGATGATGGGATCAGAGATCTTCATCATGGTTGTCTTGACTTGCAGCGAGAGTAGGACGCCGTCCTTCTTCGCGGCGTCGATCTGCGCGGCGAAGAAGGCGCGCAACGCCTTGCGGTTCATCACCGCCGCGTCGATGATCTCGCCGGTCTTCAGCGGCGTCTTCGCCTTCAGCACCGTGACCGCGCCATCGGTGCCGACCAACTCGATACGGGCATTGGTCGGCGCCGCGATCGTCGTCGCGACCTCCGAACCGTAGAAATCGCCGCCCGACATGTCCGCCACGCGCGTCTTCGAATCCTTGGTCCAGGCGCCCATCTTATGCGGATGGTTGCGCGCGTATTGCTTCACGGCGGAAGCGGCGCGGCGGTCGGAATTGCCCTCGCGCAGCACCGGATTGACGGCGCTGCCGAGCACCTTGCCGTAGCGGGCGCGGATTTCCTTATCCGCTGGCGTCGCGTCGCTATCCGGATAGTCCGGCACGTCGTAACCCTTGCTCTGCAACTCCTTGATCGCGGCCTTCAGCTGCGGGATCGAGGCGGAGATGTTGGGCAGCTTGATGATGTTGGCCTCGGGGCGCATCGCAAGTTGGCCAAGTTCCGCGAGCTCGTCGTTAATCTTTTGCGCTGGCGTCAGTTTGTCGGGGAAGTTGGCGATGATGCGGCCAGTCAGCGAAATGTCCTTCAGCTTCATCTTCACGCCGGCCGCCCCGACGAAGGCTTGGACGATCGGCAGAAGGGACAACGTAGCAAGCGCAGGTGCTTCATCAACCTTCGTCCAAACGATTTCGAGATCTGACATGCATGCACCTCCGCGCGCCGCTTTCGCAGGGGCGCGACCATAAAGGCCGCAGTCAACGGAGGCAAGCCGACGCGGCCCTTCCCGGAACCTGCCGCGCCAGATGGCTCGTCAGGTTACTAACAGCCCCGCAAAGCCGCCTGATGCGGCCTGATCGGCTCCAAAATGACAGATTTGTCATCAAACATTTACTTGCAATTTACAAATCGAAATACGCCCTCGGTGCCACCTCGTTATATTTCAATGCCTTGAATGACGCGCCTAATAAATAGGCAAACCCTAGTTTGCGACGGGAGATGGCTGCCGCGGGGATCGAAAGGGCGGTTTTTCCACCAATTTGTCCACCGCTTCCGGGGATAGCAGCGGTTGCACTGCGGATTATCCAGAAACCTCAAGGTCTTGCCATACGGGATGGCGATCAGAGCGTGCCCCCCGCCGGTTGGGTGTGCACCAGCGTATTCATCAGTTCTGCAACGCTCGGCACGATCTCCAATAATCTCGGCACGAGCGGCGCGGTGAAACCATGCGCGGCGAGATGGTCGAGTAAATCGCGCAAGGGCTGCCAATAGCCGGCGACATCGACCAGGAAGATCGGTTTGCCGTGCAGCCCGAGCTGACGCCAGGTGAGGATCTCGAAGGTCTCGTCGAGCGTGCCGATGCCGCCCGGCAGAACCGCGAAAGCATCGGCCCTTTCGGCCATCAGCCGCTTCCTCTCGTGCATGCTGCCGGTGATGACGAGTTCGCTGACGCCCTGATGCGCCAGCTCGGCATTGCGCAGCCGTTCCGGGATGATGCCGACCACCCGGCCGCCCGCCGTCAGCACCGCATCGGCAAGGACGCCCATCAGCCCGACCCGGCCGCCGCCAAAGACCAATTCGATACCGGCTGTCGCCAGGGCTTGGCCGAGCTCGCGCGCGGCAGCCTGATAGCGGTGGTCGAGCCCGACGGCCGAACCGCAATAGACGCAGAGTCGGGTTACGTGCTGCATCGCACCGCTACCCTACGCCTCCAACGCATAAAGCTCGGCCGGCAGGATCGGGGCGACGCGGCCGCGCGCATGGAGATAGGATTGCCAGAAGAGGCACGCCGCGACCGAGCGCCAGGGATGCCACGCCGCGCCGATCTCGCGCAATCCGCGCTCGCTCGGGCGCTCGGCGAGCCCCAGGCATTCGGCGATGGCGAGTTGCAGCCCGAGGTCGCCGGCGGGCCAGACATCGGGGCGGCCGAGCGCAAAGATCAGATAGATCTCGGCGCTCCATCGCCCGATCCCCTTGAGGTCAATGAGGGCCGCGAGGACGGCGGCATCGTCGGCCTCGGCGAGCCGGGCGAAATCGAACTCGCCGCTCGCCACCGCAGCGGCCAGCCGGCGGGCATAATCCATCTTCTGCCGGCTGAAGCCGCAGCTGCGCAACGTGGCGTCGTCGAGGACAAGAAACGGCGCGGGCAGAAGCGGGTCGCACAGACCGGCGAGCCGGCGGTGCATCGCCGCGGCGGCGTCGATCGAGACCTGCTGTTCGAGGATGATATGTAAGAGGGTCGCAAAGCCGTTGCGGCGCCGGCGAAAGCGCGGCACGCCGGCGCGCTCGAGGATGGGACGAAACACCGGCTCTGCGCCCAGCGCCGCGATCCCTTCCTCAAGCCGTGCCGGAGCGTAGATGACCCCCAAGATGTCAGCCCCACAGGATCGGGTCGGGCGGATAGATCGTGCTGCCGTCATAGCGCAGCCCCGGCACGCGATCGGACGCCAAGAGCAGCGGGCCGTCGAGATCGACCACCTGGGCGCGCTGCGCGACCAGCATCGCCGGTGCCATCGACAAGGAGCTGCCGATCATGCAGCCGACCATGATCTTGAAGCCTCGGGCCGCCGCCATGTCCGCCAGCGCCAGGGCCTCGGTCAGCCCGCCCGATTTGTCGAGCTTGATGTTGACCGCGTCGTATTTGCCGAGGAGGCCGTCGAGATCCTCGCGGGTGTGGCAGGATTCGTCGGCGCAGATCGGGATTGGGTGCGGCACGTCGCGTAGCGCCTCATCGGCCCCGGCCGGCAAGGGCTGCTCGATCAGCTCGACCCCGAACGCGCCAAGTTGCGGCATCACTTCGACCAGATGGCGCTCGGTCCAGCCTTCATTGGCATCGACGATGAGGCGCGCCGCCGGCGCCGCGCGACGCACCGCCCGCACCCGCTCGAGATCCCCGTCGCCGGTCAGCTTCAATTTCAACAACGGCCGGGCGCGCTCTATTGCGGCTAATTCGCCCATCCGCTCGGGAGTGTCGAGACCGAGCGTATAGGCCGTGACAACCGGCTTCAGGGCATCGAGCCCGGCGATATCGGCGGCGCGGCGGTCATCGCGCTTGGCATCGAGGTCCCAGAACGCGGCGTCGAGGGCATTGCGCGCCGCGCCAGGGGGCATCGCCCGCTGCAACTCCCTGCGGTCGAGGCCGGAGAACACCGCGCCGCGCATGGCTTCGAGCGCCCGGACGACACTGTCGACGCTTTCCCCGTAGCGCGGATACGGCACACATTCGCCGCGCCCGCGGAACTCGCCGTCAAAGATTTCCGCGACAACCACTTCGGTGGTTGTCTTGCTGCCGCGCGAGATCGCGAACGAGCGGGCGAGCGGCCAAACCCGCCGGGTAACGCTCAGGCGCTGCGGATGCGGTGCCACCGAGCAGATCAGCCGAGCAAGCGATCGACGATCGCCCCGACCCCGGTTCGCACAGGGTCGATCGTTGGGAGACCGAGCCGATCCTCGGTGCGGCGCAGATAATCGCGCGCCGCCGCGGCATCGAGCGCCGCGGTATTGACGCTGACCCCGACGCAGCGCACCGCCGGATTGGTCAATTGCGCCGCCTCGACATTACGCTCGATGCACAGTTCCAGATCGGGCAGCGGAGTGTGCGGCAGCCCGCGCATATGGCGGCGTGTCGGCTCATGGCACATCACCAGCGCATCGGGCTGGGCGCCGTGAATGAGGGCGAGGGTGACGCCGGCATAGGAGGCATGAAACAAGGAGCCCTGGCCTTCGATGAGATCCCAATGATCGGGCTCATTAGCCGGGCAGAGCCACTCGACCGCACCCGACACGAAATCGGAGACGACCGCGTCGATCGATACGCCGTCCCCGGCGATGAAGATGCCGGTCTGGCCGGTCGCCCGGAAATCGGCCTTGAGCCCGCGCCCCCGCATCTCCTTGTCGAGCGCAAGCGCAGCGAACATCTTGCCGATCGAGCAATCCGTGCCAACCGTCAACAGCCGATTGCCGGGCCGTTTGATGCCGTTCCCGACCGCGAACTCGCGCGTCGGATGCCGCACATCGGCGATCTGGCGGCCGAGCCGAGAAGCAGTCTCGCGCAGCGCCGGTATGTCCGTCAGCCGGTGGTGCAGGCCGCTCGCCAGATCCATGCCGAGCTCGAGGGCGCGCACCAAAAGCCCCTCCCAGCCTTGCCCGAGGACGCCGCCCCTATTGGTGGTGCCGACGATCACGGTCTTGACCCCGGCAGCGGCGGCCTCCTCGATCGTCATGTCGGGAAGGCCGAGATCGGCGTTGCAGCCGGGCAGGCGGAGCTGTCCCAGTGAAATTTCCGGCCGCCAGAAGGCGATGCCGGCCGCGGTCTTGGCGGCGAGCTGGTCCGGCGCGTCGCCGATAAACAAGAGATATGGAGTGCGCAGACTCACCGTCCCAACCCCTCTTCTACGCCCGATCTTAGGGAAGAGCGCCCCAGGGTGAAAGAGCGGGTGAAAGAGGCGGGCGAAAGAGGCGCGAAGGCCCTTCGGCATTGCACCCTTTCCGTCCCGGTTCCAGGCCATAAGCAGCAGGCATTCGCGCTGCGAATGCCTGCCATCCGCACGGGGTTGAGGATGCCAGCGGCGCGCCGAGCGTATCCCCTAGACAGAGCGGCATCCGAGGAGGTCCCGATGAGCCCGGGTGCATCCATATATGACTTACCGCCGGACGACGACCGGCGCGGTCCTGGCGGCGTCGCCTGGGCCTCGGTGATCGCCATCCTCTTTGCGGCGATCGCCGCGATCAGCTTCGCCGTCGATCAGAGCGTGACGCTGTCGAGCCTCCCTGCGCCCCCGCCGGCCGACAGCCCGGGGCATTAGCGCCAGGGCATTAGCGAGAGAACCGGAAGGCGGCGGCTCCCGCCCGGTAATCGACAGGCGCAACGAAAATCGGCACAGTGGCGGCCGCACGAATTGGCCGGGCCGATGACCAGATCGATCGCCGCCGTTCTCCTGGCGCTTGCGGCAGGCGCCGCCGGAGCGACCCAAGGAGGCTGTACCGGGCCGCATCCGTTCGTCCGCGCCGGGGATGCGAATGCCGTCGAGGTCGTTTATAGCGGCGATGCCGCGAGCGCGTTGCCGGTCGCGCGCCAGCACTGCGCCCGATACGAGCGGGTCCCCCGCCCGGTCAACGCCGGCGCCGACGTCGCGGTTTTCGATTGCGTAGAGCCCTAGCGGCTCACCAACCGGGAGGGGAAGAGGATGCGGCGCGGGTGGCGATCGGCCGGGGCAGGATTTGGCGCCGGGCTATTCATGCTGTGCTGCCCGGCAATGCTGTCGGCGGCTCCCTGCGACCAGTTCGACCCGACCGGCCCCGCCCGCAGCGCCCAAATCACCCTTAATTCGAGCGATTTCGTCGATGAGCGCCGGGACGAGATGCGCAGCTTCATCGCGACCGCAAGCCTCGGCAAGGTCGCGGTCTCGGTTCTGTCTTCCACCCCGGGCGGCATCGTCCGCGGCGTGTCGGCGACCCCCGAGGTGAGCCGATTCTCGGCGCTTTACGGCGAGCAGCTGAAGGGCATCTCGATTGCCGTAGAGCTCAGAAACCGCGCGGAGCCGGCAATCGTGGTCCTCAATCTGCGGCAGGTCTGCGCCGAGTATTTCCGCCGCACCGTGCTTTATTACTGAGCGCGGCCTAGACGGTTTTCGACCGAGCCGACGCACTCGGCACGCATCACCCCCACCCCGACCCGCCCCCCTCGAGGGGGCGGGAGTAGGAGTGCTGGAAGAGGCCCTCCCCCTTGATGGGGGAGGGTTTGGGAGGGGGTGAGCGCGGTGCAACTTGAGTGGAAACTGGCCCTAGGTCAGAACTGCACGCGCTGGGTCAACGCGCCGTCGATGATGAGGTTGGTGCCGGTGATGAAGCTCGCCCGCGGGCTCGCCAGGAAGACAACGGCGTTGGCGACCTCCTCGGGGGTGCCCATGCGGCCGGTCGGATTGCGCGCCAGCATCGATCTGAACATCTCCGGGTTGCGCTCCTCGACGATGTTCCACACGCCGCCTCTGAAATAGACATTTCCGGGCGACACCATGTTGGCCCTGACATTCTTTGCCGCGAGATTGCGGGCGAGCCCTTTGACATAGGGCACCAGCGTCGCCTTGACCGCCGCGTAGGATCGGTTCGGGCCATAAATTTCGGCCATCGCGGTGCTGCCGACCACCACGATCGAGCCTGAGTCGGAAGCTTCGAGGATCGGCAGCGCGGCTTCGATGCCGAAAACCGTGCCCATCACATCGATCTCGAACCCGCGGCGCCACGCCGCTTCGTCCATGCCCTGGGCGAGGGCGCTCACATTGGCGACAAAGATGTCGAGGCCGCCGAGCGTCTCGGCGGCCTCGGCGACCCAGGCGCGCAGCGCGACAAGATCGGCGACGTCGACCGCACCGCCGGTCGCCTTGACGCCGGCGCGTGCGAGAGCCGCAACTGTTTCATCGACGGGTCCACGATTGCGCGCGCAGATCGCAACGTCGCAGCCCTCCGCAGCCAGCAATGTCGCGGTAGCGTGGCCGATGCCGCGGGTGCCGCCGGTGACGATCGCCTTTTTACCCTTCAATCCGAGATCCATTGCGCGTCCCTTTCCGGTCGATCGTCCGGTAGAGTAAGCCCGCCGGCCAGCGACCAACAACATTCGTTCGCTGGCAGACGAGACGAGGATCTGAGGTGCTCAATCGTGGATCCCGGCTTTCGCCGGATGGCAATTTGAGTTGGCTGGGCGACCGCTCAAAGCATTCTGACTCGGGTATGAGCAATGCCTGGCAATCGGGTCTGGGCCGCCCCGTTCAAACCGGGGCTGCCATCGGACGCAGGATCCGTTCGTCGTAGCCGAATTTCGAGATATAGGCCGTGCTCAGTCCCAGACATTCGATCGAGGCGCAGCGGTCGCGATAGACGCATTGGTAAAAACCGTTGCGCATGAATTCCGGCCAGAAGGCCGGATCGATGAAAAGCTGCGGCTGGGTGTTCATCAGCGCGGCGCCATCATCGCCCAGCAGGCATTGCGGAAAATTCTTCACCTCGACGCCGCGCCCCAACGCTTTGGCCCGGGCGACGGCTTCGCGCAGATAGGGCGCGATTGCCGCATGGGAAGCAATGAGGTCCTTTTCGTCGGTCTCGCTCATCGGCCAATAGACCCAAAACTCCATTTGAACCAGATGGCGCAAATGCGCGAGGCGGTCGACGATTTGCGGCAGCAGGTGAAAACTGCGACTCGTCACGACCGAATTCGTCAGGGTGGCCACGCCGTCGCGCCCGTCGAGGTTCTCGAGCCCGCGCAGCGTCTTGTCGAAGGAGCCCGCGACGGTGGTAATGGCGTCGTGGGACTGCGCGTCCGGACCGGCGACGCTGACGAAATACTCGTCGACGCCCGCGTCGATCAACGTGTCGCAATAGGCGGGCTGTGCCAGATGCATGCCATGGGTCTGAATGCGGACATGCGCGAAACCCGCCGCCCGCGCCCGTTTCGCAAGCTCGGGAAGATCGCTGCGCAGGGTGATCTCCGAACCGGTCAGGATGAGGCCCTTCCAACGCCGGTGGCGCGCATTCTCCGCCAGAAGCTCGTCGAACCGCTCTCCCGATTCCGGCGCCAGCCGGTCCATCGTGCCCTCGATCATGCAATGCACGCATCGCAGATTGCAGCGGAACTCCATCGTCATCGAGACGTAGTCGCGATGGTCGAACCGGTGCAAGGACGCCGCTTGGGACGCCGGGGTCTCAGTTTGAACCGACATGAATCCTGTATCACCGTTCGTTCTTGACTAACCGTTCGGAGCGCCGCGCGCCGCTTCCGGCAGCGCCAATCCGCGTCAGAGAAGGCCGTAAAAGGCGCTTTTTGTGTACTTCACTGCGCCGCCTTCGAAGACATAGTCGAGACCGACATCATATAGCATGTGGTCGAGATCGTTGCGATAGTATCGCGCAAATGCGACGAGATCGGCCGGGAACCCCTCTCGTTCAAGGAAACCGATCAGCGGATCCACCGCAATTCGCGAAAAATAGACGCCATCGTTGAACTTTTTGTTGGCCACGACGATCACCGCGCAGTCCAGCAATTCCGGACGCAGGACCGCTTGCAGCGCAAACCCCCTGAGATCATGGTGCACCGAGCAGCCGATCTTGGCGACAATATCGTCCATCTCCTTTCGCGCGTCGAAGAAGAAATAAAAGTTCGCGAGCCGCAGGCCGGCGGCCGATTGCTCGTAACAGATGCCCGACGAGACGCTGCTGCCGGGGTTTCCGATATAGACATTGACGATATCGAGCGGTCGCCGACCGCTGGCGACTTCTTCGTCCAAATCGATGGAGAACATGAAATAGGGGCGGCCCTCCAAGGGGTGCACAGGGCACTTTACCCACGGCGCCAGGATTTCGAGGACGCGGGTGATCGACACCTCACGCTCCAGGCGGGCGTAGTCGTAAAAATAGAATTCGAAGCTCAGCCGGTCGGCGATTTTCTTGACGCCGAACACGGTGCGGAACGGTCCGAGCCGCTCGCGCAAGGCCCTGCAGGCGGCCGTGAGGTGCGGGCCGCCACCGGCAGCTTCGATAGCGCGCCACAACAGGTTGGACGATCGCAGCTTGCCCGCTTGCGGCGCGACCGGCGGGTAATCCCACAGGCAATAATCCGCATAGCGGTCGCGCGGGGCTGTGCGCTCGAGCTGGGTGGCCGCCGAATTCATGATGCTTCCATCAATGCGCTTCGATCCCGTAGTAGATCGTCACGAATTCCTCGCCGTCCCGTCCGATTCCGGCCGAAAGATGGCCCAAGGCCAGTTCCCCGGCGGGGCCGAACACGGTGAGCGCGCGGGATTGCGGCACCGCGAAATCCCGCATTGTCGTCTCGATCAGATCAGCGATTTGACCCAAACGCAACTCGGCGTCATAGACGTTGAGATCCAGGGAGCGGCGCGGGTTGCCGGGCTCTTCAACCTCCATCATCCGAAGTTCGCCCGAATCGGCCAAGGCCGCGACGCGCGACAAGAGGCTCAACGCGCAGCGAAGCGCGCGCGGCGCCCCGCTCGCGGGCAGCAGCGCGCGCAGTTTCGCTTCGATATCGAGCCGCGTCCGGCAGGGTGCCCAGAGGTAACGCGTCACGGCCGCGCCGTCGGAACGCCGGGGCACCCATTTGTAGGCGAGATGCACCAGGACCGGCGCGCCGCTCGCCATCGCGCGCCGCGCTTGCGACGCATATTCGAAATAGATCTTGCGCACTTCGAAGCCTGGGCCGCCTTCGTGCCCGAAATGCACGATGTCGGCGCCCTCGAGCGCGACCGCAAGCCGGTCCGCGAAGCTGGCCGGGATGTCGAGCTCGCGGCCCATTTCGGCGAGCTTGTCGGCGGGTAGCTTGCCGAGCGCCGCCCGGTGGATGGTGATCAGACAGCGATCGTCCAACAGCACCCCCGGCGCGATCTTTACCGAGCGTTCAAGGCCGTAGGGCGCGCGGAGCCCCTCGACCAGCTTGATAAGCTCGGCGGCCGGCATCAGAAATTCGTCCGATGCAGTTCGGCAAGGTAGGATTTGTGGGTCGGCATCCGGGTGGCGAATTCGCGGTTTTCCGCCCTGATCCGGTCAAGGAGCTGCCACACTTCGCCGCGACCGGCGACTTCGGCTTCGGCGATCGGCCGTCGCGGGAACCGTCCGTTGCCGGTGAAAATGAAAAAATAGCTGGTTTCGGGAAACAGCTGCCGCATCCGGGTTTCGATGCGCCCGGTTTCATCGTAGAGCGCGATCTTCTCGCGCAGCGTGTCCGGCAGCGGCGCATTGCGTGCGTCGAGCCAGAACGGCTCGCCGCGCTGGGCGAGACTATAATGCAGGACGATGAAGTCGCGCACTTCATCATAGACTTCAGCCATCTGGGTATTATAGGCGCGGCGCAGAACCTCGCTGAAGCCGCGATCGGGGAAATAGTTGACGAGAAGCGTGATCGCCTTTTGGATCAAATGAATACCGGTCGACTCGAGAGGCTCGACAAAACCCGAAGAGAGCCCGACCGACACACAGTTGCGAACCCAGAAATCGGTCCGCCGGCCGACGCGAAACTTGATCACGCGCGGATCCGCCGCGCGCTCCCTGCGCAAGCCGGACTGGGCGATCAGCGCCGCGGTGGCGGCGTCCGTCGAGATATGCGCGCTCGAGAACACGTAGCCGTTGCCGACCCGGCTGCTCAGCGGGATCTTCCACATCCAGCCCGCCGCCACGGCCTTCGACAATGTATAGGGCGGGAAACTGTCGCTGCGCGGCAGCGGCATTGCAACCGCGCTGTCGCACAGCATGTATCGCGACCAATCGATCCAGGAATCCCCCAGCGTCTTCTCGATCAGGAGGCCGGCAAATCCGGTCGCATCGATGAACAGGTCGCCGGCTAGGGTGCGTTCGCCGCCGATGTCGAGGCTCGCAATGTCCCCGCGATCATCGAGGACGACGTCCTGCACATGCCCGAAGAGGTGCTGAACACCCTCCCCCGTCGCCACCTCGCGGAAGTACTCGGCCAGGGCCGCCGCGTCGAGATGGTAGGCGTAGGTGCCCAGCTCCGCGATCTTGGAGGAGCCGCGATAGGGCCACGGCGACTTCTCCTGTTCGGCGAGACGGGTCTGCAGCGAATAGTCGGAATAGCTCAATTTGCTCCCCGCCTCGAACCTCCGCTTTAGCCAGTAATGGAAAAGGTCGAGGCCATTGATCTGGGTGCCGCACAACCCGAACGAATGCCAGTAGGCGCCGCCCTCCCCGGTCCAGCCATCGAATTGGATGCCGAGTTTGTAGGTCGCCGAGCAGCGGCGCATGAACTCGTTTTCGTCGAGGTTCAGCGATCGGACGAAGTGCACTATCGTGGGGATCGTCGCCTCGCCGACCCCAATCGTGCCGAGCGTTGGCGATTCAACGAGAACCACGGTGCAGTTCAAGCGTCGCATGAAGCGGTTGAGATAAATCGCGGCCATCCATCCCGCGGTGCCGCCGCCGACGATGAC
>Ga0210394_10007399_pt1 | contig 11582 bp, 9 predicted proteins | sample IncBWC12MmetaG_FD_160121 | JGI IMG/M metagenome (GOLD analysis project Ga0210394, IMG submission 160121) | Forest soil microbial communities from Barre Woods Harvard Forest LTER site, Petersham, Massachusetts, United States - Inc-BW-C-12-M | ecosystem: Environmental > Terrestrial > Soil >... | reverse complement strand
TGCGCAATCTCACCGTGCTAGAAAACGTAATGCTCGGCGCATTCCTTCGCACCTCTAGCCGATCCAAAGCGGAAGAAGCAGCGACGAAGGTTCTGCATTTTCTCGAAATGGACAAGATGCTGCATCTGCCCGCACGGGGCATGGGGTTGCCCGTGTTGAAGCGCTTGGAAATTGCGCGTGCCCTGGCTACGCAGCCGAAATTAATCTTGCTCGATGAAGTTGTCGCCGGCCTGCCAACTCCGGAAGCCATTAAGCTCGCCATGCTGCTCAAGCGACTGCCAGAGTGGGGAATCTCGACTATCGGTGGCATCGAGCATGTCATGCAAGTGGTCATGCGCATTGCCGATCGGGTGATCGTGCTCGATCATGGCACGCTGATCGCCGAAGGCGCGCCCAAAGATGTGGTGCATCGTCCCGAGGTCATCGAAGCTTACCTCGGCAGCAAGTACAAGGAGATTGCGTTATGAGCGCCGCTCTCCTTTCCATGGACGATGTGCGCGCCAGCTACGGCGATTTTCAGGCGCTGTTCAACATCACTCTCGAAATCCATGCCGGCGAAATCGTAACTCTTATTGGCGCTAACGGAGCGGGAAAGACTACGACCCTCCGCGTGATCTCCGGATTGCTGCGCAGCCAGCACGGGCAGTTGCGATTTGATGGCCAGGACATTTCCAAACTTCCGCCCCACGAAATCGTGATGCGCGGGGTGAGCCACGTTCCCGAAGGCCGCCAACTTTTTCCCCACATGAGCGTCGAAGAGAACCTCGCGCTCGGAGCTTATATCGGACGAGTGCGTCCCAAGCTGAAAGCATCCATGGAGGAACAATTCGAATTCTTTCCTCGTTTGAAAGAACGTCGCAGACAACTGGCAGGTACGCTCTCCGGCGGCGAGCAACAAATGGTGGCCATCGCGCGCGGGCTGATGGCCGCTCCCAAACTGCTTCTGCTGGATGAACCTTCGCTCGGCCTCGCTCCCAAAATCGTAGAAGAAGTTTTTGCCAAGGTGCAGCAGATCGGCAAATCGGGAGTCACGGTCCTTATTGTCGAGCAAAACGTCGTCGACGGCCTCAGCATTTCGGACCGCGGCTACGTCGTCGAAAACGGTGAGATCACCTTGCAGGGAAGCCCGAAAGAGTTGCTCGGCAACGAACAGATTCGCGCGGCGTATTTAGGCCTATAGCCGGACGGAGAGCGGGCGCACCCAGGTCTCGCCGTTTTTGCGAGACCTGGGCCTCTACTGCTCACGATAGGCTCGCGCGCTATTTCATCGGTGGCACATACGGAATGTAGCGGGCGAAAAACCAGCACAAGAAGAACACAACCGGAATGTGAACCATCAACTGCAGCACTCCATATCCAACTATGTCTCTCGCCTTGAGTTTCAAAATGCCCAACAGCGGCAGCATCCAGAAAGGGTTCACAAGATTGGGCAGAGCTTCCGACGCGTTGTAGATTTGCACCACCCATCCCAGATGCACCTGATGGAGATTCGCCGCTTGTAACACATACGGCGCTTCAATCACCCACTTGCTGCCGCCCGAGGGAATGAAAATTCCGAGCACCGCGGAGTAGATGGCCACCAGCAACGGATACGTATTGTGCGTGCTGATCGAGGCGAAGAGCTTGGCCAGCGCATCTGCGATTCCGGTTCCCACGATCATCCCGAAAATTACGGCATAGAACGGAAACTGAATCAATACGCCGCCAGTGGCGGGAACGCACTCCGAAACAGCCCGCACGAACCGCTTCGGGCGCCAGTGCAATAAAAGTCCAACGGTGATGAACATGAGGTTGTAAGTGTTAAGGTCAAGCGCGGCCAGCGCCCCTTGCGGCGAAGTGCGGAACACATCCACCAGGTACCAGCACAAAAGCGCCGCGACCAGCACTGTCAGCAGCGGACTGTATTCCAACCATTCTCCCGGTTTAGTTTTGGCCTCGAGGCTGGAGCGAATCGGCTCGTATTTGATGCCGTAGGATTCCGCGGTTCGGGCGTTCTCTGGCGACGGCGTAGACGCGTACGCGATCAGCACCGACAGCACAATGAGAATGACTGTCATCGCGATGCTTTGCCACAAGAAAAGAGTTTGCGTGAGCGGGATCACGCCACTGATGTTGAACAGCGAAGGCGGCATCGCAGATTTTGTCGCCATCAGCATGGCAGCCGACGAAGATAGTCCCATCGCCCAGACGGCTCCCAGGCCGAGATACGCAGCGGCGCCGGCTGCGCGATAGTCCATGCCTTTGACGCGATGCGCCAGTTCGCGAACGAAGAGTCCGCTGAAAATCAGGCTCAGGCCCCACGAGATAAGCGAGGTCAGCATTGAGAAGAGCGCGATCATCGCTACTGCGCCTCGTGGCGTCTTTGGAATTCCGGCTAAGGCCTGAATGGCGCGATACACAATCGGCGTTGAAGCAACCACATAGCCGCCGATGATGATCATCACCATTTGCATGGTGAATGGGACCAAAGCCCAGAAGTTCTTTCCGCCCTGGATGGCCAGTTTGCTGGCAGGTTGATGGAGCAAGAGGCCGACCCCAAAGACCACCACGATTCCGATGAGCGCAAAAATCAGCGGATCCGGAAACCAGCGCTCGCTCCAGTTGGCGAGTCTCAGGCCAAAGCGGACAAGGGATTGTTCCTGATTTACCGCGGGCTTCTCTCGTGCCAAGTGCATACTCGATCCTTTCGGTTCGGCAGCAACGTCTTTGCCGGTCTCGTACCGGATTGCCGGACATTGTAGCGCGTGTCGCGCGCAAAGAAGATGATTGTGTGGTGTATACGATTCTTTGTCGGTGCAAAGGCCTGTTTTCGTCAGTCTGGGAGGACGGAGTAAACTGTGCAAATGCCGAGCGCACGCGTTTGTCGCTCCTGTTTATTGGTCGCACTCGTTTTTGTTGTACCGTTGCTCCACCCGCTCTATGTTCGATCACAAACGAACTCCGAGTGGACGCCCGGCGCAGTTCCAATGGGGTCTCGCATCGGTCCGCTTGCAGCATTTCCCGCGATCAAGGGACAGCCATACACGGCTGAGGTGTTGCAGCAGCAAACTGTTGTCTTGCAAGACGGAACGAAACGATTGGCTGAGGCTCACAATATTCACCGGCGCGACTCTAGCGGAAGGCTTCTCGATGAACAGCTCCCTTCGCCACACGTGAAGCTAAGCGACGGAGAGGCATTCACCCAGCATGGCTTTGTGCTAGTTGATCCGGTTATTATGCTATCGATGCAGTGGGACGATGATTCGCGAACAGTAGTGGTTCTTTCTATTCGTGCTCAACCGCCACTCTTGGACAACTTCGATGCACCATGCCCACCCACTTCGGGGTACGCAACCGTAGAGCAGAAGGATTTAGGCGAGCGCGTAATTCATGGCGTTGTAGCGGCGGGGTGCCGAACTACCGCCGCGACTAACGGAGAACACCCGATCACCGTCGTCATCGAGACTTGGCGCTCTCAGGTCCTACACATTGCGCTGCTTACAACTGAACATGAGTCGGACGGTTTCGAATCCCGGACCGAGGTGATACGTTTAGATCTCGGAGAAGCTGACCAAACGAGGTTCGCGCCTCCGCAAGAGTACAAGCACATCGTGGGTCGATAACTAGCGTAAATCGCGATTGCACCAACAATCCTCCGTCAGTGAAGATTGCGGACGTCCCGCCACCGCCACCGCCATCGCCCTTGCGCCGTATACCCGGAAATCGTTGTGCCGGATTCCGCAATGGGTGTAGGATGCGTTCGATTGGGCTGGCAGCATCGGCCGCCACTTTATTGATCTGGAGCGAGGCATGAATACTTTCCCGGTTTTGTTGGGAGCGCTGTGCGTGTACGCGATCGCCTATCGTTATTACAGTGCGTTCATCGCGGCGAAGGCTCTGGCGCTCGATGATCGCCGGACCACGCCGGCGCACATGTACGCTGATGGGCATAACTATGTTGCATCGCCGCGATGGGTGCTCTTTGGACATCACTTCGCGGCCATCGCGGGAGCGGGGCCGCTGGTTGGACCTACCCTGGCGGCGCAGTTCGGCTTCGCGCCCGGCTTTCTCTGGATTCTTATTGGCGGCGTGCTCGCGGGTTGCGTGCAAGACTTCACCGTGCTGGTGGCTTCCGTGCGCCACCGCGGTCGATCGCTGGCGAATATTGCCCGTACCGAAATCAGTCCTTTTGCCGGCCTGGTGACGATGGTCGCGGTCCTCTTTATTCTTCTGGTTACGCTGGCAGGCCTCGGCATCGTCGTAGTCAATGCGCTTTCCAATAGCCCGTGGGGTGTCTTCACCATCGGGATGACGATTCCTATCGCAGTCATCATGGGGCTGTGGATGTTTAAGAGCCATGCCGGACAGATCACCGTTACCGGGCCTAGCATCTTTGGCGTCGTGCTTTTGATTGGAAGCGTTGTTGCAGGGCACTGGGTCGCGCAGAGTGGAGCGGCAGCGGCGCTTACTTTCACGCCCCATCAGATTACGATTCTCATGGCCATCTACGGCCTGGTGGCTTCGATCCTTCCCGTTTGGCTAGTGCTGGAACCGCGCGACTATCTGTCGACCTACGTTAAGCTGGGCACGATTATTGTGCTGGTCATAGGCGTTTTTGTAGTTCATCCCAACATTCAATTCCCCAATTTCACCCAGTTTACTCATGGCGGCGGCCCGATCATCAAAGGGCCTCTGTTCCCGTTTCTTTTTGTGACGATTGCGTGCGGCGCGATTTCCGGCTTTCACTCGCTGGTTTCATCCGGCACCACGCCCAAAATGCTGGATAAGGAAAGTGACGCCCGTTTCATCGGATACGGCGCCATGGTCTGCGAATCCATCGTGGGTCTCCTGGCTCTGATTGCGGCCTGCTCTCTAAATCCGGGCGATTATTTTGCCATCAACACTACGCCGCAGGTTTTCAGCCATCTGGGTTTGACCACAGTCAACCTCGATATGTTCTCCCGCGAGGTGGGCGAGAAATTGGCGGGACGGACCGGCGGCGCAGTCTCGCTGGCGGTTGGCATGGCAACAATCTTCCGCGGCATGCCAGGGATGGCTCGTCTGATGGGCTACTGGTATCACTACGCCATCATGTTTGAAGCTCTCTTCATTTTGACTACTGTGGATACGGGAACCCGCGTCGCCCGCTATGTTCTGCAGGAACTTTTGGGCAAAGTGCACAAGCCTTTTGGCAATAATGCGTGGCTGCCGGGAAATCTGATCACCAGCTCCGTGGTGGTCTTGGGCTGGGGATACCTGATTTACACCGGAAATATTTCCACGCTATGGCCGTTGTTCGGGACCGGAAACCAGTTGCTGGCGACCATCGCGCTGGCGGTGACAACCACCTTCCTGATCAACATGGGCAAGCAAAAATATGCATGGATCACGGCGATTCCGATGTGCTTCGTGGGAGTCACTACGCTTACGGCGGGAGTTCTGGGGATCAAGAACATTTTCTGGCCATTGACCTCCAAACCGGGCCAAGTGTTTACCGGCTACCTGGATACGATCCTCATGAGCATATTTATCGCGGGCGTAGTGCTCGTCTTATTCGACGCGGTACGACGCTGGATCCTGGTGGCCAAAGGCGCCCCCGCGCCGCTGGAAGCTTTCGGACCTCCGCTCACCGTCGAAGGCGAAGTGAAGATGGGCTGCTGTTAAGCGTAATTTATCGTTCGCGCTGAAACCGGTAGCGGCCACGGCGCTCGCGGGCAATGGTTTCCGCAACCTTAAGAAACGCTCTGGCCGCGTGAGAAAGGCTTGCAGACTTGCGATAGATCAATCGCAGTTTGCGATGCAGGCGGAGTTCGCGAACTGGAATGCGGACGAGTTCTCCGCGCGCAATTTCACTCTCCACACTGATCTCTGGTAACAGTGCTACTCCGTTGCCCATGGCCACAAAACGCTTGATCGCCTGAAGCGTGGGAAGTTCGATGTCCATGTGCAATGGCGTCTTGTGTTGCTGAAACGCCCGAATTACCTTTTCGCGGTACGGGGAGGCTACGTTGTGCGCAACAAAAGATTCCGCACCAAGTTGGCGGATGCTGACTTCGTGCGCAGTCGCGAGCGGATGGTTCGGGGGAACCACGAAGATTAACTCGTCGAGATAAACGATTATGGAGCGTAACAAAGGCTCCTGCGGGTCGTAAGTCAGCACTCCCAGTTCAGAGTTATGGCGCAGCACTTCACCAGGAATCTGTCCGCCGAGAGAGCGGTTCACGGTGATTCTTATCATCGAATGCAAGCGGCGGTATTCGGCCAGGACTGGCAACAGATAGAGCGCAGTAAATTCGTTGGCTGCGATTGAGAGCTTTCCAGTGTGCAGTTCCTTCAGTTCGACCAGCGCTGCATGGGCATCCCCGCGAAGATTCAGCAGTCGTTCCGAGTACTCCTGCAGCACGTGGCCCGCATCGGTCAGCAGGCCATCTCGCGAAGAACGGTCAAAAAGCGGCTCGCCAATTTCCTCTTCCAGTTTGTGAATAGATTGACTGACCGCTGACTGCGTTCGGTGAAGCTTTTCCGCCGCTCGCGAGAATTTCTTTTCGCGTGCCACCGCAAGGAAAACCTCCAATTGGTACAGCTCCATTTGTGCGGGCCTCTTAATTGAAATTGTACGAATGATTAGCTTTGCTACTAGTGTAAGCATAACTAATCATATTGTAAACATTATAAGCTTTGCTTATTCACTTATTCCACCTAGCATAAATGTTTGAGATCGAGGAGGAGCTAGCGATGGAGCTGAAGCGCATACGCATTTTCGATACCACGTTGCGGGATGGGGAACAGTCCCCTGGATGCAGCATGAATGTGCGGGAGAAGCTGCGCCTGGCTCATCAGCTTGATCGTCTGGGTGTTGATGTCATCGAGGCCGGTTTCCCGATCGCATCAGAGGGAGACTTCGCTGCCGTACAAGCCATCGCTGCGGCGGTTCGTCGCCCTATCATCGCAGGCCTGGCCCGTGCCTGCTCAGCGGACATCGAACGCGCCTGGCAAGCTTTACATGAGGCTAAGCACCCGCGCATTCATATTTTTCTGGCGACTTCAGATATCCACCTCAAATATAAATTGCGAATCTCGCGCCAGCACTGTCTGGATCAAGCCGCCGAGGCCGTGCGCCTGGCAAAGACTTTTTGTGAAGATGTTGAATTCTCTCCCGAGGATGCTACTCGAAGTGATCGTGAGTTTTTGTGTGACGTGTTAGCCGCGGTCGTCAAAGCTGGTGCCACGACGCTCAACATACCGGACACAGTCGGTTACACCACACCGGCAGAATTTGGGGAGCTGATCCAAACCATTCGAGAAAAAGTATGCACAACGACCGACGTCACCATTTCAGCCCATTGCCATAACGACCTCGGACTGGCCGTGGCGAATTCTCTCGCTGCCGTCGCCGCTGGAGCGGAGCAGGTCGAGTGCACCATCAATGGAATTGGGGAGCGGGCAGGGAATGCCTCACTCGAAGAAATTGTTATGGCCATGCGGGTTCGTCCCGACCGACTCGCTTATCAAACGGGAGTTGTGACCGAGCATCTTTACGCTACCAGCCAGATGTTGAGCGAGATCACGGGAGTCGCAGTGCAGCCCAATAAAGCAATTATCGGACGCAATGCATTCGCCCACGAAGCCGGCATTCATCAGGACGGGATGTTGAAGAATCCTCTCACTTACGAAATCATGACACCGCAATCGGTGGGAGTGCCGGATTCCACGCTGGTTCTGGGCAAGCATTCCGGACGACATGCGCTCGGCCTGCGCTGTGAACAATTAGGTTTTCACTTCGATCGCCAGCAGCTCGATAAGATCTACCGAGCTTTCATCGTTCTGGCCGATCAGATCAAGCAAGTCGAAGATCATCATTTATTGGAATTGATAAGCGGAAGGCATGATGCAGCGCCGATGCCAACGGAAATCGCAGTCGCTGCCGCGGCAGGATCAAGCAAGAAATTCGAACCATCACGCACAACTTTTCCGGTTCCGATTACTATTCCCGAGGACTTCAACGTCCCCGCATTAAAGCTGCACGCCGCAGAATCCCACGGTGAGCAGGAAGATTATTTCTGGGGAGTGTAAGGCGGAATAGAATAACCTTCATGCTGCTGAACATCACTGTTCTTCCTGGAGACGGCATTGGCCCGGAAGTGACCGCCGAGGCAGTGCACGTGCTGGAAAGCGTTGTTAAAGTTTTCGGGCACGAACTAAATCTAATAAACAAACCTGTCGGCGGTGCCGGCGTGCAGAGCAGCAACAATCCGTTGCCGGCAGACACTTTGCAAGCTTGCGTCAACTCGGACGCGGTTTTGCTGGGAGCAGTGGGAGGCCCAGCATTTGATGCGTTGCCCGCGAACCTGCGGCCTGAATCCGGATTGCTGAGGCTGCGCAGCGAACTGGGAGCTTTTGCGAATCTCCGCCCAGCGGTCTGCGTCGCAGGATTGGAAGGTTGTTCGCCGCTTCGTGCGGAAGTCGTGCGAGGCACTGATATCCTGATTGTGCGTGAACTTTTGGGAGGGATTTACTTCGGAAAGCCCAGGTCGACTCAAGGTGCAAAGGGTGATCGCTCGGCTGTCGACACCATGTGCTACCGCGAATCGGAAATCGAACGCATCGCGCGCGTTGCTTTTGACCTCGCCCGCTCTCGCCGCCGCCAGCTCACTTCCGTTGACAAAGCCAACGTGTTGGATTGCTCTCGGCTCTGGCGGGACGTGGTGACGCGCGTGGCGGGACAATATCCAGACGTGGAACTCCGACACATGTACGTGGATTCGGCTGCAATGGCCCTGCTTGCGCACCCCACCGCATTCGATGTGCTGCTTACAGAAAACATGTTCGGCGATATCCTTTCCGATCAGGCGGGCGCGATTGTAGGTTCCATTGGAATGCTGGGATCGGCGAGCTTGGGAGGCCGCGTAGGACTATATGAGCCGGTGCACGGCTCAGCTCCCGATATTGCGGGCAAGGGAATTGCCAATCCTTTGGGTGCCATTCTTTCCGTGGCAATGATGCTGCGTTATTCGTTGAAATTGCCGTACGAAGCGGATTGCATCGAGCGAGGCGTTCGATCAGTGCTCGCTGCTGGATATCGTTCTGCTGACATCGCCGGCGCATCGGGCTCGGCTTTGAGTACGGCAGAGATGGGCGCGAAAGTGGGGTCGCGAGTGGAGCAAGAGGCGGCGGTACGCGAGCCTGTCGCTGCACATTAAACCATGATTGAAAAGCGCACATTATTGGACAAAATCTGGGATGCGCATGTTGTCTGCGTTCCTCCCGGGCAGCTTCCGCTGCTGTACATCGATCTGCATCTCGTCCACGAGGTGACGTCGCCGCAGGCATTTGACGGTTTGCGCGCCGCCAAGCGCCGAGTGCGTCAACCGAATCGCACAGTCGCCACCGTCGATCACAACATTCCGACTGAACCCCGAGGCACTCCGATCATCGATCATATTGCGGCGCGGCAGATTGAGGCGCTGCAGCAAAATTGTCGCGAGTTCGGAATCCCTCTGTTCGACATGGATTCTCCCGACCAGGGCATCGTGCACGTGATTGGTCCGGAGCTGGGGCTCACGCAACCCGGGATGACGATTGTGTGCGGCGACAGTCACACAAGCACCCACGGGGCATTTGGAGCGCTCGCATTTGGCATTGGAACTTCGGAAGTCGAGCACGTGCTCGCCGCTCAGTGTCTGCCGCAGCGCAAACCCAAAACTATGCTGATTGAAGTTAGCGGCTACCTTGCAGAAGGGGTCAGCGCCAAGGATCTCGCGCTCGGAGTTATTGGGCAAATCGGCACGGACGGCGCGTCTGGCCATGTGATTGAGTACAGTGGCCCAGCTGTGCTTTCGCTTTCCATGGAAGGCCGCATGACGCTCTGTAACATGAGCATCGAAGCTGGAGCCCGCGCCGCTCTCATCGCGCCCGACGAAACGACTTTCGCGTATCTCAAGGGTCGCCGCTTTGCTCCATCTGATAATTGGCAACAGGCTGCCGCGAATTGGAGAGCTTTGGCTTCGGACCCGGGCGCGCAATACGATTCAGTAGTGCACATCGACGCCGCTAAATTGGCGCCCTTTGTGACTTGGGGAACGAATCCGGGAATGGTGGCGCCGGTTGACGGATCGATACCTGAACTGAAGAATTCAAAAAACGGCGATTGCGTCCTCATGGAGCGGATGTTGGAATACATGGGCCTGAAACCGGGGATGCAGATTGAAAATATTTCAGTGGACCGCGTTTTTATCGGATCGTGTACCAACTCCCGCCTTGAAGACTTGCGTGCCGCCGCTCGGGTGGCTAAAGGGTATCGTGTTTCTGCAAGCGTTCGAGCCATGATTGTTCCCGGCTCTCAGGCGGTAAAGCGCGCCGCCGAGCAGGAGGGCTTGGACCAAATCTTTCAGGCGGCGGGATTCGAGTGGCGCGAATCCGGCTGCTCGATGTGCCTGGGAATGAACCCGGACATTCTGCAGCCCGGTGAACGCTGCGCTTCGACCAGCAATCGAAACTTTGAAGGACGTCAGGGGCGCGGCGGACGCACGCATCTTGTTAGTCCGGCAATGGCGGCTGCAGCAGCTATCGCCGGGCATTTTACCGACATTCGCAATTGGCATTTTAACTGACGCCGTAGCCTCAGCGAGAAAACTATGGAACCGTTTCGAGTGCACAAAGGCCGGGTCACACCGCTTTACCGCGCCAATATCGATACCGATCAAATCATTCCGAAGCAGTTTCTTAAGCGGATTGAGCGCACTGGTTTCGGTAAGTTCCTCTTCTTCGACTGGCGCCGTGGCGCTGATGGTCAGGCTGAGCCAGCGTTCGTTCTGAACGATTCTCGCTACGCGGACGCGAGCATTCTGCTTGCTGGGAAAAATTTTGGTTGCGGATCGTCCCGCGAACACGCGGTCTGGGCTTTGCAGGATTTCGGTTTTCGCGTCATCATCGCCCCGTCATTCGCAGACATCTTTGCCAACAACTGCGTAAACAACGGCGTCCTCACCGTAACCCTCAGCGAAGACCAGTCGGCCGAGATTGCTCGCAGAGCCGCCGAATTTTCAAATTACGTGCTTACCGTAAGCCTTGAGGATTGCCAAGTTCACGATGAGCACGGTTTTTCTGCGCCGTTCTCAATCGACGAGTTCAGCCGCCACTGCCTGCTCCACGGGCTCGATCATATTGGACTAACCTTGCAGCACGACGCCGAAATCTCCGCCTACGAAGCTCGACATTCAGCGCAAGCTCCCCCGTCGCGCTAAAGCCGAAACTTCCAACTACTTGTATCAGCATTTCGCGACTTCCCGGCCAAGGCTGGCGTCCTTCCCTTGAAACAAGTGATTGAGACTTGTTATGCGCTTGACAGTGGGGTTATACTTCCGGAATCGACTGGTCCACTTATCGTACCACTGCCATGTCAATGACTTTTAAACCCGACTTCGAAACGGTTCGGCGCAGCCGAGTCTATGAAGAGGTTGCAAAGCAGATCGAACGCTTAATTCTAAAAAAACTTCAGCCCGGCGACAAACTTCCTTCCGAACGCGATCTGGCAGAAATGCTTCGCGTCAGCCGCGGTTCCATTCGCGACGCGATTCGAACTCTAGAACTTTTGGGTGTAGTCG
>Ga0210394_10007398_pt1 | contig 11583 bp, 7 predicted proteins | sample IncBWC12MmetaG_FD_160121 | JGI IMG/M metagenome (GOLD analysis project Ga0210394, IMG submission 160121) | Forest soil microbial communities from Barre Woods Harvard Forest LTER site, Petersham, Massachusetts, United States - Inc-BW-C-12-M | ecosystem: Environmental > Terrestrial > Soil >... | reverse complement strand
TTCAAGACGGGTCAATAGTCCGATGACGACATCCTCGGGAGCCGTCGTTAAAGCGCAGCCCTGGAATGATCCGACAGCACGCCCCTATGTTCAGGTGGAACACATCACCAAAGCGTTCGGCGACTTCAAGGCCGTGGATGATGTCAGTTTAAAGATTTACCAGGGCGAAATATTCTGTTTGCTGGGCGCTTCGGGATGCGGCAAGACCACCTTGCTGCGCATGATGGGCGGCTTTGAAACGCCGACCTCGGGCAAGATTTTCATCGATGGCGAGGATATGACCGGCGTGCCGCCGTACGAACGGCCGGTGAACATGATGTTCCAGTCGTACGCGCTGTTTCCGCACATGAATGTCGAGCAGAACGTCGCTTTCGGTTTGAAACAAGACCGCTTGCCAAAGGCCGAAATTCAACAGCGTGTGGCAACCATGCTCGATCTGGTGAAGATGGGCGACTTTGCCAGGCGCAAGCCGCATCAATTATCCGGCGGGCAGCGCCAGCGCGTGGCGCTGGCGCGTTCCTTGGTCAAGCGCCCCAAACTGCTGCTGCTCGACGAGCCCTTGGGAGCGCTTGACAAGAAATTACGCGAACACACGCAGTTCGAACTGATCAGCCTGCAAGACAAGCTCGGCGTCACCTTCGTCGTCGTCACCCACGATCAGGAGGAAGCCATGACCTTGGCCAGCCGCATCGGCGTGATGAATCACGGGGAAATCGTCCAGGCCGGCACGCCTTCGGAAATCTACGAGTTTCCAAGTTCGAAGTTTGTCGCCGATTTCGTCGGTTCGGTGAACATGTTCGAGGGCAAGCTGATCGAAGACGAACCCCAGTACGTGCGCATCGGATCGCCGGAATTGGGCGCCACGATATACGTCAGCCACGGCATCAGTGCGCCGCCCGAAGCCATCGTCTGGGCCGCCGTGCGGCCGGAGAAAATATTCATGTCCACGACCGTGCCGGCCGGCGGCCCCGACAATGTGGTGCGGGGAGCGGTGCAGGATATTGCCTATCTCGGCGACCTCTCCATTTATCTGGTCAGGCTGCCCACCGGCAAGATCGTGCGGGTCACGCAACCCAATACCTCGCGCCATGCAGAGGCAATCAGCTGGGATCAGCAGGTGTATTTATCCTGGGACGCGACCAGTCCGGTGGTGGTTACCCGCTAGCTCCATGCGAACCGCCCAGCAGCTGCAACGTATCGGCATCTCGGGCCGCGGGCTGGTGGTCGCGCTGCCATATCTGTGGCTGATGTTGTTCTTCGTGGTGCCTTTCATCATCGTTCTGAAGATATCCTTTTCGGATATTGACCTCGCGATACCGCCGTACAAGCCGCTGCTCGAGTGGGTCGGCAAGAATTCTCTTGCCATCAAGGTCAATTTCAACAACTACGCTTTTCTATTCACCGATTCCTTGTACCTGCGCGCGTTCGGCAACTCGATCAAAGTTGCCTTCATTTCGACCCTGCTGTGTTTGGTTGTAGGCTATCCCATGGCTTACGGCATTGCGCGCGCCAAGGCCGCGACGCGCAATGTGCTGCTGCTGCTGGTGATCCTGCCTTTTTGGACGTCTCTGCTGCTGCGAGTCTATGCCTGGATTGGCCTGTTGAAGGCCAATGGCGTGATCAACAATGTGTTGATGTCGCTCGGCATCATCCATGAACCATTGACGATGTTGTACACGCCGTTTGCCATGTACGTCGGCATCGTCTATTCCTATCTGCCGTTTCTCATCCTGCCGCTGTATGCCAATTTGGAAAAAATGGACTGGCAGCTGCTCGAGGCCGCGGAGGATTTGGGATGTCGCCCGTGGCAGGCGTTCTACAAGATCACGCTGCCGCTGTCGCGCAACGGCATCCTGGCGGGGTCCATGCTGGTGTTCATCCCCGCGGTGGGGGAGTTCGTGATCCCGGCGCTGCTCGGCGGACCGAACGCGCTGATGATCGGCCGGGTGTTGTGGGATGAGTTTTTCTCGAATCGAGCGTGGCCGGTGGCAAGCGCGGTGGCGATCCTGCTGCTGATTCTCTTGGTACCGTTCATGATGTGGTATCAGAGCGTGCAGGCGCGCGAGACGGCGGGTGCGCGGTGAATTACCGCAGCTCGTTCTTCATCCTGACTTGCCTGGGGCTAGGCTTCGCATTCCTGTACATCCCGATACTGTCGATGGTGGTGTTTTCCTTCAACGCATCCAAGCTCGTGACCGTGTGGGATGGCGCACACTCGCCGACGCTCAAGTGGTACGTCGCGCTGCTGCAAAACGAGGAGATTCTCGACGCAGCGTGGATCTCGGTGAAAGTCGCCCTCATCAATGCCACGGGCTCGGTCATTTTGGGCACGCTTGCGGGCTTTGGGCTGGCCCGCTTTAGCCAGTTCCGAGGACGATTTACCTTGAATGCCATGACCACCGCGCCCTTGGTCATGCCCGAGGTGATCACGGGCTTGTCGCTGCTGCTGTTGTTTGTTGCGCTGGAGCAGTTGATCGGCTGGCCGGCGGGTCGCGGCATAACCACCATGACCATCGCCCACATGACCTTTTCCATGGCCTACGTGACCGTGATCGTCAATTCGCGCCTGGCAACCTTCGATACGGCGCTCGAGGAAGCCGCCATGGATTTGGGCGCGCACCCCTTGAAGGTGTTTTTCGTCATCACCTTGCCGATTATTTTCCCGGCCATTTTGTCCGGATGGCTGCTGGCCTTCACGCTGTCCTGGGATGACTTGGTGATTTCAAGTTTCACTTCCGGTCCGGGCAGCAGCACTCTGCCGATGGTGGTGTTTTCGAAAGTGCGCCTGGGGGTCAGCCCCGAAATCAATGTGCTCGCAACCATCACCATCGGCGTGGTGACCGCGATGATAGTCGGCGTGAGCTTATGGATGGCAAGGAAGGCGCGGCTCGAGCGGGTCGCGCCCTGAAGCGCAGACACGCCCGCCGCTGCCAATCTAGATCCGGTCGAGCGGCGTGGTGCCGCCGCTGAACTGCGTGCGCGCCTGCGCCAGCCGGTAGCGACGCTCGCTGCGCCAGCGCTTGAAGTCGCGCAGCGCGATCATCGCGTAGACCAGCTTGAACAGCCGCAGGCGCCACAATACCTTCGGCGTGTCGAATAAATCTCCGGCGAGCATCGAGATCACGCCCTGTTCCAGCTGCCAGGTATTGCGCGGCTGGCCGAACATTTGCATCATCACCGGTCCGTTGAAGCGGTAGATGAAGAACGAAAAGCGCCTCATTCCGGCGCGCTGACGCCTTTCCAACTTGCGCAGCAGCGCCTTCTCGCGGCGCGGTTCCTTGAGCGCGGTGTCCACGACCGCAGCGGCGGTCTCCGCACCGCTCATCGCGAGGTACACGCCGGAGGAAAACACCGGATCGAGAAACGCGAAGGCATCGCCGATCAATACCCAACCCGGGCCGCCCATGCTGGTCGAGTCATATGAATAATTGCCGGTGACGCGCACCTCGCCGATCAGCTCCGCGCGCTCCATACGCCGCCATAATCCCGCGCTCTGCTTCAGCGTGTCGAGCAGATACTCCACGGTGCGGCCCTTGCGTTGCTTGAGATACTCCGGCCTGCAGACCGCGCCAACGCTCATCACGCCGTCGGGCAGCGGAATCATCCACATCCAGCCATGGTCGAAGCGGTAAATGCTGATGTTGCCGGCGTCCTCGCCCAAGCGCGACGCGGCGCCGCGAAAGTGCCCGAAAATGGCGGCGCTTTGATGCTGCCGATTCTTGCGCCGCAGCTTCCTTTTCAACGCCAGGAAGGCATCGCGGCCGCTGGCATCGACGAGGTAGCGCGCCTGCAGACAATAGCTGCGGCCCTCGTCGGTGCGCACCTCGAGCCTGGTGGCGCGCGGGCCCTGCTGCAGGACCGCCGTTACCTCGTGTCCTTCGCGGGCGTCGGCACCGCATTCGCGCGCATGCTGGTACAGCATCCGGTCAAAATCCTGCCGCCACACCTGGTACGCATGCGGCGGGCTTTTGCCAATGGCGCGGGCGAACGCGAAAGTGTTGTAGCCGCGCGGGTTGTCGGCCTCGAAATCCGCGCCGGCCTTGAACACGCCCAGAGCGCGCACCTTGTCGAGCACGCCGAGCCGCTCGAACACCGGAAGATTCATCGGCAGCAGCGATTCGCCGATATGGAAGCGCGGATGGCGCGCCTTCTCGAGCGCAATCACTCGATGGCCGCGCCGCGCCAGCAGTGCCGCCACGGTGCTGCCGGCCGGACCGCCACCGATCACCGCGACGTCGCATGCCTCGGGTGTCGTCTCCACGGTCGGCTACACCAGCACTCTTTCGATGCCGCCGTTGTTGGCCCGCTTCACGTACTCGGGCAACCAGTCCGTCCCCAGCAGATTCTTGGCGATTTCGACCACGATGTAGTCCGCATCCATGTCGGCATCGTCCTGGTAGCGCTTCAGGCCCTGTAGGCAGGACGGGCACGAGGTCAAGATCTTCACCTCGCCGCGGTGCGCGCCGGCGCGGATTTGCTCGACGCCGGCACGCACTTCCTGTTCCTTGCGGAAGCGCACCTGGGTTGAGATATCCGGCCGCGTAACGGCAAGCGTCCCTGACTCGCCGCAGCAGCGATCGTTCTTGCCGATCTCACCGTTGCGCGCGCTGTTCATCAGCGTGTTCACCACCGTGAGCGGGTCGTGTTTCTTCATCGGCGAATGGCAGGGGTCGTGATACATATAGCGCACGCCGGTGATGTTTTCCAACCGAACGCCCTTTTCCATCAGGTACTCGTGAATATCCAAGATCTTGCAGCCGGGGAAAATCTTGTCGAACTCGTAGCCCTGCAATTGATCGTAACAAGTTCCGCAGCTCACAACCACGGTCTTGATGTCGAGATAATTCAACGTGTTGGCGACTCGGTGGAACAGCACGCGATTGTCGGTGATAATTTTTTCCGCCTTGGCGAATTCGCCGGCGCCGCGCTGCGGATATCCGCAGCATAGGTATCCCGGCGGCAGCACGGTTTGCACGCCCACGTGCCACAACATCGCCTGCGTCGCGAGCCCGACCTGCGAGAACAGCCGCTCCGATCCGCAGCCCGGAAAGTAAAACACCGCTTCGGAGTCGCTGCTCACCTTGGCCGGATCGCGGATGATGGGTACGTAATTGCGGTCCTCGATATCGAGCAGCGCGCGCGCGGTTCGCTTCGGCAGACCCCCGGGCATGCGCTTGTTGACGAAGTGGATGACTTGTTCCTTGATCTTGGGTTGGCCGGTGGTGGCCGGCGGCCGCTTGGTCTGCTTCCTGGCGAAAGTGTTGAGCGCGCGGTTGCCCAGCCGCTGCGCCTTGTAGCCCCAGTCGATCATCACTTTGCGGGTCAACTTGATGGTCTGCGGATTGGTGGCGTTCAAGAAAAACATCGACGCGGCGGTGCCCAGGTTGAAGCGCTTGCGTCCAATGCGGCGCAACAGGTCGCGCATCCCCATGGAAACTTCGCCGAAGTCGATGTCGACCGGACAGGGCGACGCGCACTTGTGGCAAACCGTGCAGTGGTCGGCGACATCCGACAATTCGTCCCAATGCTGCACCGAGATGCCGCGTCGGGTCTGCTCCTCGTAGAGGAATGCCTCGATCAGCAGCGAGGTGGCCAGAATCTTATCGCGCGGCGAATACAAGAGATTCGCGCGCGGCACATGGGTGGCGCAGACCGGCTTGCACTTGCCGCAACGCAGGCAATCCTTGATGGCATCGGAGATCGTGTTGATATCCGAGTGCTGCATGATCAGCGACTCATGGCCCAATAGATTGAAGCTCGGCGTATAGGCGCGGCGCAGGTCGCCTTGCGGCATCAATTTGTGCTGGTTGAACCGGCCTTGAGGATCGACCTTGAGCTTGTAGGCGCGAAATTCGGCGAGTTCCGCGTCGGCGAGATATTCCAGTTTTGTGATGCCGATGCCATGTTCGCCGGAAATCACGCCGTTCAAGTTGCGAGCAATCTGCATGATGCGCGCCACGACGCGGTTGGCGGTGTGCAGCATCGCGTAGTTGTCGGAGTTGACCGGAATGTTGGTGTGCACGTTGCCGTCGCCCGCGTGCATGTGCAGGGCGACGAATAGGCGGCCCTGCAGGACGCGCCTGTGCACCGCATCGCAATCGATGAGCACCGGCGCAAATGCGGTGCCGACGAAAATGCGGGCGAGGATCGCGCGCACCTCGGTCTTCCAGCTGACCCGGATGCTGCGGTCCTGCAGGCGGTCGAAAACGCTGCCCGATTCGTCGGGCGGCGCTGGAATTTCGAGTGCAGCGAAATTCGCACGCGCGGCGCTCAGCGGTGCGTCGATGGCCTCGAGCAGGTACTGCCAACGGGCGCGGACCGCCGCGATGAGCTCGCGCGCTTCGGTTCTGCGGCCGAGGTCCACATCCGCGGTCTTGGCCGGATCGATCTCGCCGCAGAAATATTCATCCAGGGCGTCGAGCAACTGCAGTTTGTTGCGAATCGACAGTTCGATATTGATGCGCTCGATCGCGTCCGTGTACTCGCCCAAGCGCTCCAGGGGGATCACCACGTCCTCGTTGATCTTGAACGCGTTGGTGTGTTTGGCAATGGCGGCGGTTCTGGCGCGATCCAGCCAGAATCTGCGCCGCGCGTCGGCGTTCACCGCGATGAATCCCTCGCCGGCCCGGGCATTGGCGATGCGCACCACATGCGAAGTCGCGGCGGCCACGGCCGCATCGTCCTCGCCGACGATATCGCCGAGCAGCACCATTTTCGGCAACGCGCCGCGTTTGGATTTGGCGCTGTAGCCCACCGCCCGCAAATAGCGCTCGTCCATATGCTCCAGGCCCGCGAGCAGCACGCCTTGTGCCTTGGCGTTCGACTCCAGGTAGCGCTTGATTTCCACGATGCTGGGGATGGCATCGCGGGCCTGACCGAAAAACTCCAGGCACACCGTGCGCGTGTGTTGCGGTGTCCGATGCAATATCCAGCGGGCCGCGGTGATCAAGCCGTCGCAGCCTTCCTTTTGCACGCCCGGCAATCCGCCGAGAAATTTATCGGTGACGTCCTTACCCAGTCCCACCTTGCGAAATTTCGCGCCGTCGATGTCGAGCCGGGTCTTTTTAAGGACCTTGGCTTCATCCACGGGCCTGGCGCCGTCCTTCCAAAGCAACTCGAAGCTCGCCACCGCCACGTCGTGAATCTTCCCCAAATTGTGATTCAGCCGCGTGACCTCGAGCCAATTGCCCTGCGCATCGACCATGCGCCACCACGCCAGGTTGTCCACCGCGGTCCCCCACAGCACCGCCTTCTTGCCGCCGGCATTCATGGCGATGTTGCCGCCGACGCATGAGGCGTCCGCAGAAGTCGGGTCGACCGCGAACACGAACCCGGCGCGTTCCGCAGCTTCGCTCACTCGCTTGGTGATGACGCCGGCGGCGGAAAAGATGCTGGCAACGCTGCGCGTGCCGTCGGGCAGCGCCAGCGTTTCCACGGCACCCAAGGTCTCGAGTTTCTCGGTGTTGAACACCGCCGACCATGGGGTCAAAGGCACCGCACCGCCCGTGTATCCGGTGCCGCCGCCGCGTGGAATGACGGTCAGCCCGAGCTCGATGCAATCGCGCACCAGCGCGGGAATTTCCGCCTCGGTGTCGGGCATCAATACCAGAAACGGCAGTTCGACACGCCAGTCGGTTGCATCGGTGACATGCGAGACCCGCGAGAATGCATCGAAGCGGACATTGTCGGCGCGGGTGTGTTTGAGCAACAAGCGCCGCGCGCGCTTGCGCATTTGCGCAAAATCGGCGAATTGCTGCTCGAATCGCCGCACCGCTTCGCTTGCCGCGCGCAGCAATTCCGCGACCTTGGCGTCGCGGATCGCGTCCACGCCGTCGCGGCGCTTTTCCACCTCGTGCAGACGATGGTGCATGGCCGTTATCAGCTGGCGGCGGCGCTGCGGATTGTCGAGCAGATCATCCTGCAGGTAAGGGTTGCGATCGACCACCCAAATATCGCCCAATACCTCGTACAGCATGCGCGCCGATCGGCCGGTGCGCCGCTCATTGCGCAGGCCGTCGAGAATTTGCCAGGTAGCCTCGCCGAGCAGGCGAATCGCGATTTCCCGATCCGACAGCGAGGTGTAGTTGTACGGAATCTCGCGCAGTCGCGATTCCGGCTCTTTATCCACGGGATGTCGCGCTGCGTCGAATAAATCTGCGACGGCGTTCATGTCCCGGGGATTTTACGCATTAATTCATTGAACATGTGCTTCTCAACCTCACCCAAGCAACTCAAGTCATTGTTTCGTTTGCCGTTACCGAGGAGATGCAGTACCCGTCCGCCGATTCCTCGCCCTCACTCGATGCGCTCGAGATCGTGCGCGTCCTGCTGGAGCGGTACCTGGCCTGCGATGAGCTCGCGATTCCGTTACTGCCGGAGGTCGCCGTGCGCGTGGTACAGAATGGCAAGAATAACGGCAATGCCCAGATGCTGGCGGACATCATCCACGCCGACCCCGCCCTGACAATGTATGTTCTGCGCATCGCCGCCTCGGCGGTCAAGCGTCCAGCCTCACCCATTGCGTCGCTGCAGCACGCGGTGGCCTGGCTGGGGCTCGACGAGGTTGCCAACATTGCATTTACACTGGCTCTGCAGGGGAAAATGCTGGACGTCAAGGGCCAGCAGCGCAAAGCGCGGCGCCTGTGGCGCCATTCATTGGCAAGTGCACTGTGGTCGCGCCAGCTATCGCACATGCTCGCCCGAGAGACTGGTCTCTGCTACTTAAGCGGGCTGCTGCACAACATCGGCAAGGTTGTCACATTGGGCGCGGTGCACGAAGTTGCGCAGCGCGCCGGGCAAACATTGAGCAGCCCTGAGTATGACTGCCTCATCGAACTCTTCAATCGCGAGGTCGGCAATCGTGTTTTGTCGGCCTGGTCGCTGCCGCCGCCCGTGCCAAGCGTCATTGCCCACTGGGAGACTTACCGCACGGCCGGCGATGTGCAGTGGCAGAGCAATGTGGTCAATGTCGCGCACAAACTCGCGGACTTCATCCTGCACGAGCCCACCATGCTGAAGCGCGACCTGCTGGTGATGGATCAAGGCTATCGGGATCTGGGCCTGTCGGCGGAAGACGCGACGCCGCTATTCGATTCAGCCGGGTCGATCAACTCCGAATTGGATCGCTACTTGAGTCCGTGACTTGAATGTACGCAGCCGGCGGCGTTTGGGTTAGCGTACGGTGCATGTTTGGATTATCGTTCCAACCATGAAAGACAACACGCTTGTAAACCATCCGCCCGCCGTTGTGCTGCCCGCCGACAACCGGCCGCTGATCGCGCCGATCTATCAGTCGGTGAAGTTCTCCTTTGATGATGCAAATGAAACTCTGCGCTACCAGCGCGGTGAGCGCGAGGGCTTTTTCTATTCGCGTAACGCCAATCCCACCCTGCGGCAATTGGAGCGCTTGCTGTGCGAGCTGCAGGGCCGGGACGAGTGCCTGCTCACGGGTTCGGGTGTCGCGACGATTGCGATGTGCCTGCTGTCGCTGTGCAAGAGCGGCGATCACGTTTTGCTGTTCGTCGAATCATATGCACCGACGCGCTACATCGTGCAGCATCTGCTCGCCAAGTTCGGCATCGCCCATACCATGCTGTCCATCGAAGATTTGCCGGGCATTGAACGGGTGTTCGCGCAGCAGCCGACTCGCTTGGTTATCTTCGAAAGTCCGACCAACCCTGTCACCAAAATCGCCGACATCGTCCATCTCACGGCCCACGCGCGCGCAGCCGGGACCCTGACGGTGCTCGACAATACCTTTGCCGGCTTTCACAATCACGGCGCGTACGACCTCGATGTTTATCTTCACAGCTTGACGAAGTACGCGTCCGGCCACGGCGACGTGATGGGCGGAGCCATCATCGCGAGGCAGGCGCTCATCGCGGAGATGCGCAAGGACATTGGGCCCATGGGCCCGACTTTGGATCCGCACGCCGCATTTCTGATTCAGCGCGGCATGCGCACCTATTTCCTGCGCTACGAACGGCAGTGCGCCAATGCGCTCGCGGTCAGCGAATTTCTGCAACAACACCCGCGCGTGAAGCGAGTTCACTATCCGGGGCTTGCGAGTCATCCACAACATCTATTGGCTGCAAAGCAGATGAAGGATTTCGGCAGCGTCGTGACCGTCGATTTGGATGGCGGTTATGCGGAATGCGGGCGCTTCGCCGAACAATTGCAATTCTTCTCGATCGCCGCCAGCGTCGGGTCCACCGAGTCGCTGGTGATGCCGCCGCAGTTGCTGTTCAGCGGCGGCTACACCCCCGAGCAGCGCGCCGCCTCGCTGGTGGGCAAGGGCACGGTGCGCTTGTCGATCGGCGTCGAGGACGCCGCCGATCTCATCCACGATCTTTCACAGGCCCTCGACAAGGCTTTCCCCTGATTTATTTGACATAAGGCCTTTAACATAAGCTGACCGCGGCTCAAGCCTCGCGAAAATTGGCCGATCTATTGAGGTCGACGCACGAGGAGGGATGCCAGTTGAGTCATCAATCGCCAGTGGTTCTTTCCACGCTACATTCGCAGGCGGCGCACGAGTTCTTGAGCGAATCATTGACCGCGCCGCAGAACATCGCGCCGTTGCCGCGCGTTTGCGCGCAGCTTGCGGAACTCACCGCACAACAGGCGATCGATGCGGCGCAGCTTGCGCGCTTGATTCAATCCGATGCGGCGCTCGCCGGCGAAATCATGCGCGTCGCGAATTCCCCGGTATTGCGGCCGCGATCGCCCATCGTTTCGCTGCAGCAGGCGGTCTCGTGGCTGGGGGTGGCGGAAGTGCGCAATATCGCGATGGCGGTGATGCTGCGCGGTGAGGTCTTTACCGCCCCGGGTCATGAACCGGAATCCGAGGAACTTTGGCGCGAAGCGTCTCTTGCGGGACTGTGGGCCAAGGAAATCGCTCGCCAGCGCCGCAAGCATGTGGAGAGCGCGTTTCTCGCCGCGCTGATGCATCGCACCGGCGCTGCATTGGCGTTGAAGATTCTGTCGGGATTCGAAGTACGGCAGCGGACCGTCATGGACGCGCAGACCTTTGCCGGCCTGGTGGTGGAATTCGAGCCTCGCTTCGGGCGCCTGTTGATGGACAGCTGGCGCTTACCCGACGAGGTGCAGGAAGCGGCGAGCGAATGGCGCCAGTATGCCAGTTCGAGCCATAGCGACCTTGCCGGAACCGTGTTCGCGGCGCATCTCTTGGCCGCACATACCATGCACCCGCAGCTGCTCGGCGAAGAATTGGTGCTGGAAAGTCCGGTATTCGAGCAACTGAGCGTTTTTCCGGACGATCGGCGGCGGATGCTGGCAAAACGCGATCAAGTTCGAAGCCTGGCGGGCATTTGATGCAGGCGGCCGAATTCGACCTCATCTGTCTAGGCTCGGGACCGGCCGGTCAGAAGGCGGCGATTCAGGCGGCCAAGGCCGGCTTTCGCGCAGCCATCGTCGAGCGCGAGCCCCAGGTTGGCGGCTCTTGCCTGCTCTCCGGCACCATCCCCAGCAAGGCATTGCGCGAGCAGGCGCTGCGCTATCGACGCATGCGCGGCAACGCGACCTCATTGGCCGTGGAGCTGCGCGGCGATGCGCCATTGTCGG
>Ga0210394_10007397_pt1 | contig 11585 bp, 11 predicted proteins | sample IncBWC12MmetaG_FD_160121 | JGI IMG/M metagenome (GOLD analysis project Ga0210394, IMG submission 160121) | Forest soil microbial communities from Barre Woods Harvard Forest LTER site, Petersham, Massachusetts, United States - Inc-BW-C-12-M | ecosystem: Environmental > Terrestrial > Soil >... | reverse complement strand
TGGCACAGGCATCGAGGCGGTCAATTTATCCTGGTTGAGACCGGCATCTCGCACTTGCTCACGGAACTCGGGGCGTGGATCATCCCCGCGCGTCGAGTGGCGTGGGTACCGCCGGGTGTGCGACACGCATCACGCGCAAGCGGACGCGGTCGGGGATGGGTAGTTCTGGCGCCACCGGCTTCATCGAGGGGTCTACCAGAACAAGTGTGCGTGCTGCGGGTGTCCTCATTGATGAGGGCGGCGCTCGAGCGTCTAACGCGCACGGAATCTCATGACACGCCGAGACGCCGATTGTTATGGCGCGTGGTTGCTTCGGAGATGGGTGATGCCTCGCCCGAACCGTTGGAAGTACCGATGCCTAGCGCGCCGAGAATACTGCGAGCAGTGCAGAGAGCGCTTGATCGTCCCAACATCGCCAAAGATCTAGATCGGTTGTCAAAAGTGGCCGGCATGTCGCGGCGCTCATTTACCCGGCACTTTCGACAGGAAACCGGCCTATCGTTTACGCGTTGGAATCGCGCGGTCATCGCTCATCATGCTTTGGAGCGCATTGCCTCGGGAGATAAAGTGTCCTCTGTCGCATTTGACGTAGGCTACGACAGCGTTAGCGCATTCATTGCAATGTTCCACAGAATATACGGCGCGCCACCGTACGCTTTCCTGCGGAAATATACGGACCACTGAAAGCCGAGCAGCGACCTCCGGAAAGCAGGTTCGAGGGTTGGTCCGCTTGTATGGGCGCCGCTCTCGAACGTCAGCACTAGTCATATGATCGAGATATTAAAAGGAGGGGTTAATATATATTGGAAAATATGATGCGCTCATCGTAGCCTCAAATCGCCGAGACACAAACTACACAAGGCCGAGAGTTGCGATAACTACCATCGCGACCACGCGAACTTGCTGAGCGTCTCCAAGGTGACGGGGGGATTCATGAAGGCCATCTCTGGTCTGATGTTGATTCTGGGGGGGATGCCTTGGGCTGCTGTGGCTTTTGCGGCTGCCGTTGACGCCACCGAAGCAAATCTCGAAGAGATCGTCGTCACCGCCGAAAAGCGCTCGGAGAATCTCCAGGATGTGCCGATTGCGATCTCGACAATCTCCGGGAACGTCCTCGAGCGAGCGGGAGCGACCAGCATCACCGCTCTGGACGAGGTGACGCCCGGACTACAAATGGAGACGGTTCAAGGTTCGCTCGCACCTCGCATCCGCGGCGTCGGCTCTGACCTCCCAAATGTGGAAAATTCGGTCGCAATGTATCTTGACGGCGTATACATCGCCAGCCCTTCAGCTGCCTTGTTATCGCTCAACAATTTTGCACAGATTGAAACGCTGAAGGGTCCGCAGGGCACGCTGTTTGGACGCAATGCCACCGGCGGCGCCCTGCTCATCCAGACGCGTGAGCCAACGCAAAATCTCAGTGGCAATTTCGATCTTAGCTATGGCAATTATCAGACCACGACGTTCAATGGTTACGTGGCGGACGGTTTGAATTCAGCGGTGGCGGCGGATTTCGCCATTCATGCCACTAACCAGGGACAGGGCTATGGTAGAAATCTGTTCACCGGCTCCGAGGTGTATCAGGCGAACCTGGATCTCGCCCTGCGTTCCAAATGGGTTATCAAGCCCAGCGACGTCGACACGATCCATTTCATCGTTGATTTTTCGCGCCGCGACGGTAGCACCGCGACGGTTGACTATGTGCCGACGGGGACCTATCCCTCAGCGGCACTCGTTCCGCCCCTCACTACACCGCTCCCGCGTCCCTACGACATCAACACATTCGTCGATCCTACAGACAGCCTTACTGATAGCGGCGTGAGCGCTCGAATCGATCACCAGATGAGCTGGGCAACTTTGACCTCGATTACAGCGTACCGTAGCGAGGAAATTTCGAGCACTTTTGACATCACGTTGACACCCGCTTGCTGTCTTCGAGTTCCTGTGCCTTTTCCCCCGTTCTTTGTAGTCGTTCCCCTGCCGGTTGTAAATATTCTCTCACGCGATAAAGCGTTCTCTCAGGAACTCCAGCTATTATCGCCAGACAGCACCCGGCTGACCTGGGTCACTGGCCTCTACTATTTTCATGATATTGAAAGTCTGGAGAGCAGCTTTTCTCAGGTGGTGACCAATTCATATGCTGGTTTCGGCGAGGCGCATATTGAGTTCCTCCCCGCAACCCGCTTGACGCTCGGTCTGCGCTACACGGATGAGGACAAGGCACTGTCGGTCACCTCCGGGTACTACAACCAGCCCGAACCCCCCGGCAGTGTTGTCCCGCCGCTGACTGCCGTGCCAACAACGTGGTTTTCTCAGTTGACCTACCGGTTGGCGATCGATCATAAGTTCGATGACGGAACACTGATCTATGTTTCAAAAAATCTCGGCTTCAAGAGCGGCGGCTATAACACCTCCGAGCCGAGCTTGCCGGCTTTCGAGCCCGAAACGCTGAACGCTTACGAGACGGGCTTTAAATCGGAGTTCTTCGATCGCACTTTTCGTTTGAACGGCGCGGCCTTCTACTACGATTACACGAACATTCAGATGGTCAAGTTGACCGCCAACAACCAAGAGCAGGAGTACAACGGCCCTCGCGCCACCGCATACGGAGCTGACATTGACGCCGAGGCGCGGGTGACCCGGGGACTGACATTGAACCTGGGTGCCAGCTATATCCATGACCGGTTCGGTGCGGATACCCCAACAGTGCAGTGGAACGTGCCCAACCCGCCTTTCCCGGGCGGCAGCGATTCTTTCTTCGCCTCGGCCGAGGGCAATCGATTGCCACACACACCAGACTGGACCGCTAATCTCGGCGCGACTTATGTCTTGCCGACACCCATCGGCGAGTGGACAGCGGCTGCCAACTACTTCCACAGCAGCGGTTGGTATGGCGAGCCGGACAACCAATTGCGCCAACCCGCCTATAACATGATCAATGCCAGTTTGTACTGGCGCTTGAGCAGCCACTACTCCCTTGGCCTGTGGGGACGGAACCTCTCGAATGAGCTGGTTTATTCGGCACTCGCGGGCAACGCCGTTACCAGCCTTTCGCAATACACGCCCCCGCGTACCTACGGCATCAAATTGAATGCCGAATTTTAAAGATACATACTTCGGCAACAGAAATTCGATTCGCCATGCAACCCGACGCCCTCAGCCGCGTGCGGGTACATTGATGCCAAAGGTCCATTTCCACGCATCGCCGTGTTTAACGTAAACCGACGAGCCCCAAACAGGACCGACCTTCTGGCCGAAGCAGGTGCCGTCGGCAGTTGCGTTAAAAGTAAGGATGCCGACCGTCGGTGAGAGCATCGTAGCCGCGGCGTTGGTGAGACTGACGCTCTTGACGTCGCACCCGACACCAGACCAGTTCTTTAAGGCGTCGGCTTTGGTGGCGAGGTGTGTGCCAAAAATATTGATAAATGACATATCCCGCGCCGTCAGGTCCGCGAGTTTTTTGGCATCGTGTTCTCTCCAGGCTTCCCACACGGCCCTTTCAACCGCAAGCATGGCGTCGGTGTGAGAATCTCGAGCGATGGGTTTAGCCGCGCCCTGCTTACTTGCGGGTATCGTGACAGTGGCTTTTGGATCAACCATCGGAGCTTGCGCGTGGAAGATCGCCTTCCATTTATCGCCGTCGCTCACGAATACGCTCGCTGCCCAACTGTCAACCGGGATCATTTGTCCCCCGCATGTGCCGTCAACGGTTATCTTGTGTGTGATCAGCGCAGCATTCTTACCCAGCGAACTGATCTCTTCATCGGACAGCGCGTAGCTCTTGATGTCGCAATCTGCGCCCGTGTATTCCTTTGTCGCTGACGCCTTGTCTAGCCTGGACGGTCCCCAACCGACAAATTTGTCGGACAGGAACAAGTCCCAGTACTTCGCGTCCTTGGATTTCCAAGCGTCATATGCGCTCTTTTCAAGCGTTACAATCGCGGCCATGGCGTTTTCATCGTTCGCCAGTGCATTTTCGGCGCAGGCTGCAAAAATAAGCGTGGTTGCCGCGGTTAAAACCAAATATTTGCGATTGGCCATGAATTGTCGCCTCGAACCACGCCCCGTTGGGGCCGCCGTCGGAGGGACCGACGGCGTTCAACGTTGCTGCGCGACGTTGTCAAACCCCGCTTGATTTACGTCGGGGCTTCGAATCTTGGTCAGTTACCGAACGATCGTTCGCTCTCGATCGGGCCCTTGACCAGACCTAAGCCTAGGGACACGTAGCGGAGATCATCTTGACCGCCGTCACCTTCATTGTGTGAGTTTTATCCTTTCCAGGGACGGCAACGCCGGTGATTTCGACCTTATGGCCGAGGTGAGGAGTTAGGTTCGCTGTCGTCTCTGCAATCACGACTTCCTTCGGCCCTTTCTCCAAATCCGTGAGCTTGAAGGTTCCGGCATCATCTCCCTTCGCCAGACATCCGGTCATGCTGTGCTCTGTGGGCGCCCCTTGTGCTTCGGCGCGAACTCCGAAACCAAGTACGCAGGCAGCAAACATCAATTGGACAATGATAGCTTTCATGTGACACCTCTTGTTTAACTGCATTTATCTATTGTCGAATCTTTTTGCGATAGAATCCAGACGCCAAACATCGAAAAGTACGCGCCGCCCGAAATCTCGCGGTTGTGGGCGGCCTACTTGGTCCATGCCGCGGGTCCTTTCAAACACCCCAGGTGGGAGCCCGGTGCGTGAATTACGCCCGCCGGGATCTGTGCGGGGGGCGCTCAGCAATGAGCGTCCCCGCCGCGATGCTTCGCGCATTACTCTCATGTGACAGGCTTGGCTTCACCACCTCAAACCCTCGCGGTATCCAACCATCGCTCGTTGCGAGACGAGGAGGCCTACAACAAAAGGTGAGACCACCTCGGGACGATCTCTCCAAGGTCAGGCAGCTTCTGATCAAACAGTTGCAGCGATAGATTTTCCGACACGCTTCACCGTGCCTTCAACTGATGTTCGCGTATCTCGGCGGTCGCGAAACACGCAGGGCGGCTTTCGAGAGCCGCCCCGCAGTATCGATGCGACGATGCTATTGACTCACGGTTGCGGGAGTAGGCTTCTGTTCACCTCGATTTTCCTCGCCGTAAGCGTAACCAATGCGGGCTGCGCTACCGCTCCGACGTAGGGGTCGGGGCCCGGAACCTCTGATGTTCCATTCTGTTTGCCGGTGAAGGTTTTGCCATCGTCAGAAACGGTTACAACGTAATTGAAATATCCCGACGTTCCATCCCATGTCCCAAGCGTCGCGCCGTCCCATGGTAAAGCTGTAATAGTGCCGGCGTTGTAGTCGAAGAACGGATGAGTAAGTGCGTACTTGTGGTCCCCCAACTTGATCCAAGTTCCATAACAGACGTAGCCAGTGAGCATGGGCGACCCAGTGTCCTGGTCGAATTCCAGGCCGTCGCTGGTCCAGCCAGAGAAGACGTTGTCGACGACGTTTCCTTGATAACTGACTGCAATTAACCACAGCCCAACGATCGGCTCTTTAGTCTCCCGCTCCTGGTCCGCTTGCACCGACCAAGAGCAGGCTAACCCGAAGAACACAATAAACACTTGAATAAGACGGCATGTCATCGATTGCATCGTGTTGTCACGCAGACTGCTGCGTGCCTCCCTCGGCAACAAAACTGGGCACGCCGCGATTGGCGCGTAGTCGATCTTGTGGCCCGCCCCCGCAACTTACCCGCATGAGTCCGACTGGCGATGCACGCACACACATTTGCGGCACAAAGAATCCACAATTAATTCGCATGCCGATAAACTCCTGAAAATCAATAACATGGGCTGATCCCTAGACTGGTGCGTGGCCGAAATTCCCTCAGATCGGTGCTAGTGCTAATCTGAAATGAAGAAGATCGTGGGCGACCATGGCAAACATACAGCCTGAACGCGTCTTTCGATTCGGTCCGTTCGAAGCTGACCTGCACAATCGTCAGCTACTCAAGAATGGGCTTCCGGTCAACTTGCGGGGCCAGCCCTTCGACATTCTGGCCCTGCTACTCGAACACTCTGGCAAACTTGTCACACGCGAACAACTGCGCGCATTGCTGTGGCCGTCGGGCACGATCGTCGAGTTTGAGCACAGCATCCACACCGCCATCACAAAGCTGCGTGAGGTCCTCGGCGAGGACGCCGATCACCCGCGCTTCATTGCAACCGTACCGCGGCACGGATACCGCTTCATCGGCTCCTGTTCCACTCCTGCTCCAACCGCGTCCGAGCCGGCTGCCAGTTCCGTTTCACCACCGTTGTCGACATCTCGGATCGCGGCCGCGCCGAGGCGCCTTCGATTCAGAGCGTTGATGCCGGGTGTCCTCGCCGTCGCGGCAGTTGGACTCGCAGGTTTTCTCAGCTGGCCTTACCTCCTACATCCCCGCAGCATCGTTCCCTACTCTCCCGAAGATCGGCGCATGACATTTGCGATCTTGCCTTTTCAAGCACCACGGGGCGATGCGCTGGGACAGGAAATGGCCAGATCCGCCTTCGAAGTTATGGAAACGTCCTTTGAGCACAATGCTCTTTGGGGCCACGTTGCGCCCCGCCGCACTGTGGAAGGGGCAGTGGCGCAGTTACCCAGTCTCAAAGACGTCGCCAGGACGCTGGACGTGCATTTTCTGATTCGCGGAAGGATCGAAAACACCCCACCTGATTACACGGTGAACGTTCTGCTCGTTGACGGCGCCAGTGAGCGGGTGCTCGGCACGCGCTCCTTTTTGCTTCCGGCAAAGTTGGCTGCACGACCTCGTCACGTCGATGGTTTCGACGCGTTCTTTGGTATGGTGGAACTGGCTGTGGAGGCCGAAGTCAAACGAGCACTGGATAAATCGGTCGATGCTCTCGATGTCCGTGACTTGTCGTTCCGCGCTTTTTCCGAATGGCGCAACCACCGTGACGCTCAGGCAAAGCAGGGTTACGCATCGGCGACGGAGCTGCTGAAGCGGGCAGTCGCGCTCGCGCCCGACGATCTGTATGCCACATACCTCACCGTCAAGATCAACCTGTGCGATTGCGCGCAGGACTGGTCGAGCAATGTCGAGGAACAACGCGCGATCGGTGCCGCCGCCCTCGAGAAGCTTCTGGGTGCCGACCCCAGTAATCTCGTTGCCCTCAAATTCAAAGTACTACTGCTGCAGTTGCGCGGCAGATTCGAGGAATCGCTGGTGATCGCGGACACGATACTGCAGCGCGAACCGGATGAAGTGCACGTCCTGGACTGGAAAGCCCTCGCGTTGCTACGCCTCGGCCGTCCGCGCGAGGCGCAGCCAATCGCTGACGCACTGGCGGGCGAGGTCCCGGACAAGTGGCCGTGGCTCGAGGTGCATGCAGCTGACATTCACTTCGCTCTGGCAGACTACGTCGCTGCGGCGCAGTTCGCGCGTGGCGCCGTGGCACGCATGAGCGAGGTGGGACTGCATAACTCAGTCGATGGCACGATCAGGCTGACGCTGGCGGCATCGGAAGCCAGATTAGGACACCCTAACCGCGCTGCAGCCGCGCTGGCCGATTTTCAAAGGTCGGTGCCTGAGGCGAGGACGCTCACCGCCATCAGAAAGTGGATGAATCCCCTCGCCGATCTCTACGGGTTTGAGCCGTTGTTTGACGGACTGCGCTTGGCGGGCGTTCCGGACTGATCACATTTTGACGCACGCGGGGAAATTCGCACGCCAATGGTACGCAGCCGTCCTCGCATTACAAGCCCGCGTATTCGAGGCTTTGAAGGGGCAACTACTTGGTACTTGGATTCGATTCCCTTCCGCCCGCTCCAAATCCTCAAATGTCAGAGTTGCTATACTCGTGTCTCGCCTGCTGTTAATTGAGAGTCGTATCCAATTCGGTAATTTATGAGCATCCAATCGACGGTTGCGTTCTCCAGAGAACAGCTCTATCAACGTGTTTGGTCGAAGCCGCTGAGCGTCGTCGCCAAGGAAGTCGGCGTCAGCAGTAATGCACTGGCGAAAATTTGCAGTCGATTGATGGTGCCGTACCCCTCACGTGGTCATTGGGCAAAGGTCAACGGCGGCAAAGCTTTCGCCCGTCCGTCGTTGCCGGCCGCGCCCGAAGTCAATATGCGGCAAGTCACGATTTCATCGGAGCGCGCCGCATCGCGCCGAACCAGGACGCGATTGAAGCCATCCGAGCGGCGTGAGCAACTGATTGAAGTCGCAAAGGAGATCATCCTCAAGGAAGGCATGCACGCTGCAACGATGAAACGAATCGCAGCGCAAGCGGGCGTTAGCGAAACTCAGGCTTATAACTATTTTGGAAGCCAAGAGAAATTGTTCATAGCGCTGGCAGTCAGCGAAACGGCCAAAATACGGTCAGCGCAGATAGCCGACGTTTCGCAATTCAAAGACCACTATGCGCAAGTGATAGCTTCAACGCGGACCTATCTGCGGCAGATCGATCGCCGCGGCGATTTGTTGCAAATGTTGCTGAGAAATCCGCAGGTTCGTGCGGGGCTCAGGGAGGAGAACCGCAGACTAGGCAATACCGACCGCAATCTGCATGCTCAACACTTGGTTGAATTGTATGGCATACCATGGAAAGTTGCAGTCGGCTGCACGGTGATCTTGTCGCGATTGTGCGGACGCGCAGCAAAACTCATATCCGATAAAAGAATAGCGCTTGAACCTGCGGAGCGAATGTGTCTTGCGATTGTGTTGCGCGGATCACGCGGCGTGATCGGGGCTTATCGTGACGCGTCCAGGCGATCGCAGGGCTCGCACGCTGCTCAACATCAAAGCATGGCATAGTTGTCGAGCGGTGGCCGAGTCCAATTCATCGTGATATGCAAGACTCCCGGCTTCCTCGGGAATTGCAGCAATCATTTCGATTGCGGCCAGGATTTGTCTTTCGGACAATTTGAGAGTCTTGCGCGCCAACCGAACGAGTCGTCGGAGTATTGCCCGGCCCAGGCGCGTTGCCTCAGGGTCGATATGTTCGGTCATGTACAGGTCGGTCATTAGAATGTGAAGCAGGGGACCGCGTTGCGCCACGTATTCGAAATAGAGCATCCCGCATAAGATCGCCGCCGGCTCCAAGTCACTTAATCGGGCCGCGGTCTCGACTCCCGCGCCGGCAAGGCCGGCAATTTCGCGCTTCATCAGCCTGTTGAAAAGCTCATATTGTGTCGCGAAGTAGGTATAGATGAGGGCCTTGCTGGAGCTTGCGGCCTGAGCAAGTGCTTCGATCGAAAGCGGAAGATATCCCTGTTTTACAATCAACTCCGCGGCAGCGTCCATGATTTGTTCGCGACGCACCTGAGGGGTAAGTCTCCTTCTTGGTTTCGCAACGCCCGCGTGGTTTTTGTCTGCGCGAGCAATGCCGCCGTATACGCGCTGTTTTGCCATGATTGGGTTATAGCTTGGGAGTAGGGGGCTCGCAAGGATCGCGGCTCGGCGCTTCGGTTGTGCCGGCACTCTTGCACCTTGCGACGATTGGTTACATCGTCATTACTAGGTATGATCGTCTCATGGCGCGATGGCCGCGGCGGGCGACGACACGCAGGACTTGAGAGGATTGTGGCGTGATCAAATCAAGACTGGCGCTCAGTTCGGCAGGTGAGAGTGGCGTGAACGCTGGACGGAGATCGCTGTTGACGTTTGGCATCCGCGTATCGCTCGCCTTAGCTTTCGCTCACGGCAGGACTGCGGTTGCGGAGACCTGTACCGACCCGGACGATCTCAGCGGCGCTGATGTGGCTTTGCGCAAATCTGTCGAATATACGGACCTGTCATCGGATGACAGAAAAACATGTCGCGGTTGCACGTTTTTCAAAACCGGTACAGGAGGATGCGGTACGTGCCAGATTCTTAGTGGGCGCGTGAGCGCCGCAGGACACTGCACTTCATGGAGCGCCAGGGCAAGCGGTCCCTGACCGGAATATGCTTCATGCAAGCATCGCTTTCGAAAGCGGAGATAAAATCTGATTATTTTCGCGGCGGCGGTAAAGATGCAAGATAGGCGATAATATCCGCGCGATCCTTCTCGTCCGGAACGGTTTTATACATCAAAGTGCCGGGCACAAAGTCTTTTGGCGACTTTAGAAACAAATTCAAATTGGCTGGCGTCCAAATGAGGGACTTCTTAGCTTTCAGCGCCGCGCTGTAGCCATCAAAAGATTCGATGCTCGCGGCGGGTCGACCGATGATGCCGCGCAGTGTCGGAGCGGTCGCGGCAGCGCCGTGGCATTCTTCACATACCGAATCGAAGAGCTCAGCACCCGCATTGGCATCTCCAGAAATGGCAGTCTCTGCTGTGCTTGCCGCGCTGGAAGGAGATTGGGCGCGGGCGTTCCAGGCAACAATAACGCTCGCGGCGATAAAGATAGCTGCGAGCAGGAAAACAGGATGCCGTTTGTCAGTAAACATTCGATTCGTTCCCGTGATCGCCGAGCCATCGAGTCGCGATCAAGTTTACGCACAGACTGACGATCCCTCCAATAAACGATTCGTGAGCAACTCACTGAGTCGCAAAACTTCGTGTGCCCTTCTGCGGCGCTGCACCAATAAATTGCGCAGGTTCGGTTGGCTTCGATCGCTATTGACTAGGGCCCCAATAGTGGGTACGGTCCGTCCAAATCGAGTGACGCGGGGCTACACTGTGACATATCAATGTCTTAAGACGGCAGGCGTCCTCTGCGCAACTTTTATTGCGGGAGCGCCCGCGGGAACGTTTGCCATCGCGGCCGCGTCAAATATCCAGGCGACAGAGCAAACGTCCCCGGAGCGCAAACCGATCAAGGTGGCATTTCGTCGAATCACTGAAAGCCAATACCGGCACACGATTGCCGACGTTTTCGGTTCCGAAATCAAAATCAACTCGCGCTTTGAGCCGGAGAAGCGCGACGAGGGCCTGCTGGCGATCGGCACTCCGCAACTTTCACTGACCTCTTCCGGCTTCGAGCAATACTTTGCGCTGGCAAGCTCAATCGCGGAACAGGCCCTGAGCGAAAAGACACGAGATGCGGTCGTCGGGTGCAAGCCGGCGGACACGGCGAAGGCCGACGAGGCGTGTGCGCGAAAATTCATTGCGAAGTACGGCGAACGGCTGTTTCGGCGTCCGCTGACCGACGTTGAAGTGGCAACCCGCCTCAAAACGGCATCGCTGGGCGCGCAGCAATCCAGCGATTTCTATGCCGGACTCAAGCTGGCGCTAACGAGTCTCTTGGTCGCCCCGGAGTTTCTCTTCAGAGTCGAGACTGCTGAACCGGATCCCGTCAATGCGCAGCTTTATCGACTCGACGCCTACAGCAAGGCCTCCCGGGTATCGTTTCTACTGTGGGACACCTCGCCCGACGAGGAGCTCCTCGCCGCAGCGCGCAGCGGCGCCATCCACACGGAGGCCGGACTCAAAGAACAGCTCACCCGGTTGATTTCGTCTCCTCGCTATGAGCAGGGTGCTCGTGCATTCTTCACGGACATGCTGCAGCTCGATGGGTTCGAGAATGTCGTTAAGGATCCGGCGATCTATCCCAAGTTCAACCAATCGATTGCCGACGGTGCGATGGAGCAGACCCTGAGGACGACCATCGATCTCTTGATCACCAAAAAACGGGATTACCGAGATCTTTTTACATCGA
>Ga0210394_10007394_pt1 | contig 11587 bp, 5 predicted proteins | sample IncBWC12MmetaG_FD_160121 | JGI IMG/M metagenome (GOLD analysis project Ga0210394, IMG submission 160121) | Forest soil microbial communities from Barre Woods Harvard Forest LTER site, Petersham, Massachusetts, United States - Inc-BW-C-12-M | ecosystem: Environmental > Terrestrial > Soil >... | reverse complement strand
GCGCGAATTCACGCATCGGCTCAAGGATGCGGCTCCGCACGTCGTACTCGAACTCGCGAATCTTCTGATCGACGTGCCGCAGACGGCCTACCGCTTCATCGCCTACGAGTTGATCCATCATCATCCGGCCGCGCTTTCTCACCTGAACGCCTGGCAACTTGAACAGCTCGGCCGCGGCATCGCCAGCTGGGGGGCGGTGGATTGTTTCGCGGTTTATCTCTCCGGCCCTGTGTGGCGCGACCGGCGCATTCCCAATAGCTTGATTCACGGCTGGGCCCGCTCGGCCGATCGCTGGTGGCGGCGCGCGGCGCTCGTCAGCACGGTTCCGCTCAACAGCAAATCGCAAGGCGGCGCGGGCGATACCTATCGCACCCTGCAAGTCTGCCGGCTGCTCGAGCCCGACCGCGATCCCATGGTCACGAAAGCGATGTCTTGGGCCCTGCGCGAGCTTGCCAAGCGCGACCCGCGCGCCGTGCGCGATTATCTCGCAGCTCGCAAAGATGTGCTGCCCGCGATCGTGTTGCGCGAAGTAACAAACAAGCTCAAGACCGGCGTAAAAAATCCCAAGCAGAAAGCGGCGGCCGCGATTTAATCGGGGCGCATGACAAGAAAATGTTGAGCGCGTTACGAATAATTCCTGAGAGGTGGACACCAGGCAGTTAAGCAGTAATATAGCTGCTCTTCCTACCATCCCTCAGGGGCGACTCTATGAGAACCATTTGGCAGGACCTGCAATACGGTTGGCGCATGTTGCGGCGAAGCCCCGGCTTCTCGCTGGTCGCTATCCTCACGCTTGCCATCGGCATTGGCGCGAACGCCGCCATGTTCAGCGTGATTAATACCGTCCTGCTGCGCCCGCTTCCATTTCCCGACGCGCAGCGAATCGTTTTCATCTGGGACACTGACCCAAACCGCAATATCCCGCGCGGCGTCGCTTCACCCGCAGAATTTCTCGACTGGCGCGACCAGGCCCACTCCTTCGAAGAGCTTTCCGCCTGGCGCACATGGTTCTACAACCTCACCGGCGCCAATGAACCCGAGCAGGTCTTCGGCGTCCACGCTTCCGCAAATTTCCTTCGCCTGCTCGGCGTCAAGCCAATCCTCGGCCGCGACTTCATCCCCGAAGAAGATCAACTTGGCCACGACCAGGTCGCGATTATCACCTACGGATTATGGCAACGCCGTTTCGGTGGCGACCCCACGATCGTCGGCAGAAATATTTTGCTCGACGAAAAGCCGTTCACCGTTGTCGGCGTTCTTCCTCGCGGCTTCTCCGTCTTCGGCACCAGCCGCCAGTTTGACGTCTGGATGCCCATGGCGCTCGACCGCGCGCAATTGCACCGCGAAGATCATTCCGTGATTGTCTTCGGCCGCCTCCGCAAAGGCGTCACCCTGGCTCAAGCTCAGGCCGAAATGGAAACGATCATCGCGCGCCTCAAGCAGCAGTACCCCGGCGTCAATCAGCAGGACGGCGTCCACGTTGTCGCTTTTCGCGAAGACCTTGCGCGCAACATCAAGCCCGGCCTCCTCCTATTATTCGGCGCAGTGGTTCTCGTCCTCTTGATTGCCTGCGTCAACGTCGCCAATCTCGTCCTCGCTCGAGCCGCCACCCGCGAACGTGAAATCACCCTGCGCGCCACCCTCGGCGCAGGCCGCTGGCGCATCATCCGCCAGTTGCTCACCGAAAGCGCGCTTCTCGCGCTCATTGGCGGCGCGTTCGGCATCCTCCTCGCCTATGGCGGACTTCATCTCCTCCGCCTCGCTCTCCCATCGGAAGGAGGCTACGGCGAAATTCCTCACGTGGAATGGCTCGGAATCGACGGCATGGTTCTGGCCTTCACCTTAGTTGTTTCCGTTCTCACCGGAATACTTTTCGGTCTTGCTCCCGCCATTCAAATCTCTCGCGCCGAACTTTACGAATCCCTGAAAGAAGGCAGCCAGGGCTCAATCGGTGGACGCCGCACTCAATTCACACGTTCCGCGCTGGTTGTCGCCGAAGTTGCTTTTTCGCTGCTCCTGCTGGTCTGCTCCGGCTTGTTGATTCGCAGCTTCTATCTCTTGATGTCCGAAGATCTCGGCATCGATCCCGACAACGTGCTCACCGCTCAAATCTGGTTGCCCGAATCGCACTACGCTGCCGGCGCGCCCGTCATGAATTTCTACCAACAAACAATTGATCGCATCGGCGCTTTGCCCGGTGTGAAATCCGCCAGCGCCGTCAACTTCCTCCCCCTCAGCGGTTGGGGCGATTATTGCAATTTCGATATCGGCGGCCGTCCCATCGCTCCCCCCGACGAGCCCAACACCTCGCGATACAGCGTGGCGGATTGGCGCTATCTCCGCACCATGGGCATCAGTGTGAAATCCGGTCGCGATTTCGCCGCTTCGGACGGGCCGAACTCAGAGGGTGTCGTAATCTTGAACGAAGCTCTCGCCCATCGTTACTGGCCCGATGAAAACCCCATCGGAAAACAAATCCACCTGAAATTCCCGCCCACAAAAAGTCCCTGGCAACCCGTCGCCCGCGATTCGATGCTTACCGTCGTCGGCGTCGTGGCCGATGTCCGCGAATGGGAGATGGGCGTAGAAAAAGTCGGACAGCTCTATTTGCCCTACGCACAAAATCCCTCGCGCATCATGCGTCTGGTCGTCCGCACCACGGGAGATCCTGCCGGGATCGCTCCGGCTGTTCGCCACGCCGTAGAGAGCGTCGATCCGAGCCAGCCCATCACGGAAGTCCGAACCATGGATCAGTTCCTGTCTCAGGCCGTCTCGCAGCGCCGCCTCAATATGCTCTTGCTCGCCGTATTCGCCGCCATCGCCACCATTCTCGCCGCGATTGGAATTTACGGCGTGATGGCTTACGGCGTCACGCAGCGCTTTCACGAAATTGGAGTGCGCATGGCTCTCGGCGCTGAGCCCTCAGACGTTCTCAAAATGGTCGTCACCGACGGAATGAAGCTCGCGGTCATTGGATTGCTCATCGGCATCGTGGGCGCAGCGCTTCTCTCTCGCTATCTCGAAAGTCAGCTCTACGGCATCAAGACCACCGATCCGTTTACGTATGCCGGAGTAGCTCTGGGCCTCGCCGCCGTCGCCGCTGCTGCCAGCTATTTTCCAGCGCGCCGCGCCACTAAGGTCGATCCGATTTCAGCGCTAAGGCACGATTAGTGATTCACGCATTTCGATGGACGCGGCAAGAAAGGCACCACATTGGATAGCTTTTTGAACGATCTGAAATACGGCGTCCGGATGTTCCTGAAGAATCCGGGCTTCACGGTTGTCGCGGTCCTCACGCTCGCTCTCGGCATCGGCGCGAACACCGCCGTTTTCTCCCTTGTGAATTCGGTTATCCTGCGACCTCTGCCGCTTCCCCACTCCCGGCAATTGATGGCCCTCTTCGTAAAAGACGGAGACAGCGAGCCGGGTTGGGGCGCTGCGTATCCGGATTTTGAGGATGTGAGGCTGCAAAGCCGTTCCTTCGAAGGCATCACCGCCTGGGCACCGCAAAGCGTCAACCTCACCGGACGCGAAGAGCCCACTCGAATTCGCGGCGGGTTCGTTTCCGCAAATTTCTTCGATGTTGTTGGAGTCCAACCTTCACTGGGCCGCGGCTTTCAGCCCGGAGACGACGCGCCCGGCGCCGCTCGCGTAACCGTCGTCACCTACGGCTTCTGGAAAAGTTTTCTCGGCGGAGATTTGAGCGTCCTTGGCAAACCCGTCACGCTGAACGGAGAAGTCTTCACGATTGTCGGCGTGCTCCCGCAAGATTTTCAATTCCCCATTTCCGCCAGCGACGTTTGGATTCCGGTCCTATACAACCCGCATTTTTCGCGCAACCGCGCCGTTGGTTCCGTCGCGATGATTGCGCGGCTGAAAGAATCCGTCTCCAAGCGTCAGGCACAGGCGGAAGTCGACACAATCGCAGAGCGCCTCGCCGCGCAATACCCTGACACTGACCGCAACCGCACCATGCGCGTTATCTCGCTGCAAGACGCGGCTACTTCAGATATTCGCCCGGCGCTCCTCATCTTGATGGCCGCCGTCGGTTTCGTCTTGCTGATTGCGTGTGCCAACGTCGCGAGTCTTCTTCTTGTTCGCGCATCGGCTCGGCATCGTGAAATGGCGCTGCGTGCCACTCTTGGTGCGGGTTCCTCTCGCTTGATCCGCCAGATGATCACCGAAACCCTTCTTTTGTGGTTTAGCGGAACGCTCCTCGGTTTGTTTCTGAGCCGCTGGGGCCTCGAGGGCCTCGCTCGTCTGCGGCCGGCCGATTCCTGGGCGCAATTCCCTGTGAAACTTGATGCCCCGGTGCTTCTGGCCACTCTCGGGATCACAATTTTCACGGGCTTGCTCTTCGGCCTCATTCCCGCGATCCGTCTGGCGAATCCCGATCTCATAGCCTCGTTGAAAGGCGGCAATCGAGCTTCCGGGCGCGACGCCGGCTCAACCCGCACAGGCCGTTGGCTCGTGATTTCAGAGGTTGGTCTTTGTCTGGTGCTGCTGCTGGGCGCAGGACTCACCATGAAGAGTCTTGCAAAACTCACGGGTGTCGACCCTGGCTTTAATCCGAAGAATCTCCTTACCCTCGAATACCGCCTGCCGCGTAACAAATATCCCGAAAAGTCGCAGCAATGGAATTTTCATCGCGAGGTCGTCGAGCACGCTGCAGCGCTACCGGGCGTTGTCTCCGCGGCGGAAGTGATGGGCTTGCCCATCAGCGGCAATGGCGCCGATACGCGGGTGGTTTTCACGGACCGCCCCGCACCCGCGCCTGCCGACATGCCGCGCGCGCAGATCAATTTCTGCGACACTCACTTTTTCCATACGATGGAAGTTCCCCTTTTGCGCGGCCGCGATTTCAACCCTGAAGACACGCCCGATTCTCCGCGCGTCGCAATCGTAAATCAGTCCATGGTCAATAAGTTTTGGAGCGGCAAGGATCCCATCGGGAAAGCGATTCGCCTTCCCGATGAGGATAATGTCACCGCCACCATCGTTGGCGTTGTCGGTGACGTGAAGCAATTCGATCTCAATGACCTGACGGCCGCGCAAATCTATCTTCCCCAGGCGCAGCATCCGGACGTTTTCACCACCCTCATCGTGCGCACCAAGGGCGATCCGATGGCGCTCTCAAGTTCGCTCCGCAGCGCCGTCTGGGCCGTGGATAAAGATCAGGCCGTCTGGAAAATTCGCACCGAAGAATCTCTCCTCGATCTGTCCGTTGGTCCGCGCCGGTTCCTGATGCTGTTGCTGGAAATTTTCTCTACCCTGTCTCTCGCGCTTGCGACGATTGGTATCTACGGCGTGATCTCCTATTCGACAGGCCAGCGTGTTCAGGAAATCGGAGTGCGCATCGCTCTCGGTGCGCAGAAGCAGGACGTCTTGAGGCTCGTTCTGCAGGAGGGGCTATGGATTGCTGCATTAGGCGTGGGGATCGGAGCGCTCGCCGCTCTCGGACTTTCGCGCTTTCTGGCAAGCCAGTTATACGGCGTGAGTGCTGGCGATCCGGGCACGTTCGCAGCTGCGGCTGCGCTGCTCACGCTCGTCACGCTCCTTGCTTGCTACATACCGGCACGGCGCGCCACGAACGTCGATCCGATTTCGGCTCTGCGGCACGACTAGTGAATGTGGATGGTTGGGGCGGGAAAGGCACAAAGTGGATAGCTTCTTGCACGATCTGAAATACGGCGTCCGGATGCTTCTCAAGAATCCGGGCTTCACCATTGTCGCGGTGCTTACGCTCGCTCTCGGCATCGGCGCGAACACCGTGATTTTCACCGTCGTCAATGGCGTTTTGCTTCGCCCGCTCGCCTATCGCGACCCCTCTCACATCATGCTGGTCGTCGAACGCAACTCCATGTTCGCGACGATCACCACCTCTTACCAGAACTATAAGGACTGGCGCGACCAGAGCCGCTCCTTTGAATCGATGGAAGCCTCCTGCTTCACAAATCTCACGCTCACCGGCCGTGGCGAGCCGGAGCGCTTTAAGGCCAGGTACGTCACCTCCGGGCTTCTCCCGCTCTTGGGTGTCACGCCCGTCATCGGCCGCGCGTTTCTTCCTGAAGAAGACCGAGTCGGCGGCCCGCCCGTCGCCATGATCAGCTACTCGCTCTGGCAGAGTCGCTTTGGCGGTTCCACGGATTGGATCGGCAAGACCATCGCACTCGATTCGCAACCTTACACGCTCATCGGTGTTCTGCCTTCGGGCTTTCAGTTCCTCCAGGCTGCCGACATTTTGGTGCCTTTTGAGCCCTGGGCCCACACGCTCCCCGACGATCGCGATTGGCATCCCGGAATAATTGCCACCGCGCGCTTGAAACAAGGCGTTCCGCTCGACCAGGCGCGCGCCGAAATGAAGACGATCACCGCGCGACTCGCCAAGCAATATCCCGAGGCCGATGCTGCCGTCAGTGCGGACGTGGTTCATCTGCAGGATCAGGTGGTCCAGAATGTTCGTCCCGCGCTGATCGTTCTCCTCTGCGCGGTGGGTTTCATCCTTCTCATCGCCTGCGCCAACGTCGCAAATCTCTTGCTCTCCCGCGCCGCTTCGCGCTCGAAGGAAATCGCGGTGCGTACAGCTCTCGGCGCCTCGCGCACGCGCGTGATTCGTCAGCTTCTCACCGAAAGTGTTGTTATCGCTTTGCTCGGCGGCGCGCTGGGCCTCCTTCTCGCGAATATCTCCATACCTCCGCTTCTGCGGCTCGCGGCTGGGACCGTGCCGGATGTAGGAGTCGTGCGCATCGATCGTTGGGTTCTCTTCTTCACGATTGCAGCCTCGCTACTCACCGGGATTCTGTTTGGACTCGTTCCGGCGCTTCGCACCGCAAGGCTCGACCTGCGCGAAACGCTCAATGAATCCAGCCGTGGCTCAACAGGTGGCGCCTCGAGCCACAGCCTTCGCTCGATTCTCGTTGTCACTGAAATCGCGCTCGCGATGTTGCTGCTCGTCGGCGCGGGTCTCCTGCTCCGTAGTTTTGAGCGTATGCAATCTGTCGCGCCCGGCTTCCAGACGGATCATCTTCTCGCGGCGGACATTCCTCTCTCGCAGACGGAATACCCAAAGCCCGAGCAGCGCTTCCAGTTCTTTGACCAATTGCTCGAACGCACTCGCACTCTTCCGGGTGTCCGCTCCGCTGGCGCTGCTTCGTTCCTGCCGATGAACGGCAACGGTGGCCTCATCCGCTTCAATATCATGGATCGGCCGCCCAAGAATGCCAGCGAATACGCTGCCGTAGGTTTTCGCTTCATCACTCCAAAATATCTAGAGACGATTGGCGTCCCGCTCATCGCCGGACGCATGTTCACAGAGAACGATCGCGAAAAAGCGCCCGACGTCGTCATCATCAACCAAACGATGGCCAAGCAGTATTTCCCGGATCGCTCTCCGCTCGGAAAGCGCATGCAAATCGGTTCGCCGCCCGATCCGCAAATCCCGTGGATGGAAATCGTCGGCGTTGTGGGCGACGTTCGTCCCGGCCTCGGCACCGAACCACAAGCCGAAATGTATATTCCCTATCGCCAGATCGATGCGCTTCTGCCGGTTTTTCAGCTTTCCGTAATCTTGCGCACCACGCTCGATCCCAAGAGCGAAACATCCGCACTGCGCGGCGCTCTCAATGAAATCAATAAGAATCAGCCGCTGGTCAACGTCCGTACCATGGAAGACAGCATGGCCACGTCCGTTGCGCAGCCGCGCTTTCGCACCTGGCTGCTCGGCCTTTTCGCTGTTCTCGCGCTGCTGCTTTCGACGATTGGAATCTACGGCGTGATGTCTTACTCGGTCACCCAGCGCGTTCACGAAATGGGAATTCGCATCGCGCTCGGCGCTCAGCCGCGCCAGGTCTTCCAGCTTGTCACGGGGCAGGGGCTGCGACTCGCGTTGCTTGGAGTCGGAATCGGCTGCGTGGCTTCGCTCGCGCTCACGCGCGTCCTTCGCAGTTTTCTCTATGACGTGAGCGCGCTCGATCCACTCACCTATTTTTCCGTGGCATTTGTGCTCGTGTCGGTCGGCTTGCTGGCTTCCTATTTGCCTGCACGTCGCGCCACGAAAGTCGATCCGTTAATTGCTCTACGCTACGAATGAGAGTGAAAACCCATGAACAACACACCCGAAACGCTTCGCGACAATATTGGCGGTAAACTACAGGGAGAATCTCCACGCATCATGACAAGTCCACATTCGAACCGAACCAGAATCCTGGTTGCAGATGACCAGCCAGACATTCGTGAAGCATTGCGCTTGCTTCTGAAAGGCGAAGGATTCGATGTCGAAACCGTCGCATCGCCGGCCGCCGTGCTCTCCGCGCTCGAAGCCCGCGAATTCGACGGGCTGCTGATGGACTTGAACTACGCGCGCGACACTACTTCCGGCCAGGAAGGCCTCGACCTGCTGTCGAACATCCGGTCGAAAGACAGCACGCTTCCCATCATCGTGATGACGGCGTGGGGCAGCCTCGAGCTTGCCGTGGAAGCGATGCGCCGCGGAGCCAAGGATTTCATCCAGAAACCCTGGGAGAACGCGCGCCTGCTTGCCATCCTGAAAACTCAAATCGAACTTTCGCAAGCCCTGCGCAAAGGCCAGCGCCTCGAAGCCGAGAATCGCCTCCTGCGCGCCGATGGACGCCCGACGCTGATCGCTGAATCCGCGGCGATGCGTCCTGTGCTGGACTTGATTGCGCGCGTCGGCCCGTCTGACGCCAACGTGCTCATCACCGGCGAGCACGGCACCGGAAAAGAAGTGATCGCGCGCACGCTCTACGCTCTCTCGCCGCGTGCGGGACGCCCGCTCGTCACTGTCAACGCGGGCGGCCTGCCCGAAGGCGTCTTCGAAAGCGAGCTTTTCGGCCATGTGAAAGGCGCGTTCACGGATGCGAAGTCGGATCGCGTTGGGCGCTTCGAACTGGCCGATGGCGGCACGCTCTTCCTCGACGAAATTGCCAACGTGCCGATGAATCTTCAGGCCAAGCTTCTGCGCGCGCTCGAAACGGGTGAGCTGGAACGCGTCGGCTCTTCGACTACGCGACGCGTGGATGCGCGCATTCTTTCCGCGACCAACGCCGACGTGCAAGCCGAAGTGGCCGGCGGGCGCTTCCGCGAAGATTTGCTATTCCGCCTGAACACGATCGAGATTCATCTGCCGCCGCTGCGCGAGCGCAAAGAAGATATTTCGCTTCTCGCGCACCATTTCCTGCGGCAATCGGCGCAACGTTACCGCAAGCAGCTCGAAGGGTTCGAGCCGGTTGCGTTGCAGCTTCTTCTCGATCATCCCTGGCCGGGAAACGTTCGCGAGCTCGACCATTCGATCGAGCGCGCCGTGCTGATGGCCGAGGGCTCGCAGGTTCGCGCGAGCGATCTTGGTTTGCGTCCCGCGCGCGAGTCCGCGATCAAACTGGATGAAATGAGCATTGAAGACGTGGAGCGCGTGCTGATTCAAAAAGCGCTCGCGCGTTTCGGCGGCAACGTGAGCCATGCAAGCAAAGCGCTGGGCTTGAGCCGCAGCGCTCTCTATCGCCGTCTCCAAAAATACAGCCTTTGAAACCGCTCCTGTACGAACGCCGCATTCTGCTCCTGGCCCTCTGCGCCGGCCTGGCGAGCACGGTCGTCGCTCTAATTCTGCTCTGGTCCGGCGGCTATTCGTCGAAGCTGCAGTGGACGCTCACCGTGCTGATGATTCTCACGTGGCTCAGCTTCGCGTTTACCGCGCAGAGCCGCGTGGTGTTTCCGCTTCGCACGCTTTCAAATCTGCTCGCTGCTTTGCGCGAAGGCGATTTTTCAATTCGCGCGCGCGGTGCCAATGAAGGCGATGCGCTCGGCGAAGTGCTGCGCGAAGTGAACGCGCTTGGCGAGACGCTTCGGCAGCAGCGCCTGGGCGCTCTCGAAGCTACGGCGCTTTTGCGCAAAGTGATGGAAGAAGTGGACGTCGCCGTTTTCGCGATTGACGGCAACGGCGCGCTGCGGCTCGTGAATCGCGCCGGCGAGCGCATTTTGAATCAGCCCGAAGAGAGGCTTTTGGGAGGGAACGCGGCCGAACTCGGCCTCGCCGAATATCTCACCGGCGAGACGCCGCGCATCGAGCAGATCGCTTTCCCCGGAAAATCCGGCCGATGGGAAATTCATCGCGGAAATTTTCGCGAAGCAGGGCTTGCGCATCAACTGCTCGTCATCACCGATTTGAGCCGCGCGCTGCGCGATGAAGAGCGCCAGGCATGGCAGCGCCTGATTCGCGTGCTGGGCCACGAATTGAACAACTCGCTCGCGCCCATCAAATCCGTTGCGGAAAATCTCGGCAGCATGCTTGCCCGCAAAGACCGCGATCCCGACTGGGCGGACGACATGCGCAGCGGCCTCAACATCATCGCCGCGCGTACCGACGGCCTCGCGCGTTTCATGAGCGCGTACGCGCGCCTCGCAAAATTGCCGCCGCCCACTTTTCAGGGCGTCGACGTGGGCGTATGGATTCGCCGCGTCACGGGACTCGAGTCGCGTCTGCAGGTGAAGGTGCAACCTGGCCCCGAAGTGCGAATCCAGGCCGATCCGGATCAACTCGATCAGCTTCTCATTAATTTGCTGCGGAACGCGGTTGATGCTTCGCTCGAAACCGGGGGCGGCGTGCAGGTGGGCTGGCATCGCGAGGATGGGTACATCGACGTGTGGGTGCAGGACGATGGCCCGGGCATCCCGAATCCGACGAACTTGTTTGTGCCGTTCTTTACGACGAAACCTGGCGGATCGGGGATTGGGCTTGTGCTGAGCCGGCAGATTGCCGAGGCGCACGGCGGCACTTTGACGCTCGAGAACCGCGAAACCGAGCGCGGCTGCGAAGCGCGGCTGCGTCTTCCGATGAACAACTAGCCTCGAATGCAACTTCCTATACCCCCCCGTTTACCGCCTATTAGAAAATCGTAAGTTGTTGATTCCCTGTTGGTTGTCGTGAGACTTAATCGCGGAACCGTAGATTAAAACGGCTCTCGGTTCTCTCGCGCTGCCGTGCTCTGTCATAAACAAGTACTCCTCCAAAAACGATCTATGGTAGCGCAAGAGGAGTGGCTTGGATATCCGTAGAACTACGCAGACCAGTGGAAAGCGGGGCGAGAGTGTTACGTTGAGATTCTTCGCTTCGCTCAGAATGACAGCTTTTGCACAAGGGGCATACGTGGCGAGAATCAGCCTGATTTCTGGCGCAATTAGTCTGCGTTGAGATCTTTGACGCGGCGCTCTAGTTCTTGGGTGATGTTTTCGGGGGTTTCCGTTTCTGCGAAGGTGACGGGGGCGCCTACCGCTACGCGGATGTGGCCGGGGCTGGTCCAGTGTTTGTTGGCTTCGCGCAGATCGTAGAGACCTTCGAGGCGCATTGGGATTACGGGGATGCGCAGGCGGGTGACGAGGAGGCCTATTCCTGCGCGGAACCGACCGATTGCACCATCGGGCGTGAGCACACCCTCGGGGAAAACCAGGACGTTCCAGCCGCGGTCGACCAGCTCACCGGCAAATTCAAAACTTTTCCTGAATCCGGAGCGCACGGGTAGCGGGAAGACGTGGAACAGCGCGATTGTTAGCGGATATTGAATGCGGCCGAGGATCG
>Ga0210394_10007393_pt1 | contig 11590 bp, 9 predicted proteins | sample IncBWC12MmetaG_FD_160121 | JGI IMG/M metagenome (GOLD analysis project Ga0210394, IMG submission 160121) | Forest soil microbial communities from Barre Woods Harvard Forest LTER site, Petersham, Massachusetts, United States - Inc-BW-C-12-M | ecosystem: Environmental > Terrestrial > Soil >... | reverse complement strand
GCGTGACGACGTATACGACGGTGCCGCTCAAGTTCAGCACCGCGGCCGCCGAGGCGCCGTTCAGCCTCAACTACTCCGACGCCGGCCAGATCACGCTCGACGAGCGCTATTTCATCCCGCTGGGATCGGGCGCCGGTTCGGGCAATACCATGCTCGGCAGCGGCCAATTCGTGGTGCAGCCGTACAACTTCACGCTGTCGACTATCAAGTGCACGGCCTACGCCGCCGGCACCTGCGCACCATCGCTCGCCGCGCCCGGCTTGAATCCCGGCGCCACCTCGGCTGCCGGCGCCGCCTTCATTCAGGCGGGGCAGCCGTTTTCGGCCACGGTCACCGCGACCAACTTCGGCGGTGCCGCGACCCCCAACTTTGGCCAGGAAACACCGCCCGCGGCCGTCACACTGACCGCGAACCTGGTGGCGCCCGCGGGCGGCGATGCAGCCGCACTCAATAACGGCACTGGCTTCGGCAGCTTCAGCGGCGGCAGCGCCACCGGCACGACGTTCAACTGGCCGGAAGTCGGAATCATTACCCTGACACCGAGCGTCGCCAGTTACTTGAGCTCTGGCACCGTGACCGGCACGCCCTCGGCCGACGTCGGCCGCTTCATCCCTAACGGCTTCTTGGTGGCGCTCAACGCGCCGATCTTCGGCACCGGCTGCGGCACCGGAAGTTTCAGCTACCTGGGTCAGCATCTCACCTACACCGTCGCGCCCGTCATCAACCTCACGTCGCAGGCCCTGGGCGGCGCGACCACTCGCAACTACACCGGCAGCTTCTTCAAGCTCACCAACAACTCGCTCACCGCGCGCACCTACACGCCCACGCCCGCGAGTCCCGCTCTCGATACCTCCGGCCTGCCCGCCGCCACCAGCGACCCCGCCATCGTTGATTTAACCGCCGGGCAGGCGACCCTGACCTTCAGCGCCGGCACCGGCTTGCTGTTTAACCGCAGCAGCGCCATCGCACCCTTCAGCGCCAACATTGCGCTCAGTATTAATGTCATCGACACCGATGCAGTCGCCGCGCCGAACCCGGTCACTTTTTTAGGCACCGGCACCGGCATCTTCTTCAGCTCCGGTACCACGCAATACTACGGCCGGCTCGCTCTGCGCGACGCCGTGGGCTCGGAACTCTTGGATCTGCCCATGCCGCTGACCACGCAGTACTACTTGAGCACGACGCAGGGGTTCACCACCAACACGGCCGACAGCTGCACCACGGCGCCGGCCCTTGCATTCAGCAATTATCAGTTGAACTTGAGCTCCGGCGAGACCTGTGTCCGCGACACGGGCCATCCCGGATCGTCCGGCCAGGGATGCAGCACGGCGGCGGCACCGAGCCTGCAATACCATCCGGCCGCCGTCGCCGGTAATTTCAATCTGGTGCTGTCCGCTCCCGGCGCGGGCGATGCCGGCGCCGTATCGGTCACCGCCACCGCACCCACCTGGCTGCAGTACAACTGGGGCAGCCTCGTGAACCCGCTCGGCATGGCGACCTTCGGCGTCTTTCCCGGCCCGACTTCCCGCGTGCATCAGCGCGAGGTGTACTAGCCCCGGGAACCCTGTCTGGAGCCTGTCCGGCTCCTGTCCCGGCGGCTTGCTTTTCCCGGCAGTTGGCCGCAATTTATGTTGCGCGCATCAGCAATAAAAAGGGGAGCCATCATGCGAATCGTTCACCGGCTGATTTTGTGCTTTGGCGTTGCGGCAACCTTCGGTGTCGGCACGCTCGCCGCGTATGCGGACGAGACCTGCAATTCGCCCTACATGTCCGGGCTCATCAAGGGCCAGGAGGATTTCGTGCACGTGTGGACGCTCGGCGTGCCGGGCTTGGGCGACGGATCGGACAAGCTCGTCACCATCGCCGCGAATCCCGCCGCGAAATCCTACGGAAAAGTCGTCGACAAGATTTCCGTGGGCGGCCGCGGCGAAGCGCACCACATGGGTTTCACGGACGATCGCAAATACCTGTGGGCCGGCGGCCTCGACGACAGCAAGATCTACGTGTTCGACGTGGGCACGAACCCATCACACCCGAAGCTCGTCAAGACGATCGACGATTTGCCGGCGAAGAGCGGCTATGCGGGTCCGCACACGTTTTATGCTCTGCCCGGGCGCATGCTCATCGGCAATCTCTCGAACACGGCATCCAAGGACGGCGTGACCGGCATGTCCGTGTACAACAACAAGGGCGATTTCATCGCGAAATACCCCATGCCCACGGGCGACATCCGCCAAGTCAAGGGCGACGGTTATGGCTATGACATTGCGGTGAATCCCGCCAAGAATGCCCTCTTGACCTCGAGCTTCGCCGGCTGGAACAACTACATGCGCGATCTCGGCGAGCTGATCAAGGATCCTGAGGCGATGAAGCATTTTGGCAATACCTTGGTGATGTGGAATCTGAAGTCCATGCAGCCGGAGCAGATCTTCGCCGTGCCGGGTGCGCCGCTGGAGATTCGTTGGGCGCTGCCCGAAGGTCAAAATTGGGCGATCACCGCCACGGCGCTTACCTCGCAACTGTGGCTCGTCAAGCGCGACGCCGGCGGCGCTTGGGTGGCGAAGGACGTGGCCGCAATCGGCGATCCGTCCAAGACGCCCTTGCCGGTGGACATCTCGATCACCGCGGACGCGAAGGGTTTGTGGGTCAATACCTTCATGGATGGCACCACGCACTATTTCGATCTCACCGATCCTGAGCATCCGCGGCAAACTTACAGCAAGCACACCGGCAGCCAGGTGAACATGGTGTCGCAGAGTTGGGACGGCCGTCGCGTCTATATCACCTCGAGCCTGCTGTCGAAATGGGACAAGCAGGGCAAGGATAACGAGCAGTTTCTGCGCGCATTCCAATGGGACGGCCACGCACTCTCACCGGCGTTCGAGATCGACTTCACCAAGGAGCAGCTCGGCCGCCCGCATCACATGAAGTTCACGGCCAATCCGCAGCGGCTGGCATCGCTCGCGGACGCAGCGGCGGCCGCGGACGGCCCGGCACGCTGATGCGTCGATGGCGCGGCGCGGCCGGTGCCGCGGCCATGTTGAGTTGCGCCGCGCTCTCGAGCTTCGCCACCGAAGATCCGGGCAAAGCGGCCGCGCCGCGCATGGAATTCGTGCCGCTGGCGCCGGGCAGCTACACGCTGCAAAAAATCCAGCGCGTCGCCGATGCCGTTCTGCTCGACAGCTCGGGTCGGAGCGTCAGGCTCGCCGCGCTGACGCAGGGCAAGATCACCCTGCTGACCTTTTTTTATACGTACTGCGCCGATCCCTTGGGCTGTCCGTTCGCGCACACGACGCTGGCCGCGTTGCGCGATCGCGTACGGCGCGATCCCGCTCTCACCGGCAGCGTGCGTTTCGTGAGCGTGAGCTTGGACCCGACGCACGATACGCCCGCCGCCATCGCCGCCTATGCCGGAGAATTTACCGTCGATCCCGCATTCGAGTGGCGCTTCCTGACCGCGCGCAGCGTGCCGCAGCTGCTGCCCGTGCTCGCTGATTTTGGCCAGGACGTCAGTGTGGATGTGGACGAGCGCGGCCGCGCAACGCGCACGCTGCACCACATGCTCAAGCTGTTCCTGATCGACGCCCGGGGCGAGGTCCGCGAGATCTACACCCTGGCCTACATCCAGCCGCCGGTGATCTTCAACGACATCAAGACGCTGGCTCTGGAAGCTGGCCGGCAAGCGCCTAGCGCGGCCGATAACCGTCGGTAAGGGCATTCAAAAAGGCCACGATGTCCTTGATGTCGGCTTCGCTCATGGCGGGCGCATCGCCCAGGCGTCCGCCGAAGGGAGCCGCTGTGTCGACGTTGCCTCGATACTGCGGCGGCAGATCATCGAACTTCACCGGCTGGCCGTTGACTCGGTGCCTATACCACTTGCGCGGCTGCGTATCGCGCTCGGCGTAGAAGCGCACCACATCTTCCAGGCGATGCAGCACGCCGTTATGAAAGAACGCCCCGCGAGTCGCCGCATTGCGCAAGGAAGGTACGCGAAACATGCCGCAGTATTGCGTCCGGTCCTTCAAGTCCTTGCGCAGCGGCCCGCACAATCCTAAGTCGAAGTAGCGTCGATCCGCATTCGCCGGGATAGTCGGGTTGCGGGGCACCCCGAGCGCCGCGTAGCCGAAATCCGTGAACTGCGGCAACGACCCTGCCTTCATCGCGCTCGGATGACAGCGTGCGCAATTGCCCTTGGCCGGATCGTTGAAGACGGCCAAGCCGCGCAATTCCGCGTCGGAGAACGAAGTCTCATGCCGCAGCCAGGCATCATACTTGCTGCTGTACGGGTAGAACTCCGCGGAACTCTGTTGGTAGGTCTCCAGGGCCATCAGCACGGCCTTGAACGCCGCCGCCGTGTCCTCGAAGATCCTGCCGCCGAATGCGTCGCGAAACTCTTGCGCATAGCTCGCATTCCGCACCCTGGCGACGACGGCAGCGGCGCTCGCGTTGGCCATCTCGAACGGTGAGAACAGCGGCAGGCGCGCCTGCTCGTGCGCCGACTGTGATCGGCCGTCCCAGGTGCGGCCGCCGGCCGGCCCTTGATCGATGCTGTCATCACCGTCGTCGTCGAAATAATGCTCGGTGAACGGCGGCACGTTCTGACCGTACATCAGCGACGGCGCGGCGCGCACCCCAAAGTGCCGCCCGTCGCGCCCGCCGCGCTGCACCGGTGAGGCGTTCGGCGGCCCGAACGCGCGCGTCGGGTCGTGGCAGGTCGCGCATGCCAACCTGCCGGACGCCGACAGGGACGGATCGAAGAACAGCGCCCGACCGATATCCGTCATCTGCGCCGCTGAGGGAGTCTTGCCGAACGTGTTCGAGTAGAAGGGTGCATCGGCGGGCTTGCCGAGGGTATCGGCGGCCGCGATGAGGGTTGGACCGGCCGCGAGGAGGGTTGAGGCGGCCAACCAAGCGAGTGCGCCGACCGTCGGCAGCGCCGCAATCCAGGAGGAACGCGCGACGCGTCTTCCCTGGGGAGCCACGCTCCTAGTGCACCGAACGGCCGCTGTCGCTCGCGACACCCGCATTGAACAATTGCGCCACATCCACCGCATCGAAGAGGTAGGCGCGATTGCAGAAATCGCAGCGCACTTCGACTTCCCCGCGCTCCGCCAGAACCGAACGAGTTTCCGCTTCGCCGAGCCCCTGCAGCATGCTGCCCACCCGCTCGCGCGAACATCGGCAGCGAAAAAACACCGGCGCCGGCTCAAACAAACGCACATCGTCTTCGTTGAACAGCCGATGCAGAATCTCCGCGTCGGCCAGCGTGCGCAGTTCTTCGGGCGTCAGCGTCTCGCCGATCAGCTGCACACGCCGCCAGGCATCGTCGACATCCGCGGCCGGCACCGCGTCCGCGCCCGGCGAGCCCGTCGCGCCGGGGAGCTTTTGCAGCAGCATCCCCGACGCGCCCGACGCATCGGCATGCAGCCAGAGTCGAGTCGGCAATTGCTCCGAATTCTCGAAGTACACCTGCAGCGATTCGCCCAGGCGCTGACCGGAGAGGGGCACGATTCCCTGATAGCGCTGCGAGCCGTCGTCGGTCTCCAAGGTGACGGTGAGATTGCCGGTGCCGATCAAGCCGGCGGCGGGGTGCGGGCCTTCGCGATAGCGCGCGAGTCCGCGCACGCCGAGGCCGCTGGTACACTGCGCCAGCATCAAATGCACCGGGCCGTCGCCCTGTAATTGCAGCGACAGGACGCCCTGGAACTTGACCGTCGCGGCCAACAACAGCGAGGCCGCCACGGCTTCGCCCAAGGTATCGCGGATCGGCGCCGGGTACTCGCGATGCTCGATCAATGCGCGCCAAGCCGCATCGAGATGCACCAAGTGTCCGCGGATCGGGTAATGCTCGAACATGAAGCGATGCAGGCAGTCGCGATCATGCATCTATGCGCCCAGCTTTTTCTTGAGCAGGTCGTTGAGCTGCGCCGGGTTCGCCTTGCCTTGAGTCGCCTTCTGCACCTGTCCGACGAAGAACTGGAACAATTTGTCCTTGCCGGCACGATAGTCGCCGAGTTGCTTGGGATTGGCGGCGATCACGGCGTCGATCACTCCCTCGATGAAGCCCGAGTCGGTGATCTGTTTCAGACCCTTCGCCTCGATGATGGCATCCGCGGATTTGCCCTCGGACCACATCGCCTCGAATACTTCCTTGGCGATCTTGCCCGAAATGGTCTCATCGATGATCCGCGTCAGCAGGCCGCTCAATTGCTCAGGCAAAACGCGTGAATCCTCGATCTCGAGATTGTCGCGGTTGAGCGCGCTCGACAATTCGCCCATGACCCAGTTCGCCGCCAGCTTGGCGTGCGCCGCCCCGCACGCCGCCGATGTCGCTTCGAAGTAGGCGCCGAGCTCGCGGCTCGCGGACAGGACGCCCGCGTCGTATGGCGAGAGGCCGAATTCGCGTGCAAAGCGCGCCGCCTTCTCATCGGGCAATTCCGGCAGCGTCGCCCGGACCGCGTCGATGAACGGCTCGTCGATCTCGACCGGCAGGAGATCGGGATCGGGGAAATAGCGATAATCGTTGGCTTCCTCCTTGGAGCGCATCGAACGAGTCTCGTCCTTGTCCGAGTCGTACAGCCGCGTCTCCTGCACCACGGTGCCGCCGCTCTCGAGCAATTCGGTCTGCCGCGCGACCTCATAATGAATCGCCTTCTCGACGAATCGAAACGAGTTCAAATTCTTGATCTCGGCGCGTGTGCCGAATTTCTCCCGGCCGCGCGGCCGCACCGAGACGTTGGCGTCGCAGCGGAACGAGCCTTCCTGCATGTTGCCGTCGCAGATCTCGAGGTAGCGCACCAAGGTGTGGATCTTCTTCATGTAGGCCACCGCCTCCTTGGCCGAACGCATGTCGGGCTCGGAGACGATCTCGAGCAGCGGCGTGCCCGCGCGGTTCAAGTCGATGCCGCTGGCATTGTTGAGACCCTCGTGCAGCGACTTGCCGGCGTCTTCCTCGAGATGCGCGCGCGTGACGCCGATGGTCTTGGAGGTGCCATCGTCGAGCATGACCGTGATCTTGCCCTGCTTCACCACGGGCAGCTCGTACTGGCTGATCTGATAGCCTTTCGGCAAATCGGGATAGAAATAATTCTTGCGCGCGAACACCGAGCGGCGCGCCACCGCGGCGCCGATGCTGAGGCCGAACTTGACCGCCATGCGCACGGCTTCCGCGTTCAGTACCGGCAGGGTGCCGGGATACGCCAGATCGACCAGGTTGGCCTGGGTGTTCGGCGGCGCGCCATACGCCGTCGCGCTGCCCGAGAAAATCTTCGACTTCGTGGCGAGCTGCGCATGGATCTCCAGCCCGATGACTACTTCCCAGTCGGTCATTTATTCGTACCCGCGCGGCGCATGAGCGTGCCAGTCGGTTGTCTGCTGGAAGCGATGCGCCGCGTTCAGCAGTTTCGCTTCCGAAAAATGCGGACCAATCAACTGCAATCCCATCGGCAACTCGTCGACGTAGCCGCACGGCAGCGACAGGCCGGGCAGTCCGGCGAGATTGGCGCCGATGGTGTAAATGTCGTTCAAATACATGGTCACCGGATCGTTGATCTTCGCGCCGATGGCGAACGCCGGCGTCGGCGTGGTGGGTCCGATCAGGAGGTCGGCCTGGGCGAACGCGGCGCGAAAATCATCGGTGATCAAGCGGCGCACTTTTTGCGCCTTCAAATAATAGGCATCGAAATACCCCGCGGACAACACGTAGGTGCCCGTCATGATGCGGCGTTTCACTTCGGCGCCGAAACCCTCGCCGCGCGACCGCGTATACAAATCGAGCAAGTCCTTCGGCTGCTCGCAGCGATAGCCGAAGCGCACGCCGTCGAAGCGCGACAGATTCGAGGAGCATTCGGCCGGCGCGACCACGTAATACGTGGGCACCGACAGCGGCAGGTGCGGCAAGCTCACTTCCACCGTTTGCGCGCCGAGGCCCCGGTAGATCTTCAACGCCTCGTGAATCAGCGCCGCGTTGCGGGGCTCCAGGCCCTCGAAGAACTCGCGCAACAGGCCTATCTTGAGGCCCGTGAGCGGCGCTCCCAAGGCGGCGGGATAGTCGGGAACCGGAGCATCGATACTGGTCGAATCGCGCGGATCGAACCCCGCCATGACCTTGAGCACGATCGCCGCATCCGCGGCGCTGCGGGCAAAGACTCCTGCTTGGTCGAGGCTCGAGGCGAAGGCGATCATCCCAAAGCGTGACACGCGCCCGTAAGTCGGCTTGACGCCGGTCACGCCGGTCAAGGCGGCGGGCTGACGGATTGAACCGCCGGTGTCCGTGCCGGTGGCAAACGGCGCCAGCCGCGCCGCTGTCGCAGCCGCCGACCCGCCGGACGAGCCCCCCGGAACCTTCGTCGTATCCCAGGGATTTCTCACCGGACCGTAATAACTCGTCTCGTTGGAAGAGCCCATGGCGAACTCATCCATGTTAGCTTTCCCCAACATGACGGCGCCGGCCGCCTTCAGCCGGGTCACGACCGTCGCATCGTAAGGTGCGATGAAATTGTCCAACATGCGCGAACCGCAGCTGGTGCGCACCCCGTCCGTGCAGAAAATGTCTTTATGAATGAGGGGGATGCCGAGCAGAGGGCCATCCTCGCCCGCCGCGCGGCGAGCATCGGCAGCCGCCGCCGCCTCGAGCGCCGGTTCGGCCGTGAGAGTGATCAAAGCATTCAGCGCGGGATTCAAACGCTCGATCCGAGCCAGGAAGTGACGGGTGAGTTCAACGCTCGAAATCTGGGCCGATTTCAACTTCTCCCCAAGCTCGCCGATGGAAAGGGTGTGCAACATCGTCACCTAAGAATAGCAGGCCTCGCCCAAAATCGCGGGCTCAAGGACCTAGTCGATCACTCGCGGCACGACGTACAGGCCGCCCTGCACAGCCGGCGCGTTGGCCTGGTATTTCTCGTGGTCGTCGCTCTCGGTCACCGCATCGGGACGCAGACGTTGATGCTGGCCATCGAGAGGATGTGCCATGGGCTCGACGCCGCCGGTCTGCGCGCGCGACAACTCGTCGACGAAATTGACGATGCTCGACAAGCTGGTCACGTACACCGGCATTTCTTGTTCGGTGATGGACAGCCGCGCGAGGTGCGCGATCTTTTCGACGTCTTGACGGGTCAGGTTCATGGGAGTTGCCCAAAAGTGCGTGTTGTTTCACGCAAAATAAGGGTGACGAATGATACACGTTGCCTTGCTGAATGTCCCATCGGTTGTTACATTACCCCAACTTTTTTTCACCCCATTTGCAAGTAAAAATACCCCATGTTCAAACGCCTTAGAGGTTATTTCTCCAATGACCTCTCAATCGATCTTGGAACCGCCAACACGTTGATTTACGTGCGCGAGCGCGGCATTGTGCTCAACGAACCCTCGGTCGTCGCAGTGCAGGACGAACCGACCCGAGGCGGCAAGATCATCGTCGCGGTCGGGGTCGAAGCCAAAAACATGCTGGGGCGCACCCCCGGTCACATCACGGCGGTCAGGCCCATGAAAGATGGGGTCATTGCCGATTTCACCTACACGGAAAAGATGCTGCAGTACTTCATCAAGAAGGTGCACGGCAATCGCTTCTTGAGCCCGAGCCCCCGGGTGCTGGTGTGCGTACCCTTCGGTTCCACCCAAGTGGAGCGGCGCGCGATCAAGGAATCGGCGGAAGGGGCCGGCGCCCGTAGCGTGGATATCGTCCCCGAGCCCATGGCTGCGGCGGTCGGCGCCGGTCTGCCGGTGCAAGAGGCGCGCGGCTCGATGGTGCTCGACATCGGCGGCGGCACGTCCGAGGTGGCGGTCATCTCCCTGAATGGCATCGTGTACGCGGCGAGCGTGCGCATCGGCGGCGACAAATTCGACGAGGCGATCACCAACTACGTACGGCGCAATTACGGCATCTTGATCGGGGAGGCGACGGCGGAACGAATCAAGCTTGAAATCGGCTCTGCCTATCCGGGCCAGACGGTGCGGGAAATTTCGGTCAAGGGCCGCAACTTGTCGGAAGGCGTGCCGCGCAGCTTCACCTTGAACTCCAACGAAATATTGGAGGCGCTGCAGGAACCCCTGCAAGGCATCGTGGGCGCGGTCAAACAGGCGCTCGAACAGACGCCGCCCGAGCTCGGCGCCGATGTGGCCGAACGCGGCATCGTACTGACCGGCGGTGGCGCCCTGTTGCGGGACGTCGATAAACTGCTCATGGAAGAAACCGGCCTGCCCGTGGTTATTGCGGACGATCCGCTGACCTGTGTTGCGCGCGGCGGCGGCCGGATCCTCGAACTCACCGAGGAACACGGTCCAGGCATATTCGGATTGGAGTAATGCACGCGACTAGGGAAGCCCAGCTCACGCGGAATCCTAGAGACAGGTGACTAGCCCGTGGTCGCCTTTCGCAACTCCGACACATCCGGGCGCACGACGGGACTTCTGTTCCGCTGCGTGCTGTATTCGCTGATCGCTCTAGCTCTCATCATCGTCGACAAGCGCTACGATCATCTCGGCAAGATCCGACGAGTGCTGTCGGTCGTGGCCTACCCCGTGCAAATCGCCGTCGCCAGTCCCTTCGAGGGTTGGGACTGGTTTCGCGAAAGCGTGTCGTCTCGCGGAGCTCTCCGCGCCGACAAGAGCAAGCTCGAGGCAGAGCTGCGCCTGGCCCAATTCCGCCTGCAGCGCTACGAGGCGCTGGAGGCCGAGAGCCAGCGCCTGCGTGCGCTGCGCGACAGAACTGCGGGCGTTACCGACCGGTTCGTCATCGGCGATGTCATGGATGTTGACTTGGACGCGTTCCGCGAGCGCGTGCTCGTGAACAAGGGAGCGCAGGACGGCGTCTTTGTCGGTCAAGCGGTACTCGACTCCGGCGGGGTCTTCGGGCAGGTCGCGCGCGTCGGCCAGCTGACCGCCGAGGTCATTTTGGTGAGCGACGCGACCCATGCCATACCCGTGCAAATCAACCGCAATGGATTGCGGACCGTTGCCGTGGGCACGGGCGACATGGGCCGGCTCAAGCTGCCCTACCTCCCGACCAGCGCCGATGTGGTCGCCGGCGACCTCTTGGTGACCTCGGGGTTGGGCGGCGGTTTTCCAGCCGGCTACCCGGTCGGTACCGTCGCGGAGGTCAAACGTGATCCCGCGCAGTCCCTGGCCGACGTTGATGTGAAACCGGCCGCCGCGCTCGATCGCTCGCGCGAGCTCATGTTCGTCTGGTTGAAGGCGCAGCCGCCGCAATTGCGCTCGCCGAGCGCTCTGCCTAAGCCCGCGATCTCGCCGCAGCCGCCGACCAAGGCGCAGGCACCGGCCCAGACACCAGCCCAGACGCCGCCCCCCGCGCCCTCGTCAACGCCAACGCCAACGCCGACGCCGACACCGACTTCGACTCAGACTCAGACTCCGACTCCGACTCCGACGCCGGGAGCGAACGACGAATGATGCGTGAGATGCGTATCCGTCGCATGCCAATGGCCCTTTCGGCTCTCGTTGCGCTGGCGCTGGCGGTGCTGCCGCTGCCGTCCGTTCTGGAGGCGTTTCGCCCGGATTTCCTGGTACTGGTGGTGTTTTACTGGTCCATCGAGTCGCCGCGCGCCGGCGGCCTGACGCTCGCCTTCGTGGCGGG
>Ga0210394_10007392_pt1 | contig 11590 bp, 11 predicted proteins | sample IncBWC12MmetaG_FD_160121 | JGI IMG/M metagenome (GOLD analysis project Ga0210394, IMG submission 160121) | Forest soil microbial communities from Barre Woods Harvard Forest LTER site, Petersham, Massachusetts, United States - Inc-BW-C-12-M | ecosystem: Environmental > Terrestrial > Soil >... | reverse complement strand
ATGCCATACATCGCGGGCTGCGAAATTCACGACAATCCCTACTCGCCCATCTGCCGCCGCTGCCGCGATGAGATTGCGAAGCACGGTGAAAACACGGCGATTGCATATCTCAGCCAGGACGATCGCTACGTGGAAAAGCTGGCGACGCCCGACGTGACTATTGCCGATTTGATCGGCGACATCGATCCCATCAAGGCCGCGCGGGGCGGCCACGAACTGGGCAGCGAGATGACCGTCCACTACGGATTGCTGCCTCGTGCCAATCGCGGCATCTTCGCTATCAATGAATTGCCGGACCTGGCTGGGAAGATTCAGGTGGGCCTGTTCAACATCATGCAGGAAGGCGATGTGCAGATTAAGGGCTACCCCATCCGCCTGCCGCTGGACGTTGCGCTGGTATTCAGCGCCAACCCTGAAGACTACACGGCTCGCGGCAAAATCATTACGCCATTGAAAGACCGCATTGGTTCTGAAATTCGCACGCACTACCCGGCCTCGGTCGAAGAAGGCATCGCCATCACTACCCAGGAAGCCTGGACCAAGCGGGACGGCTACAAGCTACACATCCCGAAATACGTGCAGGAAGTGATTGAGCGAATTGCCTTCGCCGCCCGCGAGGACAAGAAAGTCGACAAGCGCTCCGGCGTAAGCCAACGTCTGCCCATTTCCACTATTGAGAACGTAATCTCGAACGCCGAACGCCGCGCTATCCGGCACCAGGAGAAGCTGGTCGTGCCCCGCATTGGTGATGTGTATGCGGCCATGCCCGCCATAACCGGAAAACTTGAACTGGAGTACGAGGGCGAGATGAAAGGTGCCGACCACGTGAGCCGCGAGTTGATCCGAACCGCCATCGCCAAAACTTACGATGGATACTTCAAAGGCACCGACATGAACCAGGTCGTGCAGTGGTTCGATCTCGGCGGCGAAATTAAATTGACGGACACGGCCGGCGCGGTCGAAGCGCTGCAATCGCTCCGCGGCATTCAGGGGCTAATGGAAAAGCTGGTCAAGCTCAATGTTGGACCCAAAGAAAGCCCGGAGTCGCAAGTTTCAGCAGCCGAGTTCGTACTCGAAGGCTTGCATGCGCACAAGCGTATCGGACGAAACGAAGAGCGGCTGTTCAGCGCCGGAGAAAAGCCGCCGAAGGTTGCAGAAAAACCCTTCGAGCGCGAAGACACGCCGTTTCGCGGCAGAAGGTCGTTCAACTAGTCGTTGGCTGTTGGTCGTTCGTCGTCAGCCGGAACGCGCCCTACAGTTGTCATTCCGAGCGAAGCGAGGAATCTGCAGTTAGGCCAACGACCAACGACGAATGACCAACGACTGTTCTCATGAAACGCATTCGCTACAGCAAATACGTGCCTGACCCCGCGGGCGAAATGAGCATGGAAGACTTGCTCAGCGCACTCTCCGACTACCTGCTGCAGAGCGGCTTCCAGAATTACATGTACGACGATTTCGGCGATGGCGAGCAGACGCTGGATGACCTGCGCCGCGCCATCGAACAGGCGCTGCTCGACAGCAACCTGCTCGATGAACAAATGCGCCAGCAACTTCAGCAAATGCAAATGGAAGGCACGCTGGATGAACTGATCGATCAATTGATCCAGCGCATGCAGCAGGAGGATTACATCAGCATCGACGAGGCCCACGATCCCTCGCGGCAGTCGAGCGTCGGTGGGCAGGTGGGAGAAGCGCAGCAGCAGGTGAAGTTTGAAATCACCGACAAGAGTCTGGATTTTCTTGGCTTCAAGACGCTGCGCGATCTCATGGGCTCGTTGGGAAAATCGAGCTTTGGACGTCACGACACGCGCGATATGGCCACCGGCATCGAAGCCAGCGGCGCATCAAGACAATATGAATTCGGCGACACGCTGAATCTCGACATTACTGCAACACTCTCAAACGCCATCCAGCGCGAGGGTATGACGCTCCCGCTGAACATCGAATACTCTGACCTGCAAGTGCATCAGTGCGAATACCAGTCTTCATGCGCCACTGTGCTCATGCTCGACTGTTCGCATTCCATGATTCTCTATGGAGAAGATCGCTTCACCCCAGCAAAAAAAGTAGCTATGGCGCTCTCGCACCTGATTCGTACGCAATATCCCGGCGATTCTTTGTCTTTGATTCTGTTCCACGACTCAGCAGAAGAAGTACCGTTGTCGCAACTGGCGCGCGTGAAGGTGGGTCCCTATTACACCAACACCCGCGAGGGCCTGCGGCTGGCGCAACGCATTCTGCAGCGGCAACGTAAAGACATGAAGCAGATCGTGATGATCACCGATGGCAAACCGTCCGCGCTGACGCTCGAAGACGGCCGCATCTACAAGAACGCCTTCGGCCTCGATCCGCTGGTGGTTAGCCAGACGCTGGAAGAAGTTTCCAAATGCAAGCGAGCCGGAGTCCTGATCAATACTTTCATGCTGGCGTCCGATCACGGTCTGGTGCAGTTCGTGCAGAAGGTCACGGAAATGTGCCGCGGAAAAGCGTACTTCACCACGCCCTACACATTGGGTCAGTACCTGCTGATGGATTACATGTGGCGAAAGACGAAGACCATCCACTAATCCAGGTTCTCGGCAAGCTACTTACCCAGCGTTCATGTTCCAAGTCCGGTTTGCTCCACTTACCATGGTAACCTTGTCCGCGCATGTAGACATCCGCTAGTTTGTAGATTCCCATGGGAGTTGTGTGTGCGCAACCCAATTTCATTTCGTCGACGACCGCAGAGCCGCTCATTATCAGGACTCTGCTTTTGCCTCGTGGTCATTCTTTCAGTGCTGACCGCGTTCATGGAGCCAGCAGCGTATGCTCAGAAAAATCAAGAAAGAAAAATCGTTTACCAGGTTGAGCCGGAATACCCCCCGGACCTGAAGCACGCTGGCATTGGCGGTTACGTGCGCTTAGAGGCAACCATCTCATCGAATGGATCTGTCGAAAGCGCTAACGTGACCGGGGGAAACCCCATCCTTGCCGAAGCTGCAGTCAAGGCGATTAGGAAATGGAAGTACGAACCCTTGGCTTACCAAACCAAAGCCAAGCTGGTTTTTCATTTTGCTCCGTAATACCAACAACCTCACTTTAAACGCGGTTCAGTTCTCCGCCTTCTTCACCGCCAACTCCGCACCCTGGAAACCAATCTTGCTGTGTGTGCCATCGCAAAATGGTTTGGTAACAGAGCCACCGCAGCGGCAAAGAGAAAAAGCGGGTTTACCGGTGAGGTCGTACTTAGTGCCGTTGACGTCGACCAGTTCGACCGCACCTTCAGGAGCTTCCACGCGATAAGGGCCGTTGGGTTTAACGGTGATTTTGACTGTAGCCATGAGTCCTCCAGAATGAAATGTGCTAAGTATGAAGATAACAGCTTTTAGCTGCTGGCTCCTGGCTGCTAGCCACAACACCTCATTTGTGCGTCAATGCGGTCTCGCGGAAAAGCTGCAGATCATCGAAGGAAAGTTGTAAGCTAAAAGCTAGGAGCTAGGAGCTTTTTACGCCACCGCCAATTTCGCTCCCACCAGGCTGTGGTACAGCTTCACATACTCGTCGATCATGCGCTTGGCGGTAAAACATTCGCGCGCACGCTGGTAGGCTCGTGTCGCATAGCCTCGGCAAAGATCGCGATGCTCGTGCATTCGGCGAATCACATCGGCCAGGCTCGACGCGTCGTTGGCCTCGAAATAAATTGCCGCATCGCCCCAAATCTCGCGGAAGCAAGGAATGTCATTGGCGACGATAGCACATCGCGAGAACGCGGCTTCGAGCGGGGCCATGCCGAAGGCCTCGTATCTCGAGGTGGCAGCGTAAATTGATGCGCGGCTATACAAGGTACGCAACTGCGCTTCCGTCTGCGGACCTTTCAAAGCCACGGAGACCCGGTCGATTGCCAGCTTAACGTCGGTGCGAATGGGAACCTTGGCCTCGGCGACCGCTGCTTCAGCCCCGACAATGCAGACCGGCAACGGGTGAAGATGCTGGGTCAATAAGCTTACTTGTTTGCCAGCATCGCACAGGCGCCCGACTGAGAGCACAGAATCATCCTTACTAACGTAGGGGTTAAAGAAGGCCGGATTGCGCCCGTTGTAAATGACCGCGTCGCGTCTGGGGCGCGCGTAGCAATCGCGAATGGCATCCAGCATCCACAACGACGGCGCCACCACCGCGTCGGCATGCCACAAGCCGCGCATCACCGCCTCGCGATACCACCGCATCCAGCGGCCCTCGCGCGGTTCGTGTCCATGCACTTCCTTCCACCAGCTGATTAAATCGCCGTGCGCCACGACTACGCGCGGGACGTCGACCGCAAGGTTTCCGTAGCACAATTGATTCAAGTGCAGCAGATCAGGCTTGAGTTCCTTTACCAGTGCGGTCAGATACGCGGATGAGTCTGTCAGGTCTTGTTCGGCTTCTTGCATCCAGTCCAAACGAAACGCAGTCGGACGGTATTCAAGGCCTTGAAGTTCGTCCATCCATGCGGTTTGATGGGGCAGAGGAATATCGCCCAGGCTGACCAGCGTGACCCGCACACCGCGGCTCACCAGGCCGGTGACCAGTTCCTGGGTATAAGCCCACACCCCGCTTAACGTATCCGTGGTCACCAGAACGTGCACAATTGTCCCCTGTTAAGGTTGGCGTCCTCAGTTAGTGTTGACGCGGGCGTCCCCGCCCGGGCTGTACGCGGACTGAATACTCTTGTCATCCCGAGCGAAGCGAGGGATCTCGGTTCTTGCCTGCGCTACCGTTACTGCAGCCTCAAGCAAACACCCAAATCCCTCGCTTCGCTCGGGATGACAAAGGGAATGCCAAGCGGCACCATTTTAGTGCTAAACCAGCGGTTTGTTAAGGCAATAACGTGTCCAGTTAAATGACAATGCAAGATGTTGCATATTTAGTCCGGAATCCAGTGCCCCCAACCAAGCAAGTTACAATAACGCTATGCTGCGTTTGATGTGCATCACTGCCCATCCCGACGATGAAGCTGGAGGTTTTGGTGGTACCCTCCGCCTATACCACGACCGAGGCGTCGAGACATGTGTAATCTGCCTGACCCCGGGGCAGGCGGCGAGCCATCGTGGCAACGCCGCAAATGATCAGGAACTAGCAGATATGCGGCGCAAAGAGTTTGCGGCCGCTTGTGAAATTCTGAAAATCTCCAGCGGAATCGTTTTGGACTATCCCGATGGGCAGCTCTATCGGCAGGATCTTTATAAAGTAGTGTGCGAGTTGACCTTGCAGATTCGCCGTTTTCGTCCGCATGTGCTGATTACCTTCGGCCCCGACGGTTCCGTCACCGGCCACATCGATCATTCCATGGCGTCAGTGTTCGCCACTTTGGCGTTTCACTGGGCGGGGCGAACCAATCGTTATCCGGATCAGCTTGCCGGAGGAGTTTCGCCACACCGAACCCAGAAGCTTTACTACGGAACAGTTGACTTCAATCTGCCCGACCGCCAACCGGTTACTCTGCCCCCTGCAACCGCGATCATCGACATTGGGAATAACCTGGAAACAAAAGTCGCCGCATTCAAGGCCCATACCACACAAGCGCCTTTGTGGCCTCTATTCGAATCACACGTACGCCAGCGCGGAGGGCGGGAAATGTTTCATCTCGTGGCAAGGATTACTCCTGGACTGATCGAGCAGGAGACGGATTTGTTCGCCGGAGTTAAAGAAAATACTTAGCGTCGGCGCTGGTACTGTGGCCGCCACTCCTACTGTGCCGACCGCAGCTCGCGCAATACTTGCAGCAAAGAGCTATGCGCGAAGGGCGCTGGCGCCAACGTTAATATCAGCATCAGCAGAGCGAACCCGGCCAACCAGCGGCGAGCACCGCTCACTTCCGGCCATTCCGCGACCATGGGATGCCGCATGCCGCTGATTTTCAATAAAATTGCCCAGATCAACCATCCTGCCCACAAATAAAGCGCCATGGGAATAAGCGCGAGGATGGTCAAGCGCGACACCATCTTGTGCGCCCGCGGAGCCAGAGAGAACACGATGTGTCCACCATCCAGTTGACCGCCGGGAAGCAAGTTGAGCGCGGTAGCGAACATTCCCACCCAGGCCGCGATCGCGGTCGGATGAAAATAAATCGAGTGCAAAGCAGATCCCGCGCTGGCTTTGAGCTGCGTCACCGGCAGGATGTACCAGACCAGCCGGAAAATCAGCGGGTATCCCAGTTGAATGTCGGGACCTGCGAGATCGGGCGGCATCGGCTTCGACAGCGGCAAGGCAAACATCAATACCGTCACGGCAACTGCGAATCCCGCGATTGGCCCAGCGATTCCGATATCAAAAAGCGCGGCGCGCGAGCGAATTGGCGAACGGATGCGGATGAATGCGCCAAGCGTCCCAATTAACGTAGGCGCAGGAATGAAGAAAGGCAAGGTCGCATTCACACCGTAATAGCGGCAGCAGAGGTAATGTCCCATCTCGTGCGCCAGAAGAATAAGCATCAGCGTCGACGCAAACGGTAAACCTAGAAGCAGTCGCGACGGATCATGCAGCATCCATCGCATGGGGAAAAACGGAACCTCGTCATCATTCAAGGAAAAGGCAGGCTGATTGTGCTGGAAGTTATATTCCATGCGCGCCCCGACTACGAGGGTCGTGAAGATCGTCGCCAACAGAAGGATGATGTGCAGCCAATACCGCTGCTTCAGCGGCTCTACAACAAACACTTCCACGGGGCGGTAATAATCGGTGGTAGTCGAAGAAACTGGGGGAAGAAATTCAGGCATCAGGATTCTACGGTTCGAGAGCAAGTGCGGACGCTAACGCCCGTATCTCCATCGTACCGGAGAAATCGACCTCAGTCGATGGACTGCAATTCCTTGCCGGGTTTGAAGCGCACCGCTTTGCCTGGCGGAATGGAAACCTCGGCGCCGGTGCGTGGGTTGCGCCCGATTCCAGTTTTGCGCGGCCTGACGTTGAATACGCCGAATCCGCGCAACTCAATGCGATCACCTTTGGCGAGCGATCGCTTCATACTGCCGAAGACAGTTTCCACGGCCAGTTCGGCCTTGGTCTTGGTGATTCCGGTCTTGTTGACCACTTCGTTGATGATGTCGAGCTTGATCAAAGGTTAGCTCCCGGCAACGGATTTCATCAAGTGCTTGATGCTAAGGGAGATATAGGAGATTGTCAACAACAGGCTTCGGGCGTCAGGCCAAAGGCTTCGTGATCGGTCAACATTTCTCAGGCTGACTAATATCAGCTTTTAGGTGAAATCCTGCTGGCGGGATGTTCATGCGAAATGAAGCAGCGTCTGAAGCCCGCCGCCTGCAGCCTGAAGCCTGAAGCCCGCCGCCTGAAGCCCGTTACTTCCTGGCGTTCTCGCCTTCCTTGTACATGTACTTGATCGCCGGCTTGTAGATCATGAGATTGGGGGCGCCGCTGCAATTTATCTTGAGGCAGCTCTTGTCGTACCATTCGATGATGCCGCGGATTTGTTCGCCATCGCGGAGAACGATGACCATCGGCGTTCTCGCCTGCATCTGCTTTTGATAATAAAAGTTTTCCGCATTGGTTTGTTCTGCTGGAGCCGCTTTGCGGCCACCGCCGCCATTGCGATCGCCGCGGTCATTGCGGTCATTACGCTCCACTGAGCGCTCGGGACGGTCACGGCGTTCAGCCGTCGGCGGGCCAGAATGGTTGTGGTCGGTGCGTGTTAACGAGGGGCGAATCAGCTTCCGGTTGGCAAAAGTTTCCGGTTCGACGGGACCTTCGACCGGCATGGAATCAACCGCATCTTTCATAGCTGCACCACCTATCCGACACGCTTTTTAATGCGGGCCACAACCAAGCGCGACTGTGTTGTGGATTCTGTAGGCGTGAACTTTCAACTACCGTAGCATAATAACCGGAGAGATGACAATGCTCAAACTGGTATAGGCTGCTGACGCGATCGCCTGATAGCGGCATGGGGCGAAGTGCCTGGCGTCTTGGAGTGGTTTTCCGGGCTTATCGGTGGACTTTTCGGCGGAGCCAGGGATTTAAGATAGCGCACGATCTGCCAACGTTGCGGCTCCGGCAATTTCGACCACACAGGCATACCCCGGCGAACAACTCCGTTGGTCAGTATCCAGAAGAGGGTGCCAGGCGTGGCCTGTTGCACCTCTTCGGCGACCAGACTCGGCGCCCTCCGTCCACCCTCCGCCATATCGCCATGGCACTCAGAGCAATGGATTTCAAAAAGTTTACCGCCGGCGACGACAGCGTCGGGATCGTTTTCCAATGGATTGCGGCGAGTGACAGCTTTTTGGGGAGCTTTTGACAGAACAGCATAAACGGACTTTTGCTGTTTCTGGGCAGAATCTTGGTTGCGCGCCGCAGCCAAATAATTGGCCAATATCAAGGCAATAATCGCAAAAACTGCGGCAACGTGGTTACAACGCCTGCCAATTTTCATGTTGGGTTCCAGTTGACTTGTGGCCATTCTCTCCTTGGAAATCACGGCGTAGATTACGGCTTGGCCCCTCCGAAAAGGCGCTCCACCAATTCCCCGAAGCCAGAGAACTCACGCGATATCCCCCAACGCATCAGGAAACGATGACTATTATCATTCAGGCCAAAGCCTGGCGAAAGGCGAAAAGTCCAGTCTGACGGCAAGTTCCAAGCGACGACCGGCGCGAGGTATTGCGACGTATCGTGCAAGCCGAAACTGTAGCGATCTCCCAGGCCGCCATACATTTCTACTCCGGCAATGAAGTTCTCTCTGCACAAATTGCATAATTTAGGGGACGCTTTCAGAGCCAACGGACGGCTGGCGCCGACAGCATAGCCGAACTCCCAGGGGTTTCCGCCAGTAAGATTTTTTGTCGCGATAGTATTCTCGGCAACGTTCCAGCCCTTGAAAGATTTTGAAAGCAGGAGTTTGAATTCCAACTCATGATTGTGTTCTCTCCGTAAAACACGGTTGGGAGCGGCATAATCAGATTCAACGTCATGGCCTTCGACTTCTTTCAGGATTTTATCTGCACCATTGGTTTGCTCGTATTCGATATACAGAACCGGATTAATAAAATGCTCAAGTTGAAGTAGACGAAAGCGGTTCTCCCAACGAAAGCCGGTGAAAAGAGTGCTGTCGTCGAATGTCGTCTGACCGTCGAGATAGAGCTCTGTCGTCCACCAGGCCGTCGCTCCATATTCGAACTCTGCCCAAAAGGCATTAAAATCGTTGCCGCCACGTTGTGTGCCAAAGGTCGAAAAATATTCCACCTCAAGGCTGCCGGGTTCTTCGAGATAGTGATCGTAAGTAACGATGTAAAGACTTTCCTGCGCTCTCGCAGGCAATGCGAGTGCGGCCACGGCCAGCCCCAGAAGGCGGAGGAGTCGACTAAGGTGCACGGAAATTCTTGCCCGCGTGATAGCGCGTTGCATCCCGTCGGTCCGCGCCGGAGGTGGCGAATTTATCATGACGGCCTGAATAACTACCGCTGCTAGTTGCAACTCAGTCGCATTCAACGTACATTTACGATATTGCCGGATGGCTCACAATACCGTCAAGAATTCCGGTAAAGATTCCGTCGCAGTGCGATTGCGACCAGTTGCGACAGCAGAGAAGTGATCCCTTATGCCACTACCCCAAACTGAAATGCCGGGCCGTTTGCAGGCTCATTTCGCGGACCGCGGAATTCGTATGACTCAGCAGCGCCGCGCCATCTTGCGCGTGATGGAGACGGCTAGCAAACACCTGGATGCGGCACAACTTTTGCGCAGGGCGCGAAAGCTGGATGCCAGTGTCGATCGCAGCACGGTTTATCGAACGCTGCAACTGCTCAAGCGACAAGGCCTGATCGACGAACTCGATCTGATGCATATCCACGGCGAGGGCCACTACTACGAGCGCAAACTGAACCGCGACCATATCCACATGGCCTGCCTGCGCTGCGGCAAAATCATGGAATTCGTGAGCGACATTTTCGAGAAGCTGAAGGGGCAGGTGGAGAAAGACTGCCGGTTCCGGATTGTGGTATCGAGATTGGAAATCGGCGGATACTGCACCACGTGTTCACGATAGAAAACCAGAATCGGCTTGTACTCTCGCTCGCCCAACCCGGCGAACCGCAGGAATCCCGAGTGTTGCAGTTTTCCACTATTCTGCAAACATTTTCGCTGGCAATCGTCACTCGGACATCGAAATAGCTGGTTTATTGTTGAACTTCACTGCTACTGGGTTTACCTTTATTCGGCGTCATTCTTGCCACCGAAAGGTATGAGACTCCCCCTTAAATTATGGCCATTGCGCGTGATGGCGTTGCAGCCGAGAGTGCTTGCCGCTACCGGGATTCCGGTGGACGAGAACAATCCACTACCGCCCAGGCCTTTTTAGCAGGAGATATTTTTAACAAGCGATAAAGGAGTTGAGTATGCGTTCTTGTGCCAGATATTTGCTCGCCGCCTCGATATGCGTATTTTCTTTTGTGCGCGTTGAGGCCCAGTGCCCGGCGCGCCCCAATCCCGGCAGCGTGGTTCAGGATGCACTCAGCCTCAACAGCGTGAACGGCGTTCTCAGTGCCGAATTCACTATGCGGCACTCGGTCGATACCGGTGGATACAATCACTATTGCATGAACTACGAAACCGGCAAAGGAGAAGTTGAGGCTCCGACCTTGCGCCTCAATCAGGGCGACCGCTTGATTCTTGACGTCAAAGACCGCATTGAAAGCGATGATGACTCGTCGGGAATGGCGATGGACATGTCGGGCGTGCCGGTTTGCGGTGACACCGGAACGCCGACTTTGTCTTCGACAAACATGCACTTCCATGGTCTGAATGTTCCGCCCATTTGCCATCAGGACGATGTGCTCACAACTCTGATCCAACCGGGCAAACCGGCATTTCGATTTGACATGCAGATTCCAACCAACGAGCCGCCGGGATTGTACTGGTACCATCCCCACGTGCATGGGTTCACTGAGTTTCAAGTGAATGGAGGCGCTGCCGGTGCGCTGGTAGTTGCGGGAATGGAGAAAGTACGTCCAGAGGTAGCTGGGCTACCCGAGCGCGTGTTTGTTATCCGCCAGCAGTATCTGGTTCCATGGGTGCCGGGGCCTTACCAGCTAACCATCAATTACCAAGTCGCGGCGGCTCCTACTTTCCCTGATCCAATCATAAAGATGAAGGCCAATGGAAAAGAATTCTGGCGAGTGGCCAATGCCACTATCCAGGATTTCATGCCGCTGCAGGTACAGTTCAATGGCAAGCCGCAGCAACTTGAATTGATCGCTCTCGACGGCTATCCGCTGGCGAAGCCAAGATTTGAAGACACCATTCTCGTGCCTCCGGCGAGCCGAGCCGAGTTCATCGTGCAGGCTCCGTCGCAAGACAACGTAGCTACGTTTATGTCGAACGCTTATTCAACTGGTCCAACGGGCAACCCCGATCTGCAACAGGAACTGGCGAAGATCGAGGTCACCTCGGATGCAGAGGAAACGCAAACTACGAAGACGCCAGACGCCAATAGTGGCCCAGCGTTAAACGCCATAAAATTCACCGGACTGGACGCACTGAAGCCGACTACGCTGCGCAACCTTTACTTCTCCGAGGAATTTGGCGGGACCAACGGGCCCATTCAGTTCTACATCAC
>Ga0210394_10007391_pt1 | contig 11592 bp, 10 predicted proteins | sample IncBWC12MmetaG_FD_160121 | JGI IMG/M metagenome (GOLD analysis project Ga0210394, IMG submission 160121) | Forest soil microbial communities from Barre Woods Harvard Forest LTER site, Petersham, Massachusetts, United States - Inc-BW-C-12-M | ecosystem: Environmental > Terrestrial > Soil >... | reverse complement strand
CACCAATCGGTGAGATTGCGGCGCCGCCGCGGCGACCAGCGCCGGGCCGCTGGCCACGGTTTGCAGCGTGACGCCCGCCCGCCGCGCCGTCTCCGTCATTTTCGCCTGGAAGAAAAGATCATCCACGAGCGCGAGCACTTCAGCCACTGCCGTTACCTCCGACTCTTCCGTGTACCACGCACAGGCGCGGCTGACAAGCGTCTGCTGGCCGTTGACCTCTGGTTTAACTCCAAACCCGCTGCCGCTGGCGAAGGTATACTCAGCTTATGACGCCTCCGCTCGACGTGACGTTGTACACGCGCCCAGGCTGCCATCTGTGTGAGGAAGCTAAGTCGCAGATCACGCCTTTGCTGCGCGCGGCGGGAATCACTCTGCAAGAGGTCAACATCGACGCCGATCCCGCTCTGCGCGCTCAGTATGACTTCGATGTTCCTGTCATCTTCCTGGGCACGCGAAAGGTCGCCAAGCATCGTGTGGACTTGCGGCAGTTTCGCCGGCAGCTCGATGAAGCTCTCCAGAACGATTAGAACCGCGGCTTAGTGCTCGCTCTCGGATTTTACACCCACGCTTTTGTCCGGCACGTCGCCGGGGCGGCCCAATACCCGGTCGTAGGTCGTAATCTGACAGGTGGAACCGAGCGCCTCGTTGTAGTAGGTGGGTACGCCCAGCGCCGTTCGCAGCTCCTCGTTGAATTGCCGCATCTGCTGAAGCTGTTTGGCGTGGGCGGGAACCTTGCGCCGGTCGTCCGTGATCAGAAATTTTTGGTAGCCCGCATCCCACAGGGCGGTGAACTGCCCATCCAGCATGATCGTCGGCAGAATCGTGAGTTGGTATTTTCCGTTCGGCATTCGACGGAGTTCGGCGCCGCAGTTGTACTTTTCGACGCGCATCACGCCGCGCGTGCTGCTCACCTCGAAACCCTTGGCGGGCAGCTCGTCGAGCAGTGAGCTATCAAACCGTTCGGTTATATTCCACATGGCCGGGTGCGGGCTGTACTTGCAGCCCGCGCTAGACGTCGTCAAGCATGGATGGCGCCGCCAAGCTTGTCAACCGCGGCGTATGGCTGGAGCAGGCTTCCGTTATGCGACCGAACCAGTCCGAATTTCCGAGGCTCGCGCTAAACCTCCCACTCAGTGAGGTTTGCAGGGCACCCTCTACACTTTTTCCGCTATTTCCGTTAAGCTAGGGCTCTCCCGACGGGGTGTGGGCTGTAGTTGCAGCCCGCTCAGAACAATGAATACATTGGGGGCGCTCCCGCATCTCTATGGACTAAGGGAGGCGTGACGGAGTATGTCTGTTATTGAGCCGATTATGGGCGTTCCCAAAAGCATGGCTGTGAAGCGAATGCCGGTCAAACCCCCGCTGGGGTCTGGCGTACTCGAGCGGATTGGCAATACGCCCCTCCTGCGAATCGAACGCGTCGGCCAGGAATTTCCCGGCGTCGGCTTCTACGCCAAGGCTGAATGGCTCAACCCCGGCGGTTCCGTCAAGGACCGTCCCGCGTTGAGCATGATCCGCGAAGGCGAGCGCACCGGCGCTTTGCGGCCGGGCAAGACGATCCTCGATGCGACCAGCGGAAATACCGGTATCGCCTACGCCATGATCGGCGCGGCCATGGGATATCCGGTGACGCTATGCCTGCCCGCCAACGCCAGTCCCGAGCGAAAACGAATCCTTTCCGCCTACGGCGCGCAAGTGGTGCTGACTCCCCCCGATGACGGCTCCGATGGCGCAATCCATCGCGCGCGCGAAATGTACTCCGCGGCGCCAGGTCGCTATTTTTATCCGGATCAGTACAGCAATCCCGCGAATTGGCAAGCGCATTACAATACGACTGCTCCGGAAATCTGGCATCAGACCGAGGGACGCATCACCCATTTCGTGGCCGGCCTGGGCACCAGTGGCACGTTTGTCGGCACGGCGCGGCGCCTCAGGGAGTTCAATCCCGCCATCCGTTGCATCAGCCTGCAACCCGATTCGGCGTTTCACGGCCTGGAAGGCTGGAAGCACATGGCCTCCGCCATTGTGCCCGGCATCTACGATCCCACGGTCGCCGACGCCGCGATCGAGGTGGAAACCGAAGCCGCCTACCGTCTCGTGAAGAGACTGGCCCGTGAAGAAGGAATGCTGGTCAGCCCCAGTGCCGGCGCCGCGCTTCAGGGTTGCTTGCAAGTGGCTGCATCGCTCAAGCCGGGCGAGGAGGCGCTGATGGCGACCATCTTCGCCGACGCTGCGGAAAAATATCTGAGCGAGCGCTTCTGGGAAGAGGATTAGACGGGTGCGGACTGTACTTGCGGCCCGCCCAGAAAATTGATGGCAATGGAAAAGGGCATCCTGCTGCTCGGAGACGATCTCGTCCATGGTATCCGCGAATACGGCGCCAAGGATTACCCGCACGAAACCTGCGGCGCGATTCTGGGCGTGGACGGCGGTGCGGAGCGCGAAGCGCGCGTGCTATTTCCCCTGATGAATCGCCGTGAAGACTCTCCGCGCAATCGCTTTTCGGTGGACGCTGACGACTTCCGCGCGGCCGAGCGCGCCGCCGCCGAACGCGGCCTGGAGCTGATCGGATGGTATCATTCCCATCCCGATCACCCGGCCCAGCCGAGCGAGTTTGATCGCGAGCACGCCTGGCCGTGGTACAGCTATGTGATCGTCAGCGTCGCCGCGGGCCAGCCGCGCGAAATGACCTCCTGGCGCCTGGCCGACGACCGCTCGCATTTCGTGGCGGAGCCGATCGCCAAGGCGGACCGGGCGGCACGCACGAAATAGCAAAGGATTCGTTTCTTTGAAATTTGCGTTTGGAGGTTAGCGATACATGCCCATCAAGCTCGAAATCCCCACGGCGCTGCGGCCCTTCGCGGGCAAGCAGGCCAGTGTCGAGTTCAATGCCTCAACGGTTGGCGAAGCCCTGCGCAATCTGACGACGACTTACGCCGACTTGCGCAAGCATCTCTACACGGAGGACGGCCGCATCCGCAGCTTCGTCAATATCTACGTGAACGACGAGGACATTCGCTACTTGGAGAAGGAAAATACGCCCATCAAGGATGGCGACACCATCAGCATCGTTCCCTCCATCGCCGGCGGACACGACGTTCTGTAGTTTTGTAGCTCGGATCGTCCGTCGTCTCGGAGACCTAAGGCTTTTTGCCTAGAATTTTGAAGGAGAAAGTCATGGCTACCGTAACACGCACGCCGGGAGCAACTGCCGCACGCACGCTCTCGAAGGACGAAATTCAGCGCTATAGCCGTCACCTCATCATGCCCGAGGTGGGCATGGAGGGGCAGCTCAAGCTGGCGCAAGCCAAAGTCCTGATGATCGGCGCCGGAGGGCTGGGCGCGCCGCTGGGGCTGTATCTCGCCGCGGCTGGTGTGGGCAGGTTGGGCATCGTCGATTTCGATGTCGTCGACGTCACCAATTTGCAGCGCCAGGTGACATTTTCCACCAGCGATGTCGGCCGGCCCAAACTCGACGCCGCCAGGGATCGCCTCGCCGGCCTCAACCCCAAAATCCAGATCGATACTTACACCACGCGCCTCACGAGCGAGAATGCGCTCGACCTTTTCAAGGACTACGACATCATCGTCGACGGCACCGACAATTTTCCAACGCGTTTTCTGGTCAACGACGCCTGCGTTCTCCTGGGTAAGCCCAACGTTTACGGCTCCATCTTCCGCTTTGAAGGCCAGGCGACAGTCTTCAATTATCCCGGCGGTCCTTGCTACCGCTGCCTCTATCCCGAGCCGCCCCCGCCCGGCCTGGTGCCTTCGTGCGCCGAAGGCGGCGTGCTCGGCGTGCTGCCCGGAATTATCGGCTCTATTCAAGCCATGGAGACCATCAAGCTCATCATCGGCAAAGGCGAGCCGCTGGCTGGCCGCCTGCTGCTTTTCGACGCGCTGGCCATGCATTTCCGCGAGCTGCGTTTGCGCAAGAATCCCAACTGCGCCGTCTGCGGCCCCAATCCCACCATTACCAAGCTCATCGATTACGAAGAGTTCTGCGGCATCCGTGGCGAGGAGACCCCTGTGAACACCAACGGCATTCCCGAAATGACTCCGACCGAGCTTAAGGCTCGCCTCGATCGCGGCGATGACCTTTTCATCCTGGACGTGCGCGAGCCGCACGAATATCAGATCTGCCACCTCAATGGCCATTTGATTCCACTCGGCGAGCTGACGCGCCGCGTAAACGAATTGGATAGCTCGCGGGAGATTGTCGCCTACTGCCGGAGCGGAAAGCGTTCCGCCGACGCCGTGCAATTTCTGAAGCAGGCCGGCTTCCGCAAGATTTGGAATTTGAAGGGCGGCATCCTAGCCTGGTCGGATGAAGTTGATCCGTCCGTGCCGAAATATTGATTTGAGATTTGTAGCTCAGGTCTTCCCGCCCGCGGTCTGGCGCGGTAAGCGCCGTCAGGAGAAGACGGCGGGCGGGGGACCTGAGGCTTTTTCTCTCGCATCCGCCCAAAGGAGAACATCATGCCCGACATCAAAATCACCGCCCGCAAAAACGGGCCCTTCCGCGTCGAAGCCCCCGAAGGCTCCGTCGAATTGGTCGACGCCGACGGAAACAAGTATGACCTCGCAGGCAAGCCCGCTTTTTCGCTGTGCCGCTGCGGCGGCTCGGTGAACAAGCCCTTCTGCGACGGCACCCACAGCAAGATTGGTTTCCAGGGCGCCGAAGCCGCCGTCAAAGCCGCTGACGCACCCAAGCCCTAGCGGGTTCCCGCACCCATTTCTTCCAAAGGACGACATGGAAGGCCGCCCGTTGGACGCCGCGATCGGTTCAGCGCAGAATGTTCTGCGTTTTCCCGAGGGTTTTCGCTGGGGCTGCGCCACCGCCGCCCATCAAGTCGAGGGCGGAAACACCAACAACGACTGGTACGCCTGGGAGCAGGCGGAGGGGCATATCCATGGTGGTCAGAAATCGGACCGCGCGTGTGACTGGTGGCGCGACGCCGAGGCCGATCTCCGGCTGGCGGCACAGATGGGCCAGAACGCGCACCGCCTCTCGGTTGAATGGAGCCGCATCGAGCCGCGTGAAGGTCTATGGGATGACGCGGCCATCGACCGGTACCGCGCCATTCTGCGGTTCATGCGTGACAATGGCATCGAGCCGATGGTCACGCTGCATCACTTCACCACACCCCTCTGGCTGGTCGAGCGTGGCGGCTGGGAGAATCCAGCCACCATCTCCCTGTTTGAGCGCTTTGCCGGCAAGGTGGCCCGGGCGCTAGGGGAATACTGCGATCTGTGGATCACGCTGAACGAGCCGCTCAACTACGCCCTTTTGGGATGGCTGTCCGGCGCCCCGCGTGACCGAATGCATGCGCAGAACTCCTTCCCGCCCGGCAAGCACGATCTATTCCTCATGCTCAAAGTCGTGGAGAACCTCTTCCGCGGCCACGGTGCCGCCTATCACGCGCTGCATCGAGAACAGCCTCACGCGCAGGTCGGCGTGGGGAACAACATGCCTTTCGTCGCCCCGCTGAATGACAAATCGCTATTAGATCGCTTGGCCGCCGTCCAGCCAGCCCGCCTTCTCACCTGGAGCGGTATTGAGGCCTCCGTGCGTGGCAGGATCCCGCGCCTGATCGGATGGCGGCACGTCAAGGAACTCGAAAATACCAGCGACTTCATCGGCGTGCAGTATTACCAGCGCGTGACCATTGCCTTCGATGCCGCCAGCATCGGAACGCTCTTCTCCAGGCAAGTCGTTTCGCCCGGTGCGGAACTCAGCGACCTGAACTTCAGCGAGGTATATCCCCAGGGACTGTACCATCTGCTGCGCCGGACCGCTCGCTACGGCAAGCCCATCTACATTACGGAAAACGGCATCCCCGACGCCGACGACGACCGCCGCCCCGCCTTCTTAATCGCGCACCTGTGGCAGATATGGAAGGCCCTCCGCGACGGCGTGCCGGTGAAAGGTTATTTTCACTGGACGCTCACCGATAATTTCGAATGGGCCGAGGGCTGGAACCTGCGCTTCGGCTTGATCAAGCTGGACCCGCACACACAGGCTCGCGAAATGCGCCGGAGCGCAGCGTTATACGGCGAAATGTGCAAGAGTAACGCCTTGTCCGCAGACACCGTGCAGCTCTACGCGCCGGAACTAACCAGCGAGGTCTTCGCCCCTTCGCAAGGCGTCGCCTAGACCTTGTTGGCTTTCAGCAGCGCAAGCGGGTAATAAGTGCCGCGCCAGCGGATACCGCCTTCCCAAAGTGTTTTCAGCGTGGCCTTCCAGAGGATATACGTGAAGAGGATGCCTCCCAGAGGCAGTCCCAGAGCATACCAGCGGGGAAGGCCGTGGAAATGGTTGCTGTCGGCAGTGACGAGCAGGAGAATCAGGACAATTCCGAGATTTAGAAGTTGCGTGCTGCCGCGTGTGAGCAGCATTCCCAGGACCGGCCAGGTGGTGCCCAGAAGTAGCGCCATCCCGCTTGCCAAAGCCGCCGCCACGCTGTATTCGACCCCGGAGAAGCTGTTCTTCATCAGCCCGTCCACCATTTCCCGCACGGAGGAATACCATTCGACGTGCATCATCCCTCCGCCGAACACCATCTCCTGGCGGCATCCGTTTTTCTTGAGCAGCTTTCCCAGCTTGATGTCGTCATCGGGGCGCATGGCGATAGCCTTGTGGGTGCCGGCCGCGCGGTACGCTTGCGCGTCGACCAGATTGAACGCGCCGACTCCCACAAAGCGCTTACTCTTGGGGTCTTTCGCTTTCCACGGCCGGGCATACAGCGAGAAAAAGATGCCGAAGGCTGAAATGAACATCCCCAGCAGGACGCCAGGCATGCGCATTTCAGGCAGCACGGCCAGATGTTGCAATTGGCGATTCCGCAGATAGGTCACAGCCCTGCTTAAGACGGTGCGATCCATGATCACGTCGGCGTCGGCGAACAGGATCAATTCGCCGCTGGCAGCCTCCGCTCCCCGGCAGAGCGCATAATTCTTGCCCAGCCACCCCGGTGGCAGTTCGGAGATTGGTATCACATGGAGCCGCGCGTCCTGCCGGGCCATCTCCGCGAGAATCGCTCCCGTCTGATCCGTGGAACGATCGTCGATGACGATGTATTCGGCGTTCGGATAGTCCTGCTGCAAGACCGACTGCAGGGCTTCACGGATCCGCCGCTGCTCATTCCGGGCGGGAATGGCCACCGAGACGCGGGGCCACGGGCCGTGGCCGCCGGGACAGACGTCCACTAAACAAGCCGTGGAGCGCCTCCCGACGAAGAGGTCTATCCCGAATACGATGGAGGACAGCAAAGTCGCGGCGGCAAGCAAGAGCAGAACAATGTGCATCGGATCAGTCTAGCGGGCCAGCCCGCCGTAGCCTTGGCGAAGGCGGGTCATCTCTTCAGCCCCGCCGTCCAGTTGAGGACCACCGTGATGGGCGCGGAAGCCGCTTGTTCCGGCGCAGTATTGATCAGGAAACGCTGGCCGTCGGCAGAGACGTCGTAAAAATAACGAAACCCGAGCACAGCGCGCGTCTCAAACAGCGGCTTGACGGCACCGACCTCAAAGCTCTCGCCTTTGCCGCTCACTGCCGCCGCCATCAGCTTTCTGTCGGGCGCGAAATAAAAGATCTCAGCACCATCATGACGCCAACGGGGATAACTACCACCACCGGTCGAGATCTGCCGCTTCCCGCCAGGCCCCGGAAAGGGAGCCACATACACCTCGGTTCCGCCTGACTCGTTGGAAACGTATGCGACCCACCGGCCGTCGGGAGAGAATTGGGGATCAGTCTCGTTAAACTGCGTGTTTAGAAACGAAGTCGGCTTTCGATCCCCGGAAAGCGGCAACACAGACAGGTCGGCTCCGGTCCCAGGCGTGGAGCTGGCAGTATAGTAGAGAATAAAGCGGCCGTCCGGAGACCAGCTGGAGGGATATTTGTTGAGAACATTGTCTTCGAGCAGCACTTCCTCGGTGCCGGCCCCGCTGGAGGCCTTCTGATAGAAGTCGAAGTGCCCCTTACGAAGTGAGTTGAAAACGACGCGGCTGCCGTCGGGAGACCAGATCGACTCTCGTTCGTCCGCCGGGTCAAACGTAAAACGAGTCCTGAGATTGCGGCTAACGTCATAGAGCCACAGGTCTCTCGTCCGGCGCGTTTGGTCCAAAATGCTCACAATAGCCTGTCGACGGTCTGGAGAAAGTTCAAGGTCGCCGTAGGAAGCCGAATCCCCAAGTACGCCGACCTGCTTGCCGGTGCGGTCAAACCACACGAGTTGTGAACCGACCGCCTCAGTCCCCGTTTGATACGCCAACACTCCATTCTCCGACATTGAGAATATCCCGAACGGATTTTGTGTGTTGGTATTCAAAATGTTTTCGGCAATCGGAAAGGCGTCGCCCGTGAGCACAAGGCGCCGCGCGTCAAACGGCTGCGCCATGAGAGTCGTCTCGCGTAGGAAAAGTATATAGCCCTGAGAATAGAAAACATTTGCCGAATCGGCGTTGAACAGCAACTTACGTTCGGTTGAGTCGAGCGAACCCACATAAATTGGCCCGCCGCCCGGGCCTGTGCTCACGCGGTAAAGAAAATGCCGGCCGTCGGGCAGGAAGAAAGGCCGCATGTGGACGATCTCACCCTGGCCGAGCGTGGTGGCTACGGTGGGCATACCGCCCGCTGCGGACACCTTCTGGAGTCCCGAAGTTGGTGTCGGGGCAAAGAGGATCGCCCCATCTGGATTCCAGGCCCCGCTGCGAGGGTCCGGCGCGTCGCACAATGTAATCGGTGGACCACCTGAGACCTCGATCTTCTTCAGCCTACCGCCTGCAAAGAATCCAAGAAATCGGCTGTCTGGCGACCAGAAGGGCTGGAATGCACCTTCGGTTCCTGCCAGCGACTGCGCGGTGAGCGTATCGAGCGAACGGACCCAGAGCTGTGATTTGCCATCCGCACGCGTGGCTACAATGGCGATCCGATGGCCGTCTGGCGAAACCGCCAGGGGACCCACAACTGCTCCACTGGGCGTGGGAGCCGTCATCGCCAATCGCCCCGTGTCCGGCGTGGAAACGAAAAAGCGCATCGTCTGTGCGTCCTCCGGCGCCCGCCGGAAATACGCGAAAGCCCCCCATCCTAGTGCCGCGAAAACGACAGCCACCGACGCCACGACTCCCAGGAACCGCTCGCGACTCATGCGCGGCGCTGCGGTTACAGGCTCGGCCGGCGCCGCTCCGGAAAGAACATCTTCGAGCAGAATGCGCGCTTCGCCGATGTGTGACAGGCGCTGCCGTAGTTTTTTCTCCATGCAGCGCCGCACGAGATTCCGTATCGCTAACGGCGTCTTCGCGGGCAGCGCGTCATACGCAGGCTCGGTCTTCACCACCGCCGCCAAGACCTCGGTTACGTCGTCACCCTGGAATGCGGCCTTGCCGGTCAGCATCTCGAAGAACACCGCGCCGAAAGCCCAAACGTCCGCCCGGCGATCCACCACCTTGCCCTTGGCTTGTTCTGGCGACATGTAGGCCGCCGTGCCCAGAATCACGCCCTGCCTCGTCGCCGCCATCGAGAGCGTCGGCGAATTGCTGATGTCCGTTTCCGTCGGCTCATCCGACATCGCCTTCGCCAAACCGAAATCCAGCACTTTCACCGTGCCGTCGACGGTCACCTTGATGTTGGCAGGCTTCAGGTCGCGATGAATGACGTTCTTGTCGTGCGCGTACTCCACCGCGTCGGCCACCTGCCGCGCAATCGGCAGTGCTTCGTCGACTGGGATGGCTCCCGCTGCGATGCGCTCGGCCAGCGTCGACCCTTCCACCAGTTCCATCACCAGCGCGCGGATCGGACCGGATTCTTCCAGGCCATAGATGGCCGCAATGTTGGGGTGATTGAGCGAAGCCAGCATCCGAGCTTCGCGCTCAAACCGCGCCATCCGCTGCGAGTCCCTGGCGAAAACTTCCGGCAGAACCTTCAGCGCCACGTCCCGCCCCAGCCGCGTGTCCCGCGCGCGATACACCTCGCCCATCCCGCCCGCGCCAATCAAGCTGGCGACCTCGTAAACACCCAACCGTGTGCCCGCCGCTATGCTCATCGACTCACTTGTAGATCAGGTCTTCCCGCGATTTGTGCGGGGGACCTGAGGCTGTTTCTCCTGCGAACCCACGCGACCCTCAGGATGCTGCAGTCCGCGTCCCTTGCCGTCGCAGGCCAATGAGCGCAACGACTTCATGCACTCCGACCCAAATGTCGGTTTGAAGGCTCATTTGCGGCGAAGTATACACCCGGAATCGTGCTGGACCTCGCCCGCCCTATTACTCGGCGAAGCCCTTTACTGGCATGAGATAATGAAGTGTGCGGGCGCAGAACAGTAGCGTGGCCGACGCCCTTTGTTCGCTGAAACAAAAAGCCGCGATTCGTCACTTAGTAATATGAAGCTCGATAGAACCACAGAACCGATTGATCGGGATGTCGCGAAGAATCTTCTTTTTGTTCTTGCTTTCAACTACGGACTGTCGACTTTGGACTCAAATGGCCTGCCCCACAATTGTGCAATTTCACCCATAACTATCTTTAGAATGAACACTTCCGAAAAATGCGCCCGTAACTATGTTTAGAATGAACACTTACAAAAACAAAGGACTTAAAGTCCCTTTAGAATCAACACTTACAAAAAGGGGGGGTGGGGGGTATCCCAAAAGGCGAATATCAGGCGAATCTTCTCTTTCCGGTGAATCGAGCTTAAGACTTCCCGGCGGCGCCGCATGACTCTAGCTCCATTCGCGATGGACGTCACCCGCTCCGCCGGGCGTCGCTGGCCTGAACCCGGCCATCGCTACCGCAACGACTACGCTCGCGACCGCGACCGCGTCATCCACTCCCGCGCCTTCCGCCGCCTGGAAGCCAAGACGCAGGTCTTCACCGTTCGCTATTCCGACCATTTCCGCAATCGCCTCACGCATACGCTCGAAGTGGCCCAGATCGCCCGCACCGTCGCCGGTGCCCTGAATCTGAATACGGATCTCGCCGAGGCCTTGGCTCTGGTCCACGACATCGGGCACCCTCCTTTCGGCCACGCCGGCGAGCACCGCCTCGACCATCTTCTGCGTCCTTTCGGCGGCCGCTTCGATCACAATCTGCATGCGCTGCGCATCGTCGAAACTTTCGAGCAGCGCTATCCCGATTTCCCCGGTTTGAATCTCACGTTTGAGGTTCGCGAAGGCATCATCAAGCATTCCCGTGATTATTCCGCCGCGGAATTTCCCGAACTTGCCGAGTACCAACTCGACCTGCGGCCTCCGCTTGAAGCGCAACTGATCGATCTGGTGGACGAAATCGCTTACAACATTTCGGACCTGGACGACGGTTTCGAGGCGCGCCTGCTCGACTTGGATCTGTTGCGTGCGGAATTGCCCGCGTTCGCCGAATCCTTCGCCGAGGTCGAACGCCTTCACCCGCGCGCCCGCATGCAGCCGAAATTCAACGAAGCCATCAAGCGCCTGCTCGATCAGCTGGCTACCGATCTCATCGAGAACAGTCGCGCGCAGATTCGCGCCAGCGGCGCGCAAAGCATCGACGAAATCCGCCGCGCGCCGCGCCGCCTCGCAGGTTTCAGTCCTCCGGCCGCGGCGCTGAGCGCGTCA
>Ga0210394_10007388_pt1 | contig 11592 bp, 8 predicted proteins | sample IncBWC12MmetaG_FD_160121 | JGI IMG/M metagenome (GOLD analysis project Ga0210394, IMG submission 160121) | Forest soil microbial communities from Barre Woods Harvard Forest LTER site, Petersham, Massachusetts, United States - Inc-BW-C-12-M | ecosystem: Environmental > Terrestrial > Soil >... | reverse complement strand
CGAGACACCAACGGGTTGGAAGTATTTCGGCAATCTTCTCGACGCCGGGTTGTGCACGCTGTGCGGAGAAGAGAGTTTCGGCACCGGCTCGGTTCACGTCCGGGAAAAAGACGGCCTGTGGGCGGCGCTGTGCTGGCTGTCGATTCTGGCGTACACGAAAAAGCCCGTCTGGGAGGTTGCGCACCGGCATTGGAGGAAGTTCGGACGCAGCTATTTTCAGAGGCACGACTACGAGCGGCTGGAGCCGGTTGCCGCTGCTCAGATGATCGACGAGCTGCGCGCAAAGCTGCCTTCACTGCAAATGCTATCCGGGATGCACGTGGCGCAGGCTGACGATTACTCCTATCGCGATCCGGTGGATCAGAGCGTGACTGAGCACAGCGGGCTTCGAATTGTGTTTCAAGATGGATCGCGGATGGTGTGCCGGCTATCCGGGACAGGGACCGAGGGAGCGACGCTGCGCCTGTACCTGGAGCGATTCCAAAGAGACGTGATCGATGAGGATTTGGGGTTGGCGCTGAGTCCTTTATCGCAGGCGGCCCACGATTTGATGGAGATTAAGAGGCGATTCGGGCTGGACGGGCCGACGCTGGTGACGTAGCGCGCGTAGGATGGGCTTATGCACACGATTGCCCTCTTTCTGTTGCTACAGGCGCCGCCGGACGATCTGTTTAAGACCATCTCCGGCCTGGACACGGTGCTGTTCGACGCTTATAACAAGTGCGATCTGGAGACCTTCGGATCGATGCTGGCCGACGATCTGGAGTTCTACCACGATGCCACCGGATTAAGCCGCGGAGCGCAGAGCACTCTCGATGCGGTGAAGCAGAATATTTGTGGCAAGGTGCATCGGGACCTGGTTCCGGGGACGATGAAAGTTTATCCGCTGAAGGGATACGGAGCCGTGGAAACCGGCATTCACCTCTTTTGCGATCCCAAAAAGGGCAAATGTCCAGACGGCAGCGGCGTAGGGCGTTTCACGATGCTCTGGCAATACCGGGACGGCGTCTGGATGCTGACTAGAGTGATCAGCTACGACCATTGCAACGGGTGCTCCTTGGCTAGCGCGCCGGACTTTCGTAAGTAAAAAGAGCATTATCATGTTGGGGAGGAGTTCCTTCATGATTGAACTGCGCGTGAACGGTACGGCGAAGAAATTCGATGGCGATGTCGACATGCCGCTGTTGTGGTTTTTGCGGGATGTCCTCGACCTCACCGGGACGAAATTCGGCTGCGGGTTGGGCTTGTGCGGTGCGTGCACGGTCCACGTAAACGGCGCGGCGACGCGAAGCTGCCAGACCACCATGAAGGCCGCCGCGGGCAAGTCGATCACGACGATTGAGGGTCTCGCGCATCATCCAGTGCAGGCGGCCTGGGAGCACGGCAACGTTCCGCAATGCGGATACTGCCAGAGCGGGCAGATCATGCAGGCGGTGGCGCTGCTGAAAGAGAAGCCGAAGCCTACCGACAAGGATATCGATGACATCATGCAGGGCAACATCTGCCGCTGCGGGACGTATCAGCGCATACGCGCGGCGATCAAGACGGCGGCGGGGGTGAAGGCATGAACCGCATCGAACTGGTAGTCTCGCGCCGAGGATTTCTCGGGATTTTCTCGGCCGGTGCGTTTGTGCTCGCCACGGATTTGAAGGCCGACGCGACCACCTGGCAGCCTAATGTGTATCTGGGCATGGAGCCTTCTGGCGTGGTGACGATTGTCGCGCACCGGTCCGAAATGGGGACGGGAATCAAGACCTCTCTGCCCATGGTGGCGGCCGATGAGCTGGATGTCGATTTCAAAAATGTCCGTGTGGAACAGGCCATTGGCGATGCGAAGTACGGATCGCAGGATACGGACGGATCGAATTCCATTCGCAGTTTTTATGAGCCTCTCAGGATCGCCGGCGCGACTGCGCGTCTGATGCTGGAGCGCGCCGCGGCGGCGAAATGGGGCGTTCCGGCGGCGGAGTGCAAGGGTCGCAATGAACAGGTTGTTCACGCCGCGAGCGGTCGCAAGATCGCCTACCGCGAGTTAGTGACACTGGCAGCGTCCCAGACTGTTCCCAAAAAGGAAGAGCTGACCTACAAGTCTCCGGCCGAGTATCGCTACATCGGAAAAGCTCAGCCGATTGTCGACCTGGGTGACATTTGCACCGGCAAGGCTATCTTCGGCATCGACGCGAAGATGCCGGGCATGGTGTATGCGTCCATCGAGCGGTCACCGGTGATGGGCGGAAAAATTGCCTCGGTGGACGATAGCGCGGCGCGTAAAGTGAAAGGCGTTTCCGAGACGGTGCAGCTCGACGCGATGAAGCCTCCATACGGATTTCAGGCACTGGGCGGCGTCGCGGTGATCGCCAATAACACGTGGTCCGCGATGCAAGGGCGCAAGAAACTGAAGGTCGATTGGGATCTGGGCGCGAACGCGGGCTTCGATTCCGGCGCGTTCAAAAAAACGCTTCAGGATTCGGCGAGGCAGCCGGGCAAGGTGGCTCGCAACGTCGGCGACGTGGACGCGGAGTTCGCCAAGGGCGGAAAACTTCACGAGGCCGAATACTACGTGCCGATGCTGGCCCACGCGCCGATGGAGCCTCCTTCAGCGGTGGCCGAGTTTAAAGACGGCAAGGTGATCGCGTGGACATCGACGCAGAATCCACAGGCGGTGCAGGCGACGGTGGCGGCCGCGGTGGGCATCAAGCCTGCCGATGTGACCTGCCATGTGACGCTTCTGGGCGGAGGCTTCGGGCGCAAATCAAAGCCCGACTATGTGGCCGAAGCCGCGTTGCTTTCGAAGAAGGTCGGCAAGCCGGTGAAGGTGGTCTGGAGCCGCGAGGACGATATTCATTTCGATTATTTCCACTCCGTCGCCGCGATGTATATGAAGGCGTCGACCGATGCCAAGGGCCATCCCACCGCGTGGCTGCAGCGCAGCGCGTTTCCTCCCATTGAAATGATGTTCGACGCGACCGCCAAGTACGGCGGGTCGCAAATGGCCATGGGTTGGAACGATTTGCCGTACGATCTTCCGAATCATCGCGCGGAAAACGGGCCGGCAACGGCTCCGGTGCGCATCGGATGGATGCGGTCGGTAGCGAATATTTTTCACGCGTTCGGCGTGCAGTCGTTCACCGACGAACTGGCTGCGGCGGCGAATCGCGACCGCGTCGAATATGTTCTCGACATGCTGGGATCCTCGCGCGTGATCGACTTGACCGACGGGCGCGGTGGCGCCACTGCATCAGGCATCGACCAACGCTATCCGCTCGATGTCGGCCGGTTGCGACGAGTCGTGGAACTCGCGGCCGAGAAATCGGATTGGGCCAAGAAGAAGTCCGGCGCCGGACACGGCTTCGGCATCGCCGTGCATCGTAGCTTCCTGTCGTACATCGCGGCGGTGGTGGAAGTGGAAGTCGACTCCAAAGGAAAGGTGAAAATCCCTCGTGTCGATTTCGCCGTGGATGCGGGGATGGTAGTTCATCCGGAACGCGTGACAGCGCAGTTTGAAGGCGCGGCCGTATTCGGCGCCAGCCTCGCGATGATGGGCGAAATTACGCTGGGCGACGGTCGCGTGCAGCAGGGGAACTTCAATAATTATCCGGTGGCGCGCATGCCGGAGGCGCCTCTCATGACGCACGTGCACATCGTCCCCAGCAACGCGGCTCCCGCCGGAGTGGGCGAGCCGGGGGTGCCCGTGATGGCGCCGGCCATTTGTAACGCGATTTTCGCGGCGACGGGCAAAAGGGTGCGGGATCTTCCCATCCGTAGACAGCTCGCGTAAATTTTGCATCTTTCGTCGCGCGGGGTCCATTGAATCCACTGGCATCCCGAGTCTGGCATGACGCTTGCAAGCGAGTGGTCCTATGGGACCGCTTCCCGTTTTTCTATTCTTCATCGTCGGGCAGTCGCAAAATATTGCCCAGCCGCAGGACACTCCGCCGAGCGTTCCGAGTGATCCCACAGCTCCAATCACGGGCATTGGCCGTTTGGATTGGGCGGTAAAGAGCACCCTCGGTCCGGCAAGTTTGTTGACAGGCGTGTTGAGTTCCACCTGGGGCACAGTCTTCGATCATCCCAGAGAATACGGCGAAAGTTTTGACGGATTCACGAAACGTTACGGGCTGCGGCTGACCGGCGTCGCGACCAGCAACGTAACGGAGGCGGGTCTGGGCGCCATCTGGGGCGAAGATCCGCGCTATCATCGCGATCGTCCCCAACCATTTCGGAGCCGCTTCAGTCGCACATTGAAAATGACGTTCCTTTCGGAAAATCGGGACGGCCGGTTGACGCCTGCTTACGCGCGCTACATCGCCATCGCCGGAACCAACGTGCTTTCGGACGCATGGCGGCCGAATAGCGACAGGGGCCCGGTGAATACCATCGACCGCATCGGCATGGGATTCGGGGGACGATTGCTGGGCAATATGTGGGAAGAATTCTGGCCCGACGTGAAGAAACACATGTTCTTTGTGAAGCACTGATTGAGGTATCATGCGAGATTGTCTCGCAATACTTCTTCCTACTCGCTTTTACTCCTTTTGTTCGCCGGCAGCGGGTGCGCCGCGCTCATTTATGAAGTGGTCTGGTTCCAGTTGCTGCAACTGGTCATCGGCTCCTCGGCGGTGTCTCTCGGCGTGCTGCTGGGCACCTACATGGGAGGAATGTGCGCCGGCAGCCTGCTGCTGTCCCGCGTGATTTCGCGGCGCGAGCATCCTCTACGAGTCTACGGCCTGCTGGAACTTGGCATTGGATTCTTCGGAGTCGCGGTGTTGTTCGTGATTCCAATGCTCAACGGAGTCTATACGGCGGCAGTGGGTGACGGCCTGCCGTCGATTTTGTTGCGCGGACTGGTCGCGGGAATATGTCTGCTGCCGCCAACGGTGCTGATGGGCGCGTCGCTCCCCGCAATCGGGCGATGGGTGGAAGCTACGCCGGACGGCGTATCATCGCTTGGTGTTTCCTGGCTTGGCCTTTTTTACGGCGGCAACATCGCCGGCGCGGTGTTCGGATGCCTGTTCGCCGGATTTTACTTGCTGCGCGTCCACGATATGGGCGTCGCGACCTATGTAGCCGCCGGCATCAACATTGCCGTGGCTGTGGCCAGTTTCACCTTGCGTTCGCGTGCACCGTATGCGTCTGCCGAACAAGCATCGACGAGTATCGCCAGGCCACAGGGATCGTGGCCGGTGTACACGGCGATCGCGCTTTCAGGCCTTTGCGCGTTGGGCGCGGAAGTGGTGTGGACGCGTCTTCTCGCCCTGATGCTGGGCGCGACGGTCTATACATTTTCCATCATCCTGGCGGTGTTTCTGATCGGACTCGGCATTGGGAGCAGCGCGGGATCGGTGTGGACGCGCACGCTGAAGCGTCCGCGAGTGGCGCTCGCGGCGTCTCAACTGGCGCTGGCATTCGCGGTGGCGTGGACAGCATACGCGGTGTCCGATCTGATTCCGTCGTGGCCATTCAATCCGCTGGCAGTCGCGAATCCGTGGCGTTTATTCCGGGTCGATTTTATGATGTGCCTGTTCGCAATCCTGCCTCCGGCGCTGTTGTGGGGGTTGAGCTTTCCTCTGGCTCTGGCGTCGATCGCGAATCGAGAACAGGACAGCGGAGCGCTGGTGGGCGAGGTCTACGCGGCGAACACGGTCGGCGCGATTTTGGGCGCGGTTGGATTCAGCATCGTGCTCATCCCCTGGGTCGGAACGCAGGGATCGCAGCAGGCGCTCATCGCGTTGTCCCTGGTTGCCGGGCTGCTGCTGTTCTATAAATCCGGACTCAGCGGATCGCGCTATTTCGGCGTTGCCGCGGCAACGCTCATTGCGATTTTTCTCTTTGCCACCGTCTCCGAAGTGCCATGGCTCGCGATTGCCTACGGTCGCCGCATGTCGTTGCAGACCGATCCTGGAAAGCCTCTCTATATCGGCGAGGGGCGCAATTCGTCGGTAGTGGTTTCGCAGCTTCCCGGCGGGCAGATTTATTTTCACGTCAGCGGAAAAGTGGAGGCGTCCACCGAGCCTTACGACATGCGTCTGCAACGCATGCTGGGGCATATTCCGGCGTTGATTCACCAGGCACCGAAGTCGGTGCTGGTGGTCGGATTTGGCGCAGGCGTTACGGCGGGGACGTTCGTAGTGCATCCGGAGATCGAAAACATCACCATCTGCGAGATTGAGCCTCTGATTCCGCAGGCATCGTCCCGATATTTCGCGACGGAAAACCACAACGTGTTTCATGATCGCCGGACCCACATGATCTACGACGATGCGCGCCACTTCATTCTCACCACCAACCAGAAGTTCGACATTATCACGTCGGACCCGATTCATCCGTGGGTGAAGGGCACGGCGACTCTTTACTCCAAGGAATATTTCGAGCTGGTGAAGAAGCATCTGAATCCGGGCGGCGTGATCACGCAATGGGTGCCTCTTTACGAGAGCGATTTTGACACGGTGAAGAGCGAACTGGCGACGTTCTTCGATGTTTTTCCAAATGGCACCATCTGGGGCAACGACATCAACGGCGAAGGCTACGACCTGGTGCTTCTCGCTCAGACCGAACCGACAAAAATAAACATCGACGCGTTGAAAGAGCGCCTGAGGCGCGACGACTACAAGTTAACCGCGCGGTCGCTGGCCGAGGTCAATTTTCATAGCATTCCCCAGTTGCTGGGAACCTACGCCGGCCAGGCATCGGACCTGAAAGAGTGGCTGACGGGCGCCGCCATCAATCGCGATCTGAATCTGCGCCTGCAATATTTGGCCGGAATGGGCCTGAACTACGATAAACCCGGATACGTTTACAGCGAAATGCTGCTGCGCCGGAAGCCCGCGCCGAATATTTTTTCCGGTTCGCAGGAAAACATCGCGGCATTTCTAGCCTCGCTAGGTCAGCCCTAAGGGGTGGCTGGTGGCGCGAGCTTTAGCTTGCGCCACCCGAACATCAAACTCATGCACGTGACTCCCGCCTCGGCCTTCTGAAGCTCAGAAACATCAATATTGCGAACCCCGATTCCCGCGCCTTCAAGAATCTCCGAAGTGTGAACGAAATTCGAAGGCACCAGCACCTTCCCGCCGATGGGCAGCACGTCGGCAGCCGAGGGCTCGTCGCCCGCCACGTCGATGATCTTAAAATCACGGAACACCGTCGCGTTGATCCACTGTCGATTGGCGAGAATCATGTCGCCGCCAGCCCAGCAGGCTCCGCTTTTCAGATGCAGACAGCCGTTGACTTCCACCGCGACGACGCGATAGCCGAACGGCTCCAACAAACCCTCCAGTTGCGCGATGCCTTCGCGGTTGGTGCGCTGGGACAAGCCGACGTAGAGCGTCTTTCCGATGTGGACAACGTCGCCGCCTTCGAGCGTGGCCGGCGCTTGAATAGAGCGCAGTTCGCGAAACGGCGCGAGAGCCTGCGCGATGCTCTCCGTTTCTCCACGCCGCGATTCGGCCCCAGGCCGCGTGATTACTGCGACCTCATCCAGCACGATGGCCGGGTCTTCGACGAACACGCTGTCGGGAAATTGAGGATCGGCGGGCAGCGAAATTACATTTGCACCGAGCTCAGCCAGGCACGCTTCATAGGCCCGATGCTGCTCGATTGCTTTCGCGACGTCGATCGGCTGCCGGTCCAAAAACGTAAGTTCGCATGACGCAAACGTCGGACTTACTTGCCTGGTCAACGCCCGGAGCATTCAGGTCACTATCATAAGACAAGAGTGCTCCTTCGTCTGCTCAAATTCTGCCTCCTGTTCGTCGCGATGCTGTATTTATTCTGGATTTCCTCGCTGGTGATGCTGAAATACGTCGATCCGCCGACGACCGGCGTCCAGCTGCAACGCTACATCGAAGCGAAGATCGACGGGAAACCGTATCGCAAAAAAATCGTTTTCAAGCCGCTCTCGCAGATCTCCGTGCAGTTGCAGCATGCCGTGATTGCGTCCGAGGACGGGCGGTTTTATATTCATCACGGCGTCGACTGGATCGAGACGCAAAAGGTAGCCGACGAGAGCCAGGAGAATGGAAAACTGGGCCGCGGCGCGTCGACGATTACGCAGCAACTGGTGAAAAATCTGTTTTTCACGACGCATCGAAACCCGATGCGAAAAGCTTTCGAGTACACGCTGGCGCCGCTGGCCGATACGATTCTCGGCAAGCGGCGCGAACTGGAGCTTTATCTCAACATCGTGGAGTGGGGCCCGGGCGTTTGGGGCGCGGAAGCGGCGTCGCAGTATCACTATCATATGCCGGCGGCGAAGCTGGATCGCGAAGAAGCGGCGAGGCTGGCCGCTTGCCTGCCCTCTCCAAGGCGCAGAAGGCCGGCCCGGATGAATGACATGAGCGCATCGATCATGGATCGGATGCGCCTAATGAATTGGTGAGTTCACAGGCTGAAGCCTGTGCCACCAGGTGGCACGGACTTTAGTCTGTGTGGTCTACTGCGCTGCTCCGGCCCTCGGCCTTTGTCCAGGCTCGGCTTTGCCCGCGTCCAAATGATTCCAGTTCAAAATCGCGTTGAACGCCAGGAAATACGTTCCTTGCGTCTGCCAGCGCCAGAAGGGGCGCAGCGCGAACATCACGATGTGGCCTTTGCCGGCGTTGACGTCCACGGCGAGCGCTCGATTCGCCAGCGCCTGTCCCCCGGAAAGGGTTCCGGACAACAGCATGTCGTTCGCATTCGCCGGGAACTGCATCACCACGCGAGGACGCGTTTCGTCGAGGGAGATGCCGAAAGCGCGCGCCTGCTGGCGCATCATCGTCATGTTCTCGGCCTCCGAAGGCGCCGCGGGACCGGCCGCGACGGGAGTGGAATCGTACGGAGAAATTTGCACGGGCACCGCATTGGGCGTCACGTTCTGGCCCAAGGGCGAACCTCCGCGGCCGCCGCCGAATCCTCCACCGAAACCACCCGCGCTGGCCATCAGCACCGGGTCCTGATTGAAGTACACCGGGATGTCCTTCTGATCGTAGCCGTAGGCGATGGGGCTCTTGCGATCGGTAAAGGTGCCGCGCAGAATGGAGCCTCGGGCAAATAAAGCTGCCGGGTGTTCGACCGTCACGCCGCTGGTTAGGCCGTAATCGGAAAGAAACGCAGCGGTCGAGCCTTCGGTGATCAGCGTGCCGCCTTCCTGCACGAATTTCGTCAGCTCAGCGAGCCCTTCGATTCCCATACCGCCGCGAATATCTTCGCTCGAATCGTTGGCGCCGAGGTTCGGCGTCAGAGCCGATTTTAGGTAAGGGACTGGGTCTTTGCCGGTCATCGGGATGCCGGTTAAATGCGACGCCGAATTACCACCGACATGAGGATAAATGATGACGTCGTACTTTGCGCGCAGATTGCCGTCGCGCAGTTTCTGATCGGCGAAGTAGGTGTACGGCACGCCGTAAAAATCGAGCGCGGCGCGCACCCAACCCTCATCCTGCGTGCGCTGCCACGCGTGAATGTAGCCGATGCGAGGGATATCGAGGTCGTGCATTTTAACCGTCGGCGCGGACGCGACGGCCATGGCGTTAATACCGAGTTCTCTCAACACCGGTTCGATGCGGCCGCGGTCGGCGTTGGGGATCACAAATGCACCAGCGCGAAATTTGTGAGAGTTGACCTCGAAATCGTCCTCCGCGGCTTGCATTTTGACGTCTTTCAACTTGAAGCGAAAGGCCATCAAGGCGTTGTCGGTGGTGTGATCGACAACCAGCGTGCTGCCCGACCCGTCGACGCCGCCGGGGGCTTTTACGTCGGCGGTGATGAGAGTCATCTGCTTCTCGAACACCACCTTGTCGGTGACCGGAGACAGCTTCACGTTGCGCATGTACTGCATGGTCCAGCCTGTGTCGTCATAAGGGGCAGGATTGGCGATGGGATAATTTTGAACGCTGAAGTACATGTCGGCGAGCGTGTGATAGGGCTGGTCGGCGCGGATGACGTAGTCGCCTTCGCTGACATCGAGGGTTCCTGCCTTAAATTTGGCGACGGCTTTGTGAATCTCCAGGCCCTGGTGGCGGAGGTCGTTCACTACGTCAGCCGCTTCGCCGCGGCGTCGCTGATCGGCGGGGATGACCCAGGCGTACGTGGGGCCGTTCTTGCCCTTATCGATCGATCGCTTGGTCTTGACCCAGTAATTCTCGAGATACAGTTCTTTTTCCTTGGCGACCTTGTTCATCGCCAGCAGCAGAGCCGATTCCTGAATGTTGGTGTTGTTGCGCGGGCCCCATTTAATGGACGGCAGAGGAGGATTGGGCCGGAACCATTCGCGGCTGGTCTGCGTGGGCTGAAGGCGCAGATTTTCGTTGATGTCCGGGCCGTAGCTCTGCACTTCATAGAAGCGTCCAAAAGAGTTGTGCGTCAGCGCGATCCAGAATAAATAATTCGGCACCCAGCCGTCGTAGAAGCCGTACGTAAACACGCCGGGGACGCCGCGCTTGGCCATTTCCATCACTTCGGTTTCGGCCAGCAGCCACCATTCGTCGATGGCGATCGGGTCGAGAGAGACGTTGTACGGACCGGTGCCGGTGGACACATATAAATACGACTGCGCTTCGTGCAGATCGTGCAAGATCGTCGGGTGCCATTCAAGCACGTTGTTGGTGATATTTTGCGTCAGCTTCAAATATTGGCCCATGCCGTCGCGATTGTTGTCGTGCGCGACGTATTTGCCCCAATACATCAGAGGAGGACGCGCTTTACCGGTTTTCTTGCCGTAATAATACGTGTCGACCTGCTTTTCGCGGCCGTCGACTTCGACCACGGGAGTGATGAAGATGATCGCGTTATTGCGGATAGTCTGAATGAACGGCGTTTCTTCGACGATCAGGCGGTAGGCGAGCTCGATCAGCATTTCGGGGCCGCCGGTTTCGGGCGAATGGATGCCGCTGGTGGCCCAATAAATCGGCTTGCCGGTTTTTATGATTTCCTGCGCCTGCGCCTCGGTGGTTTTGCGAGGATCGCCGAGCGCGGCGAGCATTCCCTTGTACTTATCGAGAGACTTGATGGTGGCCTCGTCGGCGATGGCAAGCACCACCTGGTCGCGTCCTTCTTCGGATTGGCCGACTTTCCAGAACTTGGCGCGGGGAGAGACTCTTGCCAGCTCCTCGTAGTAGCGATTGATGTCCTTGGAGTAGGTCAGCTCGCCTGGAGTGCCGGGGATACGGCCGAAGAATTTCAAGGGCGACGGGACGGTGTCCGAGGCGGGCATATGGTCGACAAGCTCGGTGGTGACGCGCGCGTCTTGCAGATACTGTTTGATGAGTTTGGTGTACTCTTCGTCGAGTTTTTGCGGCGCGGGAGCTGTCTCGGCTGCGGGAGAGGGCTTCGCTTTTTTGGTTTGTGCCCTGGAGGGTGCGATGACGAGAACGGCGGTCAGGAAGAAGTATTTGAATCGCATAAAGGCTGGTGAATCAGGATAGCCCCATTTAGGGGCTACGTGCAATCTTTCGAAGAGCATCATCAAGATAATTGTGTACTGGGGTTCGGGCGGTGAAGGTGAGTTGAAGTGCTATCGGGATGAGAGGACGCGACTTAGATTGCGGATGGCAGGCGGAATCGCCTGCCCCACCAAAGCTTAATTGAGCTGGCGGCGGCGGAAATCGAGAGCGGATTGGG
>Ga0210394_10007387_pt1 | contig 11594 bp, 15 predicted proteins | sample IncBWC12MmetaG_FD_160121 | JGI IMG/M metagenome (GOLD analysis project Ga0210394, IMG submission 160121) | Forest soil microbial communities from Barre Woods Harvard Forest LTER site, Petersham, Massachusetts, United States - Inc-BW-C-12-M | ecosystem: Environmental > Terrestrial > Soil >... | reverse complement strand
GGTCCAAAGCATTCCGGCCAGAGCCTGCCTTATAACCAGAGCTTCATCCTCGCCTGCACGCTCTGGCGTAATGGATTTATAAAAGGCATCCGCCTCACTCAGACGGGTCTGGAGGGTCGCGTCGAAGCTCTTGAAGGGATCGCCAATGGTATCGGGCGCCAGATCGGTTAGCCGCAGACGGATGGTGGCCGTCTCTCCTGCTCCCACATTCAGCGGATAAAGCGCGGCTGATTTCGTTCCCGTCTTCTCGGGGTTCAATGCATTGTGATTTCCCGCGACTACGTAATTGTTGATTCCGTCCTTCACGTAAGGAGATATGTTGGGTGTGCCGAAGATCCGCTCGTTGTTCGTTTCATTTTCCGTGAACAGCAGCTGGACGTCTCCCTCACAATACAAATACCTCTCTCCCAGTTGGGCATGGGACGCCTCAATCACCTTCCACCCGGTTTTGTCCGCGAATTGCCTTAGCGCGGGCTTGGGTGCACCTGACCACCACGTCCAGGTGTTGCGAAACCACAGGCTCGGCAGGACATCAAGTGTGGCCGGCTCAGGCCCGCGATTAACCACGCTGATCTGAATCAGCACGTCCTCCGTTGCCTGCTTGGCATATTCCACGAAGACATCGAAGTAGCGGTCTTCGTCGAAGACGCCCGTCTCCAATAGTTCGTATTCCATATCGTTGCGGCCGCGCCGCTTGTTCGTCTCGATCAGATCGACGTAGGGGTACTCCGCTTGTGGATATTTGTAGAGGTATTTCATGTACGAATGTGTCGGCGTGCTGTCGAGGTAAAAGTAGTATTCCTTGACATCCTCACCGTGGTTGCCTTGACCATTGGTCAGCCCGAACATACGTTCTTTGAGAATGGGGTCCTTGCCGTTCCACAGGGCCACGCTGAAACAAATCAACTGCTGGTCGTCGCTGATGCCCGCGAGACCATCTTCGCCCCAGTGATAGGCGCGAGATCGTGCATGGTCATGAGTGAAGTAGTCCCAGGCATTACCATCCTGACTGTAGTCTTCGCGAACTGTACCCCATTGCCGATCGCTCAGATACGGGCCCCACTTCCTCCAGGGAATCTTTCCTGTGCGGGCTTCCTGGAGTCTGGCGCTTTCGGTTGTCATGTTTTCCTGTTCGTCGGCCAAATCAGTCGTTCGGAATGATGACCGCGCGGCCTGGAATCTTGCCGTCGTGGAGCAGGTGGTACGCCTCGCTCGCGCGCTCCAGCGGAAATTGCTGGACCAGCATCCGGATCTTTCCCGCCTGCGCCAGACTTACGACTTCCATGAGTTCCGGGATCGAGCCCCAGTAAGGCGAGGCGACGGAGCATTCTTTAGCCGGGCTGTGGAAGTTGACTGGAAGCGCCCCACCGCCCAGACCCACGATCGTCACATGACCGAGCACTCGTGAGATCTGCGCTGCGGTCTCCAGCGTCGGCTTCGCGCCCACCATGTCAAGAACGAGATTGGCACCCTGTCCGCGGGTGATGTCCTTGATCCGCTTCACCGCGCCATCGCCGGAAAGCAGCACTTCGTCGGCGCCCATCTTCTTAGCCGTTTCAAGCTTGTCAGGCGAGGTGTCCACCGCGATAACGGTTGCGGCAGCGCTCAGCGCTTTCAACACCTGGATCGCCATTTGACCTAGGCCACCAGCACCGATCACGACGGCGGTCGATCCTGGCCCGAGCAGGTGGAGCGACCGCTTGACGGCGTGGTAGCTGGTGAGCGCCGCATCGGTGAGCGGCGCAGCCTCACGCGGGTCAAGAGAGCCAAGCGGAAGAAGAAAGCGGGTGGATGGGACGATCATGTAATTGGCCATGCCGCCGTCTCGCCCGAGCCCGCCAGCTCTGCTCTTCACGGGGCTCTCGCAATAGTTCTCCATACCTACGCGGCAGTTCGCACAACTGCCGCAACCCCAGGGACCGTACACGATCACTGGGTCCCCAACCGCAAACCCTGTCGCGCCGGACCCCAGCTTCTCGACCCAGCCCGCATTCTCGTGCCCGAGTGTGAAAGGAAGCGACATTCCGGGAGTGTTCGCAGGCGTCTCCAAAATGTGAAGGTCTGAGTGGCACGCGCCCGCGCCGCCAATTTTTATCAGGACCTCTCCCGGGCCCGGCTCGGGCACAGGCAATTCACGGAGTTCTGCCGGCTTCTGCAACTCAACGAACTGGAATGCTCGCATCGTTTCCTCAAATCTCTAGTCTTGGATTCCGTCGAAATCGACGAGTAGTTGGCTCGGCCCGCGGAAGACATTACTCTGCCGGTACGGCGGTGGGTCGACAACGAGCCGCGGATTCTTCACGCGACGAAGAAATGTCTCCAACGCGAGGTTCACCTCAAGGCGCGCCAATGGACCGCCAAAACAGGTGTGGATGCCACTTCCCCAGCCGAAGTGCTCGTTGTCTCTGCGTTCAGGGTCGAATTTGCTCGGATTAGAAAACCTCTTCGGGTCGCGATTCGCAGCGCCGTACATGAGGTGAACCTGCGAGCCTCCGGGGATGACCACTCCGCCGATCTCGATGTCGGCAGTAGCGGACCGGCTGGGAAAGAACTGGACCGCTGATTCGACACGCAAGACCTCTTCGATGGCGCCGGGGATCAGCTCGGGGCGGCCTCGCAGAAGCTCGAAAGATCCAGGGTTACGAAGCAAAGTCAGAACACAGTGAGCGATCGTGTTGACCGTAGAATCATGACCTGCGACCAGCAGGAGTGACGCATTGCTCACGACCTCGCTGGGCGTCATTTTTCCGTCCGGGCCTTCTTCGTTCACCATCTTCGAGAGCATGGCGTCGGTGGGGTGCTTGATGAAGCCCTTAATGAGATCGGTCAAGTACTGCACGAGCGCCGCGGCGCTTTCCTTTCCCTTTGCAGCGCGCACCTTACCTTCCTCGGTGGCCAGCTCCGGGCCCATGTCCATGATGCCCGCCATAAAGTCATGAATCCATGTATGGAATTGGGGCTCATCTTTCAGCGGAACTCCAAGAATCTTGCAGATCACCATCACCGGCACCGGGTAGGCGTAATCATCCACGACGTTGATTCTGGACTTGCCTTTGGCCTTATCGAGAAGCTCGTTGCAGAGCTTGGTAATCTCCGGGCCCGTATTCGGAATAAGATCCGTAGTGTGGGGAGGGCCGAAGTATCGCATCGCCTGGCGACGGTTTCGATCGTGCTCTGGCGGGTCGGCCGCGATCATACTGCCATGCTCACCATAGGCCTCCAGCGCCGGATCGGCCCCGGCTTTGCCTGCAGCGCGTGCTTTCAAGCGACGAGTGTCGGAGCTGATGCGGGGATCATGAGCCAGTGACATCAGTTCCCGGTATCCCGTGACTACGTACAGGCCGTTTCCCACGTGCACCACGGGCGTTTTCCTAAGCTCGTCGAAGAACGGATATGGATTCGCGCGGTTTTCGAATTTCATCGCCTCAGCCCAGGCGGTCTCGGGTGTCATGGTGTCTCCTATCTTTTCTTCGGTCTGTGCAGCCTCGTGCTTTGTCCGCAACATCTCAGCGTTTTTTTGGCCGATACTCTGCGCCACGTTCGTTCGGGTCGTGGCCAGTCAAAACAACATCTGGAACCCCTGTCGGGACGCGCGGATCCGGGAACCGGGCTGGGATTGGTTTCATGTCGCCGGCCTGATCGTAGCCGGGCGGCGGGGGCGGGAACGGAGCCGATCGTTCGATCAATGCCCCGTAATACTCCAGCCACTTGCCGTGATTGAATGTGACGGCGGCAACGATGCGACCCTTGCGGCCATATGCGGCCGCGAAGCGACGCTCTTTGACCGAGCCCTGTGTGATGACGATCTCGTCGCCAAACGGGCCAACACCGACGCCCTTGATGTTGACGCCAAATTGGCCAGACCAGAAAGAGGGTAGGGGGAGATGCGGTCGGCGGTCGGCCTCAAGGCTCACCATATTGTGCCCCGCGACCTTGCCACCAAACACGGCATTGTCCCAGTGCTCCAACACAAGAAACTGGTACTCGTACAACACGTGCGGTGCACGCGCGATGTCTCCGGCGACGAAGATACTGTCGGTCACCACCCCGTTGATGTCGAAGACGCGGCAGCCCGCGTCGCAGGCAACACCCCAAAACCCGGCGGCAAGCCCAGCACCCTCCAGCCATTCGGTGTTGCGGATCGAACCGAGCGACGCCACCACGACGTCGACGTCGAGAGTGGTTCCGTCCGAGAGTTTGGCACGACGCACGTGCCCCTTCGCATCTCCCTCCAGGGCCTCGACTGAGACGCCGGTGCGGAGGTCGACTCCGTGATCCCGCTGCATCTCGGCAGCGATGTCGCCGATCACACCACCGAGAGCGCCGACCAGCGGAGCCTCAGCACGCTCGGCGACGGTGACGGCAAGACCGAGCTCGCGACAGACAGAGGCCATCTCCGAGCCGATGAAGCCTGCGCCGACTATCAGAACCCGCCCTGGCTTGGCCGCCAACGCCGCCTGTAGCCGGCCCGAGTCATCGGACGTTCGCAGAGTGAACACTCCCTCCAGCGCAGCTTCTTTTGGGTTGAACCATGGCCGTGAGCGGACGCCGGTAGCGATCAGCAGGCGATCGAATGGGACCACGTCACCATTTGCCAGGCGCACCTGCTTCGTGTTCCGGTCGAGGCCTGTGGCAGCTACGCCGAGCCGCCAATCCGCATCGACCTTACGCATGCGTGGAAGCTTGGTGTGGTCGGCCCGCACCCATCCCTTGAGCACCTGCTTCGAGAGTGGGGGACGATCGTACGGCTCGTGCTTCTCATCCCCGATGATGGTTAGGCTCCCGTTAAACCCCTCGTCGCGTAAGGCTTCGGCAGCGCGGAGACCAGCCAGGGAGGCGCCGACAATAACGATCCTGCCGTGAGTCTTGAATTCCGTGACCAGGTCCGCTACGAGTGCCTCAGTTTTCACGCTTTTTCCCCCTTCTCGTCCAGCCGGTCCACGATAATCGCCTGCACCGGGCAGGATGCCGCGGCCCGAAGAACTTGTTGGCGCAATGAATCGTCGGGGTTTGGGTCGTACATCAGCGCTTCCTCACCGTTCAGTTTCAGAACAGTCGGAGCGAGCGGCACGCATTGCGCATATCCCTGGCAGCGATTCAAATCAACAACAATTCGCATATCCTACCCCTCCTTCAAACAAACCAAGTTCCCTGCAGCGTATGAGATCGTAGTGAGCGTCAGCAACGGGAGGAACTGGCAAAAGTGACAGGTTCAAATGAAAAATACGTCGGTATACTCGCGGAAGGTCGGTGAAGAATGAATTCCGCTAAAACCAGCGTTTTGGTTTTCTCATTGTTGTTTGGCGGCGCTCTTTTGGGGGAGTTTGCCGGCCCATTTCTCTCCGCTGAACAGCAGAAAGGCGTGCAGATAGGTGTCGGTCTGCTGACTACAATGTTCGGCCTTCTCCTTAGTTTGCAGTTGGCTGCAGGAAAAACCTACTTTGATAACCAGGAACAGGATGTGACATTGTTGGCGTCAAGAACGGTTCTCCTCGACAGTGTGTTGACCAGTTACGGTCCTGAGGCCAGAGAAGCCCGCGAATTGCTGCGAGGCAGAGTAGCACACTTGCTGACGCAGGTTTGGCCGGAAGAAGGATCTGCAGATTCAAGGTGGACTCCGAAAGATGGAATTGGGGTCTATGACAAGATTCAGGAGTTGGCGCCAAAGGATGAGGATCAGCGATTAAAAAGGACGTTAGCTCTCGGGATGACGGTAGACCTGGAGCAGACACGCTGGATCAGTGCCTCCAGGATAAGAAGTTCAACAGCAGTGCCATTGATGGTTGTCGAGACCGTTTGGGCGACCATCATTTTTATTTGCTTCGGGCTGTTAGCTCCACCGGGTGTAACGGGTACTCTCAGTCTGGCCTTATTCGCCTCCGCGGTTTCAAGCGGATTTTTCTTGATCGAAGAAATGAATAGACCTTTTAGGGGCCTGCTCAGAGTGTCCAGTGCTCCAATTCGAGAAGTCCTTAAACATCTTGCCCAGTAACGGAGTATCACAATCGATCGAGGGTGCTAAGCGCCATGGAGGCCGCAACGGACAAGATTTCATTCAAACATCACTGGCAGTTTAATCAGTTGACTATGCACGGAAGGAGCACTACCTTTCGCTCTACATTCACAAAAGCGAGGACGAATATATGATCACCAGTGGCGATTTCCTTGCAATCGGCATCCTGTGCCTGATGTCAGTGGGATCCATTTCCCAGGATCCGAATGTCGTGCCCTACCCGAAATCCGACGTTAAAGTGGACTGGGTGCGAGGAACGGACTTTTCAAAGTGCAAGACCTATGCATGGGGAACCGCAAGTCAAATGACTCCGGATCCAAAACACACTATTGAAGTCGCAATTGACGCCGCCCTGCAGGCGAAGGGATTGCAAAAGGTCGACATGGGCGCCAACCCGAGCCTAATTGTTGCCTTTAGCGGTGGAAACAAGCTCGTATACCCGATTCAGGGCTACCTCAAGAGTCCAATCGTGAAACAGGGAACTCTCGTAGTACAGCTCGCGGATCCGCAATTGAAAAAAGCCCTCTGGTGGGGTGTCGCGGAGGACACACTGACCGACGATCCCAACAAATATGTCGCTCTGATTCAAAAGAGAGTCTCGAAAATGTTCGAGAAGTATCCGCCGCCAACCAAGAAATAATGAACTGAAGGCGAAGCGTCTGATTGTTGTGTAACCAGTAGTGTGCCTGTCTCTGGCCATCAAGGGAGCTCATCCGAACGTCCCTCCGACAACGCCCGACGCTTTCGGAGGCAGCAGACGAGCCCACTCTACGCTCAGAAACCTGATGGCACTTTCGTGGGCACTGCCAGTTTTGACAGTTGGCGAAGCAGCACGGCGCTCATAGACTGGGCCGCACTCAGTCCAATGCGGGCTCCGCTAGCCATCGGTGTCGCTCCAAGCAGGAGACGAGGTGACATTGAGCAGCAACGTGGTAACAGTCAGGCTCCAAGAAACACGCACGAAAAACACCCTCTGGAGGAAGTGGCGCCCCTACCCGAGCCTCTTTGTAGCGTTGGTAACGTTTTTTCCTACGAATACGACGGCTCAATCGCCGCGCGACTATCTCAACACGCCTGTCGATGCAGCCCTGCTTCAAATTGATTTCTTGAACACCAACACGGAGACAGCATCCGCCTCGGACGTTTCATTGCCGAACAACCTAGCGGTCAGCCGCCTCGGGGTAGCCACTCTCCTGTGGTCGTTTCCACTGGGTGACAGATATGGCGGTGTGGCGGTGTCTGGGGGCTACATCAAGGTCAAGGCCACTGGACCTCTCGGACAGATGGAGACGACGGGATTCACCGACCCGGGCATTACCTTCCATGCCAACTTTTTCGGAGCCCCAGCGCTCCGAAAGGATCAGTTTGCTCAGGCGATTCCACAGTCATACATGAGTGTTCACCTTACAATGAATGTTCCACTCGGCTCGTACCATAGCAATTCCGCAGTGAATACGGGAGGCAATCGCTGGACCTTCTACCCCCTTGTGAATCTGGACATCACACCGGATAAGGGAGTGTCATGGATCGATCTGTATGCCGCGGGACGTTTCTTTACGAGCAATAATGCCTTCCAGGGAAACAATCAGCTCTCGCAAAACCCGCTGGGGATCTTCTCGGCCTTTTACAGTCACAATATTGGCAAGCGATGGTATGCAGGAATGGGCGCGAACTACGACAACGGTGGTGACACATACATCAATGGCATTTCGCAGCACAACGCTGCAAACGGTTTTCGACCCAGCATCTCCATTAGCAGGGCGAGGACGATCTGGAAATACCGGCTCACCTTCAGATACGAACTCACGGGGACGACGCCGACCGCTGCGCCAACGAACTCGGTGCTGTCGCTCCGGACGGGCATCCCGCTTTTCTAAACGCCAGTGTGCTCGGTTCGCACGCGTGCGCCGACCATGATGCAGTAAAAGCGGTAGAGAGCGGTTGGTGATCGAAGATGCGACCCCTTCGTCAGTTTCATCTTGTCAGTGGCTAGTGTCGCAGACTTGCAATTTAAGGTTCCACTCCACCGTTGAACACGCATACCGCCGCATGCTTCCAAATCATCGACAATCAGAACTCCGACGGAAGACTCTCGGGAACGACCTTCCTTTAAGCCTTGCCCAGGCTATTTCTTGCGGTGGCCTTCTCTGCAGCCTTGGGCTTGTTCCAGAGAATTAAGGTACTGACCGGATTGTTTGAATGCTAAGTCATTGAGGAGCACGAGGTGTTGGGTTCTACACTGCCGTCGTTGAACGAGCAGCAAGATGGTCCAGAGTTGGAAGCTGCGTCCGACTCCGGACCGCCACCAATTCCTCAAGGCTGTTATCGATCGCATCGTGGTCCAGGCCGAGCACATCGAGATTCGGTTGCGCTTGGCAGCTATTTTGCATGAACTGCTCGGGTCTGATACAGCAGGCCCAAGCATTCAAGCCGCAGCCAAATTTCTTCCGATTGCTTCCGTATCTTGTCCATTCAAACATATGAATAGTGGCCGGGCTTTGCGACTGGTCATTGGCAAAGATCGTCTTTCGAATGACAGGAGCCGGCAGTTGATTCTCCGGGCAATCGCGCGAGCCCACCATTGGTATCAGAAGATCATCAATGGCGAGGCCACATGCTTGAACGACATCATCCGCCGGGATGGTATCGATTCTTCGAGGCCGCGATCTTGTCCCGAATGCGCTCGCCGGTCACCTCGCGCTCGAATTGGGCAAAGGAAAGCAACACGTTGAGCGTGAGCCGGCCCATTGAACTGGTTGTATTGAAATGCTGGGTGACCGAGACAAAGCTGACTTTATATTTATCGAAATGTTCGACCATTTTGGCAAAATCTGCCAGGGAGCGGGTCAGACGGTCAACCTTGTATACCACTACAACATTGACTTTCCCATCTTCAATGTCGGCCATAATCTGCTTGAGAGCAGGCCGCTCCATATTGCCGCCTGAGTAGTTGCCGTCATCATAATGAGAAGCAACGGCCTGCCAGCCCTCGTGCTGCTGACTCTTGACGTAGGCCTCGCAGGCTTCGCGCTGGGCGTCGAGGGAGTTGAAGGTTTGCTCCAAGCCCTCGTCGGTGGACTTGCGTGTGTAAATGGCACAACGGAGGCGTTGATTCATTCGGTCAGCTTCTTCCTCTTCAAACCGAAGAATGCCGGTCCTGACCACTTTGTACCGGTGACGGCCTTGGCGATTTCAGTCAGGCTGCGGTAGCTTTCGCCCTCGTATTCGAATCCGTCGTCCAAAACCGTCACCTCGTGCAATTTGCCGTTGTGCTCTCGGACGTAGCGGTGCCGGTTTTGGGTCGGTACGCAGGTTGATCATCGCTGGCAATGCCCTGAGCCAATTCCCTCAGCATCCGGACGGTCGATTCTTTCAACCCTCCGAAAGCCTTCTCCTGGGCGCGATAGGCAAGAATAGGAATCATGTGATTGCGGCGCATGCCCGTGCTCGGCTCCCGGCCAATCAGTTCCCTCCACTGCTGCCGGAGTTCTTTGTGATCCATCGCCGGCAATTGGGCCAGAAGCTGGTCAACGGCCTGCTGTTTTGTAGGTTTTGGCTTGGTAATCTTGCTCTGCAACACGGCTCACCCCTTTAAGGTGAGTCCATTCAGGCTCTGCCTGGCCGAAGAGTCAAGCGAACTCTTCCGATTCTCGGCGAACCTCGGCACTCTGGCGATAGAAATTGCGCCTCAGTATCAAAATCCCTTGAACAGCTCTTCCACCTTCAAATCGAGGGCCTGTGCCAGCGCGTGTAGGGTGTCAATTCTCGCCGCCACCGCCCCATTTTCGATCTGGCTGAGGTGTGCTCTCCCAATCCCGGCCATATCGGCAAACTGGGTCTGAGATAGACCGTGCTTCTCCCTTATACCGCTCAAATGGCGACCGAAACGGACGGGAAAAGAGACTGCCATTCCCCCATCGTTGCCGGTATCTTTGGTGGTATTGGTCGGTATACCGAACAATACGAAGCTGGAATGGGCGAAGGGTTTAATCGCTGCATTGGGCTGGAGGGGTAACGATGGTCTACCGGCTGACGATTCTGAGTGCAATTTTGCTGGCCGGGGCGGGATTCACATTTCCAGCGCTTGCTGCCGGGGAACAAGCGGAGTCTTTTAAGGGCGTATGCAACTCGGGCATTCTCACTTCTCAACCCCTCAACTATGGCACCCTCTCTGAGAGAGACGGCGTGCAGGTGGTAACAAGCGGCATGAGTGGCAAGGATTATCTTGCGATGATGAAACGAGCGAGAGCCGCCCATCTAAAGCTGGGCCCGGACGGTTCCCGATGACGCCTCCGAGGCATTGCGTGATCTTGTGCGGCAACGGGAAGCAGCCAAGCAGGATCAGCTTCGTGCGCGACATCGGCTGACCAAGTTTCTTCTTCGCACCGGACAACGTCCGCCTCTGGGATTGAAGCCATGGACAGAGCGGTACATGCGGTGGCTGGCGCAAGTCCGCTACGCGCAGCCGGTGCAGGAAGTCACGCGACTGGATTGCATGAACGAATTCGAGCATATGAGCGCTCGAGTCAAGCGATTGGAAGAAGCCATTCTCGAAGTGGTCAAGCAGGCGCCGCAGGCCATGCAGGAACTGATCCGCGGACTGCAGGCTCTGCGCGGAGTGGCACACATCTCGGCAGTTACCATCGCAGCCGAGCTGGGCAACATCTCCTCCCGTTTCCAGACTGCACGTAAGCTGATGGGCTATAGCGGAGCATTTCCAAGCGAGGATTCCAGCGGAAACCGCATTCGAAAAGGTGGCATTACCAAGGCCGGCAACGCGCACCTCCGACGCATCGTGATGGAGTCGGCCTGGTGCTATCGACACCTGCCCCGCGTCGGGGAAAAGCTGCGTAAACGACATCAAGGCGTTCCAGCGGAGATCATCGAAATCTCATGGAAGGCGCAGAATCGCCTGTACAAGCGCTACAGGAAACTGACCATGGCAGGCAAGGACGAGAACTGCGGGGATTCATATGGGCGATCGCCATCAAGGCCGAGGGGATTTCAACACAACCAATTGCTGCATGAAGAACAAAAGCAAAAACCTTTCCAACTAGGGAAAAAGCAAAAACCTTGAACAGCACAATTCAACTCGAGGACAAGGTCAGCTGCAGCCGGAGCAAGCACGAAGGAGAACCCTCCACCGGAAATTTGCGACAGGCCTATGGCCGGACTCGCGGTAGTAGTCAGAGGCAGCTCCCGACGGATCATGATTATGCGGTTTCGACCCGCGAATATCAGCTTGATCAATCGTCGCCATTACCTGCCACGGCTGTTGCTGACCCTGTCCTCGTTCGAAAAAAACGACCAGCGCACCTTGACCGGTCACTACATATCAATTGTCGCGGTAGGGACGATCATCGCTGATCGCCCCCCGCACAGATCCGTACGAGCGCGTCTACGCATACGGCTCTTCTGAAGAATGAATGGCGTAGAGCGAACCCAAACTGCGGTTTGCTTCACGCACATCGTCCAAACGCTGGGACATGCAAAATTCCTGCTCTGAGTCAGGAGCATGTGCGGTTGAATGATGTTCTCCTTCAGCTGCGCCCTTCCCTCCCCAACCTCCGCAGAAGCTGTC
>Ga0210394_10007386_pt1 | contig 11594 bp, 13 predicted proteins | sample IncBWC12MmetaG_FD_160121 | JGI IMG/M metagenome (GOLD analysis project Ga0210394, IMG submission 160121) | Forest soil microbial communities from Barre Woods Harvard Forest LTER site, Petersham, Massachusetts, United States - Inc-BW-C-12-M | ecosystem: Environmental > Terrestrial > Soil >... | reverse complement strand
TGCCAAGCAGCGCTAGACCGCATCGAGCGCGAATGGATCAAGGCCGGCGCCGACCCCAACCTCGCCGAGCCGATCTGCTGGTTCGCGCCGCGCCCGACATGAGGCTCGCCGGCTTCAGCCCACCAGTAGCACGATCGGGTAGGCTGATCGCACGAGAGAAATCGCCCAGGGTAAGGGGACGAGCGCGCACCGGAGGAAATGCTCGATCGCCTGGCTCCGGTGCGACAGGCCCAGTGGGACGCCGCGATGGCGACCCTGCGCGAGATCGATCCGGGCAATCCAAACCTGACCGAAGTCGCCACTCCCGGCTCGGCCCCGAGCCAAGCCGCGCTCGATCGCCTCGAAGCCGCCGTCAAAGCCGCTGCAATCCGACGAGTGGCGGACAGGGTAATGCCGGGCGGCGTGCCGATCGGCGTTGTCGGCAGCAGCCCTGACATCGCCGTGCTTCCCGGCGGTGAGAAGGCGGCAACGGAGCTATTTAGTTATCTCCAAGTAGGCACAAAACCTTATGATTCAGATTCGAGCAAGACGATCGTGCAGCTTCCCCAAAACGGTGGCTTCCTAACCCTACGGCCCCGATCTCGCAGCGGCGCCCCGGCAATCGACATTAACGTCCTAGGTATTACGCTGAAACGAATCCACTTTCGGTGGGAACGAGATGGTTGCCCTAGACCGTTTCATTAACGAGTGCTTAGAAGAGTCCAAAGTTGATTACGTCGGACTTTGGCAAATAGCACAAACGACCCGCGAGAGGTTTGGCGCGTACACGACCGAGGACGCGAGAGAATTAAGCCTGAAGGTCGTTCGGCGGCTGTACGAAAAGGGGCTGAGGCCCGGAGACTACTGGGGTAGTGATTTTAATTATTGGCCGGACGAGGGCTGCCAAGCAGCGCTCGACCGCATCGAGCGCGAATGGATAGAGGCCGGCGCCGACCCCAATCTTGCCGAGCCAATCTGCTGGTTCGCGCCGCACCCGGGGTAGGGTAGCGGAGCACGGGCTCGCATTCGAGCGGGCTGTTGTCTTTCCCTCGTCCCGTAAACACGTGGATGCCCGGATTAAGTCCAGGGTTGTCCGGTTCTAAATATGGTTGCAGTTCAGCTCTGATCCTTCACTGTCATCACCGGGCTCGTCCCGGTGATCCACGCCCTTCTTCGACCCCGAAACGGGGCACGTGGATGGCCGGAACACAAGTCTGGCCATGGCGGCCTCCGAGGGAGCGAAAAATCTGAATGCCCGGTAACCTTGTATGCGACTGAACCCGACAGCTGTGGGACAAATCCGGCCCTCACAGCCCCTGAGGGAGCCCGACCCGACCCTTTAGAACACCCGCGCGGCGGTGGTGCGGTCGCGGACCCACACCTGGGCCTCACGGCCGCCTTGGAGGGCATCGCGGGCAGCGTCGACGGCGTCGAGCAATGCCTGCTCCTTGTCGAGATAGGCGCCGTAGACGGCATTGCCGAGAGTGACGACCCAGCGCGCTTCGCGGCCACGCCGGCACACCTGAAATTCCATAATGCTCATTATCAATCGCTCCTTCGGCGACAACGACCGCCGTGACGGGTTTCATCCCCAATGTCTAACGTTTCCAACGGGGATTATCGTCGATAGAACGCTTCAAATAAAGTCAATTTTGTTACCGAGCGGACACAAACTGCAAATATTTTCGGCAGCGAAACGTTCTATCAATGGCTTAAGGTTAAGCAAATGTAACCGTCATTTCTCCTCCGCGGTAAACACCCCGTCCCAATTGCTCGGCGGAGCTTCGGCCTGGAAATGGGCGATTCGCTGCCGGTAAAGATCGTAGACCGGGGCCAGGTGACGCGCCGCGAGCAGCCGCCCGTCATCGAGCAGGCGCAGCGCCGCGGCCCAATCCTGATGGCGATAGGCGCGCAGCAATGCCCGGTGGCGGTCGACGAACTCGCCGTGCGCGATCGTCTCCGGCGGCAGGGTATAGACCCGGCCCGCCTGGCTCTTGCCCTTGACCGCCACCAGATCGACCTCGATCAGCGCCGGCTCATCGAGACGCGCGGCGGTTTCCTCGCCGATTACCAGATCGATGCCGTAGACTTTGCCCAATCCCTCGAGGCGAGAGGCGAGATTGACCGGATCGCCCAGCAGCGAATAGTCGAAATGCTGCTCCGAGCCGAAATTGCCAACCACGCACTCGCCGGTATTGATGCCGATGCCCATCTGCACCAGCCGAAACGGCGCGCCGGAGACGGCCGCCTCGTCGGCCCAGCCGCGGTTCAGCTCGACCAACTGGCGGCGCATCGCCTGGGCGGCGCGCACCGCGTTGGTGGCGTGATCGGGATCGTCGAGCGGGGCGTTCCAGAACGCCATGATGCAATCGCCAATATATTTGTCGATCGTGCCCTTTTCCTCGGTGATGATCTCGGTCATCGGCGACAAAAACGTATTCATGAAGCGGGTCAAGGTGTGCGCGTCCATGCCCTCGGCACGGCTGGTAAACCCGCGGATGTCGCAAAACATGATGGTCATGACCCGCAGCTCGCCGCCGAGCACGAGCTTTTCGGGGTGGGCGGCGAGCTCCTTGACATAATGCGGCGACATGTACCGCGAGAAGGCGCTGCGGATCTCGCGCTGGCGCGCCTCGGTGCGCAGGTAGCCCAAGAGGCTCGCCACCAGATAGACGAGGGTGATCACCGCCCAGGGATAGACCGGGTCGATCAACAGATGCGCGTATTTGAAGGCGGCCCACGAGCCGCCGAGCGCTGCCGCCACGGCGGCGCCGCCGAGGACGGCGCTCGGCAACGCGCCGATCCGCGGCAGGACCAGGATCAGCCCGGACCCGACCAGGAGCGCAAACAGGATCTCGGCGCCGACCGCCCAATCGGGTCGGGTCAGAAAATCCCCCTGCAGGATATCGTCGATCAGCTGGGCGTGGATCTCGACCCCAGGCACCGCCGGCGACAGCGGTGTCGCCCGCTGATCGTTGATGACCCCGGCCGCCGAGGTCCCGATCAGCACGATGTCGCCGGTGAACAGCCCCGGCGCGAATTTTCCGGCGAGCACGTCGGCGGCCGAGACGGTGCGGTCGGGCCGGTGCCGCGCATAGTGCAGCCAGACCCGCCCGGCCCCATCGGTCGGCACCGTCAGCGGGCCGATCCGGATCGCGGTCAAGCCGGTGTCCTGCCCGAAATTGCTCTCGCCATTGGCCCCCGCCGCCCGGCCGATATAGGTCGAGGCCCCAAAGGCCAGCCGCAGCGCCTCGGCGGCGAGCGAAGGATAAGGCTTGCCGTTCAGCTTGAGGATCAATGGCAGCCGGCGGACGACATGGTCCCACTCGGGAAGCTGGTTCAAAAACCCGTCCCCGGCGGCGGCCGCCTCGAACACCGGCAGGTTCGGAACCACCCGGGTGAAATTGTCGACATGGCCGAGCGGATCGCTGCCGGCAAAGGCAAACCCCGCCTTCTGCGCCGGCGCCCGCGTCTCGCCGTGGTCGGTCAGGATGAAGCCGAGCGCCACCGGGACCCGCCGCATCGCCGCCGCCAGAACCTGGTCGGGATCGGGCAGGGTCGACAGCAGCTTTTCGGCATCGGGCGTGTCGACCCCGTTCCGCGCCAGCAGCGGCAGCAGCATCTTGGGCGAGGTCCGGTCGGGCTCGGCGAAATCGATGTCGAAGGCGACGACCGCGGCGCCGGAAGCGGCCAGGCGGTCGACCAGCTGCGCCACGATCGTGCGCGGCCACGGCCATTGGCCGATCGTGGCGAGGCTGTGGTCGTCGATATCGACGATGCGCACCGGCGAGTTCCCCGGCTCGCGCGGCAGGGCGCGCTGGTAGAGGTCGAAGGCGATCAGCGATAACCGGTCGAGCAGCCGCGGGGCGACGACCCGCGCCCCCAACGCTGCAAACAGAATTGCGAGCGGCAGCAGATAGAGAACGCCGTGGCGAAGATGGGACAGCAGGCGCATATGCCGGATCGGCAAGGGGAGCCGCCGGCATCATTGCCCAGTCGGACGGCACTTTCCAGATTCCTCCGACAATCTCGGGTGCGTTAGCTCATGGGCACACAACCTCGCGCCCCAGCTTGTCCTCGCGGACCCCTTCATAGAAGACCTGTCACAGGGGGTCGGTCCAGGTCACGCACTCGACGCGCTGATTGGCCGGGGATATGACTACTGGGCGCTCGGTCACGTCCACGCGCGCGAGATTGGAAACGAAGATCCGTGGATCGTTTTCCCCGGCAATCTGCAGGGCCGGCAAGTCCGAGAAGGCGGACCAAAGGGCGCTACTCTCGTCACGATCCGAAATGGTCGATCGCCTGCGAACGCCATGTCGACAGCGTGATGGATCGCGTCGGCCACTCGCTTTCAATCGAGCTGGAGGCGGCCGAGGGCAGGCCAATTGCCGCGCGCGTCACCTTGACGGGCCCGACTCCCCTGCACGAGCAACTGCTCGCAGAGCCCGAACGGGTTCGCGAGGGCATAATTGCCGAAGCACGCCGGCACGGGGCCGATGCGATGTGGATTGAGTCGATCGCGACCGATACCGTCTCAACCGCCGATCTGCGATCCTTGGCCGCTCGTCCCGATGTCATCGACCGATTGAGCAGAATATGCGATGACCTGGCCGGCGGACCTGGCACCGAATTGCTCGGCGACTATCCGGACCGGCTGCGCCGCATCCCCACGATAGACCTGCCGGCCGAGCATCCGCTTCGACATCGCTCGCTCGCGGGGCTGTTTCGATCACCGTAATCGTGCGGCCTAGCGAGCCTCCGCGATGGAGATTATCCAAAGCCCGGATTTGGGGTTCCCTCGGGGTGGTAACAACATAGTTAAACATGCTCTCATTCAATCGCGAGACGCAGAAGCCAAGGATATAGCAATGCGCAGATTCTTCGGGGCGCTGGGTTCCGTTAGCCGGGTCACTATCGAGAGCCAAGCCCTCAAGAGTAATATGCTGGGTGATCCGTCGATGCGTGTCGTCGATGTGTACGTCCCGGCAGGGCATGACGGAGAAGGATTGCCGCTGCTCGTGGACCTTGTCGGCTTCACGGGAAGCGGCCTGTCGCATACGAATTGGGTCGGCTTTCGCGAGAACCTGCCGGAACGGCTCGACCGGCTGATCGGGGAACAGCGTATGCCGCCGGTGGTCGTCGCCTTTCCCGATTGCTTCACCCGGCTCGGCGGCAACCAGTACATCAACTCAGGTGCGATGGGTTTTTGGGAGGACTTTCTGCTGCACGAAATGCTGCCGGCTGTAGAGCAGCGCTTCGGATGTGGCGGCACCGGTCGCCGCGGCGTGTTCGGCAAGAGCTCTGGCGGGTATGGCGCGGTCACGCACGCGCTGCGCCACTCCGACATCTGGTCGGCCGCAGCTTGTCACTCCGGCGATATGGGCTTTGAGCTGTGCTATCTGCCCGACATGCCGGCGGTGCTGCGCGCCCTCGCCGGCGCTGGAAATTCGATCGAGCAATGGTGGCGGCAGCTTGAAGCAGCCCAAAAACATCCGGAGGGTTCTTTCAAAGTGATCAATGCATTGGCGATGGCGGCCAGCTACGATCCCGATCCCGCACAGTTTCTTGGCATCCGGCTGCCGGTCGCCTTCGACACCTGCGAGATCATCGAGGAGCGCTGGGCGAATTGGTCGCGACACGATCCTGTCGTTGCGATCGAAACCCACGTGGACGATCTCCGCAGGCTGAAAGCGCTCTATATCGATTGCGGCGAGAAGGATCAGTTCAATCTGCTCTACGGGGCCCGCAGGTTCGCGCGGCGGCTAAAAGAGCTTGGTGTTGCGCATCGCTACGAGGAGTTCCCCGACAACCATAGCGGTGTCGATTACCGGATGGACGAGAGCTTGCCGTTTCTCGCACAGGCGCTGTCCGGCTGATGTGTGTGGCGTCGTTGGATTGGCCCGCCATGGCGGTGGTTGTGACATCAATGTTCTGATTGCCGGCTCCTTTAGCGCGCGAGAACACAACGAGGCGGAGGTTCAGATGAAGCTCGGCGTAGCCCTTCCGATTGTCGATATCGGCGGTGAGCCGGCAATCTTGCGGGAATTTGCGCAGGCGGCAGAGGAGATCGGCTTTCACGGCATCGCCGCCCCCGATCACGTGCTGGGGGTCAATGTCGCAAGCCGGCCCGGTTGGACCCAAGGCCGCGCCCGCTCGACCGACGTGTATCACGACCCCTTCGTGTTGTTTGGCTTCCTCGCCGGGTGCACTCGGATTGCGGATTTCTCCACCCAGGTGCTGATCCTGGCGCAACGTCAGACCGTGCTGGTCGCCAAACAGGCCGCCTCGCTCGACATGCTCTCCGGCGGGCGCTTCCGCCTCGGCATCGGGATCGGCTGGAACGAGGTGGAGTTCATCGGCCTCAACGAGAGCTTTCGCAATCGCGGCCGCCGTTCGGAAGAGCAGGTCGAGGTCATGCGGGCGTTGTGGGCGCAGCCGCATATCAGCTTCAAGGGCAAGTGGCATACCATCGAGGATTCCGGTATCAACCCGCGACCTGCTGGCGGCAAGATACCGCTGTGGTACGGAGGCCACGCCGACGTGACCTTGCGCCGCTGTGCCAAATGGGGTGACGGCTGGATGCCGCTCGCCTATCCGCCTGGCGAGGAAGCGCGGACCGCCATCACTACGCTGCGTCGCTATGTCGAGGCAGCCGGGCGAGATCCGGCAATGATCGGTATCGACACACGGGTTTCGGCCGGCGCCGGCGCAGAGGCCGAGTGGCGCGCTGAGGTACGGTTTTGGAAATCGATCGGGGTGACGCACCTGACCTTGGCCAATTACTACGAAAGCGGCCACCTCCACCGCATCGCCGGCCGGTCTCTAGGCGATCACGTCGCCGCTATGAAACGGTACTGGAACGCCGTCTGCGACCTGCTCTAACGGCGGCAAATCGGCCGACCCGCCAGCGGAGATAACCGGCTTTCTAGTGACCATCGAGCCTCAGCCAATTTCAGGATGCGGTAGGGCATCGGCGGGTCGTCGTGGCGGCGATGGCGAGACGCTCGTCGATGGTTTTCAGGGCAAAGCGGCGGTTGAAGCGCCAAGCGAAGGCGCCGCGGTAACGCGGCAGATGTTTGGCGCCGACCACGCGGTGGGTGGCCAGGAGGCTGTTCTTGACGTTGGCGAGCACCCGTGTTCGCCCAGCGGAAGGCAGGGTGGCCGGCCGCGGCGCGACCGGAGCCGGCGACATGGCGCTGGTGGACGAGACCCGGCTGCTCGGCGATGCGGCGAAACCATTGGCCGCCGTCGCTGACGACGGTGGTTCCGGCCGCGACCCCGGCGCGCACAGGCGTTTGGTTTCGCCGGCGCGGAACCCGCGCACGACCTGGAGGCGGGGGTGCAGCGGCCGGCCGTCGCCAGAGGTCTCGATCGCGGCGATAAAGGACGTATGCCCGCTTCGGCCGCGCCCGGACCCTCGGCCGGTGCGCTCGCCGCCGATCTAGGCGTCGTCGATCTCGATGCGCGGGCCGGCGGCGCCAAGCCTGTAACCCCGGTCGCGCTCGAGCATGGCCTGCATCAGCTTGTGCTGCACCCGCCGGGCAGCCCTGGTCGAGATCCCGAGCCGCCGGCCCAGCTCGATGCTGGACAGGCCCTTCTTGCCCTGGGCGAGCAGGTGCTCCGGGTCACGTCCGTCAAGCTGGTGTAAATCGGGGTGAGTTTGAGGTGGCCATGGGTCAGGCGGGCCAAGGGTGGACGTTTGGCCGGATCGGCGTCGATCAGCGGCGCGCGCCCGAGCTCGCTGTGTTGGCGCATTATGTGTTGGGGCATTGCGCCCGACGCGCCCTCACCGCCGAATCTCCACCACGAGCGAGAACGCTAACTCCGGGATCGTCTGCCTCTCCGGAGGGCGGGAGCGGCTTGGCGAGGTGCCGGGTACGCCCGAGCTAGCAGTTCGCGCCGCGAGTGCTCAGACGCACACACAAGATTCACTCGAGCCGTCATGGCCGGGCCTGTCCCGGCCATCCACGAGTTGCGGCACAAAATCTCCGGTTTCCGTGGATACCGTCACAGGCCGGGCATGACGAACGTAATGGAACTGTACTATCTGAATACGCCTGAGCACTAGCGGGCTGCCGAAAAAAGGGGCTTCCGAGGGCTGCCATCCTTCGAGACGCTTCGCTCCTCAGGATGAGGTCATTTGATTTCAAAGACTTGCCTCACCCTGAGGAGGCCCAAAGGGCCGTCTCGAAGGGCACCCGGAGCGGAAAATGGAGTTTTTCAGCAGCCTGCTAGTGTCCGGCGAAAAATGTCACAGTCAATGTTCGCCCGCCTGAGCAAACGCCGACCGGCTGATGCGCGGCGGCGCTCCCGCTGAACATCGGAAAGAAATAGGCGTTGACGCAGGCGCGCGAGTTCCCGACGCAGGTGGCATCGGGATTGCCGCAGTTGCTCGGATATTTCTGCGGGTCGGCACTGCTGTCCGGGACCGGCCCCTGGCAGGTAAAGACCGGATCCGACGGTTGCCCGGAGCAGTTCAGCTCCACCGGAAGATTGTAGGACGCTCCGCCGGCCTTGGCGCAGTTGTCGGCCTTCCAGGCTTCGTCGGTGCAGCCCACCGGGATGATGCTGATGTCGTAGGCGACGCAGGTCCCGGCCTGATGCGTCCAGCTGCATTGCTGGCTGGTGTCAAAAGTCGGCTCGATCAGCGTGACGTGATCGTTCTGGGCTTCGGTGCAGTTCGGCGGCGACTCGAGCGAAGCGCAGAAACGGCTGCCCGAATTGGTGGCCGTCACCGTGGCAATGCAGACAGAGTTACCGTCAATCTTCACCCCGCCGGCGCCGGTGCCGACCGGTATGCAGCCGCCGGCGGCCTGCCAATCGATCGCGCCCCCGCCACTATAGCCGACAAAAATCGGCTCGGCCCGGTCGTTGACGAGCTTGACGGTGCCGGCTTCCGCGGCGCCGAGCCGATCGCCGCCGCACACCTTTTTGGCGATCGCTCGCTGCCGCGGGTCGACGATCGGGACGATCGCCCCGGTTCGCTCATTTTCGAATACGGGCCTCCCAGAACGATCTTGGCCGCACAATAAAACCAAATGAGCGTCAGCGTTCATATTCGACCCGGTCAAATGGATTATCGAAGAAGATTGCATATCCTCCGCCATTGCCCGATGCGCGCCGAGCGACAGCAAGGCGATCAGGGCCACGGCCCACAGGCTGCACCACCGGCCCCGGCGAGGTGGGCGCCTGATGCTGCCGGCGCGGTCAGATATCGGGTCGGTCACGATCATCCTGTCTGGGGTTGACGCCGGATCTCGTCTGGTTGCCATGTCGATCTCGGTCGATCGGTATCGAAGCACCAAGGTTGAAGGGTAATGGTTTAGATCGGGTAACCGCTCGCGGCGGAAGTGGCGCGGTGATAGGCTCCGTTCGATGCTCAACCCCGATATTCTGCACCGCGACTTCACGCCCACGCCGTATTGGTGGGAAGCCTACCGGCCGGTTGCGGGCGACCTCGTCGAGGTGCCGCGGACGGCGCGGGTGGCGATCGTCGGCGCCGGCTATGCCGGTCTGTCGGCAGCGCTGGAGCTCGCCAAGCACGGCATCGACGCGGTGGTGCTCGAGCAGGCCGAGCTCGGCTTTGGCGCCAGCACCAGGAATGGCGGCGCGGTCAGCGGCGGCGTCAATGTCGGCAAGGGGTTTACCGGGCGGGCGCACGACATCGCTCCCGACCGGGCCGGGCATCTCCTCGCCGACGCCGCCGAGGCCTTTGACCTGGTCGACCGGCTGATCGGCGAGGAAGCGATCGACTGCTTCTGGGAGAAGCCCGGCCGGTTTGTCGGGGCCTGGACGAAACGGCACTTCGAGGCGCAATCCGGGCGCGTCGCGCTGCTCAACGCGGCGGCCCGGTCGGGCGCCTACATGGTGCCGCGCGGGGATCAGCGCCAGGAAATCGCCAGCGACTATTACCACGGCGGCATGGTGGTCGAGAGGGCGGGCAAATTGCACCCGGCGCTCTATTACCAGGGCCTGCTCGATGCCTGCCGGCGGCGGGACGTCAAAGTCTGCGCCAAGGCTGCGGTCGGGCGTATCGCCCGCGTCGGCAATGCCTGGCGGGTCCGGACCAGCCGCGGCGAGGTCACGGCCGGCGACATCGTCATCGCCACCAACGGCTACACCGGCGATCTGACCCCGGCGCTGCGGCGCCGCATCGTGCCGATCGCCAGCCACATCGTCGCCACCGAGGAGCTGGCGCCCGATCTCGCCCGCTCGCTGATCCCCAAGGGCCGCACCCTCTCCGACACGCGGCGCGTGTTGTGCTACTACCGCATGTCACCCGATGGAAGGCGCATGGTTTTTGGCGGGCGGGCACGGTTTACCCAAGTCGAGGCGGCGGTCAGCGCGCCGATCCTGCATCGCTACATGACCCGGCGCTTTCCGCAATTGCACGGCGTCAAGCTCACCCATGCCTGGACCGGCAATACCGCGTTTACCCTCGACGCGCTGCCGCATATGGGTCACAGCGAGGGTCTCCATTATTGCCTCGGCTGCAACGGCAGCGGGATCGCGATGATGACCTATCTCGGCTGGCAGACGGCGCGCAAGATCGCCCGCGCGGCCAATTACGCGTGCAGCTTCGACACGCCTGATTTCCCCGATCACCGGCTCTATTCCGGCGATCCGTGGTTTCTGCCGGCGGTCGGCGGCTGGTATCGGCTGCGCGACCGGCTCGATCGGCTGCTCGCCTGAGCGAGCTCTGCTGTATGCTGCTCCAGGGTCGAGGACGAGGAGGAAGCAAGATGGATTTCGAGACCTATCGCGGCTCGCTCGGGCAGGACGAGCCGCCGGCGGGGCTCAGCATGGCGGCGCAGGCGCTGTGGTGGCAGGCCAAGGGCGATTGGCAGCGGGCGCATCAATGCGCGCAGCAGCAGCCCGATCCCGACGGGGCGTGGGCGCATGCCTACCTGCATCGCGTCGAGGGCGATCTCGGCAATGCCGGCGGCTGGTATGGCCGCGCCGGCCGTCCGGTCTCGGCCGCACCGCTCGAGGAGGAATGGGAGACGATCGCCCGCGCCCTGGTGCGCTAGGCCGGCCCCCCGGGGCCCACGCCCCCCAAGACTGACGCCCTTGCCGCCCCTGATCCTGATCGGCGTCGGGGGCAATCTCGCCACCCCGCGCTGGGGCCCGCCGCGGGAGACGCTCGGCGCTGCGCTGGCGGCGTTGGCTGATGCGGACGTCGCGATCGCCCAGCGCTCATCGTGGTACCGCAGCGAGCCGGTGCCCCGCTCGGACCAGCCCTGGTTCTTGAACGCGGTTGCCGCGGTGGAGACCGGGATCGATGCCGGCGACCTCTTGGCGCTGATGCAAGGGATCGAGATCCGATTCGGGCGGCTGCGCGGCGAGCGCGACGCGGCGCGCACCGTCGATCTCGACCTGCTCGATCATCGCGGCCAGCGCATCCGATCGCGCGATCTCATTTTGCCGCACCCGCGCCTGCACCAGCGCCGCTTCGTGCTCGAGCCGTTGGCCGAAATCGCGCCCGGCTGGCGCCATCCGGTCATGGGCCGGACCGCGCGCCAGCTTCTCGCCGGGCTCAGCGACGAGCAGCCGGTCGAGCGGCTGCCCGGCTGAACCAAACCCGGCTGAACCAACCCCGTCCTGCCGATTGT
>Ga0210394_10007385_pt1 | contig 11595 bp, 14 predicted proteins | sample IncBWC12MmetaG_FD_160121 | JGI IMG/M metagenome (GOLD analysis project Ga0210394, IMG submission 160121) | Forest soil microbial communities from Barre Woods Harvard Forest LTER site, Petersham, Massachusetts, United States - Inc-BW-C-12-M | ecosystem: Environmental > Terrestrial > Soil >... | reverse complement strand
CGACGGGCACCTCGGGCACTTCGAGCAGTACCCCCTCGGGCACTACCAGCCCCACCAGCGGCTCCACACCCGCGAGCACCCCGGCCGCCCACGCCGACTCGATCACCCTCTCCTGGGCCGCCCCAACCGAGAACACCGATGGCAGCGCGCTCACCAACCTCTCGGGCTTCAACATCTACTACGGCAACAGCGCCACGGCCATGACGCAGAAGGTCAGCATCAACACCGTGGGTCTGCTCACCTATGTGGTCGGCAACCTCGCCGCGGGCACCTGGTACTTCGAAGTCGTCGCCGTGAACTCCTCGGGCGTGCAGAGCGGCCCCTCGAGCACCGTGAGCGCCACGATCTAAAGCTCATTGCAGTTACGTCGTCCCCCATTGACGACAACCCTCTCGCTGCCTACGCCTCGCTGGCGAGAGGGTGCCTTCTTCAGCCGTTGCCGCTGATCGCCGGGCAGTCGGTCATCTTCACAGGCCCCAACGCAATGCCAGGCCTGGGCGCGACGCCCAGCAACTCGGCTGTCCGCGGTTCGGTCTCGGACGATTTCACGTCGAAATCGAGCCAGTGCGCGCTGACATTCCGCTGGCGCAGACCAAGTGTCGGCTTCAGACCCAATGCTCGCACCTGTTCGGCGCGCCGCACGGCGTGCGCCTGATCTGCGAATACGCCGACCGAAACGCGATCGCTCTGCTCAGGCTGGGTCATGGCTGCGGCATCACGAATTCCCGCAGCATTGAGGGTCTGGATCGCTCGGCGCTGCATCTCGACGGTCAACTCGCCGATATAGACCCAATACACATTTGGATTTGTGGTCTCGGCATTGCGATCACGGGGACTGAACCCGCGCGAGCGCAACCGGTCGGCGACCACGTTGGCTGCATTCGCATCCTCAAAGGGTCCGAGACTGCGACAACGCGCGGCCGTCGAGGCAGCCGGCGTCGACGACGCCGTGACTGCGGGCGGCGTGTTGATCGGTTGCGCTGGCGAGCCGGCCCCGCCCGATGCAGTACCCGGGGACGGCGCCGGGCTGGTTGCTGAATTGGCTGTCGCGGGCGCCGTAAGCGCTGGTGCAGTCGTCGTGGCGGTCGAAGGCTTATCGGCCAGCTGTAGCGGAGGAATGGACGCGTCGTGCGCGGCTGACGCAGGTGCGCTCGCAGCTACGTCGATCCAGCGCGCCCAGGCAAAGAACGCGATATTGGCCACCAACAATGCCAGGAATACGAAGCGCACGGGCGAATTCTATTCGAATTGGGCCTGCTCGGAGTGCAGCACGGCTAGTCCTCTGAGGGCGAGATCGTCTTCGCGGCGATGGGGTACGCGCAGTTGCCGTGCCACGGCATCGGCGGCGCCCCCGGAGAGAATCAGCAACGGCGTGCGCCCCAGCAGCAGACGTGCCGAGCGCATGGCCTCGTGCACCAGTGCGGCCGCCGCATTGGTGGCACCCGCGACAACGGCACCGCGCGTGTCGCGCGCGAAGATCGTGGTACGCGTTGCGGGCATGGCCTGCGAAGCGCTGCGGCCGCCGGCACGGCGGCGAATGCCCGCCGTTCGATCGAGCAGCGAGTCGACCATGAGCTTCGGTCCCGGGATGATGCTGCCGCCCCGATGTCGCCCGCGCCCGTCGATCAGATCGATGGTCATCGCAGTGCCGACCGCGACCAGGCACAACGCCCGCCGCGGATGTTCGGCGCGGGCACCAACGAGCGATGCCCAACGGTCCGCGCCCAGTCGCCAGGGTTGCGCATAAGCATTGCGAACCCCCGCAGCGGCATGGGCGCTGCGCATGAATCGCGGCGATGGCAGTCCTGCCGCGCGCACGATCGATCGCAGTCGCCGTTCGACCGCAGTGCCCGCGACATTGCAGGCTGCGACGCCGGCGAGTGGCCCGATCGAATCTATCAGCCGCCGCAAGACCGCTCCACGTCCGGCCAACCCCGAGAGGTCGAGCGCACCGCTGGCGGCGAAACGATCTCCACGGCGATACGCGCCGCGCAGCAGCGCCCACTTGATTCGCGAGTTGCCGGCATCGAGCAGCAACACGGCAGCACCCGTTCGCGGCGCGCTCACACGACCGCCCGGACCGAGGCATCGCCGGTCATGAACCGCTGCATGCCGTCGCGGGTCTGAACGCAGAGCGCTCCGTCCGCATCGATGCCGCGCGCGTGCCCGGACACGCTGCCGGAATCCACTTTGACCTGCACGGGCTTGCCGGAGAGCGCATCGGCAGCTCGCCATTCCGCCGCAAAGGCCGTGAACCCCTGGCGCTCGAACTGCTGCAGTCCCGCGATCATCTCGGTCACGAGCGCGGCGGCAATGAGGTTGCGGTCCGGCAGGGTCGAGGTCAGCGCGGCCAGATCGATGGCCTGCGTGCCGCTCGACTGGACGAGCTCGAGTACGGCCGCACCCAGCGCGACGTTCAGCCCGATGCCGATCACGACGAACGCCGGTCCCGCCGCCTGTGCGCGCAATTCCGCCAGGATGCCGGCGAGCTTGGCCTCGCCGGCGACCAGATCGTTCGGCCACTTGAGCCCGACACCCGTAATGTCGCACCGTTTAAGCGCGCGCAGCGCGCAGGCACCCGCGGCCAGACTCAGCGCGCCGATCGTCACCGGCAGGCTCGCGAAGCTCCAGCCGATCGATAGGCAGATTGCGCCGCCCGGCGGCGCAAACCAGCTGCGCGTCCGCCGGCCGCGGCCGGCGCTCTGGTATTCCGCCGTCAGGAAGTCGAAGCGGCCCGGCGGCAGATCCGCCTGCGCCAGCAGGTCGGCGTTGGTCGAACCGGTTGACCAGACCGCGGAGCCCCGACGCAATCGCGCCGCGACCGTCGCCGGCAGCGCCTCGCGAATGCGCTGCGCGTCGAGCAGCGCCGTCGCGCGCGGCAGACGATAGCCGCGGTGTGCCACCGCATGGACCGTGACACCGAGCTCCCGCAACGCTGCCACCGCTTTCCAGACCGCGCTGCGGCTGACATCGCAGTCCGCCGCGAGCTGGGTGCCGGAATGAAATTGCTGATCGGAGAGCAGGCGATAGACTCGTTGCACCAGCGGCACGGCGGACCCGGCACGTGTCATGTACCAACCTCGGGGACTTCCGCCAGCATGCAGCGCGCGCCTCCCCCGCCGAGCGTCTCGATGGTCGGCAGCGCCACGACCAGCACGCGCTCTACCGAATCGTTGATCTGCTGCCACTGCAGCGCATCGAGCGCGGCACGCGCTCGCGCCGACATCACCAGCAGCGTGTGCGCCGGTCCCGCCACCGGTTGTGCGCGCAGCTCCAGCACATTACCGGCGAAGGCATGCATCGCCGCGAGGCTGATCTCGATCAGCTCGCGTCCCGAGGCCTGCAGGCGGGCACGCACACGCTCACGATCGGCGCCCGCGATCGACTCGCTGCAGATCACCGCAGAGCGTGAGCCGATCGCGAGCATCACATTGGTGTGATAAATCGGTGCACCGTCCCGTCCCACCGCATCGAACAGCTCGGCCTGGAAACGCATCGCCTGCGCCCATTCGTTTACCAGCGACTCATCGGTGCGCGGCGAGCGGCAGGCGTAAGCCACGCGCTCGATATGATCGAGTACCAGGCTGCCGGTACCCTCGAGGAAGCGGCCGTGCTGTTCCTCGGCGCTGAAATCCAGCAGATGCCGGCAGCGGAATCCGAACTCGCGCTCGACCAGCCCCAGGATGTCCGGGCGCCGTTCGATCCGCCGGTTCGCGGCCTGCATCGGATACAGCACGATGGTGCCATCGCGGTGAAAGCTGACCCAGTTGTTCGGGAACACGGCGTCGGGCTTCACCGGCTGATACGTATCATCGACGACGCAGGTTCGCACGCCCGCGGTCGCGAGCGCACTGGCGAAACTGGCGAACTCCAGCAGTGCGTGGTTCGGGTTCGACGCCGCCGATTCGTTGCGCTGAAATCGATTGCTGTCTGCGGTCTGCGCGTTGAAGCCGAATTGAGCCGGACGCACCATGAGTACCGCCGCGGCGCATTGTGCTCCGACGCTCGAATCACGGTGCATGCTCATAGTTCGGCGATCATAATTGAACGGCCGAGCGCGAGTCGGGTTGCAATCACTGGCTCAGGGGCATACGTTTCGTCTATGCAGAGAAACACGATCTGGTATGCGTCGGCGGGAGCCCTGGTTGTGCTCAGTGCGGTGGCACTATTCGTGTCTTGGCGCGCCAATCACCGTCCGGCCGCACCCGAGGCGGTGACGCCGACGGGTCCGATCCCGCCGGCGACCGGTATCGCCAATCCGGTACCCGTGCCCTCGGGGCTCACCGCAGCGCCATTGCCGCCCCTCGAATCCAGCGACAAGCCGTTACACGACTCGCTGGCGGATCTGTCCGGGGCCAAAACGGTCGATGAGCTGTTCCGGCCCGAGATGCTGATCCGGCACATCGTCGTCACGGTCGATAACCTGCCTCGCAAGCACCTCGCGGTCGAGCTGCGGCCGACGAAGAATGCGCCGGGCAAATTCACGGTCAGCGGTGGTGAAGACAACGCCACCATTGATCCTGCCAACTATCAGCGCTACGCGCCCTACGTACACCTGCTGCAGGGCCTCAACACGCAGCAGTTCACGACCGTCTACTTCCACTATTACCCGCTGTTCCAGCAGGCCTACGAGGCCCTCGGCTATCCCAACGGCTATTTCAACGATCGCCTGGTCGCGTCCATCGACGATGCGCTCGCGGCGCCCGATGTGCGCGGCCCGGTCGCACTGACGCGTCCGAACGTGATGTACCAGTACGCCGATCCGAAGATCGAGTCGCTCTCGGCGGGCCAGAAGCTCATGGTACGGCTCGGGCCGGACAACGAAGCCATCGTCAAGGCCAAGCTGCACGAGCTGCGCGACGCCGTGGCCGCGCAGAAGACGCAATGAGACCACCAGCGCGCTGAAGGCTACTGACGGGCGGCGCTGTTGAGCAGATTCGCGGGCGAGTACTGATCGGTCAGCACACGTGCGTTCGGATCCCAGTCGACGCCGGTATTGAACAGCGACAGCACCGACATCGCCTTGAAACCCAGTGCCGTGAAGGCGGCATCGAAATGCTCGGCGTTGCGCGTTGCCTGCGCAATGCCGGGCAATGGCGCATTGCTGGCGAGAATGACGCGGTTGGCGCTCTTGAGGTTGTAGAACGTGCCGAACACGGCGCGATAGGTGACCGACTCGTTCTGATAGAGCCGGCTCGATGAAAAGGTGTTGGCCGCGACGATGCCATTGGGCGCCAGCAGCGAGCGCACCTGCACCAGGAATTCCCGTGTCAGCAGGTGCTCGGGAATGTATTGCTGATCGTAGGCATCGAGCATGATCAGCTGATAGCGCTTGTCGGTGCGAAGCATGCGCCGCACATAAGCCCGGCCGTCCTCTTCATAGACGTGCTGGTGTGCATCGGGCTGGTAGCCGAAGTATTGCCCCGCCACGTGCACCACCGCGGGATCGATCTCGACCACATCGATAGCGGCGTTCGGCAGCAACTTAGCCAGAGTGCGCGGCAGTGTGCCACCCCCCAAGCCGATGATCAGAATGCTGTGCGGATCGGGAATCAGCAGCAGTGCGCCCAGCATCATCTGGGTATATTCGAACATCAGCCGCTCGGGCTGCTTGAGGTCGATGCAGGATTGCCGGCCGATGCGGCACTCGCGCGTGAAGCACAGGCAACGCGTCGAATAATCGCCGTAGACGAACACCTGCCGATACAACGATCGCTCCGAGTGAATCAGGGGTGGATCGGCCAACGCGGCCGATGCCCCCGACAGGGCCAGCAGCATCGACAGCACCGCGAGCCGGATGCTCGCGCCGCGCGCAATCATGGCCCTCATGCCTCGTCGCCGATCGGGAGCAGCAAGCCCAGCACGCCGACCAGCGCCGATACCGCCAACATCGACAGCAGGATCTGGTTCACCTCGAGATACAGCACCAGGTAGAACGAAGTCAGCAGCGTGCCCGCGGCGCTGCCGAAGGTCGACACGAAGTACAGCTTGCCGGCGTGATGGCCGGCGCTGAGCCGGTCCGCGACCAGCAGCCGCACCGCGTATGGCGACACCATGCCCGAGACGGCGGTTGGCAGAAAGAACAGCAGCGCTGCGGCCAGCAGCGAGCCGAAGCGTGGATCGGGGATCAGCGTCGAGATCCATTCGAGCAGCGCATCGCCGAACAGCAGCACCGGCGCCATGCTGACCCCGGCGGCCAGCAGGATGAGAGCCAGTCGTTTCAGGCTGGGTGCGGCCATGGAGGCGCGACCGCCCGCCAGGTAACCGAGCGACAGCGCCAGCATGAACACCGCGATGATCGCGCCCCAGACATAGATGCTGCTGCCAAAGAAGGGCGCGAGCAGCCGGCCGCCGAGCAGCTCGACGCCCATCACGAAGAAGCCTGACCAGCCGGCGATCAGGTATAGACAGGCGCGGTACATCGCGGCAGTGTAGCGCGCGCGTATCCCACAGAACGATTGCCGCCAGCGCCAGTCTCATGCCACGCATGTCCGTAACCTCGAATCGACCGATCGCACGGATTCTGTTGTGTGCGGCGCTGCTGGCCGGCGGCCCCAGTGCCTGTGAGACCACGAGCACGGCGCCGCCCGACTCGCATCTGAACGGCAATTGGCGGCTGGATCGATCCGCGAGCGACGATCCGGATGCCACGATCGCCAAGGCCATGAACGCCGCCGAGGCCAAGCTGCGTCATCGGCTGGCCAGGTACGGCTACGGGCCCGACCAGGCACCCGGCCAGAGCGCGGGTCCCGACAACTCACCCGACGCGCCGGACTACAGCTTCGATACCCCGGGCGATCGCTATGGCGGGCCGGGTCTCGTCGGGCCGGACTTTCGCGGCCTGCGGGCACGGTTGCGGCAGGCGCTGATTCCACCAGGCGCGTTGCATTTCGAGATCCAGGATGAAGTGGTCGCGATCGGCGCCGATCAGCTGCCGCCGCGTGCCTACCGGCTGGGCGAGCGACTCTCGCGCATCGACGAGTACGGCACGGCCATCATCACGCCGGCGTTCTCGCGCGAGGAGTTTACGTTGAAGTCGAACTACACCAGCCACGCCCAGCGCATCGAGACCTATTCGGTCAATCCCGCCAACGGCGCACTGACCCTGACGCAGCAGCTCACCGATCCGATCGTCGGCCGGATACTGCTGCACAGTATCTACCGGCGCAGCTAACGGCGGCGCAGAGCGCGAGCACTCTATAGCGCGGATTTATCGGTCTCGCCGGTGCGGATGCGGATCACGCGCTGCACATCGGTGATGAAGATCTTGCCGTCGCCGACCTTGCCGGTCTTGGCAGCCTTGACGATCGCCTCGACCACCTGATCGACCACTTCCGCACGCACCGCGATTTCGATGCGCGCCTTGGGCACGAAGTCGACCACGTACTCGGCACCGCGGTAAAGCTCGGTGTGACCGCGCTGGCGACCGAATCCCTTGACCTCGGTGACGGTCATGCCGGAAACGCCAAGATCCGATAGCGCCGCGCGCACCTCGTCGAGTTTGAAGGGTTTAATGATCGCGGTGATGAGTTTCATGCTGTGCTGCTCCTGTCATGCTCGGCGGATCCGTCCGCTTATTCGATGATGTGGAATTTGACCCGCACCTTGTCGTCAAGCACGTCGTTCCATTCCTTGTCGCCGATTCCGAAGTAGCTGCGCGAGATCGACAATTCGCCGTCAAAGCTCGTGGCCGTTCCGACTTTGCCGACCGTGACCGGCACCGTCAGGGTCTGCGCCTTACCCTTGAGCGTCAGTATGCCCGTCGCGTCGAAGTGTCCCGCAGCTCCCGGCTTGATGGCGGTCGAGATGAACGTCGCCGTCGGATAGCCACCGCTATCGAGCCAGTCCTTCTTGCGTACTTCCGAATTGTAATCCTCCGAGCCCAGATCCAGGCTTGCGGTCGTGATCTCGAGCGCAGCCTTGCAAGCCGCCGGCAGCGCCGGATCGTAATCGATGTGACCGTTGAAGCGCTTGAACGGCGCGTCGACCGGCACATTCTCCTGCCGGAAGGTGACCACCAGGGTGCTCTTGCCGACATCGATGTTGGCCGTGCCGGCAGCGCCGGCAACGATTGCGATGAGCAACGCGGCACCGCTCACCATAAGCGTAAATGATCCCCTCATCGGATTCTCCTATGGCCGGCGCCAGGCCAGCATGCGCCTGAGCGTGTCATCACGATCCACAAAATGATGCTTCAGCGCCGCAGCCACGTGCAGCAGCACCAACCAGAAAATGCTCCACCCCAGAAACCCATGAACCTGCACCAGCACCTTGGCCAGATCCGGATTCTTGTGCACGAGGTCCGGTAGTTGCCACAGTTTCAGGTACACGACCGGATAGCCGGACGCGGAGCTGTAGAGCCAGCCGCACATCGGCGTCGCGATCAGGAGGGCATACAGCAGATAGTGCGTCGCCTGAGCGGTGCGCAATTGCCAGCGCGGCATCGGTACCTGCGGGGGCGGTCGGTGCGTCAGCCGCCAGACCGAGCGAATCAGCACCAGCACCAGCACCGTGATACCGATCCACTTGTGGTAGGAGTAGAGGCGAAGCTTCCTCGGGCTTATGTGCAGGTCGACCATGTACGCGCCGAGCGTAAAGCCGCAGGCGATCAGCAGCGCGATCAACCAGTGCAGAAACACCGCGGTGCGCGTGTAGAACGCCGGATAGGCCGGCGCATCGACCGCATCGGATACGGCGCGTGCTGCCGGTTCGCGAGGATTCGACATGATTCGATCCTCGTCAGCTGCTGCTCGAGGGCCCCATCTGCGACTGGGTGTAGTTCTCGAGCCCGACGCGGGTAATCAGGTCGAGTTGGGTTTCCAGCCAGTCGATGTGATCTTCCTCGGACTCGAGGATGTTCTTGAACAGCTCACGCGAGACGTAGTCGCCGAGACGCTCGCAATCGGCCAGCGCCGCGCGCAGATCGACGTGCGCAGCGCGTTCGAGCTTGAGATCGCACTCGAGCATCTCCGCTACCGTCTCGCCGATCAGCAGTTTGCCCAGGTCCTGCAGATTTGGCAGGCCCTCGAGAAACAGGATGCGCTCGATCAGCCGATCCGCGTGCTTCATCTCGTCGATGGACTCGTGATACTCGTGATCCTGCAGGAGCTTGAGGCCCCAGTTCGCGTACATGCGCGAGTGCAGGAAATACTGGTTGATCGCAGTCAATTCGTTCTTCAGCACCACATTGAGGTGCTGAATGACTTTGGCATCACCCTTCATGGTTCCATGACTCCGATGCGCAGGGAAGCGTGGGATCGCTTCCCCCGGCTAACAACCGGCCCAGGTCTAATCAGGCGTACGCGGCGTCCGCGCGCTCGACCTCGCGCTCGACTGCGCGTGTCGCATGCTCTCGGATCAGCTCGCGTGCCGCGGGCTCACACCGTCCGCAACAGCCGCCGACCGGCAGCTGCATCTGCACCTCGCCGAGGCTGCAGGCACCCTGCTCGACGGCCCGGCGAATTTGACGGTCGGTGATTCCGTGGCACAGACAAATATACATCGCGAGCCCTAAGCCCTGCCGGAGGACCGGCAACACATGGAGTACGGTGATAAGGTTGATACGAATGAGAATGATTGTCAATTACGACATAAAATGGTGTGCCGGCGGATAGCGGAGACGATGCTGCATCGCAGCGATGCCTCTGACCACCCAAGCCTGACCGCAACGCTCTCGCTCGGCTGGACTCACACCAATCAGCCATCGACCGCCAGCACCGTGCTGGCGACCAATACCTCCGAGATTCTTCGCCAAGGGAGTGGGTATGTCACCGCGGAGCTTTCGACGCGATGCCGGTACGATAAAGACCAGTACGATATGGCTGGAGAGTGTCATGCGTTCGCTCCTGCTGCTATTGCTGCTGTGCCTGCCGCTCAGCCTGCCTGCCGGTACCCCTGCTCCATTCGGTACGCGCTACGACAATCTGCAGCGCGAGGTGCTGCTCGACAATCCGCGCGTGCTGGTGGAGAAGTTCGTGGTCGAGCCGGGGCAGTCGACCGGCCGGCACACTCACCGGGGGGATCAATTGCTGGTCGTCATCAAGGGCGGCGTACTGACCTCCGCGGCGACGGGGCGTTCGACCCTGTGGCACGACGGCCGGGTCATGTGGCAGGGTGCCCATGAGCCGGCAGATGAAGGCAGCAGCAACCCGGGTGCGGCAGCGATCGAGCTGGTCTGGGTCTCATTCAAACCGTTCCCGGCGCGATCGGCTGCGAATCGCCTGGCGAGTGCAGATGCGCATCTGATCTATCCGAACATTCCGGGCGAGGATCTGTTCGAGAACGATCGGATCGTCGTCCAGCGCTTCAACGTACAGCCAGGCCAATGGGAGGGAGTGCACGCTCACCATCCCAATATGCTCTACATCCACATCAAGGGCGGCCAATGGGCGACTCGGACGTACCAGGAACCGGAGCACGCCTACCCTGATCCGTCGCCCGACGGCGAAGTGGGCTGGATGCAGACGTTCGCTCTGAGTGACGGACACGAGTCCGGCAACATCGGCAGCAATCCAATCGATCTGATCTGGGTAACACTCAAGCGATGAGGCGCATTGCGAGTCCGTGATGCCAGCACGAACCGACACAACCGATGAGTTACACGGCGAACGGGCGATCAACGATCCGTCCGCCGACGCACTCTTCGATGCCACGACCAAAGGCATTCCGCACGATGCGGGGCCGCTGCGCCTGAGCGAAATCGGCGGCCGCGGTTGGAACGTATTGCGCGGCGACTGTCCGCTGCCGCTGGCGGTGCTGCGCACGGACGCGATGTCGGCCAACAGCGCCTGGATGATGGCATTTGCGCGCGAGCATGGCCTGCTGCTCGCCCCGCACGGCAAGACCACGATGTCGCCCGCGCTGTTTCAGCGGCAGATGCGCGATGGCGCCTGGGCGATCACGGTGGCAACCGCGCAGCAGCTGCAGGTCACGCTGCGTGCCGGCGTGCGCCGGATCATCCTGGCGAATCAACCGATGGGCCCGGCGATCGATGCCTGCTTTCACGCCCTCGCCTCCCATCCGGGGCTCGAGCTGTACGTACTGGCCGACAGCCTCGAGGGCGTCGCGCTGCTCGCGGCCCGCGCTGGGCGTGTCGCGGCCGACACACCTGCGCTGCGCGTGCTGGTCGAGGTTGGCGCGCGCGGCGCGCGCACCGGCTGCCGTGACCTCAAGAGCGCCACGGTCGTGGCGGAGGCAGTCGCATCCGCACCCGGCCTCGATCTCGCCGGCGTCGAGGCTTTTGAAGGGGTGCTGCCCGATGCCGCCGCAGTCACGGATCTGATCGCGCGAGTCGCAGCAGCGACGCGGGCGATCGATGCGCTCGGGCTGTTCGCTCACGAGATCGTGCTGTCCGCCGGCGGCAGCGCGTTTTTCGACCTCGTTGCGCTCGGGTTCGAAGCGGTGGAGCTGTCGCAGCCCCTGCTGCGCGTGCTGCGCTCAGGCTGCTATCTGACGCACGATCACTTCGGCTACGCCAACGATTTCCGGCGCGTGGTGCGCGAGCACCGCGTGAAGTTGCCGGCGGGCAGCCTGCAACCGGCACTCGAAGTCTGGTCGTACGTGCAATCGCGTCCCGATCCGGACAAGGTGCTGCTG